>WNGP01002084.1_pt1 | contig 27404 bp, 40 predicted proteins | sample 5407671 | NCBI WGS metagenome assembly WNGP01 (sample SAMN13153381, study PRJNA577476) | soil metagenome | isolation source: 40 cm soil or saprolite under Garry oak tree replicate 2 | place: USA:California | collected 2016-06-15
CGCCTTCAGCCCCAATTGATCATTCGTGAATCGTCCGGTGCCCCCTTGCAGTCAGCCACTCCGTCTAAAGAGCTGCCTGGTTATGTACACCGGTAGTTCCGGCAAGCTCAGCCTCTTGCTTTTAGCGCGATAATCCAGCACGCTTTCAACAGATGAGCAAGAGGCAGCTTTTGTTCGCTCAGTGTTTCTCTTGCCCGTAGACAACACGCTTACCTCGCAGTAACGATGCTGCCGCCCCTATGAGGCACAGTGCCGCGGAGATATAGAAAACCGCGTGCAAGCTATCCATGAATGGTGTAGAGATCAAGTTCGGGAAAAACGTCTTGCCGAGCAGTATCGCCCGATGTGCGGGCGAGATGGCTTGCAGCACCGGTGGCGGTATGAGCTCTCCAATCGGGTTATACCCCAGAAACGCACCAAAGAGCGCAGCCGTTGGGGGCAGATGCGCGATGGCTATAGCCGCCTTGTCGGGAACGCCATTCGTGATCAGCCCAGTTGCGAGGGTCGAAGGAAGTGCTGACGCCAATCCCACGGTGACGATGCTGAAGAATAAGCCGATGCTGACCAGGGTGGCACTATTTTGAAAGGTTCCGCGCATGCCGGAGGAGACCCCGCGGGTCTCTGGTGGAACACTACTCATGAAAGCAGTTCCACAATTTCAGGCGGGTCGGTGTGAAAGAGGTGACGGGGCTTATGGTCTACTTTCCAGACCGTTGCAGTTATACCGAAAAACAGGATGGCATCGTGCTTAAATTTGAACGTGGGAGTAAACTCAGGGTCGTCTATTTTTTCCCTCCATTCTTGACATTGCTGATGAAACTCAGCAATACTACGCTGCAATTTTTCCTGTTTCTGTTGCATTGTTTGTTCATCAGCCAGGTTTCTCCTAGCCTCTTGTTCTTGCTGTTCGAGAGCGGCAAGTTCTGCATTAAGATACGCTATGGTTCTTTCGCTTAATGTTTTTTTCCTCATCTCGTTAGCAAGGTTTCTCCGATACGTCTCTTCTTCTTTCAGAATTGTGTTGAGCGTTTTGAGTGCTCGAAGGCGTTGTTGCGCTGCTGAATTCTGTTTGAGGATATCCGCTATTTTTTGGTCAACTGCTGTTGGGTCACGGATAGTTTTTACTGCCTCTTCCCAGGCAGCAGCATCAAGCATGTCAACAGGAATAGAACACCCTTTACACAGACCAACAGTATTGTATGGTCTCGAACAATTGTAGCTGAAGTACGCGACTTCTTTTCCGCTTATTCGTGTTTCGCATTTCCTGAATACCCGAAGCGTTGTCCCGCAATAGGCGCATTTGGCAAAGCCGCCACGAAGGAGACTATCTTTTGATGTTTGGTTATTGCGCGTTGCGAGTTGCTTGTTTTGTGAGATTTTTAGCTGCGCTTTCTCAAACAACTCCTTTGTCACGATAGCAGGGATGAGTAATATTATCTGCTCGTCCTTCGTCGTCTTTCTTCTCGCTGTTTTTTTACCACCTGGCTTTCTGTCACTTGGCGCAGTTCTGAATTGCCGGTACTCCCCAAAGTATGCAGTGTTTTTTACCATCCTGCCAATGACTTGAGGTTGCCAGGTCGGTGGTTCTGTTACCTTCTTGTGCTTCATGCCTTTGGTGACAAAGGGAGAAGGGATGCCTTTTTGATTGAGTATCCGACAGATTTGGTATGTTGATATGCCATCTGCCGCAGACTCAAAAATGAACCGCACTACCTTGACTTCTGTCCATTCTGTGCCGTCTGCTTCCTTATACACAACGGATAAGTTTAGCTCGTACCCGATACGATCACCATGTTCATCGACAAGAAAGCGATACCCATAGAGCCGTGTACTATTCCCGACAATTTTCCCAGGAATACCTTTCTCTGTATTGCCGAGTGCTTTTTGCCGTCTTCCATCGCTTGTTCTACGAACGAGATCAAGGATTTCTTCTTCTGCCTTAATCCCTTTGTGAAAGCGCATAATTTGACCCTCTAGGGAGTCGTCATCTGCGTGATCTGAGGGGTCAGTTGTTAAAATCCTCACACCTAATTCCCGCAGCTGCATACGAAACATTTCACGCGCTAAGGCTTTTCGTCCTAGTCCTCGATCAAGCACATCCATCAGCAGCACATCAAATTCCCCGCGCTCTGCCATCTCAAGAATATCTTCTAACGCTTGCCGATAGCGATACTCTAAGCCTGTGTAGGTATCATGAACGATGTGCCTTGCTTCATCCATAATCCGAATGCCGAGCGGTTCAATCAAAAGTTGTCGTATTTTCCGCTCTTGCGCATCATGCGAGTATCTTTTCGCTTGCTCTTCCGTTGATACGCGAGTGAGTAATAATCCGCGCATTCCCCGATACTTGTTGTTGTCTTGCATGAGCCGTTCTCCTTGTTGCTCTTGTGTCTTTTTGACACGTCCTGTAAAAGTGCTCGTTGTGTCCGATTGACACAACGATGCAACCAGTATAGCGGAGATAGCAGAGGTTTTTGTAAGAAACTGTTTAGAACAAATATTCTAATAAATGCTGGAATGTTCTATAGGAACTATGAACACCATTTTTGAACATAATACCTGATTTTGAGAAAATTTACCAGGGCTACCCTTGACTTCCCTAGACTTCTATGGCATTCTTACCATGAGCCTATAATATGTATTGAGGTGTTTAGTGATGACCATAGAGGAATACCGCGTGAAACTTGGATGGTCAAAAGCGAGGCTTGCCCGTGAAGCTGGTATTGATGTCAGTACGCTCAATGATGCAATGTCCGGCAAGCGTGTTTACAAAGCAACAGCATCACGAATTGCCAGGGCAATCTCTGAAGGGTTAGGACAGGAGATAACCTATCAGGACCTCGACGGCGTGAATACCTACGATTGAGACTATCCAAGCACCCTGAAAGGTGGTGATGCCAAGAAACGCACAGGTTAATACCCATGCGTTCCCCGTTAGACCTTACTTTCTCGATGTTGAGAACTGCCAGCGTGTCAAGCCCAAGCAGTTCAAAACATAAAATGTTCTGTCCCTTGTAGTGCTGTTTGTACACCGTGGCAGCAGAACAGCTATACTTTGCTGTTTTTGCTGCCGGGACAGGCTAAAGGTCTACTGGTAGTATGCCATGTTATGCCTTGCCTGTCAATTCAGGAGAGGGAAGACCATGCAAGATTTGTGGGGAGAAGAGATCCACCCCCAACCGGATAAACGGCGCACTCCGACCCGATCAACCGTTATTTCGTTGACTGCACAGGATTGTTTGCTCTATGGTCATAGCTTTACCCCTGCGGGAATGAACGGGGAAAAGCTGTGTACTGCGTGTAGCGTCAAAGGGTACTGCCCGGTGTGTACGCCACTGCATACATCGCCTGATGCACAGCCTTTTTTATGCACCAGGCATAGTGAGGGGAGCGTACAGGCATGACACGACAGCAAGAGCAAATAGCAAACCACACCTATGTTGTCAGGCGAACGAGCGCCAATAACGGGCTGCCCTACCGGCAGCAAGAACAACTGGTTGAGCCTGAGACAGACGAGTATGATGAGGTCTGGCCGCCCAGGATGCCCAACAGCGCGATCCGCTACACAACAACAACCGCAGACCCGCCGGTTATCAGAAGCGGCACCCGCCGGTATGTGATCCACAACAGCCCGCCCCCGCAACAACAGAGAACAAGCCGGGAAGAGGCAGAAGCCCCGCGGCAACGACAGCGTATCCATTGGTCGCTGGTCTTTGGCATTGGCATGGCAGCAATGCTCACCTTGTGGGTACTTGGAACTATAGCGGTACAGTGGTGGAATGTGACGCAGGACGACTGGCATTATGGCAGACCCCGCACCTTCCAGACCGATGCCGTCGTCGGCCACAATAACGACAGCGAACGGAGTCCAAGCCATTTTATCGCGCTTAACTTCCGCTCCCACATTGAAGTGATTGAGTTTCCGGCAGGGGATACGACAAAAGCCAAACTCTATCAGGGCCTGCCCCTGTACGGGGACGGGCAAGACTTGGCAGTCGTGACCATCACTTTCAAAGATATGAACGGAGACGGCAAGCCGGACATGATTATTTCGGTAGCCAATACCCACATTGCCTATCTTAATGACAGCGGGCAGTTCCGGCCGCTTAGGCCAGGTGAACAGGTCAGAGCGTATTAGGAAGCAGCAGGGGAGATGCTGCCCTGCGGAGCTTCTCCCCATTTATGAAGCGAGGGAACGATGCAGCAGGAAAAACAAGCACACGCGCTGGAAGCATTTGTACAGCGTTTCCATGACGAACAGAGTGAAGGAAGCCCGGACGAGCCGGAAGAGACCTATCACGTGTATCCGGTGCCAGGCGGCATGGTTATTCTGAAAGAAGATCCGGAAGACCAGGTTATCGATGCCGCCATTCCTCCAAACACACAGCCCCCATCCCGTCTTTTTACCTGTGTAACCGTGCTTTTTGCGCTCCTGCTTCCTCTCTCGGCAATCCTTTTACAGGTGTATCTTGCGTTTAACCCGCCAATTGTCACCGTGACGATTATGCCAGCCGTCCAATCAGTGACAGTCAGAGGCACGGTACATCTGGGAAGGCTCATCCCTCCAATCACGCTTTCCCAAGCAGCAACAACGAAAACCTCGGGCAGGGGACACGAGGATGCGAAACAGGCGAGAGGATTTATCACCTTGTATAACGGCCAGTTTACTGCGCAAACAGTGCCGGCCGGAACCATGCTTACCGGAGCAGACGGCAGACAAATTGTTACGGACCAGGATGCACTCATCCCTGCGGGCAACCCGCCGAGCTACGGACAAGTGAGCGTATCAGCCCATACGGTTGCTGCAGGCGCGAGCGGGAATATCGCAGCCTATGACATCAATCAGCCGTGTTGCGCTGCAGCAGTCAGAGCAGAAAATGTCAATACGTTTTCCGGAGGACAAGACGAGCGGAATTTTCAAACCGTTGCAAAAGCTGATATCGACAATGCTGCAAGCCCATTAAAAACAGCTCTTTCGGCAAGCATCAACGGCGCATTCCACGGGCAGCTGACACCAGGGGAGAAGCTCATACCACTCCCATGCAGCCCGGCAGTTTCACCGGATCACCACATAGGCGAAGCAGCGACAACGGTAACAGTCACCGTATCGCAGACGTGCCGGGCAGTCGCGTATGATACCGCTTCACTGCAAAATTCCGCGACAGCCATGCTCATTACTGAGGGGAAAAAAGCCGCAGGGGCACACTACAGGCTCATTGGCACGGTGCAGGTAACGGTAATACATGCGGGGTTCACCGGCCAGGCACGAGGACGTGCCAGCCTCAGCGTACATATTGCCGGCGTATGGGGATACCAGTTTACACAGACGGAGCTGCGCCGCATCGCGCACCAGATTGCCGGGAAACCACAGGAGGCAGCGCGAAACATCCTGCTCCATGTGCCAGGCATACAAAGCGCGACAATCGCGGGGATTGATGAGACGACAAATATCCCGCGCAATACCGACCTCATTCATTTTGCATTTGGGTAGTTCGGCTGCTGGAACAAGGATATCATCGAGATTTGACCGTACAGTACTCATAAGGCATAAAAGTTTATGCGTACCGGGTGAACGAACGAACCTCCGCGCCGTAAAAATATTCTTATCTCGACTTTTCACCCTTTTCACGCTCAGCATACGTCGTTTATATGTACACATCGTAGCAGCAAAGACTGAGTTTTCCCGCACAAATTGCGCTTCGCTCTCCTCCGACTGTTGTTTGCGTTGCCCAACGTTTCCAATAACGCCCCCTACAGCCTTAGCTCTAACCTATAGTTTATAGTTGACATCCAGACGCTGCCCTGGTAAATAATTATGGCAATTTGGCTGCTTACTTGGCAAGTTACAAACAGGCATAGAATCAATGACATACATGAACACGTGACCATGTATTACTTTGCAAAAGCCAAAACAGACAACGTCAGAGAAACTGTACAACAAGAAAAAAGCGGAGGATGGAAGAGGATGGAAATGGTTCTTCAGAGAAGAAATTGAAAATGCGGAAGAAATAACTGAAAATATTCGTTTTTACGCAGTAAAAGCATTAGAGCAACTTTCAGTTAATAAGAGATAAGCTTAACCGTGTACATGCTGCTGCCGGGAAGATATACCATCCGCTATAGCGGAAAGCATTCCATAGGACACTCCTTTAGATTGTAATTCCTTGAGAGTCTTTTTTAGCTCTGTTACTTGTTTCTCCTCTTTTGAAATATCTCCAATCACATCGTATTTGTATGTCGTGATACTTGGTTTCAAAATACCTCTATGCAGCAAATTCTTTTTAACAATTTGCAACATATCACCCCAAGGATTACTAACATTTCGGAGTAATTCTCGTGTAATATCGTAAATACCAACATTGTCTTGTACCCAGGCAAAAATAGCTGCCTCCAATCCGCTAGTATCAAGAGGTGATGATTGAAGTTTTTTAACTATTGCCGTCATTTTTTCCCCAAAAAGAGATTTCCTTTCTACAAGTACGATATCAATAAGTTTTTTATTGTAAAGGTATGCAAATGCGGCCAGAACTGCCTGTTCGGCTAATTCTTTTTGATCTACCATCGTACCATCCGGTAACTCTTCCCAGAAGCCAAACACATATTTGAAGAAGCCACCCCTAGATGGAGGAGAGGCAAATGTTGTACCAAACAAGTAAACTGCATCCGAGAACATAGAGCTATTGTACTGTGACATCTCCTGTATTCCTCTGGTATGGAAAAGTTTGGTCTCTGGATATAACTATAAGCTGTTCGGAGGAGTCTGTCAACTGTAGACAAATCACAGAAGCGGCGGAAAGCGGAGAAGGAAAAGCGGAGCCGCTGAACAAAGTTTTCTTAATGAGGCAAGGTACATAGTGTAGTGCGTTTTAAGCGCGGTTTTCTACCCACCTTGGGTAAATTCACTCTTTACGAGGCCGCGCTATTCTCATGCTTATTTGAGAATACAGGTGGTTTGTGGTTTGGACTCCCATGCTACTGAAAACACTAGGGGTGGTTATTGAGCGGTAAACTTTTCGATTTTGAAAGAGAACACTAGGGGGTAGGAAGTCTCATAGTTGCTGAGAAAGGCAACCTGTTCACGTCGCACAAGAAATTCTTTCCGTCGTATGGTTGAGGCTAGTAAGTTCAATAACTCTCCTCTCACACCCTAGAGTAATTTCGCCAGCTTTAAGGCTTCACAAAAACTGCCTAATTTCCGCTCCGATCAAAACAGGCAGAGAGCAAAGCCCATAAGAGAATACAGTTGGTTGTGTACGTGTGCTACGTTCTTGAAAGCAGTCGAGATAATCAGTCAACGACGTATCTTTTTGGCTCCATTCAGATACGTTGTGTACGTTCTGGACGCTCTCAAAAGCTAGTCGAGATAAATAATCTTGTGCGACGTTGATGAGTTTACTCCCCTGCTTTTCCTAATGCTTCAACAATCCTGCTATGCCAGCCCACATGAAATAACACCCGGAAAGAGCCAGTAAAAGCGCAGCAGGACTCGTTATCAGCGTAGAAACAATCAGGAGAATTGTTTTAAGAACGCGCATAGGTCCATTATGCTACAATAAACTCGTACGTATGAAGCCCAAACCCCGTAAATCATCCTCACCTTTTATTACCCCGAAACGATACTTGTATGAGGGCGAAGTTGTAACAGTTGTGTCCTCAAACGGTGTTGTGACAGCCCGAAATGAGAAAGGTATTAAGTTATTTCCGGTTGAAGTTGTCCGTAGTGGCAAGCCGCTTACCTGACTTCCCTATCGGCATCCACTCTATGGCAGACAGTGACCAGTTACTAGAACAATTTGAAGAACTTTTTGAGGCAGAGCGGATACACAAAAGAGGCTTTGCCTCGATGTCACAAGCAAAACGGCGAGCAATCGCAGGCCGGGGCGGAATAGCCGCTCACGCGAAAGGAAAGGCGCACACCTGGACACGCGAGGAAGCACGACGAGCCGGAAGAAAAGGCGGACTCAAGAGGAAATCTTCAGGCATACCTGACCTGAATGCCGGGAAATGATAATCCCCTCTTCAAACGCCGGATAATAAACCTTGTGCGTAGCGTCTGCAAAGAACGCATGTATGACGCGTCTATATATAATAATACCTCCCCTGGCTGATGTATTTGAGAAGTATGCGTAGCTCATCCGGTTTATGTAATTGCCCATACTATGTATGAGTCACTCTGACATGGTTTATTTAATTTGGCCAGCCTATAGCTGAAAAGAAATAGGAAGAAATATTAAAAAATAAGCTGAATAATGCGTAAGAGCTGATAACCCCTAAGATAACGGCAATAAGCGAGGAAACTACGATACGGTGTTTATAGTATTTGGTATGCTTATAGTTTTTCGAGAGAATTGTTAAGGTTATAAAAAATCCGGCAAGAAACCCGATGAGAAACGGGCATATAAGCTGAATAATGAAATCAACAATGAAGGCAAATAAGAGTCTATTAGAACCTGAACCAAAAGGATTCATAGTTAGTTAAAAGGAAAAATACCTGATTTAAGTAAAGTATACCACTGTCAACAGAAATGTTTTTGTGCACATTCAAAGGAGAGCGCCCTTTTTCGACCGGATTATAAAATAAAATTGTCCATTCTTTTCAACCGGACCGGAAAATAAAACTGTGCATCTTCCGGAAATGGCTTTTTTCGTGTGTTTTGCTTGTCCCATAAAACGACCGTTTGTTAAGACAGTCAAAATATCCTCGTTGTTTTTGTTCTTAGGGTACCACCCCGATTTATGCGTAGGCGCACGCTAAGCCCCCCCGCTTTCTATAATGGGAGATTATCCCTGCCAACCTTGCAGGTTATAACATACTTGTCAACAGGAATATAATATTGTGCAAGTAAGTCTTTGGAGTTCACACGCCTGCCAATTGGAGGAAATCAGCGCGATGCTCGATTTTGAACGATCAATAGCTGTCACAAAACAAATAGATATACAGGTCAAAGAGTGTTATGCAAACGCGCTGTATACTCTGCTTTGTTGTAAAGAATTTCAGGACGGCTGGTATGTGGAGGGCTTTGCATTCATCACTGAAAGCAGAAATTTACTTGAACACGGATGGGTTGAACTAACAGACGGCAGCATCATCGATCCTACATTCGCTTTTCTCGGACATGGCGATGTTGAATACTCTCCGGCCATTAAACTGAACTTTGACCAAGCGATGGAACTTGTTGAAAACAGTTCTGATGTCCCGCTTATTCTGAATGGGTCAATCAAGCACAAGGAAGCCTACCGCAAAACACGTGAAGAGGTTCACAAGAAATACTCATCCTGGATATTTAGCGGTGATTTTTTGTGAGCCTTGCTTGGTATAATGTGACGGTATGTACACCAGTCCCCCGGACATGGTTGGCATAGTTAAGAATTACATCAGGCTCACATCGTGCGTGGAGATCCTCGGCTTAAATATTTGCCCATTCTTTAAGCCGCTTACTCCCCTTTTCTCACGCCGGACAAGAAATCATGTGCGATGTTGCCCATTAGTTGAGTGTACGATGTGAGCCGCAAGGCTTTGGATAATTATGCGTAGCTCTGCCTCTTTTATTGAAAATCATTGGATGCATTGCCTTCTCAGGTGCTTTAAGATAAACTACAATAGTTTATGATTGATGCACATAGAGTGATTTGGGCACTGTATGTATTGGCAGTATTAGTGATTTTCCTAATCATTTTCGTTCCAGCTTCGCAACAAGTGCCAAAGGAGTGTGTACGGTATACCACAACCGGCACTAGTCAACCATCCGGCCATAGTACGGCTTTCTATGATTGTGTAAATAGAGAGACCGGGAGAGCAGCCATTCTAGCTGTAGTCATCCCAGTTATCCCAGCACTTACATTGAGTTACACGTTGGGAAGAAAGAAACGAAAGAAGTCATTATCCCATCATTCAGAGCAATAACTATTTTCATGCAGTTGTACCCAATTCTCAAAATGTGACTATTATCACATTGATATATTGTAAACTGATGCAAGAACTGTATAATTATAAAAATGTTTAAGGGGTTGCATCCAATTATATTCAAGATAATATTTAGTTTTTTATCTGTTTTTGGTTTACTTTTATTTATTCCTCAGTCAGCGTTTGCAGATAGTACTTCATTTAACATAAGTAATATTAATTATAATTTTTCTGCGGGAACATTAAGCTTTGACACGGATATAGCGATTAATGCAACGACAAATGGTTACGGCTACTACATGACCGGTGTTTTCCCTAGTTCGGGTCTACCTGGTGATGGCTCTAATTGGATTAATTTATGGCAAGTAACTTGCTCCGGGACACATTGCTCAGGTACTTTTGCTGTGGGATCAGATATACCCTCTGCTGTTTCCAATGTCACTTTTTGTATTGGCGCGCCCGGATTTGGATTATGTTCAAATAATAGTAATACCTATCAGTCTCAATCGGTCAGCAATACGTTTACTACCCCAACTCAGACGCCAACCCCAACTCAGACGCCAACACCTAGTCCAATACTATCTACGCCGTTTAACATAAGTAATATTAATTATAATTTTTCTGCCGGAACATTAAGCTTTGACACGGATATAGCGATTAATGCAACGACAAATGGTTACGGCTACTACATGACTGCTATTTTCCCAAGTTCGGGCGTCCCCGGAGATGGTTCTAATTGGTTTAATTTATGGCAAGTAACTTGCTCCGGGACACATTGCTCAGGGACTTTTGCTGTGGGATCAGATATACCTTCTGCTGTTTCCAATGTCACTTTTTGCATTGGCGCGCCCGGATTTGGATTATGTTCAAATAAAAGTGATACCTATCAGTCTCAATCGGTCAGCAATCCTTTCCCAACACCCACCTATTCCATTACCGGATCAGTTTATAATGACGATAACCAAAATGGTGCTCAAGATACCGGAGAGCTAGGCTATAACGGTGCAACAGTCACATTAAATACCGGACAAACAGCAACAACTGACTCAAACGGAAACTATACCTTCTCAAACCTGCCAGCCGGAACATATACAGAGACCTTAACAGTTCCTAATGGCTATTCAGCAACAACGACAAACCCGGCAACCGAAACTATTAGTGCGAATACTACACAAAACTTTGGTATCTATTCCGCGCCTGTTGTCAGCGCAATCACAGCACCCGCAAGCCCAGCTCAGGTAAATACATCTGTTTCAACAAGCGCGACGTTTACCGATGGAGATACAACTGATACTCACACGGCTTTATGGGAATGGGGAGATACCAGCTCTTCATCAGTTGCAGTCACAGAACCAAGCGGATCAACGCCTGGATCAGTATCAGGCAGCCATACCTACACCGCAACGGGTGTTTACACCATAACCCTCACCGTCACCGATAAAGACGGAGGCCAGGGAACGTCAACATTCCAATATGTATCAGTGTACGGCTCCACCTCATCATTTGCCGGCGGCAGAAGTTTTGACAACCCAACAAGTGCTTCTCCGAGCACCACAGGCAAGGTGTCGTTTGGCGTAAGCGCAAAATATAATAATAGCAACGCCTTAACGGGAAGCGTCAAAATGAACTTCAAAGCAGCTAGTCTCGATTTCGCCTCAACCTCGTTATCATCGCTCGCTACCTCAAATGGCAAGGCATACCTCAAAGGTTCAGGAACACTCAACGGCACATCAGGTTATACGTTCCTTGCGACAGGCATTGATGGAAGCGTAGCAGGAGGCAATGACCTCATCCGCTTCCAGATCAAAGACAGTTCAAATACCGTTGTTTATGACTCCCAACCAGGCGCAGGAGACACTGCCGATCCAACAACCACTGATGCTACTGGCAATATCAGAGTCCACTAACTCCGCTCGCCTATCACCAGTAAGTCAGTTACGCATTCCCATGTATTTCACCTTGCAGCCTCTTGGTTTCGATATTTAGGTTCTACGGTCTCCCTTTGGACAGTCTAAAAATGACCCAGGTGCTATAATAAACAAATAAGGAGTGTGCTATGGAGCAACTAATTTTAATACTTATACCTCTATCGTTGTTGGCATTTTGGGCATGGATGTTCTCGGATATGACGAAAAATGACAACTTGCCTCACTGTTTTATTACTTTTACAAACGGAAGAAACCCAAGCTTTGACTGGACGATTGCATTTATTTTTCTGAACATCTTCGCTGCAATTTTCTATTACGTCACTGAGTATAGAAAAAGGTAGTAACTACTGTTTTCTTGCTAAACACTGCTGTCATCTGCCGCCAATCAGTGGCTCACCGCTTTTTTGAAAACCACTGCTTAAGAAACCAGCCTATTATTCCCCCAATCGGAAGATATAAAATGGTTAACTTTTCTCCTGGCGTGGCTTTGTGGTAGAGATTAAGTACGTAGGCAATCGGGTAGACAATGAGAGCATACCCCTCCGCATCAACTTTCGCGAGAATGTACAGAATGAGCAGGCAAATGGCAATGAGCACTATCGAGATGAAAAGCATGCTGGATCGCAGGTCGTTGTCTCTCATCCATTGAGCGGGATACTTTGAGCTTTTTCTCTTTCGTTTCGCCACAAACTGATTGTAGCATAACCTCTACAGTAGTTAGCTATAACCAGGGAGTATTCAAATCAAGTTGGCAGCATGGTATAATACCCTCGCTCAATGAACCGAACTGTTTACATACCCCCTCAGCACAATGATGATTTCTGGACGCATGACGCCCCTTTGTTTGTTGGCACGTTCCCCTCCTACCGAAATGACCCCCGTATGGTGCAGGCAAGATTGCATGTTACAAACGAGCAGTATTTCGGTGCAGCCAGTGAAATAGTCCCACTCAAAACCCACAAGGGAACCTGCACCTATATTATGATGCAGCCCTACGTTTTAGAGCCGGAACTATTTATGACCGTTGGCTTATATGCGAAGCCCAAACACTACGCCGACCAGGATGATGCAATAGGAGAGACCTTATCAACACAGGTAAAAGGCATGAGACAGCAGCAAATCGGCAATGCCCAGGCATGGTACTACCCACAAGACAAAGTAAATGTGTTGTGGGAGTGCTTTTTAGATGCACGCGTGCGGAATGTCACATCACTGACTGAAGATTTGTATATGCAGAAGTTATGGAGCAGTTTTGAGCACTGGTTAGCAAAACAATTTCCAGAGGCAACCCGCATTGCTACGCCGTTCAATGACCCGATTGCAAAATCAATTGAGGAGTACCAGACTTTTTTACGTTCGCTTGGCTACGAGCCGGTTGCGAAAGCAGCGTTCGGAAAAGCTATCTAACTTGATAATGAAAAGAATTTATTTTGACCTTGATAATCCATCACTTCTTACGTGGCTAAAAGCTCGTCCGACAGGAACCTACAACCTGCTTTTAAGTAGCGATACGCCAAACCAAGCAGTCGATATCCTTTTTTCAAAAGTAACCACTGAGGGGAGAGATTTTGCCTCATGGCTTGCTCAGAAAATACAACAAGGCGAATTGCAAATAAAGGCAAACACGAAGATCGACCTACCACAAGGAGTTGTACTGGAATAATCTCAGTCTCAACTTGATATACCAACCACTCCCCTCTCGCTTCGCATAATGGCTATTCTTGCTCAACGCACCGGAAAGGTAAAGTAAAGCGACTTTGCATAATGTGACGTTTTAGGTATCCCAATAGCCCAAACCAAGACTTCCTCAACTAAAACTACTGCTTGACAAATGCATTGCATTATACTATAATTGCACTATAAATATACTATATAAAGGAAAAGAGGTGAATACATATGAACCCAAGAAAACCGACTAAGGAAGAGAAGCAAGCATTAGTAGCGTATGTTGCAAACCAGAAGTATGACCAGCCGACTGAGGAAGATATGGAAGAAGCGAAAATGGAAGCTGAAGGATGGCTAGAGAGCGCGGCTGTCGTAGTATTTGACAACTATATCACCGATAGTCCAGGTTATGCAGGAAAATTATTAGTCGTTGTGTGGCCTGCCAGTCCGACAATGACAGAGACGTATATATGGCGTGATGGTCATATCGTACAAGTTCCTATCGAGACAAAGAAGCGGCAATTTAATCATGAGGAACTGCAAGCGATAGAGGAGTGGTTTAATGATGCGGTAAAAGATAACCCTGAAGACAAGCTCTATCAATCGATACACCAGAAAGCCGACATGCTTGCATACGGCGAGGATGCTGCTTAGTTCTTACGGTTTGCCATTCACATGAGTGGCATACAGCAAGCAGTAAGGGGAAGGAAGGCGAATATATATGGCAGCACAACAAAACATAAATAAATCAATTAACCTGACTATTCGGTTTGACCAAGAGACGGTTGAAACGCTGAAGGATGCCGCAAGCAAACGAGGTCTTGGCGCGACGACTCTAGTACGCATGTGGGTACTGGAACGGCTCCGTCAGGAAACACATGCCTCTTAATCATACTGCTACACATCCAGCTTTGCATAATCTCCAATTATACCAACCAGCCCCTTGACACGCACGCTCATTCTCTGCTAAAAATGGTTGAATATAACGCGGTTTTTCTCACGTTATATAAGCCAAGTTTTGCAATATTTCCGGGTTGCGAAAAAACGGGAGCAAGTGCATGATTGGAGCAGAACAACCGGTGACAAGCAAAGTTAGCACTTCTCCCTGAGAATATGCTAACTGGCAGAACACAGAGCAAATTACTATGGACAGACAAACACAGCTTGCAACATCACTCACCCGCTACCTCAGCAGTTTGAGCGGGCGGAATTTAAGCAACCTTACGGCAACCGCGTACCGGTGCGACCTGTTGCAGTTTCTTACCTTTCTTGCAGAGAATGATGTGACGGTTGATAGCCCGGAGAAGATCACCCGGACACACATTCTTGACTACCTCACCTATCTTGCCACTACAGGCCGCTCCGGTGTCACCCGTGTCCGCAAACTCACAGCGATCCGGGAATACTGCAAGTTCCTTGTTGCTGAAGGCGTGCTCCCCTCCTCCCCTGCTGAGAACATTATCCGGCCAAAGCAGGAGCGAAAGCAACGGGTCTTCCTGCGCGTTGATGAGTACATGCGGTTACTCAACGCCGCACTCGGCAACAGCCGGGACTACGCCATTTTGCAACTGTTTTTGCAGACCGGTATCCGGGTCTCAGAGCTGGTTGGCCTACAGTTTCCCGATATTGACCTGGACGAAGGCATCATGCTGATCAACGGCAAGGGCAACAAGCAGCGCACTATCTTCCTTGAGAAAAAAGCAACCCAGGCACTCAGGAGCTATCTTGCGAACAGGCCGCGAAGCACGGATCAGCATATTTTTCTCAACTACCAGGGCACCCGTCTGTCCGTCCAGGGCATCAGTGATATTGTCGAGAAATACCGCAAGCTCTCAGGGATCACCAAACAGTTTAGCTGTCACAGCTTGCGCCACACCTGCGCCACCTACAAAGCGAGCAAAGGCTACACCGCAGCAGAACTACAGGATTTACTTGGACACGAAAAACCGGAAACGTCCTTTATCTACGTGCATATGGCACGGGACGCGAGGAAACTGATGCAGGAGACCAGCTTATGAGAAGACCACTTCCCTATCATCATATCGGCAACCCGCCGCGAGCAATCCGCAAGGCGAAACTTGATAATATCGCCTTAGTCCCCGCGTCACTCCTCTTCCAAAAGGGAAAGTACCAGACCATTGCGAATAACCTGCCCGGAGAGGGTGTGCTGATTTGTGAGGCAAACAAGAAAGAGCGGATCAGCCATATTCTTGAGAGTGTGGCAGACTTCTTCCGGCAGAACGGCCATTTTGTGAAGATGCTTCCCTATTCGCTGCTGGTCTAGGTGCCTGAACATCGGTCAATGCAATCCACATTAATGCTGGTTTCTCCAATTTTTCAGATAGTCTTCGAGGGCGACAATCAGTTCGCTATTGAAGTTACGCCGGTGCCGTTTGCCCGCTTCTTTGAGTTCGGTTATAATAGATTGCGGGATGCGGACGGTTGTTTTGATCAGTGCCTCGTCTTTGTGTTGTTCGTGATCCATAGGTGCATTAGTCCGTATTATATCGGTGAAGCGGTGCCGGTGCAAGAAGTAGATGCGAAACAACGGCATACTGACAGCTTTTAGCCATATCGGTACTGGCACTTCTTAGCTTTCCACTAGGATTTTTTAGCATCAAACTGTATCAAGATGCCCTTATATTTCTCTCCTGAATGGGGAAGGAGCGGAAAAATAGCAATGCCCTTATACTTTTCTCTGCGCTCCTGGCTTGCGAGAGCAAGCTTATTCTCTTTATCCTTGTGTTTCCCCTTATATAAAAACGCTCCCATTTTTGCTATAGTGAAAAATGGATGAAACTGTTCTCCCTGCCGAAAGACAAAGCAAAAAAACCGGCCAGACGGAAACTGATCAAAGAGGACATGCTCCTTGCTCAACGGATTAAACAGTTCCGAAAAGAGCGGGGATTAACCCAGGAGGAACTATCCGACATTCTCGGAATGAATACCCTTTATATCACGCAGGTTGAAGCAAAGCAGCAAGGGGTAAGCCTGCCGATGGTCTACCGCATTGCAAAAGTCTTAAACGTCCCCCTCAGCGAATTATTTTCCTTTTAGCAGCCTGACACCATGTGGTGTTGTCTCATAACTCACGCACATATCTCAAAACAAGACGGTGATTATGAGATGCGCTAATAAGACAAGCGGACGCGCTTATAATATTTCTTGAGACACCAACTCCCTGCTTAATTGAAAGCAAGCAAACGATGATCTGGTATAATTGGCTCATCTTATGCAACCGAATATTTGGATTGTTATATTTACCTCTGCCGTTGTTTCTACTTTTATTTCTGGACTTTTTACAATCGGGAATGATTGGCTGAGGAGGAAAAGCGAAGAAAAAAGATTTAAACTTGAGGTTGCCCTTAAGCTAACTGATATGAAGCAGGAGCAAAAAAAATTGCTATTTGACGCAAACATAAAAACAGGCGGTGACTTCAAGGAGTATCTTGCACACCCATTAACTAACTTTGTATATCACCTCTGGCATATAGAGCGTCTTTGGAAAGAAGACGTACTAAAAAGAGAAAAGCCCCCAACAGGTAGTGATATGGAACCGCTTAAATTATAGCCTCGTTGGATTAAATCTTACTCTATACACATTTACCTCTTGCAATATTGCTCAGCTCTATATATAATCCTATAGTTAATAATATGTGGTTATCAGCAATTTTTGTCGGCATAGTTCTCGCTTATATTCTTTTTCAGATTAATTCACGGCTAAAAGCACTTGAGTCTTCAAGAGGAAAAGGATTTTCTGAAACAATCAGTGTGAGCGCAGCTGACGCAATAGTAAAAAGCAAAAGGTTTGGAGAATTAACCGGGATAAAAAGTATTGTAGAAGGAGGAAAATACAAAGACTGGACTAAAGCAGATAATGAAAAATGGCATAAAAGCTATGCTGATAAAGTAAGCAACCTTGCTTATGTTCATTTTACGTATTTAGTGAATGAAGATGCATATTATGTGAGTACCCACAAGGGAGTAAACCCATACATTGTATTTAGGAAATATAAAACTGATCTGATTTACTCTGCTGTAGTGGTTGGGGAAGTACATGTACCCCACGATTTAGAACTACGTATTTATGAAAGGTTTACCCGGGACGCAAAGGGCACCACGCAATGTAAGCTGTCGGTTTGCTTATACTATAGAAAAGGTATTTTAAGCTCAAAAGGTGATGATTTTCAGATACTATGTGAATTCCCCCTCTTTCCCCAAGAAAAGAGAGATGAAACAGCTAAACAACTTGGCTTCGAGGTTGAAAAGACCGACGGTGACCCAACTGAGAATGATTTTGGTGAGCATGACTATCTTTCATTTCCTCCAACATACAAGAAAAATGGCGTTGAAATCACAACTAGAAGCTAATCCTATAATCATCTCCCCTTTCACCGGACTGAAAATCTACTGGATCGAATATTGACTTTCAATGACCGCATGCTATAATAAAGTTACTTAAACCGCCTGCAACACCTGAAAAGGTCTTTGCAGGTTTTTTATTATATGGCACGAGAACGCGCTCTTATCCTTGTTGACGGCAGCAACTTTTACTTCAAGCTCCGCGATCTGAAACTCCACCAGCTTTTGACGTTTGATTTTTCGTCCTTTGCTTCCTCCCTCATTGGAAAAAACAGGCTTGTTTCTGCTCTCTACTACGTCGGCAAGGTGCGAACCGACGGCACAGAAAAGACACAAGAGCTTTTCAATAAGCAGCGAAAACTACTGGCACACCTCAAAAAACACCAATACACTTATTCGCTCGGCTACTTACTCAAATCCGGCGGTGTGCTGCATGAAAAAGGCGTTGACGTGCAAATTGCCGTTGATATGCTCGTTGCAGCCTATGAAAACCAGTGTGAACGTCTGTACCTTGTGTCTTCAGACACCGACCTGATACCGGCTATCAAGAAAGCCCAGGAAAAAGGGAAAACTGTGATTTATGTGGGTTTTTCCCATCAGGTGAGTAAGGCGTTAGTTGCCACATGCCGCGAAACACAGACGCTTACCAAAGATACGCTTTTACCTTTCATCGAGCAGCAGAAAACAGCGTAACCCCCTCTTGACAGGCTCACCAATCCTTGTTACGCTTACCGCGGTAAGCGTAACCGCACTCTGATACATAGAATTCAGCAATATATGTATCCCAAGAAAAACTCCCCTCCCCTATTTTGACAATCAAGCAAACAGCGATATAATAAGCTCATAATTTATGAAGAAAATTAAAATTTATTATATTCTTCTTGTATTACTTCTTGCGCTTCCTTTTCTCCTTAAATTTGTAGTATTACCTACGAAGGCTGATACTCCACATACACCTGAATATCAACTAATTGACTTGGGCTCTCTTGGAGGAGGGAATACTGAAGCAAGGAGCGTGAATATTAATGATCAAGTAGTTGGGGTAAGTAATATTAACGCTAATGACCACCATGCTTTCCTTTGGCAGAATGGGCAAATACAAGACCTTGGTACTCTTGGTGGCACTTGGAGTGAAGCTTTTGGAATTAATGATAAGGGGCAAGTTGTGGGACAATCTTTAACTGCATCAAACGCCGCTAGTCATGCATTTTTATGGGACAACGGGCAAATGACTGACTTAGGAACACTACCCGGAGGAGATAATAGCACAGCAAGGGCAATTAATGAGAATGGGCAGATTGTCGGCCATAGCACATTCACAAACGGAATAGCAGGACATGGTTTTCTCTGGCAAAATGGAGTCATGACTGATTTAGGAGATTTTGGAGGTTCACCTCCCTACACTAACTATTCTGATGCAATTGATATTAACAATAAGGGACAAATTGTTGGCTATAGTTATCGCCCTGATGGATCACAACATGCATTTCTTTGGGAAAACGGTACAATGACTGATTTAGGTGTGTTTGGAGGAATATTAAGTTTTGCTTATGCAATCAATGATAATGGACAAATTGTAGGCTATAGTTCAACGCAGAATGGAACGCCTAATGAACATGCTTTCATATGGGAAAATGGGTTATTACAAGATTTAGGAACGTTAGGTGGTGATACTAGTAGAGCATATTCAATCAATAAGAATGGTCTTATATTAGGTACTGCTCAAGATGCCTCAACTTCTTCGCATACTGTATTTTGGCAAAATGGAGGTGTTACCGACTTAGGCTATTTTCCTGAAAGCTCTTGGGCTGATATGAATGATGGCGGAGATTATGTCATGAGAAATTTTTTGTTTGTAAAAGTAAACCCATCGCCGACGCCAACCGCGGCTCCAACGCCCTCTCCCACGCCAACCAATACGCCTGCTCCAACCTCGACTCCTACGCCTACACTTACACCGACCCCAACGCCATCTTCAACAGTGACACCAACCCCGACACCTACATTGATCCCAACAGCCTCACCGACCAGAATACAAACTCCCACTCCAACCCCTCAACATCCTCGACCACCCAAGGTATGCTCGTGGAAATTCCATGAAGTTACTATCTTAGGATTTAGGATTTCAATTCCTCAACTTCATTGTGTTCCAGAAAAGGACTAAACCATAATAGGTATCACCCCGATTTCTACTCCAACTCCAGTAAGATGAGAATAATTCTCAACCACAAGAAATAACCCATAATCCCCCATTCCCGCGTCGCACAATTTGATATACGACTTGATCCGCGCTATAATCACCTTCTCCAATGAGCACGTGTCAGCACTTCAAGCGTATAGGCGACAACTACGGCATTTCCTGTCAAAGTTGCGGAGCAGTCCTTGAGGGCTATGGCTACGGCGGCTTTTTCGGTAGCTACCTGAAAGGCAACGAGCAATGTCTCCACGGAGCAAACGCATTATATAAGATCAGCGCGGAGCAAGAAGAGTGTAATTATTGTCATAGCGTGCGCGAACGGCTAACAAATTAATTCCTTCCCCTCTTTTCAACGGCTTAATCAAATTTACCAGCTCAATTGAGAAAGCAAATTGCAGATCGTCGTATTTTACGCTCAAATTTTGCCAGCCAGGCCAGCTCCGCTTTTTCAAACTCCTCACAACAAACGTGATTTCCTGAATTTAAGAACCAGCAAATTTGACTTATAGTATATCCTTTTGCTATACTCGCTCAACCATTTCAGGAAAAATGGCTAGGCCGTAAGCCTATTGCACTTTTACAATCCTTTTCCCGGGACACTTCACGCTGGAAGTATCAGTAAAACGCACTGCGCGTTTTGAACATACATCTGTGCAGAAGACGGAAAAGCATATTCAGTTTAAGCTCATGTTTCTTTCCCTTTTGGGAATGCCCTTGAGCTTGGCGTAAACTACACTCGCTTTGCGCTGTTATCGCTCGTTTTTTGCTCACCATTGTTGTGAGATGCCAGCAGTATTAATACTGCTTATAGCGATAGCACGAAAACAGGCAGGTGTTTTTTAGCCGCATTGATCGTTGTTTTTGTGAAGCTTAGCTTCACGTTCTGCAAATAAGGAGCAGAAACATGTCCTATACAGATGGACGTGCTGGAAGTTTCCAGCGATCTAGTGATGGGCGCGTATGGAGCGAATTTCATGGATGGGGTCATATCGACGAGGACGGCGACTTTGTTGCCGAAGAAAATGCCCCCTACCATAGTCATGCGAAACACCATACGCCCAACAGTGATGGTCAAGTCACCAAGTATGCACATCGCCATGAAGGACACTACAAGGATGACTGGTGTGACGATGATGACTGCGATGACCGTTATGGTTCTTACGGACGCTATGGAATGCCTCGCCGTTCAGGTAGCTCGATGAACCGTGGTCTCGGTGGTTCCGCTGAAGGTTATCAGGATGACTATCGCCGTGGTCCCGGTCATTAGCCAACTGAATATAAATCAGGATATGCCTGATTAGTCCCGTTAGCCAAGCTAAGATTGCTGCACGTGTTTTCACTTGCGCGCGCCTCACGGCGTTAATTCATATTAAATCTTAGCTTGTTTTCTTTTTTGATAGAATAAATAATGTATGAAAAGTAAAATAACTAATGACGCAACGGTTGCAAATAGTATATCGTCTTATCTCTTAGCTTTTCCTGAAGAACGCTATAAAGAGTACCTGTCATTAATGGGGGCATTTACTGAGCTGGGAGAAGTAAATGACGAAATGAAGGCATTACCCTACTGGAAGCTGGACAGCTTTGAAAACTATAATGGAAGAAAATCTGTGTTTATCATGGCATTCGGCGATTACAAAGACGGCTTGCTTTCTTTTGAGGAGTTGGCTTCAATTGTCATGTTCTATATTTATCGCCACTATCCTGAGCACGATGCTCTCAACCATAGACCTGAAGGTAAGTGGAAAGAAGATCACATAAAAGAGCGGGATGAGCTATATGAAATGCTCTTTCTGTGCATGCATTTGGAGGATGACAAATACCTATCCACGCGTCATCTTTCAAGGGAAAAGGGTATGAAAATGCTCACGGACTACTACGAAACATACAAATCTTGGGATTATAGAGTTCGCAAGAACATCCCGGAAAATGAGCGATAACCGCATGGGGCGAAGCGGCGTTCAGCTCGCCGCCAGGGGACAGAAAATCTTACGGGAGAAGTATGTTTAGCGAAAGCTCCAAACCCTCTGAAAGCCTGCGGGGAATTGGAAACAAGCCGCAGGACGTGTTAGGCCTGATGTGTGCAAGACACATCCGCCCCACATATTTACACCGGATTGAAAACGAACCGCGAAAAACCGCGAGATCCACAAAACTCTCTCCCCTCTTTTCAGTCAATTGATAAAATTTACTAATTTCATTGAAAATGAGCTATGCAGATCGTCAAATTTCACGCTCAAAATTCGCAGCGCCGGTCAGCTCCGATTTTTCAGATCGTTGGTAAAAATCTATTTTTTCCCCGTTCAGTTTTAGCGGCGTTTGCGCTGCTCATAGACGGTGGTACTCACCCGTTTCTCTTTGACCACCATTTGCGGAGCCTGCGTTAAGGCAAGCCGGTTGACCGTTTGCGTCTCCCCTGTCCCCGGCTTGAGGCTTTTTTTCTGGCTCAGTGTTGCCAGCTCGCTACTGGCTGAGGCGATAAGCTCCATATCAGTCTCCGGCTGAAAAATGCTTGGCTCTGCATGCAGTGAACACGTCCACTCCTGTTTTTTGCCGGAGTCTTTATACTCCGGACGCGACAGGACCAGGCAGTTGGCAAGTTCTGTCTCTTCGGGTTTCTCCGCTTCCAGCCCCGCAAGAAGGGGCTGTGTCAATCCGTTTTCTCTCCCGTTTCGTCCTCCCATACCGGTGCCTGAACGACTATAGAAGAAACACGTCCGTTTTTCAATCCGGGCCACTCCCCCTGTTGCCTCACCTCTCTCCTATAACCCGTATTTTCTTACCGATCTCTCACCCGGAGTCCACCACCTCTCTCCTATACTGAACCAATCTAGAGCAAGCAATCGGCAAAGCTTGACCACTATTGCGGTTGAGTAGCGACGGTTGTTCGCTTTGGCTCTTTGACAGCTTGTTGCAGTTAGTTTTTCACACAGGAGAAAAAGACGTGGAGCAAACCACACCACACGGAGAGCAGGCAAGGCAGTTCACCCGCGATGATTGCAGCCGGATCGCAGCATGCACGGTGAATGCAGTGCTTGAGAAATTAGCCATCCGGCAGATCGTCGAGGGCATTGCCGTTTTTCCGGCGGGCGAAGGTGTTTTGTTGGTCGATGTGGTCATGCGTGACCTGCATGCCGATGACACCTGGGGTGTGACAGTCACCATCCCGCCACCATAGGAGGAAGCAGATGGACTCACTTGCATGGAGTAAAACGTATTCTGTCCTCGCAATCAGCAGGCTCTTTCTCCGCTCGCTTGGATTTACCACCGAGCAGATCAACCGCTTGACTGATGAGGACATGCAGCGGATTGCGGACATGTTACAAGCACAACGGTTTGACCATGAGTTTGACGAGGATGTCACCTTTACCGCCCGCATAGTGCTGGCTGAAACGAGTGCGCATCCCCTGTCTGACCAGGACAGCCGGACACAAGAAACGGAGCAGTAACCACATGGAACTCTTAACACCGGAGCTGAGGCAACAGCTCCCACCCCTGTATTCTCAGGAACACGAGCCAGACCCGCTGGTCGTGTGTAAATTTTTCCATCCCCTCTCAAACATGACCTGGTATGCCTTTGAGGGCTCACCCGAAGGCGAGGATTTCATTTTCTTTGGCTGGGTTCACTCGGACAGTCCTGAGCTTGGCTACTTCTCACTCAACGAGATGCAGGAAACACAAGTCTTGGGACTGGGGATTGAGCGCGACGAACATTTTACCCCGATGAAATTGTCAGAGGTGAAAAAGCTTCATGAGCATTCGTAAGAGGAGGAAATCTATGGCACAGGAGCAGACTCCGTATTATCAAGCGTCCCGTTACCCCACCAAGAGCGCCGCGGGGAAAGCCTACACACCCATTCAACAGATTATTCATGAGGTGGAGTGTGACCTTTCCACGTATCGTCTCTTTGTGCCCAGCGAGCGCAAATGGTATGTCGTCGTGATTGGTGAACAGCCTGATCAGCAACTCCATGAACGGCTCAAAACTATTCTCACGACACAAAGCAGAGGTGAATCTGCCCGCCTTGATGCAGAGACAGTGGCTGTGCTCAGCGCACGACGCTTGCAACAGATACAACAAGGCCCGTGGGTTGAGGGACACTATCCCCTGCCAGAAGACGAGTAATCTCTGGCTCTGATTGCAGCAAGCACTCTGTTCTGAAGTTTGCAGACCCAAGCACAGAGCACTTGCCAATTCCGGGAGTACCCGTGACGACATTGTATCTCACCGGTTACTCCCCTACCAAATGGAGTCAATGTGAAACCGGAAAGGAGAAAGCAGTATCCCAAAAATTGGGAAGCGCTTGCCCGGCAGTGTAAGGAGCAAGCAGGCTGGCAATGCAAGGTTTGCCACATCAAGCAGTGTGCTGTACGGATCTCCCGACAAACAGGAGCGGTATATACCGTGTTTTTGCATGCAGCACATAAAAATCATGATGTTGGCAATCCAACCCCCATCCTGCTCTGCCTGTGTCCTACCTGTCATGGCGAGTATGATTATCGTCACCGTAGAAGAGAGCAGCACCTTGCTCTCGAACATCTGAAGCACCAACTACTACTACACGCTTGATGAGCGAGTATGTAAGGAGGAATACTACCCATGGCAACCTTTAACCAGTGCCAGTTTATCGGCCGTCTCGGCAAAGACCCGGAACAGACCGTCGTCAACGGCAGCACCGTCACCAAGTTTTCCCTGGCAGTCGACCTTGGGAAAGACCAGAAACCGCTGTGGCTCAATATCACCACCTGGGACAGATTGGCGGAAGTCGTGAAACAGTATGCTCGCAAAGGCATGCAAGTGTTTGTCCAGGGGAAGCTCGTGCTTCGGTCCTATCAGGATAAGAACCAGGCTGACCGCGTAGCACTTGATATCGTCGCAACAACGGTGCAGCTTCTTGAGAAGCGCCAGAGCAAGGAGGAGGATATCCCTCTTGACTTTGATGCACCGGTTGGACAGGCGAAGGAAGCGTAGCGGCTGAAGCACCCTGTGCTTCATTATAGCAACACAACTGCAACACACCTGTCATTCCCTGGCCTGGCTGTAGGCTCATTGTCGCACAATGCGACGTGACGTTTCCTGCCAGGCTTTTTCTTTGTCCCACTCCCCTCCCATCTCATACCGGTTTCTTACCCATCCTTTACCTGTCATGAGTACACTAGAGCATGCAGACCAACAGAGCAGAAGCAAACTCACTAAGCGGGTGCGTAGAAATGCTTTCGCGGTGGCTCAAGTTTCCAAAGACGGCCGTCTTTTTTCCATCGCAAATTGCCCTCTTGACAACTGAGCGTATTCTTTCCATACTAAATGCAGTTTCAAAATGTACTGAAAAACCCGTTGGGCGGCTTTTAGTGCATTGACTGATCGTATGATAATCTCAATAGCTTCACAGAAAGGCGGCACCGGTAAAACAACCACAAGCATTTCTCTTGCTGCCGGACTCGCACGAAAAGGGAAAAAAATACTCCTCATTGATATCGACAGCCAGGCAAACTCGTCAAAGGTACTTATCCCCCACTACCAGACCCTCACCAAAGAGCAGACCATCTATACCACGATTTTAGACCGGCAGCCATTGCCGATCCATCAGACGCACATTCAAACGCTTCAGATTGTCCCCTCGCACATTTTGCTCTCCAATACCGATGTCGAACTGACCACGGCAAAAGATCACCGCGAGGAGCGATTAAAGCGCGAGCTTGATAAGATCAAACACACCTATGAACACATCTTTATTGACTGTCCCCCGGCGCTCTCCTGGCTGACGCTCAATGCGTTTACCGCCTCAGATAAAGTCATTGTCGCGGTATCTCCCGGCTATTTTGAACTGGACTCAATCGTCCAACTGAATAAAACCATTGCCGAAGTTAAGGAGTTTTTTAATCCAGCGCTCCAACTGGCAGGGTTATTGTTTACCATGAGTGATCCAACCATCAACACCAGTAACTCACTCAACATTTTGCGCGAGATGTACAGCACAGACCTGCTCGAAACCATTATCCCCCGCAATACTGATTTACGGGACGCGCATTTTAACAAGCAAGACATCTTCGGGTTTAACCCGCACGCCAAAGGAGCAGCCGCCTATGAGAAATTAATGCAGGAGTTATTTCCATGAGTAAAAAAAAGCTTGATATCACGAGTATCACAAATGAGTTACGCGGGCAGTCGGTTTTCTTCCCTACCAAGCCATCGCCATCCACCCAGGAGCTTACCCAGGTTCCATCTCCCCTACCGGCACAAAGAGAGCAGAGACCACGAGAGCCAAAGGTAATCAGCGTAGCACCAACCAAAAAAGCGCACAGCGACCGTGATACCGTGGTATCACGACACCATGATACCGTGATTGATACCACGATACCAAGCAACCATGATACCACGATACCGGAAACAGAAGATGAGATGCTTGAGGCCGTACGAAAGGCAGTGAAGCAAATCGGGAAAGAGCCGGCAACACAACGGTTAACCCTGGAAGAAAAACAAGCGTTGCGGTCGATTGAGTTCACGTATGCGCAGCAGGGTATTATGACGAGTGGGAACGAGATTATGAGAGTTGGCATGAACTTTATCCTCAAGGATTATCAGAAAAACGGAGAGAACAGCATTCTTGCCAACGTGTTAAAACGGTTGAACTTCTGATACCAAAAACAGTACCAGCTCGTGTGTTTTAAGCACGCGACTTCTGCTGTATTGTGAGATATGAAAAATAATAAGCAATCACTTGTTAGTCATGTGATGACGGATACAGGTACCGTGCCCCTTACCCTCGCAGATATTCATGAAGACAAACTGACAGACGAGCAAAAAGCCATCGTAGTGCAGTTTGAGAACCTTGCAGAAGCATATCTTCATAAAGTGGAGAAATTAAATTCTACTCTTGTCAGAGACTACAAAAAATTTCTCAAAAAACACCAAGGTGCAGATGAGGTAATTGTTCAAATTCTTCATGAAACGCTCCACCAACTCACCTTGCGCAAGTATTTTCCAGGGTATAGAAAGAACAAGATAAAGTAAGCATACAGCCGCGATAATCCTCTAAACTCATCAGCGAAGCTCAAGGAGCGCGGGGATATTTCAACTAAACACAGCCGCTAAGCACAAATACCATGATACCACGATACCAAGCATGATACCGTGGTATCATGAAACCGTGACACCAAGCAACCACGGTGCATTTTAGTCCTTGACTACAACATAACCAATCCCTCTATAATAAACCTAGTCACAAAAAAAGCACAAAAAAGGCTTTACAACTTGACAGGGAAAGCCTCTGAAGACCTAAGACATCCTCAGAGTAGCAAAACCCCTGTCACGTTGTCAAGGCTCTAAATTTTGTGGACGCACACTAAT
>WNGP01001205.1_pt1 | contig 27352 bp, 27 predicted proteins | sample 5407671 | NCBI WGS metagenome assembly WNGP01 (sample SAMN13153381, study PRJNA577476) | soil metagenome | isolation source: 40 cm soil or saprolite under Garry oak tree replicate 2 | place: USA:California | collected 2016-06-15
TCCACGCCGCCGCCGAAGCTCATGCGCGCGTACTTGTCCATCGGCGCAAAAATCTGTGGCCCGCCCGCAATGGATCGAGTGTTTGGCACGATCGACTTCCTTACCCTGCTCGATGTTCATGCGCTGCCGACGATCGTCCGCGCGCATTTCCTGAGATGAACGCCTCTTCTGCTCCTGTAGCCGGCATCGGTGATGCTGGAAGACCGGGATCAACGATTCCGGCTACAACTTTGCTAACTGCGTGGCGCGCTTTTGCGGTCGTGTTCTTCTCGATCTGCGCATTCGCGCAAATCATGCTGGTCATTTCGTTCGTTAGGCGGGAGCGCCGTCTCGCCGGACGCGCTGAATGGCTTCACCGTTGGTGCTGCTTTGCTTGTCACGTCCTCGGCATTCGCGTGACCACGCGCGGCGCGATGCCGCGATCTGGTCTGCTGGTTTGCAATCATCTGAGCTATCTCGACATCATTGTCCTAAGTTCGATTCGGCCCTGCCTTTTCGTCGCTAAACGCGATGTCGCCGCGTGGCCCCTGTTCGGCTGGCTGGCGCGCGCCGCCGGCACAATCTTTGTCGATCGCCAGCGCCCGTTAGCTACCGCGTTTGCTGTGAAGCGAATACACGCGGCAATCGTCTCCGGTTTGCCCGTCGTCTTGTTCCCTGAAGGGACAAGTTCCGACGGCTCGACTGTGTTGCCATTTAAATCGTCACTGCTCGAATCAGCCGTGCAGCTGCGTTGTCCGGTCGGTACTGCTGCTATCGCCTATTCGCTTGACCATGGTTCCGTCGCCGATGAGATCTGCTACTGGCGGGACATGACTTTGGTGCTTCATCTCCTTAACCTTTTCTTCAAGCGCGAAATCTGTTCCAGGTGCTCATTTTCTCATTCAAAAATTCGCGTTGGCAATCGCAAAGAGATCGCTCGGGCGTTGCGTGATGAAGTCGTGTCGATGCGATTATGACCACCGGCCCGATCCAGCATACAGGCTTGAGCATTGTCTCCGGTAGCGTATTCGGTAACACGGCATCATATGCTGCGCACCGACTTTGGTTAAGAGTCACTTGCTCTGCCAATTGAGCTAACGGTGCGTTTTGAATTTACGAGTTACGATTGCTGATTTGCGATTTTCGACCAAAGCGCACAATTGCTTACCGCCGCAAGAATTTTCCGTCGAATCAGACAAGCTGCAATTCCGAAGATTGAAATCCGAACTAGATTACGCCTGCGTATGGCGGGCGTAGTGTATCTCGACGCCTTTCGGGAGCAGACGTTTGCGCCCGCGTTGCCGCCGGCGGGCCAGCGTGGCACGACCGGCTTTTGTCTTCATCCGCGCCCGAAATCCGTGCTGGCGTTTGCGCGTTCGCTTTGATGGTTGGTAAGTCCGTTTCATAAAACCGAAAAATAGTTTCGGCGCGATTTGAGAGCGGTTACACTAGGAGCGAGTGCGGCCTTGTCAATCGAGCACCGCGACATGATTGTTGGTCCTTCATTCGCAGATTGCCAGCGCCTCCAATTTTTGGAATAATCGACGCCAACCGTGAGCGCAAATGTTGTAATCGAACCGGCGACAGAGGCCGACCTGGACGAATTGTCGGAGATGCTCGGCGAACTGTTTGCCCAGGAAAGCGATTTTCGCCCGGACAAAGAGAAACAGCTTCGCGGTCTACGGCTTATTTTCGAACAACCCAGCCGTGGCCGTGTTTTTGTGCTGCGACGTGATGGGGTCATCGTGGGCATGATTAATTTGCTCTTTACGATCAGCACAGCCGAAGGCGGGTTTGTCATCCTACTTGAGGACCTGGTGATCCACAAAGAGTACCAGGGTCATGGGTACGGTTCAAAACTTCTCGAACACGCGATCGATTTCGCGCGCCAGAAAAATTTCCTCCGTATTACTTTGTTGACTGATCGGCCGGAAAATCTGGCGCAAGAGTTTTTCCGGCGCCACGGCTTCCACGAGTCTTCCATGATACCGATGCGCTTGCTGATTACGCCGGAAGGCGAGCAATCGAGCAAATAAACTCGTTCCCTACTTGCGCTTGCTCTGACTATCGATCCAATCGCTTAATTGCCTTGCGAGGCGTTTTTCGAATTCTGACCGGAACTGAATTTCGTCCACCGCTTTTGCCACTTCGGTTGCACTCTCAGCAGGCAAATTAGTTTTGCCGTAAGCTTTTAGTTCATTGGCACGCGAATCCTCGGAGAAGAAGGTGAACAGACTGGGCGCGTACCGGTTTGCCCCGAGCGCGTCGGTCTTCGCGAGCAACGCTTTCATGTTCGCCTTTGCAAAGTCCCACGCAATATCCGGATGATCGCTTTCACGAGCTACTCTCGAAACAAGAAATATTGCGCGGCTTGTTGGCAGCTCATCGGTGAGCGCAATTGGCAGTGTTTTCTTCACGAGCGTGGGATCGATCGCGCCAGCCAGCGCGTCGTAGTAATTTTGTTTTTCCTCGGTGCTCGTCGTCTTCAGTCCAAGCTCGTGAAGCTGGTTCCAAGTTGCTTCGTCGGCGTAACGGCCGACGACCGCAAGAACTGGCGGACGAAGATCGGGTTGGAGCGATTGCGGGTTTGTAAGATATCTTTTAAAACGCTCGCGACAGCCCGCGATAATTTCTTGATCGTTCAAATCCCCCAGCGCGTTGATTAAACTCGCCCGCAAATTTCCGGCAGTAGCTGGTTCGCTGGCTTTCGGATCCCAGCCCAGCGCGTCAAAGGTCGGCCGCAAAATCGATCGCGCGTAGGCCTGAAATTTTTCCCGTTCTGGACGGCCAATGAGCAGCCGGTTAATAAAATCCAAGACATTGATGATCTGTTCACGCTCGGCGAGCTCGGTCGACGAAGGTAATTTATCGACCAGTTCGAAGTAGCGTGAGACAGACGCGCGGTTGGCTTGGACGAGCGCCCATGCGTCGCTCAGGAGATCCACACGATCTTCAACGCCCATCTGAGGCAGAGTTCGGAGCAGTAAGTTCCAGGATGGCTCGTCATATTCGACGCGATAATTTCCTGCGCCTTTTACATTCAATTTGAGGGCACGATCGGCTGGAATATTCTGCAGATGCGCGCTTTTCCCGGTCATCAGTACGCTGACAGGAGCTTGCCCGACGTCGATCGAATAAGTTAACGGGATTTTCCATTCGAGTGGTGGCGCATTCCTGAAATTAATCGTGAAGCGTTCTTGCGTAAGCGAGACCTTGCCGCCTTCGCCTCGCTTGACTTTCACGACGGGAAATCCCGGTTGCTCGGTCCAACCTGCTGCGATTTCAGCGATCGGTTGACCCGACGATTCCGAAAGTGCATTCCAAAGATCCGCCGTGGTGGAGTTCGAAAATTTATGCGTCGCCATATATTGGCGAATTCCATCACGGAAAACATCTTGGCCGAGAAAGCTCTCGAGCATCCGAAGAAATGACTGGCCTTTTTTGTACGTGATGTCGTCGAAAGCACTATTGGCTTCGGCTTCGGTCGCGATCGGCTGCTGAATCGGATGTGTTGTCGATCTTGCGTCGCCTTCCATCGCCTGCTCCTTGGTGATGCCGACGCGCCGCGTCGGATCGCGCGGCAAATTTCTGCGCAGCCAAACCTCCCACTGCGGATTGAAATGCGCTGTGCATTTCGTGCCCATCCAGGAAGCGAACCCTTCGTTGAGCCAGAGATTGTCCCACCAAGCCATCGTTACGAGATCCCCGAACCACTGATGCGCCATTTCGTGCGCGAGCACTTCGTAGATATTTTGCTTGGTCTCCGCAGATGAGTTCTTCGGATCAAACAAAAGCGCGGCCTCGTAATAAGTAATGCCGCCCCAATTTTCCATTGCGCCGCCAAAGCCGCCGGGTAGAGCGATTTGATCCAGCTTCGGGAGCGGATAAGGCACGCCGAAGTAATCGTTGTAATATTTCAGAATTTGCGCCGTGGCTTCGAGCGCGTAGCGGCCCATTTCCGCTTTACCTTTTGTTGTGATCACGCGGATCTGCGTGGGTCCACTTTGCGATTCGATCAGATCCAGCTCGCCCGCGACGAAAACATTGAGATAACTCGACATCGATGGAGTCGCGGCAAAGCGCACCTCTTTTCCGCCCGCGATTTTTCTCTCGCTCTCGATCGGCATGTTTGAAACGGCGAACCAGTTTTCCGGAATAACTGCCGTCAATTGAAAACGAGCGCGAAAAACTGGTTCGTCCCAGCAAGGAAACAACCGGCGGGCATCGGTCGCTTCGAATTGCGTCCCGAGCATGATTTTTTTTGTGCCGCTGCCTTGTTCCTGGTAGCGCGCGTAAAAAAGGCCCTGGCCTTGCTGGTTGATCTTTCCCGAGAAACTGAGCGCGAGCGTGTGGTCGCCGGCAGCAAGTTGCGAGGGCAGCTCCAAGGTGAGCAACTCGGTTTTCTCGTCTATCCTAATTGCGGACTCCAGCAATGCCTTGCCATCAAGAGACGCGCCTGTGATTTTGAGCTCGAGCGCATTCAACACAAGCCGATGAACTGGGCTGTGCGCGCTCAGCTTCACCGTTTCCGTTCCACTGAATGTCAACTTGTCGATGTCGGGAACGATCCGAATGGAATATCCCGTCGGGACGACCTCTTTCGGCAGTTTTCCCGGTGTCGTTGCAAAGGCGAAAGGTTTTTCTGCACTCATGCTGTTGGCAAATAGAGTAGAAAACAGGCAAAGGAAAAAAAATACCGAGCGCATGTGCGACCACTAGCAGCACACACGGAATTTTGCATCTGCAAACATGACAGGCAGAGACGCACCTCCAAGCCGTCCGACAAAATTTTCGGCGCGCCCGGTTCGTCGCAGCGAATCCGTCTTTTCGCGGACGCTCTCGCCCTGCCAATTACTGCACGACCAAGACCAAAAGCAATTGTCCGCCACCCACTTGCGGCCCTTTAATCACGAGCGGACTACGCTTGCTTAATTTGGTATCCGTTTCCAGTAGGAGTTCTTTCTCCTTGTATAGCTTCAGATTCAAAACATAACCGGCTTCGCTTTCGCCTCGCGCATCGACGTGAAGCGCGAAATATTTGCTGGCGGCGAGCCAATCTTCTTCACCGGTCTTGAGCGTCTTGCTGGATTGGCCGATGACCTGAAATTGGTTGTAACCGAAAAGTTGCTTCAGAGGCCGTTCGATCCGAGTCAATTCCGGCGGGATCGGCTCTGGTTGTGCGACATTTTCCGCGATGACCAGCCCGCTCCAAACTGCTTCGGCCGCGCGCGATGCGGGCGCTGCGTTCATCACCAGCGCGACAAGAGCGGTGAAGAGCAGGATCGAGCGGAGCATGAACAATTACTTAGCTGCGTAATCGGCCGGGAGCGACTGCAACCCCTCAGTCCAGAGCACTGTTACTCGATCCTCTTTCGCCTCGAACATCGAGATGGTTGCATTTGGGCTGACGACTGGATCAACGCGTGCGTTCAGGATTTCCGAGAGATATTGTGACTGTTCGGCCGGATTTTTCTCTCGCATAACAAAGACTGCGAAAATCAAAAAGACGGCAAGCGAAGCGGTCCCAGTCCAGAAGAGACGGCGAATTGTCCACCAGGTGGAAAGAGCAATGTCGCGCTCTCGAGAGGGCTCGGCATTTTCGCGTGCGATTCGCTCGCGGAGTTGATGGCTGAAAAACTCTTCATTCGTCAACGCATGCGCCCCCAGTTCGCGTTGCAAAAGAGCGCCGAGCTTTTTTGCATTACGCTTTTCAGATTCAGCAGCAGCTTTGTCGGGTAGCGAAGCTTCGAACTCAGCCAGCTCCTTGGCGCTGAGCTCGCCGTCAAGCCATGCCGTCCATTTCTCTTCAAATGTTTTCATAAACGTCTTTCAGCAGGTTTTGTAGTTTCTTGCGCGCATAGAACAGACGCGACATCACTGTGCCGATCGAGCACCCGAGCGTTTCTGCAATCTCGTGATATTGCATCTCCTCAGTTTCTTTCATCAAAATCACGGCGCGATGCTCGGGCGAGAGCTGGGCAATTGCGTTCTCGATGCGTCCGCGGATTTCGGTCCGCTCCATTGTTTCATAGGGCAATGCATCCGCTTTCGGCACCGTCTTGGATGCGGGATCGATTTCCCGTAATTGGACCGCATCGTCGAACTCAGCACCTGCGCCTTTCACCTGTTTTTTTCGCAGCCAATCGATCGACACGTTCATCACAATCCGGTAAATCCAGGTATAAAACGAGGAGCGGCCGCGAAAGCGTTTAATTGACTTCCATGCTTTGACGAAGCTGTCTTGAGCCAGGTCCCAGGCGTCCTGCTCATTATGGACCATGTTATAAATCATGCTGAATACTCGTGTGCGGTAACGAGTTACCAGCTCGTCGAATGCCTCGGTATCACCGGCCTGGCATCGTTTCACCAGGTCCAATTCCGACACATCGGCCTGAGCCAGAGTCGCTTCCGTTTGCATGATTGGACGGAACCGGCCCTATTTCATTCAACTCCGAAAGCCCTCGGAGCCGAAACGGCGTCGCCACTCGCCGCGATATTCACCCATCAAGGTAATGATGCCGTCTCGCACTTGGAAGAGCCGCTGTTGCAGCACCGAATACTGCGCGGCGGTAATCAACGTTTCTGATAAAAGTTGCGCCGCCGCGTCCATCGAGATCGTGATCGCCTTCAGCGCTCGCTTCAAGTAAGCAATCGTCATCCCGATTTCATCGACATCATCGTCATTCAAGGCCGCCGCCAGCTTGGCGCTCGCCAGTGCAGAGTGCGTAGCCAATTTCACTACCGGTGGTTCGTTTTGAAGCGAAGGATCTTGATCGAAGAGTTGATCGATCCAAATCGTCAGCGCAAAAGCGGCTCGATAAAGCGTGTGCTCTTCAAATGTGTCGGGCACCGGCGCTGTCTGATCAGCGTCGAAGGCATCATCCTCGGCCGGGTCGCCAGCAGCAAAGAGCGCGTCGACTTCCGCGCTCCAATCTTTTGCATCAAGCAAATGCGTCCAGCCCATTTCCCGGGCGATAATCTCATCGCGTCTCGGATCGTCGAGATATGTTTCCAGCAATTGCATGTACTTCTCGGTCTTATGATCCTGTTGCTGGAGAAAACGCTCCCAGTCATACTCGTCCCACATCTGTTCGGACTCGCCGTCGTAGTCGGCCATGTTCGACTTAACGTCAGCTTCTGTTCGCACGCAAAAGTTTTTCGCCATTCAGCAAGGATCGTTTCGCGGTCGTCTTTGACCGAGTCCTAGATTTTCGGGTAAACTACCCCGTGAGCGCCGAACCGCTCCAGGATTTGCCCACCCAATCGATTTCATGACTGAAGAAGATAAGGATGACGAGCAGTTTTACCGCGATACGGAGAGCATTGCCTTTAGGAAACTCGACGATCGGCAGCTCGCGCTGCTTGAGCCACTCGGAAAGCGCCGAACGCTGCCGCATGGCGAGTTCATCTTCAAAGCAGGGCAGCGCGGTCTCGGGCTGACCGTTATCCTGCGCGGCGAAATCGAAGTCTTCGAAGCGCGGGATGGCACCGAGCAAATTCTCGCCACCGCCAGGGAGCGCGACTTCATCGGTGACGTTGCGATGTTGCAAGGCACCTCTGCGCTAGCCACTGCGCGCGTGAAGTCTAAAGAGGCCGAAGTTCTGGAAGTCCCGGCGGCTGAGATCCGGCGCGCGCTCGCTGAGTTACCCGGTTTGGGTGGTCCGATTGTGAAGGCTTTGATCATGCGGCGGAGGCGGCTCATGCGAGACCGCGAGTTCGCCGGGCTGCGCATTATCGCGCTGCGGGATGCGCGTGAGGGCCATCAGCTCCACGATTTTCTCGACAAGAATCGCATTCCGCATCGGCTGATCGAATTTGAAACCGAGCAGGGCCAGGCGCTTTGCCAGCGGCTGCACCTAACGAGTCGCGATTTACCGACGCTCGTCACTGCCACTGGCGCTCCACTGCGCCGCCCATCGCTGCGCGAAGTTGCGCAAGTGGCCGGTTTGCTTCGCCCGCTGGCGCACGAGGACGAAAGCGAAATCACCTGCGACCTAACGATCGTCGGCGCTGGTCCAGCCGGTCTTGCCGCAGCGGTTTATGCGGCGTCGGAAGGGTTGAAAACCGTCGTCTTGGAAAGCTACGCGCCCGGAGGGCAGGCCGGCTCCTCTTCCTGGATCGAAAACTTTTTCGGGTTCCCCACCGGAATCAGCGGCGGCGACTTGACCTATCGCGCGCAGCTTCAGGCGTACCGATTCGGCGCGAAATTTTCCACGCCGGCGCAGGCGCTCTCGCTCAATTATCACGATGCGGAAGAATATCGCGCGAGCCTGCAAATCGAAGGTTGCACCGCCACCTTGCGGGCAAAATGCGTCCTCATCGCGACGGGCGCAGATTACCGACGATTGAATGCCGAGGGGCGCGAGGAGTTCGAGGGCTCGGGCCTTTATTATGCCGCAACCGCCCTCGAAGGGCAGCTCTGCCGCGGCGCGACAGTGATTGTCGCAGGCGGCGGCAATTCGGCGGGACAAGCCGCCATGTTTCTCTCCGAAGGCGCGACTAAGGTGTTGCTAGTGATCCGGGGCGACGATCTTTCGAAGAGCATGTCGAGCTATCTCTCGCGGCGTGTGCAGACGCGCGAAAACATCGAGCTCCTGCGCCACACTGAGATTCGGAAAATGACAGGCAGCAAAATGCTTGAGGCAGTCGAGCTGGAGAATACCGAAACGTGCGAGCGGCGGGTCGTGGAAACGCCAGCCATTTTTTCTATGATCGGTGCCAAGCCATGCACAGATTGGCTCCCCCCCCAGATTGAACGCGACGAAAAAGGCTTCATCAAAACCGGACCCGCAATTGCCAATGCGTTGGCGTGGAACGCGAGCGCGCGCGTGCCCGGGCCGCTCGAGACCAGCCTGCCCGGTATTTTCGCCGCAGGCGATGTGCGCTCCGGCTCCGTGAAACGCTGCGCCGCTGCTGTCGGCGAAGGCGGCATGGCGATCGCGGGCGTGCACGACGCCCTCGGCACTTTTGCGTGACAACGGCTAAGCGGTGACCCCCCGCGGTCGCTGCTTCCGACTAGTTTGTAATCGCAGTTGCCCGCACGCGGCGTCGATATCGTGTCCCTTCTCCGTGCGCAACGTCACGGCGACTTCTCGCGCGCGTAAGATGGACAAAAACTTTTCCTGTCGATTGCGCGACGGCCGGGACCATTCGAGACCCTCGACTGTGTTGTACGGAATCAAATTCACTTTTGCCGAGAGTCGTCGAGCGTGCTGCGCAAGAAGGTTCGCCTGGTCATCGGCGTCATTGACTCCAGCGATCAGAATGTATTCAAAAGTGAGCTGCTGTTTCTTGCGCGCGGCGTAATAGTCGCAAGCCGAAAGCAACGTGTCGAGGTTGTAGCGACGATTGATCGGCATGATCTGGTCGCGCACTTTGTCCGTGGCGCCGTGCAAGGAAACAGCGAGACGAATTTGCAGCGATTCATCGGCCAGTTTTCGAATTTTCGGTGCAAGACCGCTGGTTGAAACAGTGAGCCGCCGGGCGCCGATGCCGAGACCCCACGGCGCGTTGATGATCCGAATCGCGCGCAACACATTATCAAAGTTGGCGAGCGGTTCGCCCATTCCCATGAAAACAATGTTGTCGATCTTGTCGCCGCTTTCGCGCTCAACCGTGACGATTTGATCGATAATTTCGTTTGCTCGCAAATTGCGAGAGAATCCTTCCAGACCGCTCGCACAAAATTTGCATCCGTAAGCGCAACCGACCTGGGTCGAGATGCAAATTGTGCGGCGATCCGATTTTTGTCCGTACAATGCTGGCGAGGCTGGGATCAAAACGGATTCGATCAGATTTCCATCAGCTAAACGAAAGAGAAATTTTCGCGTCGTGTCCCGCGAACCGAGAACCCGAACCACTTCCAGGCGATCGAAGCCAAAGAGATTTGCCAACCGCCCGCGCAGTTCGTGCGGGAGATCGGTCATCTCCTCAAATGATTCGACTCGTTTCTTGTAAAGCCAATCCGCGATCTGCCTGCTGCGATAACTTGGCTCGCCTAACTCGCGAAGCTTCCCGCCCAGCTCTTCCAATTGCAAAGACTTGATGTCATGTACCGCATTCGTCACGATTAAAGTTACCGAGTCGGCGAAGCCACAGCAAATTAGCCAGGCAACCGCCATAGTTACACGGATCAATTTCGTGCTAGAGATAACTTAATTCGCGGTTAACTTTCTGACGTGAAACGTTTGGCAATTTCCGGTGCTTTGGCTTTGGCAATCACATTTCTGATTCCTGCCTGTGCCTCCCACGACGAAGCGATAACGGAAGAGTCCAGTTCGCAATCAGGCGCTACTGTTCCAGGCGAAAGAGTTTCCGACGAAGGAGCTCTTACTCCCGGGGCCCCCGGGTCGAGCGCGAGCGTTCACTGGTAATCCGGCGATCGCGACCCGGAAATTTCGTATCGCGATCGGTTGTTTCGGTCAACTGTGAGATTCTGCTTGATCGCCCAATGACGCAGAGAAGTATCAGCGGCGATGCAGAAAACGCGCACGCCGTTCACTCTCGGTTGGGAAGCTGCCCGGGCGAACGCGATCCCGGCCTTGATTATTCAAGCGTTCATGCTCGCGCTGCTGCTCGCCTATTATACAAACCACACGGCATCCGCGGCCCTTTCTCAATTTGCCGAATTCAAGCGTACACATGGACTCCTCTTTGTAATTATCGCTTCCATTACAGCTGGTGCGCTCATTCCAGAGCTGTTCTTGATTTTTTTCTTTCAACGCGGACGGCCAAGTCGGCGAAATCTACGCAATTTGCTCTTTACGGTCCCGGTTTGGGGATTCGATGGGACACTTGTTGATCTGTTGTATCGAAGCGAAGCCGCCTGGTTCGGTGATGTTGTGACATTGCCGGTGGTCGCCGCGAAAATTTGCGTCGATCAATTTGGTTATAATCCGTTTTTCGCCGCGCCGTTCGGAGTCCTAACTTATGAATGGAAGAATAATGGAATTTCACTGGCCCCATTACGGCAGCTGTTCACGGCGGCCCATTATCGAGACAAAATTCTGCCGACGTTGCTCGCGACTTGGGCGGTCTGGATCCCACTCATGGGAATCATCTATTCGTTGCCGTTGGCCCTCCAGTTTCCACTGTTCGGGCTGTCGCTTTCGTTTTGGGTGCTTCTCTTGACCTACATGACCAACCGCTTCGCCGGAAAGATCAAAGCCGATGCGCCTCTCGCGCTGGCTGTCGCTGACGTTAAAGAGTTGAAGCGTTAAAGAATTGAAGGGAGGGGATTGGACGTCACGTCCCCCATTCACCGCTTCAACGACTTCCGTTAAGGAAGTAGGCAAGTGCTTCGTGAACGCCGGCGCCGTATTCATTTTGCGCGATGTAACCACCCGCAGCGCGCACGGCATCTTTGACTTCGGAGATCGCGTTCGCAGGGCAAGCGGGAAATCCAGCGAACTGACCATCCAACATCGAGATGTCATTGTGATGATCGCCCGCCGCGAAGATGTTTTCGCGCGGGACTTCGATCAAACGCGCGAGTTCGGCGAGCGCCGCGCCTTTGTGGTAATCGGCATGGCAAAAGCGCAAATAAACCGTGTTTCGTTGATAGTCGAACTTCGGGTGCCTGGCTCGCGCTTGCTCGATAAACTTCGTAACCAGGTCCATCTCTTCCTCGCTATTGGCGATCAGACCCTCGGGATGTTCCTTGTTGTAAAGAACGCGCGCTTTCGTGCGCTGATTCACGAAATCAATAACTTCCGCAAGCACCGATGAGGCGGAGCTAAAAAGCTCGCGGTGTTCGCGCGCACAGCGCTCGTTCCAGTCGCCGAATGCTTCCCATTTATTTCCGTCCTGGCCGGGACGAAAGACGTCGCGCTCGTTCGTCAGGATGAAATCCGGACGGATCGGAAATGAGAAATCAGCGAGGCCGGATTCGAGCAGATCGACAGAGCGACCGGTATTGATTGCCCAGATCGCGCCGGCGTCTTGCAGGTCGCGAATCAATTCCATGCATTGCATATCGAGAACCGGTTCGCCAGCGCGCGAAACGAGTGTGCCGTCAAAGTCCAGGCTGAGGAGTTGAATTGATGAATGCATGTCAAAACTAACTTAGGAATTGATTTCACGAACGCAATCCGCGACGTTTTTTACATTCGACTACGAACGGGAGATTGAGTGAGGAGGCGACTCCGAAAGGTTTCGCGAGCAACGCCGCCGGGGCGCCGTTTTAGAGCACGAACAATTATAAAAGATTGAAGATGAAATCAGCCTACGAACTTGCCATGGAGCGACTGGAGAAAGCGTCGCCCTCGATTTCGCTCACTGAGGACCAGAAAAAAGAAATTGCGGAAATTGATTCCACTTACCGGGCAAAGATCGCCGAAAAAGACGTTTTTTTAAAAGATCAAATTCGCAAAGCACAAAGCGCTGGTAAGTTGGAGGAAGCGGAGTCACTCGATAAGCAGCTTGCCTCGGATGTTCGCCGTTTGCGGCAAGATTGCGAGGCAAAGAAAGAGAAGCTGCGCGCGAGTTTCTCGAAATAGTTGTGGCAGCGCTCCCACGGGGAGCGCCCCTACAATCATCGACAATTACACAGGCGCTGATGGCGCAGCGCTCTCCATCGATGCGTCTGCGGGTTCGCCACGCTTTGGCAGATCGGGATCGAGGAAGCCGAGCATGTGCGCGTGCTTGATCACGCGGGTTCCCTCCCGTTTTTGCAATTCTGTGATCTGCTGACGGAACTTTTCCATCTTGGTCCAATGCACTTTGGGCCGGAAATGATGTTCGGCGTGGTAACCATTGTAGAAAAACAGCCAGTTATAGATCTTTCCGTAGCTGCTCACGCCCCAGGCAACGGGCTTGTCGGGGTTGCCGCCAAAGTGACGGTAATAGCCGTTCAGGTAACTAAAACAGTGGCCGAGATAGAAGAAAGGCAGGAAATAGAAGATCACGTAGCGCCAGTTGAACAGAAACATCACGAACAGGACGCTCGCGAACGCCGCTAGCTCGAAGTTTCCCCACATCAGTTCGCGGCGGCCGCGCTTGCACAATTCCCTGCGGATCGCACCGATATCATCGCGGAAGAAACTGAGGAAGACGTAGCTCCACGGATTTTCCGGTTCACCATCGTGCCCGTGTTTGTAAATGGAGATCCAATCAATCGTCTCGCCATTTTCATCCGGCCGGTCGGCATTACCCTTGTGATGCTGCATGTGAACGGCGTCGTAATACGTTTGCGAAAAGCAACACGCGACCGATTGAAGGACTCCGAACAGGCGATTGAGCAATTCGGAGCGGAAGAAGGGGTTGTGAATGAAGTTGTGGCCCACGCCGTTGATGTTTGCGTTGACCATCAACGAATAAAGAAATCCGAGGATCAGCATCACCCAGAGCGGTGTATGCGGGTAGAGGAAAAACAGGCCCAGGAAATAAGCGAGATGAAAAAGACTCGCCAGCGCCGGGATGGCGTCCCAGCGCGTGTGCGCGAATAATTTTGAATTCGTGGCAGGGCGTTCTGTTCGAATGACGTCGGCGTTCATCTGAGAAATTTCGAGTATAATATTATTCGCGAAAGAAATGGCGGTTAGCAAGTTTTGAAGATTGCCAAGGTCATTTCCGCACGCCTAAGTTAACCGCTCCATGTTTGCGCTTCAGCCAGAGTTGAAAGTTTTCAGCGGTTCTGCCAACCGCGAACTAGCCGAGCGCATTTGTAAATACATTGGTGTTCCACTCGGTCAGGCGACAATCAGCTCGTTCCCCGATGGTGAGACTTACGTTAGGATCGAGGAAAACATTCGAGGCCATGATGTTTTCATCATTCAGCCGACCTGTCCGCCGACCAATCAGCATTTGATGGAACTGCTCATCATGGTTGACGCGGCGAGGCGCGCCAGCGCGGATCGGATCACAGCGGTCATTCCATTCTTTGGCTATGCACGTCAGGATCGCAAAGACCAACCACGGGTGCCGATTACGGCCAAACTGGTTGCCAATTTGCTCGACGCGGCTGGCGTAACCCGGGTGCTCACGATGGATCTGCACGCGCAGCAAGTGCAGGGATTTTTCGATATTCCGGTGGATCACCTCTATTCGCTCCCGGTATTAATTAAATATTTGCGACAAGAACTCAGAGGGAAAACGGTGGTAGTTTCCCCAGATCTCGGTGGACTAAAAATGGCCTCGGCCTATGCAGACGCGCTGGGTGCAAATCTCGCAATCGTCGCGAAGGAACGCCGCAGCGCCACAGAGACTGAGGCACTGTACCTGATCGGCGAAGTGGAAGGCCGCGATGTGCTTCTGGTCGACGATCTTACCGAAACGGCGGGCACGTTGACGTCGGCGGCTGAGCTTCTGAAAAAACGGGGCGCGCTAAAAATTTACGCGGGGGTTTCCCACGCGGTTCTCGTCGATATGGCTATCAAGCGTTTGCAAAAATCGAAAATCGCGGAATTAGTAACGACCAACAGCACGCCTGTGCGTGCCGTGGAAGGGTTTAAGACCACGGTGTTATGCATCTCCGAGCTTCTCGGGGAAGGCATGAAGCGGATTCACAATGACGAATCCGTTTCGTCGCTGTTCAACATCGAGAACGAAACAAATGGCAAAACAAGTTAAGTTAAAAGCGGAACCGCGGACGAATGTGGGACGTTCTGCCGTGCGCAAACTAAAAGCCCGCGGAGTTATTCCGGCGATCATTTATGGTGGCAAAGACAAACCGCTACCGTTGCAAGTCGCTGGCCGGGACATCAATGCGATGATGAGCCACGCCTCAGGAGAAAATATTCTGGTCGAGCTTGAGATCGCTGGTGAAAAGTCGAGTCGCACCGCGCTGGTGCAGGAAGTGCAACACTCGCCTGTGGGCGGCGACATTCTTCATGTCGATTTTCACGCCATCTCAATGGACGAGAAAATTCAAGCTGAAGTTCCTCTCGAACCGATCGGCACGCCCAATGGCGTCAAGAATTTTGGCGGATTGCTCGAGCAGAGCTTGCGCGTAATGGCAATTGAATGTCTGCCGCGCGATCTGCCGGATCGGATTACCGTCGATGTATCGCAGTTGAACATCGGCGACTCCGTTCACGTCCGTGAGATTCAATTGCCATCTGGAGTCACGAGCAAGGTGCAGGCCGATCTAACCGCATTTTCGGTCCTTGCCCCAACCGTTGAAGAGGAACCGGCCGCCGCTGAGGCGGAAGCCGCTGCCGCCGGACCGGAGGTTATCGGCGAGAAGAAAGAAGAGGGCGAGGCTGCGGCCAGCGCCACGCCGGCGGCAAAGGAAAAAGCTCCAAAAGAAAAAGAGCAAAAGAAGTAATCCATCCATTCGCCTCGCTTCGCTCGCTCAGGACAAGCTTTGGATCTTCGATTATCGATTTGCGATTGAGCGGATGTGGAAGAAAGGACTCCACAGATTCGCCTGATTGTCGGTCTCGGAAATCCGGGCCCGGAATACGCGGCCACGCGTCACAACATCGGCTTTATGGTCGTCGATCAACTTGCGGCGCAGTTTGGATCGACATGGGAAAGATCGACAAAGTGGGACGCGTTGTCGGCGAAATGCAGTGATGTGCTCGTGGTGAAACCACTGAGTTTCATGAATCGTAGCGGCTATCCACTTTTCGCGATCGCCCAATTTTACAAGATCATACCAGAGGAAATTCTCGTCGTGCTTGACGATCTGGCCTTGCCGCTTGGCCGACTTCGGTTGCGGGCCCGGGGCGGACCGGGCGGTCACAACGGCCTTGAATCCATCATCATGCAATTTGGCACTGAAGAGATCCCGCGGTTGCGCATCGGTATTGGAGCGGCGCCACTTGAAGGCTCTACTGATTATGTTTTGAGCCGTTTTTTTGAGGAGGAAAAACCGATCGTCAGATCGACAATCGATCGTGCGGTGGAAGCAGTGAAATGCGCGATTGACAACGGCCTCGTTTCCGCGATGAACACTTTCAACAAAACTGAAGAATCATGAAGAACCGTTACGAAGCACTCCTTGTGCTCAACACGCAGGGGAAGGAAGACACCGTCAAGGAAATTATCGATCGATTGGAATCTGAGTTTCAAAAAGAGGGTGCGCAGGTCGAGCAGGTGCAAAAAATGGACAAACGCGAGTTTTCCTACGTGGCCGGGCCGCTCGATTCGGGATTTTACGTCAACTTTGTTTTCAATGCCGATCCCCAGCTCATTACGAAACTACGTTCGAAATTTAAGCTCGATCCGGAAGTGTATCGCCAGAATTACCAGCGTCTCCGCGAAAAGAAGGAGAAGCCGCCGAAAAAGTTGGCGAAAGCAAAATAATTTCGCTATAAACGGAATATGGCCAGCTTCAACAAAGTCATCCTGCTCGGAAATCTTACGCGTGATCCAGAGGTGCGTTATACGCCTAAAGGCAGCGCGGTTTGCGACCTTGGCGTTGCTGTCAATCGCGTTTATACGACCGACAGCGGGGAAAAGCGGGAAGAAGCCACCTTTGTGGATGTCACTTTCTGGGGCCGCACTGCGGAGGTCGCCGGAGAGTATCTGAAAAAAGGACGACCGATTTTCATCGAAGGACGGCTGCAACTCGACTCATGGGAAGATAAACAATCCGGTCAGAAGCGGTCAAAACTGAAGGTGATTGGCGAAACGATGCAGCTTCTTGGTGGACGTGCCGCTGCCGGCGCCGGCGCCGCCGTTGACGAAAGCGAAGAAGATCGACAATCCCGTTCCAGCGGCAAAGCGATCTCTCCACCGCCGAAATCGTCTGCACCAGCCGAACCAGACGACGACGAGATACCCTTCTGATTTTCTGGTAGGGGCGAGACTCTCTCGAGCTGAACAAATTTTGCGACGGCTACGCAAGGCCCTCGCGAAATAGAATCGATGAATTCCACTGAAGCTTGCATCGTGCTCAACATGCTCCCGACGGTCGGCCCGGTGCGACTGCGGAAACTACTGGAGGTTTTCAAGGAGCCGCAACAGATCCTTAGCGCGAAACGCAGTGAGCTTCGAAAGGTCGAAGGAATCGGCGGTGAAGTGGCCGATCAAATTGCAAGCTGGGAATCGATTGTTGATCTCGCCGCAGAGCTTGCTCGGATCCGCGATTTCGGCGCGACCGTCATCACACAACAATCACCGTCATATCCCAAATCGCTTCGGGAAATCCATGCGGCCCCACTAGTGCTTTATCTTTGGGGCGAACTGAACGAGCGCGATCATCATGCGATCGGCATTATCGGGGCGCGCCGCACGACACATTACGGCACCGAGTCAGCGAAGAAACTGGCTTATCAGCTTGCCTACGCAGGGTTGACTGTGATCAGCGGCCTGGCGCGCGGGATAGATACGGCTGCCCACCAGGGCGCCCTTGCCGCTAAGGGCCGAACGATCGCGGTCATCGGCTCGGGATTATCGAAGTTATATCCGCCGGAGAATCGCGGGCTCGCTGAAAAAATTCGAGACGGCAATGGCGCCATCGTCTCCGAATTTTCCATGGAGATCGAGCCAGATCGGCAAACTTTTCCGATGCGCAACCGAATCATTGCCGGTTGGAGCCACGGCATTGTCGTCGTCGAAGCCGGGCTGAACAGCGGCGCGCTCATCACTGCCTCGCAAGCTGTCGAGCAAGGCCGTTCGGTCTATGCGGTTCCGGGTCACATCAACGCGCCGAGTGCGTTGGGATCAAATCGCTTGATCCAGCAAGGCGCAAAGCTGGTAATGGATGCCAGTGACATTTTGGACGATCTGCAAATCCTTTTGCCCGAAACTAAGCCATCGCCAGAAGCCGCGGCCCGTCCGTTGCCACCGCTCTCCGAGGATGAGCGTCGCGTTTATGAAGCGATCAATTCCACCGAAACGCCGATCGATCAGATTTCCGCCAAATGCGATTTGCCAAGCGCAATCGTCTCTTCCACGCTCCTGCGCCTTGAACTAAAGCGACTGGTCAAGCAGTTGCCCGGGAAATACTTTGTGAAACTGGGCTAGGCTTGTGCGCGTCTTCCCCTTGCCGTTTGCAATTAGCGCCAAGCTAAGCTTCGGTTGCACCTTTAAATGTCCAAATCGCTCATCATTGCGGAGAAGCCCAGTGTCGCAAGCGATCTCGCACGCGCGCTTGGCAAGTTCAAGCGCGAGAAAGATTTCTTCGAGAACGATCAATACGTGATCTCGTCGGCCGTAGGGCATCTTGTTGAAATGGTTCCGCCCGAAGGCGCGGAAGTAAAGCGCGGGAAGTGGAACCTCGAAAATCTTCCGGTGCTGCCGAATCACTTTGATCTGGTGCCGATCGAGAAAAACAAAGGACGTTTGCAAGTGCTCAAGCGCTTGCTCAAACGCCCGGACGTGGCCGAGATCATCAACGCCTGCGACGCCGGCCGCGAAGGCGAACTGATTTTTCGCAACACTCTGCGCTGGGCGGGTGTGAAAAAGCCGACCCGTCGCCTCTGGTTGCAATCCATGACACCGGAAGCGATTCGCGCCGGTTTCGAAAATCTCCGCTCGGAAAAAGAGATGCAGCCGCTGGCCGATGCCGCTACTTCGCGTGCGGAAAGCGATTGGTTGGTCGGCATCAATGCCACGCGCGCGCTGACTTCTTTCAATTCCCGCACTGGTGGATTTCAAAAGACGGCGGCCGGCCGCGTGCAGACGCCGACGCTAGCGATTCTGGCGGGGCGGGAAGAAAAAATCCGCTCCTTCAAGTCCCGTCCGTACTTCGAAGTCTTCGCCGAATTTGGTGTGCAGGCAGGAAGCTATCGCGGCCGCTGGTTTGACGAGAAATTCAAGAAGGACGGAGACGAAGACGCGCGCGCCGAGAGAATTTGGAGCCGCGAACGAGCGACGGAAATCGAGAGGAATTGTGCGGGCAAAATCGGTGAAATCACGGAGGAGAAAAAGCCAACAACGCAGATTTCGCCGCTTCTTTATGACCTGACGACTCTGCAGCGCGAAATGAACAGCCGCTTTGGCTTGAGCGCGCGGCGCACGCTCCAACTCGCGCAAGCGCTCTACGAGAAGCACAAAGTTCTGACGTATCCGCGAACCGATTCGCGCTATTTGCCTGAGGACAATCTCGGCCAGGTGCGCAAAGTCATGTCGAACTTCGATGATCCATCGCTCGCCACTCATGCTCAGAAAGCGTTGCACAACGAATGGGTGAAGCCAACCAAGCGCGTATTCAACAACGCGAAGGTGAGCGATCACCACGCCATCATTCCGACTGGTACTTCGCCTGTGAACCTGGACGAATTCGAGCGCAAAATTTTCGATATGGTCGCGCGGCGGACGATCGCTGTTTTTTATCCACCGGCGCAATTTGAAGTGACCACCCGCATCACCCACGTTGAAGGCGATCCATTCAGAACGGATGGAAAGATCATTGTCGATCCCGGCTGGCTCGCAATCTATGGCAAGGAAGCGGCCGCCGCCGACGAGCAGGCCATTGTTTCGATTTCGCCTAATGAATCGGCAAAAGTGCTCGCGATTGAAATCAAGGAAAACGAAACGAAGCCGCCCGCTCGTTTCAACGAAGCGACCTTGCTCTCCGCGATGGAAGGCGCCGGCAAACTTGTCGATGACGAAGAACTTCGCGCCGCCATGAGCGAGCGCGGCCTGGGCACGCCGGCGACGCGCGCGCAAATCATCGAAGGCTTGATTTTCGACGGCTACGTGGACCGTAAGGGAAAAGAACTCGTGGTCACCGCGAAAGGCCTGTCGCTCATCACGCTTTTGCGGAATTTGCACACCGACGTCCTTAGCAAACCCGAGCTGACGGGCGAATGGGAATTCCGCCTCAAACAAATGGCGCACGGCAAACTCGACCGCCAGCATTTCATGGAAGACATCCGCGGATTGACGCGAGAGATCGTCGAAAAGGTCAGAAATTTCCACGGCGAAACGATCGAAGGCGAATACGCCAGCATCGACGTGAAATGTCCGAACTGCGGCGGCGGCCCCTTCGATGAAGATTACCGGACCTTTAAATGTCGTTCGTGTGGGCTCATTATTTGGAAAACAATGGCTGGGCGGCTATTTGAGGCCGCCGAAGTGGAGAAACTTCTCACACAAGGACGGGTTGGTCCGCTCGAGGGATTCCGCAACAAAATGGGACGCCGCTTTAACGCGACGGTGAAGCTGGGCGAAGATTTCAAACTGGAATTTGATTTCGGCGAGGGCGGAAACGGCGCGGCGCAAAAGATCGATGCCTCGCGGCACGAATCCATCGGCCTTTGTCCAGTTTGCAATGAGGGGCAGGTTTACGATCTCGAAAGCGCCTACATTTGCGAGCGCGCTGCTGCCGCGCCGAAAAAATGCACGTTCCGCATAAGCAAAACGATTTTACATCGCACCATCCCGAAAGAGCAGGTGCAAAAGTTGATCACGACCGGCAAGACCGATCTCCTGCCGAAATTTATCTCGAAAAAAGGGCGTCCTTTTTCCGCCCATCTCAAACTTGATAATGGCAAAGTCGGTTTCGAATTTGCCGAGAAAAATTCGCGCGCCAAAAAACCGCGCACCCGAAAAGTCGCCCCGGGATCATAGTGTCGCCCGCATAGCAGCAACGCATCAGTTACCAACGTTCGACCTCGCGCTGGACGTGCTGCACCATGGCCACCGCCGCAATCAGGATCAGCGCCGAGACCACCTGGTGCGGGTGCAGCACCGCGTGAAAGACCCCCCATGTGATGCACACGGCGGCGAGCGTCTGCATCATCTCGAAGTAGCCCGCTGTCGATGCGCGGGTGAGACGCAGTCCTTCGAAGTAGATGAGGAGCGGGATGCCGCCCGAGATCGACGCCAGGAGGACCAGGAAGATGATCGCCTTTGTGGCGTGCAGCTGCGCGGCCGCGGGCCAGAGCGCCGCGCCATGAAGCCGGCCGTAGGCGAGTAAGATCAGCGTCATGCAGGTCAGCCCGACGACGATGCGCAGGCTCGAGGCGAGCCGGAGCGACATGCCAATCATGATGCCCCGGCCGGCGACAGTCGAGAGACCCCAGAAAAGCGCGCAGACTAGGGCGTAACCAGTGCCGCGGTTCAGTCCGGCATGCTCGAATGAGATCCCGATTAGCGTAGGATGCGCGATAGAGACGAAGACGCCGGCGAGGATTGCGATGCTGGCGTAGAGGAAGAAGCGTGGACTGAGACGGTCGCCGAAGAGCAGGGGCGCGTCGATCTTGCGGATCTCGTCGAGGCGTGAGAGGAGGATCGGCAGGAACATGAACAAAATAAGGACGTGTTCCCAGAAGACGATGACTTGTGCGTCGAACAGATCGTTGAGCGGGATACGCCACGCGCTCTCGGTGCCCCAGAGCGCCGCGCCGAGACCGACGAGCCACGGACCGTACGTCACGCCACGCCTACTGCAGTTCTCCATAGCGAAGGGTGTACGGTCGGGGCGTCGCGGCGTCAACGCGCGCCGATTAATCCCTTTCTTTTCGTCCATGTGCTGAGCAAGCCGAGGAGAAGAGCAAGAACTCAAGCAAGAGTGAAGACGATGAAACATGCGTTGACGCCACAAGCGATGGTGTGGTATTTACTCTTTTCACACTATGCGTTGCCCCAAGTGCGGGTCTCGTGATGACAAAGTCATCGATTCTCGCCAGTCTCGGGATAGTTCGAGTATCCGGCGTCGCCGCGAATGTCTTAAATGCAAATATCGTTTTACCACTTACGAAGAAATTGAACGCTCCGACCTTCGTGTCGTGAAACGCGACCGCACCCATGAGCCCTTTGATCGTCGCAAACTCGCCGCCAGCATCGCGAAAGCTTTTGAAAAACGCTCAATGAGTCTCGTGACGCTGGAGCAGGTCGTGGACGAAGTGGTACATGAACTCGAAACGAGCGGGCGCGAAGTTCTTTCTTCTGCCATCGGCGCCAAGGTGCTCGAAAAATTGCGTGGGATCGATGAAGTGGCGTATCTGCGTTACGCCTCCGTGCACCAGCGATTCCAGGATGTCGATGAATTCGTGGATGCCATCCACACCCTCGGCCGCCGAGTAAAAACAAATTCCCTCCAGCGGGAGTTGTTTCCGCCAGAGACTACACAAAGTGGATCGCGTGCTCCGGCGCGCGATGTAGCAATCGAAAATCATGGTCGCGTTTAAAGAAGAATTTCCATATCTTCGCACCGAATCAGGCCAGCTCTTTGAGTTCAACCGCGATTGGCTGCACGCTGCCATCAACCGCGCGGCGGACAAGGCCGGCTACCCAAGTTGGTGGTTGACCGATCACGTGACGGAGAGCATTGCCTTTTACTTGCGCCTGCGAAATGACGAAAGCGTCGTCGCGTTTAAGCAGCTATCGCAGACGGTGCGCTACGTCCTGAAGGTGATTGGTTACAAGGAGATCGTTCCCCACTTTGCGCCAGCGCCCCCGCCCATTTCCATTTCGCTCGTGGACATCGCTCATGAAGCGGGGACTGGATACGAGCTTGCGTTTTTTGATCTTCTTGAAAAACGAATCGACACGCTGATTGAAACTGGCGCGGACAATCTGCAACTTTGTTCGCTGCAAGCTTGCGTGAAGCATCTTCGCGGCGTGAAAATGTGGACGCGCGCCTGTGATGCCCTGCGCGAGGAGATTGTCTGCTTCGTGCGCGAAAAACTAACTTCGACAAGTGAACTTGCGCGGCTCGATTGTTCGCTGCGCTGAACTCCGTCTTCTGACCCTCATTTCAACCCTGAAACGGCATGACCATTTTTGAAAAAATCATCGCACGACAAATTCCGGCGAAAATTATTTGGGAAGACGACGATGCGATCGCGTTTCACGACGTCAATCCCCAAGCGCCGGTACATGTGCTAATCGTGCCAAAAAGAGTTCTGCCACGTCTCGCGGACGCGACGGAGAATGACCGAGCGCTGCTCGGCAAATTGCTCCTCGTGGCGCGTGATATCGGGAAGAAGCTGGATTTATCGAGCGGTTATCGTGTGGTGATTAACAGCGGACCAGACGCCGGGGAGAGCGTGCCCCATCTGCATGTCCACCTGCTTGGCAAACGCGCACTCGCCTGGCCGCCAGGTGAAGATAGCAAAGCCGCGCAATTTTGCGGCGCTTGTATCAAACGCCGCGTGTTGAAAAGGCGACCACCGCAGCCGCTTCTACAGCATTATTGTTTTACGATCACCGGCGTGCCTATCGGGGCGTTTTCGAAGAAGGGCTCGGCCATTCCCTTAGGCAAGCGAATGCAACCGTGCGACGCTGCAAACGGTGGGACATAACCTTGGTGCATTGCGTAGCCGCCCCTGAAGAACATGGCATATGGCATTTGCGCGCCGTCGAAATGGGTGCCCGACGGGCGGTGATCCTTGCGCGCGTCAATGTTTGATCTCACCACGTTGCCATAATCATCCACATAATCGCCGAATATGGTTGAGACATGGTCTACGCTCTTTGAGAGAACTTCATAGTGTCCGGGCGGGGTGGAAAAACCAGGCTTGCCTGTGGAGACAGTCGATTCGCCGACGACCTGTTTACCTTTGTAGAAATAAGCCTTCTGCTCCTCGATATGGACGACGATCTTCGGCGAGCCGAGGACGCCATCGCCGTGCCAATAGCCGTGCGGTGGCATAAATGCGGCGAGCGGCTGTTGTACGTAGGGTGTAAGGGGCCGCGATCAACGCATTCAACTCAAATATTGAGGTCGATCTTGCTCTAACGGCCCTCGGGGTTGTCCTAAGCGAAGCTGAAGGAAGCATCGTATCGCTCACGCTCACAAATCGCCGCCACAGAAGTTTGACGCTGCGCGCGTGAGGAAATACGCTCCGCATCATGGGCACTGTGCAACCGCCGATTAATCTGAACAACTGGATCGAAGAGAATCGGGAAAAGTTCAAGCCGCCAGTGAGCAATCGCTATCTCTATGATGGTCGTGACTTCTTTGTGATGGTAATCGCGGGGCCGAACGCGCGGAACGACTTTCATCTCGTCGATTCGGAGGAGTACTTTTACCAGCTGAAGGGTGACATCAAAGTGCGCGTCCGCGAAGGCGAGCGAATTGTCGATCACATCGTGCGCGAAGGCGAAACGTTCTTCATTCCGGCCAATGTCCCGCACTCACCGCAGCGGCCGCCGAACACGCTGGGCGTGGTGGTCGAGCGTCGCCGCCCGCCAGGCGAGAAAGAACATGTGATTTTCTATTGCGAAAATTGCGGCGCGTTGGTGGAAGATATCCACTTCGATTGCGCAGACATCGTCGAGCACTTCAGCCAGGCGATGCTCGATTTCTGGAACGACGACGCGCGGCGGACATGCAAGAAATGCGGTAAGAAGGTCGAGACGCCGGGACCGATGAAGTCACTGTAGGGCGTTTCTGTGAAACGCCGGTTTTCAATGGACGGCGTCTGACACAGACGCCTACAATTTTCATGAAGATCGACCTCCATACGCACATCCTCCCACGCGACTGGCCGGACCTCGACGCGAAATACGGCTACGGCGGATTCGTTAGGTTGGATCACTACAAGCCTTGCTGCGCGCGGATGATGATCGGCGAGCGCGTTTTTCGCGAGATCACCGACAATGTGTGGGATCCCGAACGTCGCATCGAGGAGTGCGACCACGCGGGAGTTTCGATGCAGGTGCTTTCGACCGTGCCTGTGATGTTCAGCTATTGGGCGAAGCCAGCCGACGCGCTCGATCTTTCTCGCCGGTTGAATGATCACATCGCTGGAGTCATCCGAAATCACCCGAAGAGATTCGCGGGCTTGGGGACGATCCCGCTGCAAGATCCCGATTTCGCGGCGCGCGAACTGGAGCGCTGCGTTCGTGAGTTGGGGCTGCGCGGTGTACAGATCGGCACCCACGTCGATGCGAATCCGCACTCCGGTCGCATCGACGCCTTGAATCTGGACAATGCGTCGCTCCAACCCGTCTGGAGCGCGGCAGAGCAACTTGGGGCGGCGATCTTCATTCATCCTTGGGACATGCTCGGCAAAGATCGAATGCCGAACTACTGGCTGCCGTGGCTCGTTGGGATGCCTGCCGAGACATCGCTCGCTATCTGCTCGATGATATTCGGCGGCGTGTTTGAGCGGTTCCCGAAGCTTCGCGTGGCCTTCGCCCACGGCGGCGGCGCGTTTCCATTCACAGTCGGTCGCATCGAGCACGCGTTCCACGTTCGGCCGGATTTGGTTGCGACGGAGAACAAGACGAATCCAAAAAATTACCTTGCGCGGCCGAACGATAGCGACGCCATTGTTCCGGCGCGGTTCTACGTGGACTCGCTCGTTCACGATGTCGACGCGTTGCGATTGCTGCTCAAATTATTCGGGACGCAGCGCGTAGCGTTCGGATCGGACTATCCGTTTCCGCTGGGCGAAACTCATCCCGGCGAACTCATCGAATCGATGAAGGAACTCTCCGCGAAAGAGAAAACTCAACTGCTGTCTGGAACTGTTCTCGAATTTCTTGGTATGAATTCAAACATCCAAACCACCAAGAAATGATGCCTAAATCTTTTCCAGGCGGATGCGTTTGCGGAGTGATTTGCTACGAATGCACTGCGGAACCGATGATGATGTTTCACTGCCATTGCCGGGATTGTCAGAACGCGAGCGGCGGTCCGTATTCAAACTGATCTCGGTGTTCTGCCTTCTTCAGCATCATGCAGATCCACCCAGGTTTGAATATCGTCGCGGTCGCCCCAACCTGATTGCTTCTTGGCCGCTTGCAGGTCGGCGCTGCTTTCATCTCGCCAGCCACGTTTGGAAATAAATGAGTTCCAAATAAGGACTTCCTCGTCGCCAGGTTTTCTGCCCCGTTCAAAACACCAATCGAGAATTTCGTCATCCGATCCTCCCTGAAGGGTTCGGGCGACCAGTTCATCATAATCAATTCCCAGAAATCGTGTGCAGCGCGCATCGAAGAAGGTGGGATCATCAGCCACACCAAGAAAATATCCGGGCGCTAATCGGCCATCAGCATTTAGCCGGATCTTGTCCAGCATTCGAGCAAAATAGATCAGACCTTTCGTCTCGCGGTAATCGCTACATGGAGTCTGCACTTTAGAAAAGCTTCTCGCCTTGTGGTAAAGTGTCAAGACCACCTAGGGCGAGAGATGCATGGCAATTTGACTGGCTTGCGACTGGATAAAACGCGCACCAAGAAGCGGCGTCGCCGTTCCATCATGGCGTTCGAAATGATTCGGCTCGATCGGACGACAGCTGAACCGCTTCATCAGCAACTTTACCGCCAAATTCGCGATGAATTGATCGCGGGAAGCTTTAACGACAGCTGCTCGCGACTTCCTTCCTCTCGAACGCTTGCGGCTGACCTGAGAACCTCGAGACACACCGTATACCTCGCCTTCTCGCAGCTTCATGCGGAAGGATATCTTCGCTCCCGAGTCGGATCCGGCACTTTCGTCGTCCATTCATTGCCCGAAACTTTTTTGAGCGCGCGAAAGGCAAAAGCAGAGCTGCAGATAGAACGCCCAGCTCGCCTTTCTGACCGTGTTAGAAATCTTCCGGATAAACGGGTCGGGAAACAGTTTGATTTCGGGATCGCCGGCCCGCCCGGCGTCTCCTTTGTACCCGCCGTCGCGGCACTCGACGAATTCCCTCAGGAAATATGGGAGCGGCTCAGAGCGCAAGTCCTCGCAAAAAAAGGAGTTCATTTGCTGCAGTATGCATCGAGCCGGGGTGACCCCGATCTGCGCAAGGCCATCGCAACATACTTATGCGATTTTAGAGGTGCTCGCTGCCATCCGGACCAGATGATCGTCACTGCCGGAACGCAGCAGGCGATGATGATCAGCGCGATGGCTCTCGTAAATCCTGGTGAGGTTGCGTGGATCGAAGAGCCGGGATTTTACCAGGCCCGTCGAGCTTTTGGTTTCGCCGGGGCAACCGTGGTCCCGAGACCCGTCGACCGGGAAGGAATCGTGATCGCGCGGCCGTCGAAACAGTCATCGCCAAAAATCATTTACGTGACGCCTTCCCATCAATTTCCGCTTGGCATGACGATGAGTCTCGCGCGAAGGACCGCCCTAATCGATTTTGCGCGCGAACACGATGCTTACATTTTCGAGGACGATCACATTTCAGAATTTCGCTTTACTGGTCCCCCGCTCCCATGTCTACAGGGGCTCGATAACGCCGGGCGGGTGATCTACGCGGGCACGATGAGTAAAATTCTCTATCCATCTTTGCGCTTGGGTTATATCCTGGCGCCAGAGCAGTTGGTAGAGCCGATGATCAAGATTCGGGCTGTGATGGATCAACACTCCTCCGCGATTGATCAGGCGACGCTGGCACGATTCCTGGCCGAGGGATTTTTCCTGAGCCACATCAAGCGGATGCGGAAATTATATTCTGATCGAAGAGAGTTCTTTATCGAACAATTCAACGATTTGCTAAGTGAGCACTTTATTCTACAGATTCCCGAAGCTGGGTTACACTTCGTCGCCTGGCTACGGCGGAAAACAGACTTGCCGCTGATTATGCGCGTTTGC
>WNGP01000647.1_pt1 | contig 27345 bp, 20 predicted proteins | sample 5407671 | NCBI WGS metagenome assembly WNGP01 (sample SAMN13153381, study PRJNA577476) | soil metagenome | isolation source: 40 cm soil or saprolite under Garry oak tree replicate 2 | place: USA:California | collected 2016-06-15
GATTTTCCAGTGGGTGCCAAGGAATATCAGCAAATTCAGCGCGATCAGCGCAAAGGTGACGACCGGCCAGCGGCGGCCCTCCATGTTTTCATGGCGCAACGGGATCAGCATCGGGCAACACCTTCCGATCGAAAAGGTAAAGAGAAATAGCTCTGCCGAGTGTAGAAGGCGCATCCGTCGCGATGTAACTGACCATTGGAGCAGGTTATAGCCAATTGATAAACGCCGCGTGCCTTCCTGCCGCAGCCTGCGTTTCGAAGCTCGGTGGGGACGAACCTGATCTGCCGAGCTTCACCAAGGCGGTCTAGCCTGTCTAGCCCCGCCAGGTTGACACGTCCAGAAGGGGCGTCTATCGTTTCCAGAGAGCCGTTGAAGAGGGATTGCGGATGAAGATTCTCGTGCTGGGCGGCGGTGGACGCGAACATGCGCTGGTGTGGAAACTGAAGCACAGCCCGCGCGTGGAAAAAATCTGCTGCGCCCCCGGGAATGGCGGCATCACCTCGGAAGCGCAGTGCGTGGCCATTGAGGCGGGCGACGTCGGAGCAATCGTCGCGCTTGCCGAAAATACTCAGCCCGATCTGACCATCGTGGGACCGGAACTGCCGCTGGTGAACGGGCTGACCGATGCGTTCCGGCAGCGGAATTGGGCCATTGTAGGGCCTTCTAAGCAGGCGGCGCAGCTTGAAGGAAGCAAGGTTTTCTCGAAAGAATTTCTGAAGCGGCATGGCATTCCCACCGCAAAGATGTACGGCACGTATGACGCTCCCACAGCTGTCTACCGTGCCTTGAGTTCCGTGGCTTGGCCGGTGGTGATCAAGGCGGATGGATTGTGTGCCGGCAAGGGCGTTTTCCTGGCGCAAGACTTCGCGTCTGCGAAAGATTTTGTCGAACGCGTGATGGAAAAGAACGAACTGGGGCCGGGCGGAAGGCGCATTCTCCTGGAGGAGACCCTGGAAGGCGAAGAACTATCGTTCATCATTCTCACGGATGGAAAGCGGTACGCGCCACTTGTGCCGACGCGCGATCACAAGCGCGTCTTCGATCTAAACCAAGGCCCGAACACGGGTGGAATGGGGGCTTACTCGACGGATGAATTGCTGCCGGAAGATCTTCGAGAGACCATCCGTTCGACGATTGTCGAGCCCACGTTCGACGGGCTCGCCGCGGACGGCATCCTCTATCAAGGGTTCTTGTACCTCGGCCTGATGCTGACGAACTCCGGACCAAAAGTCCTGGAGTTCAATTGCCGGTTGGGGGACCCTGAGGCACAAGCGATTTTGGCGCGACTGGATTTTGACTTGGCAGACATCCTCAACGACGTTGCCAAAGGACGCCTGGACCCCGCAAAACTACGCTGGAAGCCCGGGGCCAGTGCCTGCGTGGTTCTGGCTTCGGGAGGCTATCCCGGAAAGTTTGAGAATGGCAGGAGGATCGACGGCCTAACCGCTGCAGAGAAGATTAGCGGTGTGAAGATTCTGCATGCCGGGACGAAGCTCGCTGGAGACGGTGTAGTCACAAACGGCGGCAGAGTGCTCGGCGTTACGGCAGCAGGCACGTCGCTCAAGGCCGCATTGGCCTCAGCCTATGAAGCTGTTTCACGAATCCACTTTGAGGGCATGCACTACAGAAAAGACATCGGGGCTCACACAACCCGGCTAAAAGCCGCGGGTGATTAGAAGCCATGCCGCGGGTGCAAAATCTTTTCCGCGCTCGGAAGAAGCACCTGCCGATGGAGGAACTTTCCGAGGTCCGCGCCGTGGGCGACACCGGCTTCGAAGGCTGCACTCACGGGCGGCCCCTAAGCAAGCGCCAGGTCTTGCTCGTGGATCGCGAGACCTTGGAGGCTATGGACCTCCGGCCGGGAATTATCCGCGAGAACATTACAACCGATGGCATGAACGTGAATAGGCTGCAGATTGGCCAGCAGCTCCTCATCGGCGAAGCACGTCTCGTAGTCAGTGCGGTATGCACCCCCTGTGGCCAGATGGAAGCAATTCGTCCCGGACTTCAGAAAGAGCTGTGGGGACGGCGGGGCATGTTGTGCCGCGTTCTAGAGGGCGGATGGATTCGCCGCGGCGATTCCATCGAAAAGCTCTCCTAACCATCAAGGCTTGGGAGTTCGCCGCAGCGTCGGCGCATCCGGCGGGCGATTCTTGTCTTCCTGCACTTTTTCCACGGGCTCCTCAGGCGGAACCATCCATTCGAAGCCGTGCCGCTCATCCATCGTGCCCAGAACAAACGGCGCACCCCCAGCGATCAAAGGCAGTGCTGCGCGCATGAAATCAGCGGAATCGACCGCAGCAGCTTTCTGCGCCTGGCCTCCACGGAGGTTATCGAGCACCTTTGCAAAGCGCGGCTCACCAGAGCCGAGATGCGTGATGTGCGGGTCGTTGCCGTGGATCAGCTCGGCCAAGGTGGGACCTTTCGAATCCAGTGGATAACGGCTTTCCACGATGGTGCGCGGCGCATGTTTTTCCGGCGGGTAGAGCTGAGTAAAGCGCGGCCGCTGCACACGCGTCTGCCAATAGTCACCACGGGTGGCGACTTGCTCCTGCTCCATACGATACTCCACGACCCACACCTCAGGGCCGTAGTCATTGGGAGCGTAACCAATGATCACGATTTGGAAGATGGGATCATCGGCGGAGAAATCGAGTTTGTGGTGGAGTTGAGCGACCAGGGGGCGAAGCTTTTCAAGGAAAGCGATGCCGATGGTTTCCAAATCCGTCTCACCCTCGCCGGCAGCAGATTGGTAACGGGGGTCGGCCCGGGCGACACGCTGAAAATTGCGGTCCAGCCGAACGGGCTTGGGGTCGGCGGGAATGCGCCATTCCGAAGCTCCGAAAAGGACGCCAATGTGCGTGGCGTCGAGGTCCATAACTCGCGGAGGGATGGAATTTCGCTCCACGGGCTGATCGATGGCCGCGAAGACGATGACGTCCTTGGCCACGTGAACGATGGCACGGCCGCCAGCGAGATTGGCGACTATTTCGTCTTCGTGCTGCTCCTGGGCAAGAGCGCCAAACGGGGACGCGCAGAGGACGCCAGACAAGAGAAAGATGGTGATTCGCCACAATAATGCCGCTCGAAGGAGCACAGCATCCCTTCGACCACGTCCCGGCATGACACGTCGGGACTGCGCCGATAACGAAAGTCTTCGAAGAAGCTTCACGCCGCACGACCCATCCGGGCAACAGCAAACCACCGGCCTCTCACTATCATACCCAGAAAGCGCAGGCTGCTTCCCCAATTCTTCCCAAACGCTGAACGCGCGGAGTTCCGCGAGACCGTCACAACGAGTAAACTATTGGTCCGCTATCTGCGATATCATAACAGGCAGAGCATGGGACTCAGAAAACCGAAAAGCATCAAGCACAACGGAACGTCGCTCGCGGATATTCTCGAAGCCCACGAGCGCTTTTTCAGCGGCAAAGACGGCGGAGTTCGAGCCGACCTGACCGGTGCGGACCTTTCTTACGCGGACCTGAGCGGGGCAAATCTGAGCGGCACAATCCTGCGCAACGCCAACCTCGAGGGCACGGACTTGCGCAAGGCAAAACTCCCAGGCGCCGATCTTTCCGGCGCAAATTTGCGCAAGGCCGATCTCCGCAACACGGACATGACGGAAGCCATTCTTCCCGGGGCCGATTTGACCGAAGCGCAGGCCAGTGGAGTGGAATTCTTTCGTTGCGACCTTTCGAATGTGAATTTCCAGCGCGCGCATCTGCGCAATGTGAATCTGCGTTTGGCAAATGTGAGCGGCGCAAAATTTTCTGGCGCCGATATGGGCGTGGCCATCCTGCGGGAGACGGATTTGACCGGCGCGGATCTTTCCGGCGTGGAACTCTCCACCGCGCTTCTTCCGCGAGGCTTCACCCTGCCGCAAGCCGCAAAGAAGAGCGCCTAGAGCCGCGTTCGATCGCTTGTGGATGGCAATCCGCGTTTTGGCGTGGTAGCCTTTCGCGGAAGAAAACGAACCCCTTCTTGAGTCCTGTGGCCACCCCCGTCACCCAACCCGAGCGCTCGGCCGTGCGCGAACGCGTGCTGGATGTAATCCGTGGCCTGCTCGATGAACTGGGCAGTCAGGGCGCGCTGCCGATGCTCAATCCCGCCTCGCAACTTGACCGCGAGCTGGGACTTGGCAGCCTGGAGCGTGTGGAATTACTTGCGCGACTGGAAACGGCATTCCACATACGATTGCCGGACCGCGTGGCTTCGGAAGCCAACACGCCGGAGGATCTAGCGCGCGCGATTCTGAGCGTTCCGGGAACAAACGCGGAAGACGTGGCAGCCGGTTCCGCATTGCGGGCTTCCCTGACGGTTCAAAAGCTGCACCGCGAAGCCGCAAACACAGGAGTTTTCTCGGCAGAGACGCTCATCGATGTGCTGCGCTATCGCGCGGCTCATGACCCCGAACGCACACACTTGTTGATTACGGAAGATACCGATGGGCAAGAACGCAGCCTCGCGCTGACCTTCGGCGAGCTCTATTCCGCGGGTCAACGCTGTGCAGCGGAGTTGGCGCGCCGCGGCGTCCCGGCGGGCGGGCGCGTCGCACTGATGTTGCCGACGTCGCGCGCGTTTTTCGTCTCCTACGCGGGAATCCTCCTTGCCGGTGCGATCCCCGTTCCCATTTATCCGCCCTTCCGGGCAGACCGCATCGAGGAATACGCCGCGCGGCAATCGGCGATCCTGAACAATGCGGAAGTTTGTCTGCTGCTGACGTTTCGCCGCGCGGAAGCCGTGGCGAAATTGCTGCGGCCTCGCGTGCATTCGCTCGCGGGCGTTGCGGATGCGGAGAGACTAATCGAAGCCGCGGACACAGCTCCACCCCCTTCGCCAGGCGCGCTGCCGTTGCACGTCACCGGAAGCCGCGTGCGCCAGGGCGGCGACCTGGCGTTGCTGCAGTACACCTCCGGTTCCACGGGCGACCCCAAAGGCGTCATGCTGACGCACCTAAACCTGCTCGCGAACATTCGCGCCATTGGCGAAGCAGTCCAGCTCGGGCCCGATGACGTTGGCATCAGCTGGCTACCGCTGTACCACGACATGGGTTTGATCGGCGCTTGGCTTACGCCTCTTTATTTCGGCGCGCCCTTGGCGGTGATCTCGCCGCTGGCTTTCCTGACGCGCCCTGAGCGCTGGTTAAAGGCCTTTCACAAACATCGTGGAACGATCGCAGCGGCTCCGAATTTTGCTTATGAACTCTGCGTGCGCAAGATCGCGGATAAAGATATCAAGGGTGTGGATCTCAGCTGCTGGCGCGCGGCGCTGAATGGCGCGGAGCCGGTGAATCCGGAAACGCTCGAGCGTTTTGCAAACCGCTTTCGAAGTTACGGCTTTCGCCGCGAAGCACAGCTCCCCGTCTACGGCCTGGCGGAAGCCGCTCTGGGGGTCACCATCCCGCCACTGAATCGCGGCCCGTTGGTCGATCGCGTGGAGCGCGAGACATTCACGGCGCAAGGACGCGCGGTGCCCACGACGCCCTCGGACGACACCGCCATCTCTTTTGTTTCCTCCGGAAAACCTCTGCCACGGCATGAAGTGCGCATCGTGGATAAAAACAGCACTGAAGTAGCGGACCGCACCGAAGGCTTTTTGTGGTTCCGAGGGCCTTCGGCAACGAGCGGCTACTACCGCAATCCCAAAGCAACGGAAGCGCTGCTGCCCCTGGGCCAGGCAACCGGCGGGGGGGAATACGCGTGGGTGAACTCGGGCGACCGTGCGTATCGCGCCGACGGCGAAATTTACGTTACCGGCCGCGTGAAGGACATCATCATCAAGGGCGGGCGCAATCTGTATCCGCACGAAGTCGAGGAACTCGCGGCGCGCGCCGAAGGAATTCGCAAAGGCTGCGTCGTCGCGTTCGGCTTGACGGACGAAGCCGCGGGCACGGAAAAATTGGTTGTCGTCGCGGAAACTCGCGAACACGACGCGGCGAGGCGTGCCGCTCTCGCTTCCGCAGTGACCGACCTGGTGTCCCGGGGATTGGGGCTTCCTCCGGATCGCGTCGAGCTAATCCCCTCGGGCAGCATCCCGAAGACTTCCAGCGGGAAATTGCGCCGGGAAGAGACCAAACAACTTTATCTTGCGGGGACTCTTTCCGCCTCCCGGGCGCCGGCCTGGTTGCAAATCGCGCGCCTGGGAACGTGGAGCGTCTTGCGCAACCTCGGCAGCGAGATTCTTGCCGGCGTAAAGCGCGGTCTCGAGATTTTGTACGGTTTGTATTTCGGTGCGGTGTTTCTGCTGTGGATTGTTCCCGCCTGGGTGATGGTGCAATTTATCAAGGACCACAAGAAAGCGGGACGCTTCACCTCTTCCGCTCTCAAGGTCTTGTTCGCTCTCATAGGATGCCCGGTGCGCGTCGTCGGCAAGGAGCATATGGAAACGCCCGGAGCAAAAATCTATGCGTCGAATCACACCAGTTATTTCGACGTGTTGCCGCTGATGCTCGGTCTGGGTGTCCCATACCGGTTCGTTTCGAAAATGGAAGTCGGCGCGATGCCCTTCATCGGCACGTTCTTGAAGCAGATGGGGCATCTTCAGTTTGATCGCACCGATCCGCAATCACGATTGCGCCAGGCGCAGGAGATGGAAGAATTCCTGCGCAAAGGCGAGTCTGTATTTATTTTTCCGGAAGGCACCTTCAGCGGAGAAGATGGCGTGCGGCCGTTCCAGCTTGGCGCTTTCAAGGCCGCGGTGGCGGCCGGCGCGCCAATAATACCGGTGTCTCTTGCCGGGACTCGAAGATTTCTGCGCGATGGCACGCACCTGCCACGGCCAACCAGCGTCACCATTACGCTTTCGCCCCCCATCTATCCAAACCAGGCGGCCAGCACCAATAATCTCGCAGATTCATCTGGCTGGCACGAACTGATTCGCCTGCGCGACGCCACGCGAGATGCGATCGTGCGCTACGCCGGCGAGCCACTGCTTTAACCAAAGCTCCGATGCCATCCGTCAACTCCCGGGCACGGCAAAAATCATGCGTACTTGCGGTTACAAATCTACACACGAAATATTTGAAACTGCTTACAACTTCACTCCGCACTGCTGCATCTTTAGTGTGAGACAAAACAGAGTAATGCGGATGGCTGTCTCCCTGCCTGAGGCACACCGCGAAACGCGCGGCCGCGCTTGGATCTTGCGGCCCTGCGCAGAAAACTAAATTCATTGGAGGGTTTATGAAGTTGAAGCTATGGGTGTCGCTATTGACTATTCTTTCGCTTTTCGGCGCAACGGCCCATGCGCAAGACACGCCAAAGGTCGATATTTTCGCTGGGTATTCTTACTTGCGTTTGAACCCCAGCACGGCGGGAGTGAGTAGTTTCAACCTGAACGGCGGCAGCGCGTCGATCGCTTATAACGCCAAGAGCTGGCTCAGCGGCGTTGCGGATTTCGGCGGCTACAGTAACGGGAACATTTTGAATACGGGAATCCATGGAACGCTCTCGACCTACCTCGTTGGTCCGCGTGTTTCCTACCGCCATTTCGGGCGCATCACGCCATTCGGTGAAGTGCTCTTCGGCGTGGCTCACGCCAGCAGCGCGGGGACAAGCGGTTCGGACAACGCTTTGGCGATGACCCTGGGCGGCGGTCTCGATTACAAATGGAGCGATCGCTTTGCGATTCGTCCCGTGAAGGTGGATTACCTGATGACGCGATTTTCCGAAACCGGTACGAGTAACCAGACCCAGAACAATCTCCGCGTCTCGACTGGAATCGTTTTCCGGTTCTAAGGCGGACCACCAGATCGGTTGCCCGGTGCAGGCAGAGGGGCCGCGTTCAAGGCAGACGCGGCCCCTTGCACTATCGGAAGCAGCTTTCAGTGCTGCGTGGTGTAAATCACCGTGATGTAGGTGTCGATTTCGACGGGCTGGCCGTTGAGGATCGTTGGTTTGTAGCGCCATTGTTGAACCGCTTCCCTAGCGGAAAGATCGAAGAGCGGATCGCTGGCAACGATCTGCAGTGACTGGATCGTTCCGTCAGTCCCGATGATGGCACGCAATTCCACTCGTCCCTCTCGATGAGTCTGCCTCGCCAGCGGCGGATAGACCGGCTCGACGCGGTGGATCAGCATTGCTGGGTCGATATGCGTGAGTTGCAAGACGCGAGGACGCCCAACTCGCGTTTCGATATCTTCTCGCCTCGGCCCCTTCCGTCCTGGATCGGACAAAGGAATTGCTCCGTCAATTGCTCCGGGAATGTTCTTCCCCAGACCTTCAAACGGCGTTTCATCCGTTTCAGTCGCACTTGACCTGTGGTCACGCATAGCGATTGTGGGCGGGATGTCGGTTGGGGCACAAAAACGATACGGGTTTTTCGGCCCGTTCAAATGATGACGTTGCGCAGCGGAATTATTTGGCGTGTTGCGATACCGCGAATACGGCGGCATGGGAGTTACGATGGTGGGTGTTATGCGCTCCGCTTTGCCGAAAAGAGGCACGAGGATGAGCGCAGCGAGAATTGCACTCTCGAGGAGAATGGAAATGGCCAGCGCACGCCGCCTCACCCGGCGTTCCCGCGTGCGTTGTTGCGCATCCCCGTCTACCAGGCATGCGCTTAGTGATCCAAGACTCTCTTCGGGGATTGCTTCACAAACTTTTTTGGGCTCGGGCGACATCACACACCTCCACATTTTTTTCTGCGAGTCTCGACCGCTCTCGGGTCCCACAGAACGGGACTACAGAAATTTTGCGGCGCCGATTTCCTGGGGGTTGCTCTAGATCTCCAGCAGACCGGCGCCGCGCTCGCAGGGATGTGAGGTTGCGCGCGTCCTCACTCGGTTGGACACCGGGCGTTGGCACAAGTTCCCCGTGGATCCGGCAAGTACGGTCTTGGCAATCTGCGCGGCCGCTTCTTGGTTCCCGAATCGTTGATAAATGTATTGTTATTAATATGTTACAGAAAACCGTATCCGAATGTCCGCCTGGTGCATCTTATTTTGAGTGGACGTGGATCTAGAGGAGGCCGACCGCCATGGACCGGCGTAATCCAGAAACAGTAGGTGTGCGCCGCACCGGCTGGGCCGCTCTGGACCGCGATCCGCAGCAGGACACGGTGGAATTCATCTGTCCGCACTGCGGCGCGCGGGACAAGAAAAATGCCCGGCGCGAACGTGCGCTGTATCGTTTCACGGATGGTTTTTTACAGGACTTGCAGGGCGAAGTGACGCAGTGTCATGCCTGCAAGCAGTACTTGCGCGTTGTTCCCATCGTGATGCTGCACGATCAGGATGAAACTCGCCGCTTCGAAGCTGTTTTTTCCGATGAGCATCTGGTGACTTCGCACTAATTCTCTTTCGCTTTGCAAAACAAAAGCGGGTCGCAAAAGGTTGCGCCCCGCTTCTTTTTGCTCCCGCCAATTTTGGCAAACAATTTCCGCATCGAACGAAAATGGGCGCAGCGAAATTTCGCCGCGCCCGGAAAACTACATCCATGAATTAGTGGTGATCGTGGTCGTGATCATCCCAATCGCGATCGCTATGCCAGCGGTGGCCGTCTTCGTCCCACCAACGATGCCTCTCGTTCCAGCATCGTTGCCGCGCTTCCCGCAGTTCGTGGCGCGCACGATCCGCCTGCTTGCTCTCCCAACCGTGATGCTCGACGGCTTCGTGAAGTTTGTGGTCCGCCTTGGCGATGCGGCGCTGGCAGCCATGGTTGTCATCGGCAAGCGCACTCGGCGTTGCGGTGAAGGCTAGCATGCCGGCAAACCATGCCGTGGCGAGCATCGCCTTCTGAAGAAACCTATTCCCTCCCGTTTGAAGCTTCATGTTCTCGTCCATCCTCCCGTATTCTCCCTGGCTGGAATGGGGTCAGGTCCTAAGTTATAAAACACCGCAACCGAGAGAATGTAGCATGCCCTGGCCCACGCCATAAACAACTGGAAATAAACGATTTGTAAGTGGCTGAGGGTCAATACGTCTGTAAAAAGAGGTCGAGATCCATGTGGTATTTTTCGAGCCCCGCGCGGATGTGGTCGAAAGCTTCGTCCACGGTATCGGCGAACTGGAGCATCTTGTATTCGTCCTCGTTGATAGTCCCCCAGCGCACCATGGCCTTCCAATTCAGGACTTCATCCCAATACTTGCGGCCGTAGATCAGAATAATATTCTGCTTGGCAAGTTTTCCGGTTTGCAGCAGCGTCAGCATTTCCCACAGTTCGTCCATGGTGCCGAAACCGCCGGGAAAAACGATCAGCGCCTTGGCGAGCTGCGCGAACCACAGTTTGCGCATGAAGAAGTATTTGAAATTGAAGCTCAGCTCCGGGCTGATGTAGGGATTCGCGAATTGCTCGTGTGGAAGCTCGATCGAAAGCCCGACGGATTTGCCGCCGGCGTCATACGCTCCGCGGTTGGCCGCTTCCATAATTCCCGGCCCGCCGCCGGAACAAACCACAAAGCGCCGCGGCCCGGGTCCCAGGGTGAGCGACCAGGTCGTCAGCTTGTGCGAAAGCTCGCGCGCTTCTTCGTAGTAGCGCGACATCTCCAGCAAGCTCTTCGCGTGACGCACTTCCGCGCGGTGCTGGGCCCGCTCTGCCGCGGACATCTTCGAGGTATTCTCGTTTTTCAACCGTGTGCATCGCGCCTGCGCGGTTTCCTGCGGTTCGATGCGCGCGGAACCGAACATCACGATGGTGTCCCCGATACCTTCTTTCTTGAGCTGCACCAGCGGGTGGATGTATTCGGCTAGGATGCGGATCGGCCGCGCTGGCGTACTGTTCAGAAATTCTGGATCTTCGTGTGGCGCTTTCGGCGCGTGCTGGGCCTTCAGTTTCTTGCCATCGGACATCGGTCTTTTCTCCCATTGAGACGAACCTTGATTGTAGGAATCGCAGCCGCTTGCGGCAACGTCTTCCGCTGGACATGCGTCGAATCAAGTACACTCTGGTGGCAGCAGAGAGACTATAGTCCGTACTGTCAGGTGATCCAAATGGCCCGGATTGCGTCTACATGGATTGCTTTGCTTCTCCGGCTGGCGCTCCCCGGCATTTCCGCACGTGCCCAGGCCCCTCCCGGCCCACTCGGTTCCAAACCCGGGGTCGAAGTCCAATTGCCTCCCAAGGACACTCAAGCCAAAGTCAAAGTCCAAGTAACACTGGTCAATATGCCGGTGACTGTGCGCGATGGCCGCGGTGAAATGGTTCACAATCTGGAGGCCCTTGATTTTAAGATTACGGACAACGGCGTAGCTCAGCAAGTCTCCCATTTCGATCTCGGCGGCGATCCCATGTCCATGGTGATTTTGATTGAGACCAGCTCGCGCATCGAGCCGCTCCTGCCCCAGATACGCAAGACCGGCATTCTCTTCACGCAAACCGTCATGGGGCCAACCGGCGAAGCCGCCGTTGTGGGCTTCAACGACTCGGTCGACAAGCTGCAGGATTTCACGACCAACGCCGACCTGATCGAGAACACCATCGCCCAGTTGGGACAAGGGACATTCGGCTCCAAGCTCTACGATGCCATGGCCGTGGGCGTGGAAATGCTCTCCGGCCGTCTGCAGGCGAGCGCGGAAAAACCCGGGCGCCGCCGCGTGCTGATGATTCTCTCCGAAGCCACCGATGCCGGCAGCGAAGCAAAGCTGGGCGAAGTGCTGCGGCAGGCGCAACTGGCCAACGTGACGATTTACAGCGTCGGACTTTCCACCACTCGTGCTGAACTACAAGCCAAACCGAAAGACACGCGGCCGCGAATTACGCCGCCCGGCATACCTCCGATGCCGGGGCCGCCTGGCACAGTGCAAACGCCGACCAGCGAGGAAAATCGCTACGGCAATATTGATCTGATGGCCGCAGCCGTCTGGGCCGTAAAGCACATCCACGATCAAGTGAAGGATCACGCGCTGGAGGTCGCTGCTACCGCCACCGGTGGCGCGCACCTTGCTACCTTCAAGGACCGCTCCATCGAAAAAGCCATCGACGAAATCGGCGGCGAGCTGCACTCGCAGTACACCATCAGCTATACCCCAGCCGGCTCGAATGCTGCTGGCTACCACGAAATCAAAGTGAATATTGTTCGCAACGACGCGAAAAACCTAAAGGTTCGCGCCCGTCCCGGCTACTACCTCGCTGCGCCAGAAAGCTGACCTGGCAATCAGCCTCAGGCAATCTGCTTCCAGAAATTGGCATCGCGAGACGCTAGCAGTGCGTCCTTGCGCGCGTTCCAGCGCAAAAAATGCGGCGTATGCGCATGCTCGGTGTGGGCCTCGCGGCTGGCCCAAACTTCGTGCAGCAGCAGCGCGCCGGGTGTATCGATTGCCCGGTGAAGATTGTAGGTGAGACAGCCCTCTTCTCGGCGTGATGGGCTGACCAGTGCCCGCAGTTCCGCTTCCAGCAACGTCTCTTGCCCTTCGCGCGCCCGCAGGATCACGATTAGCGTGACGGCGTCTTTCGGCAGCTTCCTGCCAGCCGCCCCGCTTGTTTTGCGCGCGCTGCCTTTGGGTCTCCTCGCTCCCGCTTTTCTCGCCTTACGCTTCGCCATAATGGCCGGGATTTTAACCTAAACCGCTCAACGTGCAAGCACTTCCATCTCGCCACCTACCCAGAGCAACGAGAAGGCTGTCCCCGGCAGGTTAGCGCGGAGGTGGTATAATAGTTCCAGGGTCAAGCTATGACCTGGTTCAAGAAGCGGCAGCCGAGGCTGCCGCTTCTTTTTGGGGTGCGCTGCTGATTCCTGATGGGGCCTTCTCGCCGTTTCTAGCCTTCAAACCCTGGAAAGATTCAATTCATCTGGAATCTTGCTTTTTTCGCAAATAGAACAGGACAACTCAGGATTCTGTTAACCCCTAAGTTCTTTAGATGGTGGACTTGCACAATACTTAAGTCCTTTATATGCAACAGGCTCGAAAAACCATGGGTCGCAAAGTAAAGCGTGCTGAAATCAGTCTAAGGAGCGTCATCTTTCTATTGGGTGGTGCGTCCGAGCAGAGCCAAACTTAATTCTCCAGCAAAAAAGCGATGTCAACCGGCGACGGAACTTCGACAACCTGCCCGGTAGGCGTCAGGCCGCCCGTCGCGGGGTCGATCTTCAAAACCACAACGTTGTTCGAGAATTGGTTCTCCGCCAGCAGGTACTTGCCGCTTGGATCGATGGCAAAATGCCGCGGCTCTTTGCCACCCGTGGGAATCCCCCCGGCCGGCGCGAGAGTTCGGTTTCCCGGATCGATGGAAAGAATCGCCATGCTGTCGTTTCCTCGGTTTGAGACGTAGAGAAACTTTCCGTTTGGGTGCACGGCGGCTTCGGCCACGTCGTTCCGGCCGGAGAATCCAGGCGGCAACGTCGACGCCGTTCCAGTTTCCTTGAGCGTCCCTTTTTTCACGTCGTATGCGAAAGACGTCGCCGTGGAGCTCAGTTCGCTTACCACAAAAAAAAATTTCCCATTCGGATAAAACACGGCGTGCCGCGGTCCAGATCCAGCTTTCAATCTGGCGAACGCAGGTTCATTCGGCGTGAGCGTACCGCTCGCGGCATCGAACTTGTAGACCAGCACTTCATCCAAGCCAAGGTCTGCAACCAGTGCAAAGCGGTTGTCCGGTGACGTCTCAATCCAGTGCGCGTGCGGCCCTTGCTGGTGCTTCTTGTTCGGACCCGCGGCGCCTTGGTTCTTCACAAACGCGGTGTGTTCACCCAGCCGGCCATCCGCTAAAATTGGGAAAACGGCAATCGTCCCCGAACTGTAGTTGGCAACCAGGACGTACTTGCCGGTTTTGTCGAACGACAAATAACACGGATCCTCGCCAAGCGACGGAATTTGATTCAGCAGCGTAAGCTTCCCGCTCTTCACATCGACCGCAAAAGCGCTAACGGTACTCGCCTTGCCTGCTTCGTTCGCGGCATACAAATATTTTCCGCCGGGGTGCACCGCTATCCACGAAGGGTCCGGCGTCTCCGCCGCGACGCCCTTGGGCGTTAGCTTCCCGGTGTCCGCATCAAACTCGTACGCGTAAATTCCTTTGCTCTCCGTCTTGGTCGTGTACGTCCCGACGAAAACGAGATACTTGCGATTTGCAACGGGCTCATCGGCTGATCCGCCGCCAACCGAAAAAATGAACGGAGCAAGGAGAAGAGAAAACGCAAAGATTCGGCGCGTAATTTTCATGGGAAAATAGTGTAACCCAGGCTGAAACAGAAAAGGGGCACGAATCATCGTGCCCCTAAACTATTTTCCGGGCTGCGGATTTACTTCTTCTCTTCCTCGTTTTCTTCCTGCAGCACCGCGGCGGCGGCGACGGAGTCATCGTCATCGAGCCGCAACAAACGCACGCCCTGCGTCGAGCGGCCCGCTTCGCGAATCTCGTTCGCGTGAACGCGGATGACCTTGCCGTTGTGCGTGATGATCATCACGTCCGATTCTTCGGTCACTTGCAGCGTGGCCACGACGTACCCGTTGCGGTCGGTCGTCTTCATGTTGACCACGCCCTTGCCGCCGCGCGACGTGATGCGGTACTCCGCGAGCGGCGTGCGCTTGCCGAAGCCCTTCTCGGCCACGGTCAGCATCAGCGTCACGAGCGACTCCTTGATCTGCTCGTTCTCGAGCTCCTCGAGATTCTGCGTGGTGGTCTTGTGTTCCTTGGCGATGATCTGGAAGTCCGGCTGCACCGCGTCCATGCTGACGACGTAGTCGTCCTTGTCGAGGTCCATCCCATTCACGCCGCCGGCGTTGCGGCCCATCGGACGCACTTCCGTCTCGCGGAAGAGGATCGCCTGGCCTTCGTGGCTGGCCAGGAAAATCATTTTCTTGCTGTCGGTGAGCTTCGCGCCGATAAGCTCGTCCTTGCCGTCCAGGGTGATGGCGATGATGCCGGTCGAGCGCGGATTGGAGAATTCCGTCAGCGCCGACTTCTTCACCGTGCCGCTCTTCGTGGCCATGAAGACGAACTGGCCTGCTTCTTCCAAGTTGCGCGCCGCGACCAGCGCGGTGAGTTTTTCGTCTTCCTGGAATTTCACCAGGCTGGAAATTGCCTTGCCTCGCGTGGCCGCCGCGGCTTCCGGCAACTCGTACACCTTCAACCAATAGACGCGGCCCTTCGACGTGAACAGCAAAATATAGCTGTGCGCCGAAGCGATAAAGAGATACTCGACGAAATCTTCTTCCTTCGTCCTGGCCCCGATGCGCCCCTTGCCGCCGCGCGACTGATGCCGGTAGGTATCCGCCGCGGTGCGCTTGATATACCCCGCGTGGCTGACGGTAATCAGCATCTCCGTGTCGGCGATCAAGTCTTCGAGCTTGATCTCGTCGACCTTGTCGACGATCTGCGTGCGGCGATCGTCTCCGTACGCTTTATGCACTTCGCGCAGCTCGCCGACGATGACCTGCTTGAGTTTCTTGTCGCTTGCCAGAATCTCGCGCAACTCGGCGATCAATTCGCGAATGGACTTCAATTCCTTGAGGATTTCGTCGATGGAGAGCTGCGTCAGCCGGTGCAGTTGTAATTCGAGGATGGCGTCGATCTGCGCATAACTGAGGCCGAGCGCGTTTCCACGGCCGGCCGCTTCGATTTCCAGCGCTCCCTGTGCGCGGTACTTCCGGCCGTCCAGCTTCACGCCTTCGATTTTCTTGGACTTTCCGTTTTCCGTGATGTTGACGTCCTGTTCGCTGAAATACTTGAACAGGTTTTCCTTGGCGTCCACGCGACTGGACGATCCACGAATAACGCGAATCACGTTGTCGAGGTGGTCCAGCGCAATCTGATAGCCGAGCAATATGTGCTCGCGCTGTTCGGCTTTCTTCAATTCGAAAATCGTGCGGCGCCGGATTACATCGATGCGGTGCTCGATGAACAGCTTGATCATCGCGATCAAGCCCAGTTCGCGCGGCTGCCCGCCAACGATGGAGAGCAGGATCATGCCGAACGATTCCTGCATCTGCGTGAACTTGAAAAGATTATTGAGGATGAGCTGCGATTCTTCACCGCGCTTCAGCTCGATGACGATGCGCATGCCTTCGCGCGAGGATTCATCGCGCACGTCGGAAATGCCTTCGAGCTTCTTGGTTTGCACGAGTTCGGCGATGCGCTCGATCAGGCGCGCTTTGTTCACCTGGTACGGAATCTCGGTGATGATGATGCTTTCGCGGTCTTTGGTGGTCTCTTCGATGGCGGCTTTGGCGCGCATGGTAAAGCTGCCGCGGCCCGTTTTGTAAGCGGCTTCGATGCCTTCGCGGCCCGCGATGTACGCCCCGGTCGGAAAGTCAGGCCCCGGAACAATCTTCATCACCTCTTTCAGCGTCGCATCGGGCTTTTCGATCAGCAGAATCGCAGCATCCACGATTTCGCGCAGATTGTGCGGCGGGATGTTCGTGGCCATACCGACGGCAATGCCACTCGCCCCATTGACGAGCAGATTCGGAATGCGCGACGGCAGAACCACGGGCTCTTCGCGCGTCTGATCAAAGTTCGGAATGAAATCGACGGTTTCTTTTTCCAGGTCGGCGAGAATGTCTTCGGAGATCTTCGCCAGCCGCGCTTCGGTGTACCGCATGGCCGCCGGGGGATCGCCGTCAACCGAGCCGAAGTTTCCCTGCCCGTCGACCAGCATGTAGCGCAGGTTGAAGTCTTGGGCGAGACGCACCATTGCGGGGTAAATGACCGCTTCACCGTGCGGGTGATAATTGCCGGAAGTGTCGCCGCAAATCTTGGCACATTTGCGGTAGCCGCGGTTGGACGCCAAGCCGAGGTCGTTCATGGCCACGAGGATGCGCCGCTGCACCGGCTTCAACCCGTCGCGCACGTCGGGCAGCGCACGCGCGATGATCACGCTCATCGCGTAGTCGAGATACGACTTCCTCATTTCTGCTTCGATATCGATCGGAAGCAGTACTGATGTATTCGTTTCGTCCGCCATTTCCCCTCGCTGTTGCTGAAATTCTCCGGTGCAGGGGCGCAGCATGCTGCACCCCTCGAAGCAACGCTTTAACCCTTCGCGCCACGCTCAATCGCGTACGCCTTGACCGTATCGAAGGCATCAGCCGAATTCGTAAACCGCCGCACCGCAAAATGCTCTTCTAATTTCTTCAAAAACTCATCGCGCTCAGTGTCGCTGGCAAAATCAAGCGCCACGCCGCGTTCATTGTCAGGCGAAGTTGTTGGCGTCGCTCGAAACCCGCTGCAACTCAGTCCCCGCAGCCCCGGCAATGTCGCCCATCCCAGTTGATAAAGCATCAGAATCTTGCTAAATATCCAAATTCACGACTTCCAGCGCGTTATCCTCTATGAATTTGCGGCGCGCCTCGACGTTTTCGCCCATGAGCGTCGTGAAAATATCTTCTGCCGCTACAGCGTCTTCGAGTTTCACCTGGAGCAACGTCCGCGTGTCCGCGTTCATCGTGGTGTCCCACAATTGCTCGGCGTTCATTTCGCCCAAGCCCTTGAATCGCGTGATGGTGAAATCTTTCTTGGCGTCTTCCACCACGTAGTTGAGTACGTCGGTGGCCTTTTCTTTCGTCACCTTGTCGCCGTTGCGAGCAACGGTGAACGGCGGATGGTTGAATTCTTCGATCTGCTTGGCGAGCCCGCGCAGTCGCTTGTATTCCGCCGTCGACGCCACCGCCCAATTGATCTTCTGGCTGTGCGGCGGGCCAAATTGGATTTCGTACAAACTGTGTTCTTCATCGAAGTTGATTTTGCCTTCGAGTTTCAGCTTGGTCTTCTCCAGTTGCTTCAATAGTTTTTCGAGCGCCTTCTTGTCCTCAAAGTCCGTTTTTTTCTCGAGGCCGCTTTCGGCGAGCAGTTCGACGAGGCCGTGTTCCCGCAGCCTGCGGCCGAGTTTCGCCGCGGCAGCTTCGTACTCCTGCACGTTCAACAGGAACGAGGTAAGCTTTACGCCTTCAAGTGACACGCCTTCCTTGGCTTTTACGACGTGGTCTTCCGTGGCGCGCTTCATCAGTTCGCGCGCGAAATCACCTTCGTCGCGGATGTATTTTTCCGTCTTCCCGCGCTTCACGCGGTACAGCGGCGGCTGCGCGATGTAGATGTGCCCGCGCTCGATCAATTCCTTCATGTGGCGGAAGAAAAACGTCAGCAGCAGTGTGCGGATGTGGCTGCCGTCGACGTCCGCGTCGGTCATCAGAATAATTTTGTGATAGCGCAGCTTCCCGGCGTCGAAATCGTCTTTGCCGATGCCGGTGCCCAGCGCGGTGATGATGGCGCGAATTTCCTCGTGGCCGAGCATCTTGTCGTAACGCGCCTTCTCAACGTTAAGAATTTTGCCCTTGAGCGGAAGAATCGCCTGATATTTGCGATCGCGGCCCATCTTCGCGGAGCCGCCCGCGGACTCACCCTCGACGACGAAAAGTTCGCACCGCGCGGGATCGCGCTCCTGGCAATCAGCAAGTTTTCCCGGCAGGCCGCTCGAATCCATCGCGGATTTGCGGCGCGTCAACTCGCGCGCTTTGCGAGCGGCTTCGCGGGCGCGCGCCGCTTCAATGCACTTGCCGATAATTCGCCGCGCCACGGTCGAGTGCTTGTCAAACCATTCGCCGAGCTTCTCGTTGACGAGTTGCTCGACATCGCCCTTGATGTCGCTGTTGAGCTTGCCTTTGGTCTGTCCTTCAAACTGCGGTTGCGGCAGCCGCACGCTGACCACGGCGACCAGGCCTTCGCGAACGTCATCGCCCGTGATGGTGACTTCGTCTTTTTGTTCCTTGAGCATGCCTGCCGACGAAGCGAAGTTGTTGATCGAGCGCGTCAGCGCGGATCGGAAGCCGGAAAGGTGCGTGCCGCCATCGACGGTATTTATGGTATTCGCAAAAGCAAATACATTTTCACCGTAGGTATCGTTGTACTGCAGCGCGATTTCGATCTCTACAGAGCCGCGCTTCCCTTCGATATAAACCGGCGAATCATGCAGCGTGGCTTTCCCGCGATTCAGATGCTTGACGAACTCCGTGATGCCGCCCGTGAACTTGAATTCCGCGGTCTTTTCCGTACGCTCATCGGTGAGCGTGATCAGCAAGCCCTTATTCAGAAAGGCCAGTTCGCGCAAGCGCTGCGCCAGGGTGTCGAAACTGTAGACGGTTTTCTCGAAAATCGTCGAGTCGGGATGGAAGGTAACTTTCGTCCCGGTTTTGCGCGTCTTGCCGGTTTGTTTCAGCTTGTTGGTGGGCTTGCCTTTTTCGTAAGTCTGTTCCCAGACCGCGCCATCGCGCGAAATTTCCAGCTCCAGCCAATCGGAAAGCGCGTTGACGACGGAGACCCCCACGCCGTGGAGACCACCTGAAACTTTGTATGTGTCGCTATCGAATTTTCCGCCCGCGTGCAGCACCGTCAGCACAACTTCCGCCGCGGGGCGCTTCTCCGTGGCATGCATGTCCACGGGGATGCCTCGGCCGTTGTCCACCACGGTAACGGAGTTGTCAGCGTGCACGGTGACGTTAATCTCGTCCGCGAAGCCAGCCATGGCTTCATCGACCGAATTGTCGACGACTTCCCAGACGAGATGGTGCAAGCCCATCTCTCCAGTCGAGCCGATATACATCGCGGGGCGCAAGCGCACGGCTTCGAGGCCGCCGAGAACTTTAATCGACTTCGCGTCGTACTTGTGGCCGCCCTGCGGCGTGCCAACTACGTTTTCCTTGTCGCCCATTTTTTCTCCTGGCGCAGCAACATATCGCGTGTACCTGCGGCGTTGGACAGACTCCGGGCAATTCGGAGTGCGCGTCCGCGCTCAAAACTCGTTTTGTGTGAAGCAAGGAAGGCGTGCTTGCGGAATGATCCGTACGTCGCCTACCCTGTGATTCCGGTTCGCCCTCGCGAATCCGAAACTCGTAGGGTTCCTGCTCCATCCCATCTCGCGCAGCGAGACGTGGCGAAGACTCATGTTTCTCCAGGTCCGTGCCCCGAGCTCCTGGCGCGAAGCCCAATTTCTCTGGTCACATTTCCTGGCGGACGTGTCGATTTGAAGGAGATTTAAAACGAATCGACAACCCCAGAATTGTACTCGAATCGGGGCTTTTTCTCAAGCAATTGAAATTGCAAAGAATCTATATAAGTTGCCTGTTTCCGGTGGTTTACAGGTTCGACCTGCAAGCAAAAATGTGCCCGCGGAGTTTAGTTCCTTTAGAAGCTGATGGAATGAGTCCGCAGCCATGTAGCGGCGCCGGAAGCGAGAACTTGAAGCCCAAAAATGGTGACTTCTCGCGCCTCCAAAAAAAATCAGATGCGCATGGGCATGATGATGTAGCGGTAGCGGTAGGACTCGTCGGCGAGCGGCCGCATCTGCCCGGCGGATTGCTCGTCCTTCAGTTCGATGCTGATCGGGCCATCGGCCGCGGCGCCAAGAAAATCCAGCATGTAACTGGAATTAAAGCCGATGGCGATGGGATCGCCTTTGAATTCCTTCTCGATGGTTTCTTTGGCTTCGCCGTATTCCGGGCTCGCGGCGGAGATTTCGATGCCTTCTTTCGAAACGGCCAGCTTCACGGCGTGGGAGCGCTGATCGGCAAGCTGCGAGACGCGGCGCACCGCATCGCTCAATTCCGCTCGTTCGATGACCACACTCTTGTTGTTGTCCCGAGGGAGCACCGCTTCGTAGTTCGGGAATTGGCCGGTGAGAATGCGCGAAATCAGCAGCCGGTGGCCGACCTGGAAAAAAAGATGGCTTTCGTCTTTTGCAAATTCTAGGTGTGCGTCGGAACCGGCGGCGCTGGAAAGCTTTTCGACTTCGTCCATGGCCTTCTTCGGAATAAGCACTTTTACTTCGCCATTCAGTCCCGCCAGTTTGTGATCGGTCTCCGCGAGCGCCAGGCGGTGGCCATCGGTCGCCACCATCGCCAGCGTGTCGGGCTTCAGGATCAGCAGTCCGCCGTTCAACGTGTACCGCGACTCTTCCATGGAGATCGCGAATTTCGTTTTCCTGATGAGGTTCTCGATGATCGCAGCGGGAATTTTTACCAGCGTGTGGGGCATCACCGGTAGCGCAGGGAAGTTCTCCTTGGCCATGCCTACCAGCTTATATTTCTTCTTATCGCTGACGACCTCCACCCAGTGATTCTCGAGAAGCTTAACCTTGATCTCGCCTTCGGGAAGCAGGCGCACGAGTTCCAGAAGTTTCTTGGCGGAAATAGTTCCGGCGCCTTCCTTCTTGATCGTGGCTTCGCACGACGTGCGAATGCTCAGTTCAAGGTCGGTCGCCGTGATCGTCAACCGGCTCCCCTGGGCCTCAACCAATAGGTTCGACAGAATGGGAATCGTGGTCTTGCGCTCGACGACTCCCTGCGTCGTTGAGAGTTCGTTCAACAGCGCGGACTTTGTGACGCTGAATTCCATCGCTTGATGTTCCTCGCGTGCCGTTCCGGGTGAGGTCATTATGAAGTTTACCCTCGACTAGGACGGCGTTAACGCCTTCCGTAGCCTTAATTTCTACCGCTGCGGTACTGTACTCGCTTTTTGGTAAAGTATAAAGTCCGCGGCATGCTCCGGCGCTGTGGAAATAGGTGTGCCGCTAAAACCCAAACGCAACAACGCACAACCACAATTATCACGGCAAAGATATTCTTGAATATTAGAAAGCTATAAAGCTTGTTGTTGTAATGAGCGCTGTGAATCTGTGGAAACCTCCGTAAACTCCAATGGCGTAAGGCAGTTTACGGATTTGAATGGCAAGTGGCGCTTTGTGAGAATCTTGGAAAACAGAGCCCTACCAGCCGGTCCGCCGCGAATTTCAGAATTTTGGTCTACTTCCATCAACATATTTTCCGCACCTTTCTCAAACCTTCTCCACAAAGCACGAATACAAGATCACCAAGGAATCTTTTCGAAGGATCAGAAAGCACAGTGCGCAACAATTGCAGAAGGAAAGCGCAAAACACTTGCGGGAGGAGCGGCCCGCGTTTCGGAGTAAGGTGCGAGAGAACCGCTACTGGTTACTGTAACGCGTCCATCAGGCGCGTGATGGTGCGGTTCAGGTCTTTGTCGGACCGCCGCAACTCTTCGATTTTGTTGATCGAATGCAGCACCGTGGTATGGTGCTTGCCGCCGAATTGCCGGCCGATCTCCGGAAGCGAAGCGGTGGTGAGTTGCTTGACGATATACATCGCCACCTGGCGCGGAAAGGCGATCGCACGCGTGTTACTGCGGACCTTCAGGTCCTGCTCTCGCAGATTGAAGTGCTCGCTGACGCGTTTTTGGATCAGGTCGATGGTGACCCGCTTTTCCTGGGAGGCAATGATGTTGCGCAGCACCTGCTGCGCTGTCGCCAGCGAAACCGTTGCGCCCGTCAGCGAGGCGTAGGCCATCAGCCGCGTCAACGCACCTTCGAGCTCGCGCACGTTGGACTTGATGGCTCGCGCGATGTATTCCGCCACGTCGTCCGGCAGGCTAAAGCGGTCGTTCTCCGCCTTTTTCTGCAGAATGGCGATCTTGGTCTCGAGGTCCGGGGGCTGAATATCCGCAATCAATCCCCATTCGAACCGCGAGCGCAGGCGCTCTTCGATGGAGTTGATTTCCTTCGGCAGGCAGTCCGAGGAAATGACAATCTGTTTCTGCTGCTCATAGAGCGCGTTGAAGGTATGAAAAAACTCCTCCTGCGTCCGCTCTTTTCCAGCGATGAACTGGATATCGTCGACCAGCAGGACATCCACGGTATGAAAACGGTCGCGGAAACTGATCATGCGGTCAAAACGCAGCGAATTGATCACTTCGATAGTGAATTTTTCCGCGCTGACGTAGCTCAGCCGCATCGCGGGATTGCGCTTCTTGATGGTGTGACCGATGGCGTGCATCAAGTGCGTCTTGCCCATGCCCACGCCGCCGTAGAGGAACAGCGGGTTGTACGCCTTCGAAGGCTGCTCGGCCACCGCGCGCGAAGCGGCATGCGCGAATTCGTTGGACTTCCCGACGACAAACGAATCAAACGTGTAGCGCATGTTGAGCTGGTGGTCGCTGCTCTCAAAATCCAACTTGGCTTGTTTCACGCCGGAGACCACCGGTGCCGGCTGAACCGGCTCCTCTTCGGTGCACACGTATTGCACCTTCATGTTCGGCGTGCCGACTTCATGAAAGACGGCCTTGACGATGTCCCCGTAAGTGCGCGTCAAAACCTGCCGGAAGACGGCGCTGGGGATCTGGACATAGAGGGTGTCGCCCTCGGCCCGGTTCAGCCTGGTCGGCTGGAACCAAGTCGTGTAGGTGTTGATGCTGACCCGGGACTTCACCCGATCGAGAAATTTGTCCCAGGAACTCGCAGTTTCGCGCTCACGCCCAATTTGAGGTGCAGTTGTCATCGGAAGAGAAAAGAAAACCCTGTGCTATTTCCACAGATGTGAAAAAGCTGTGGAAAGCAGGTTTGTTTGCGTCTTTCTTCAGGCTTCGGGATTCCTGCCCGCACTGGAACGCTCTACTTCGCCCCTGTCGCTCCGCGCGCTGCCCGTCTGGAATTGTCGGCCCACGTGCCGCTGCTATGAGTCAGCGCGGGATTGTCCCTGATTGGCGCGTAGGGGGCAAGAGAAAAATAGGAGAAGGCATTCACCGGCGTTCACACTCCATGCACAGTTTTTCCACAAGCACTGCGCTCGTGCAACTTCGTTATTGGGCGCTGATTTTTGCGGCATTTGTGAATATATTTTCACGCTGCGCACGAACCTTGCACAGAACACGCGTAAGTTGGCCTGAGGAAAACTCGGCTTATTGGGGGGTTTTTTTGTCGGGCCGGGCGAATTCGTAGATGCCCAGCGGATCGTTCCCGATGATCAGGCGGTCCTTCTCCGCGAGAATGGTGTTGGCTTCGAGCCGGGCGCCTTGTGGGGTGTAGAGTTTATAACTTGCGCGCCGGTTTCCTTCCTTATCAAAATGCAGCAGTGTGTTGTACAACGCGATCCAGACTTCCCCATTCGTCGAATCGACGCCTACAGCTGTAAGAATGCGCCTGAACGACGGCTGACCGCCGCGGCGCTCCTGGCGCACGATCTCCTTGCGCGCGGCCTGCGCCGCGGGCATGGCCTCGAGAGCGGTGTACTGAATATCCTGTCCCGCATAGCCCAAGCGGTCATATTGCCGCACTGTCGGCTCCGGCAGGTAAGCAAAAGCATAGTAGAGATGCCCCTGAGCGTCCGTGGCAAGCTGCCCGATGCTCAGATAACGATTCAACTCCTCGCGCTCGGCAAGCGGCTCCGGATCGCCGAACTCGCGCACGTCCCTGCCGTTTTTGTCGAAAACGGTAACTAAATGTGGCTCCCCAAGCGTCCCAACGGCAATTTCGCTTTCAGGCAGCGCCGCAACGGAAATGGGGGCCTTTATGGAAATCGAACGAAGCAACGTGCCGTCGGTGGAGAAAACCTGTATGAGGTTGGCGCCGCGGTCCGCCACGTAAATCTTTCCGTCGGCGGCGCCGTCACAGTCTTCGCCGAAAGTGATCAAAGCGCGGCCGGCCTTGGCGCTGGCATTGGCCCCGGGAAGTTCGCCGATGGAGAGAACCTGCTTGCCCTGTGCGTCGAACACCAGCAAGCCGGGCGACGGCGAAGCCAGAATATACAGCCGCCCATCCGCGCCCCGCTTCACCGAGCGCAGCCCGGGACCCACGCCCGGAAAAACCCGCTGCTTGGCGGTGAGGTCGCCCTCGTCCTGAGCAGCCGCATTTCCAGCCGCGCACACCAGCAGACACAGCACCGCAAGAACTCTCAAGATTGGACCCACCCTCTGTCGCATGAATCTTCAGATTACTACGGACGCGCCCAGGTTGCCCCGCGTTGCAGCCGCGTGCCGTAACGATTAGTCAATACAGAAGCGGAGGCGTTCGATGGAGCGGGCACGGAGGCGGCCGGCGGCATTGCGCGGACCTTCGTCGTCGGTTTCGATCAAGACGCAGTTCATCTGCACGTTGCCGGAAGCCACCTCGAACCGCGCTGGCAGGCCATTGAGAAATTTCGTGATGATGCCGTTGCGGTCCATTCCGATCACCCCGCCATGCGGCCCGGTCATTCCCGCGTCCGTGATATAAGCCGTGCCTTGGGGAAGAACGTGTTCATCGGCGGTGGCCACATGCGTGTGCGTGCCGACGACCGCGGTCACGCGTCCGTCCAGATACCAGCCCATGGCGATCTTCTCACTAGTCGTTTCCGCGTGCATGTCCACGAACACGAAAGCGACATCTTCTGGAATTTTCGCCAGCTCGCTGTCGGCTTTCCGGAAAGGATCGTCAATCGGAGCCATGAACACGCGCCCCTGCAGGTTCAGCACGGCGTATTTCACGCCATTCTTGGCCGTCCCGGCATAGAGCCCGCTGCCAGGATTGCCTTCGGGAAAATTTGCCGGACGCAGCAGCCGCGGCTCGTGCGGCAGGTATTCCAGAATCTCTTTGCGGTCCCAGCTGTGATTTCCGCCGGTGAGCACATCGATTCCCATTTTCAGAAGCTCTTCCGCCAGCCTCGGGGTGATCCCGAATCCCGACGCCGAATTCTCGCCGTTGGCGATGAGCAGATCGATCTGCCGCTCGGCAACGATGTCCGCGAGGCGATCGTGAACGATCTGCCGTCCCGGCGAGCCGACGATGTCTCCTAGGAAAAGTACGCGCATGAAGGCAGTTGTCAGTAATCAGTTCAGAGTGTTCAGTGGGAAAGGCAGAGCCCTCGCTCGCAATATTGCCTGTGCCGGAGAACGGTCACAATCTCTCCCACAAAGAATCTTCTCACCTTCAAATAATGTTTCTTCGTTTTCGGCCATAAATCGCCGTTTAGAAAGTTTCATCTTGAACTGGCGACTGAATACTGACGACTGAAAACTATCATGGAGCGGACCGCTTGGCCGTGGAGAGCTAGGCCGTGAACCTCTGAAATAGTAGGGCGCCACGAGCCAGCCGTTAGGCTTTCCTGCCCCGCTCGCGCATCTTCATCCTGGCCACCGGATGGGACCCGCCAGCGGGACAGGCCGTGCTCACAGGCTGTCTATCCGCAGCACCTCAGAGATTCGTCATTGGTTCAAACAGCTTTCACTCCCGCACCTGCTTCGAAGAACCGCTCCATCCCCATTGTAGCCTCCGCGCCAAAGCCGCGTCCAACCGTCGTGGCCCCCCGCCGCCAAAAGGTTTAACTCCGCCAAACACGACGACCGGAGTTAGAATCATTGACGGCAATAGGAGGAAGCGGCATGCGAAATCAATTACGGTGCAGCTCTACTTTCGGGCTGCTCTTCTTTATTCTTGCTCTCCAACCCGCAGCGCTTCGGGCGGATAGCTTGTCCGCCGCGCCGCCCGATCAGCTCGGCAAAGTGAATTTCCCGACGAGTTGCGCCGCGGAAGTGCAAGCCACGATCGAAAAAGGCGTCGCGCTCCTCCACTCCTTCCAATACACGGAATCCGAGCAGACCTTTGCCGACGCGGCCACCCGCGAACCGAAGTGCGCCATCGCGTACTGGGGCAAAGCGATGGCGCTGTTCCATCAACTGTGGGATTTTCCGGACGACAAAACTCTGAAAGAGGGCCGCAGCGACATCGCGAAGGCGCAAAAACTCCATTTGAACGATCCGCGGGAACAAGGTCTTATCAACTCCGCCGCCGCTTTCTTTCAGAAAAAATCCAAGATGACACATGCCGAGCGAACGCAGGCCTACTCCTCGGCACTTGAGAAATTTCACGGGCAATCTCCCGGTGATGTGGAATTCAGCGCATTCTATGCGCTCTCCCTCGTTTCGCTGGCAGACGAAGACGTGGATACCACTGCAAATCTCCAGAAAGCTATTTCCATTCTTGATCCTCTCCTTCAGCAGCATCCCGATCATCCGGGCGTGGCTCATTATTTGATACACGCCACCGATCGTCCCGAATTCGCGGCACAGGGCCTCGAAGCCGCCCGCCGCTACGCGGCCATCGCACCGGACTCTGCGCACGCCTTGCACATGCCTTCCCACATCTTCGTGCGCCTCGGTCTCTGGCAGGATTCCATCACTTCGAATATTGCCGCGACGGCTTCCGCTGCTCATGCCGCGGAAATGCACCAAGCGGAATTTCATTACCAGACCCATGCCATCGACTTCCTGAGCTACTCCTATCTTCAGAGCGGCCAGGAAGCTAAGGCACGCGAACTCATCGAGCACACCAATCACGTCGTCGGGGCGAGTGATGAAGATAAAGCCGACCACCGCGCCTATCTCGCCGCGCGGACTACGCTCGAATTACACCGCTGGAAAGAAGCGGCCGATTTGCCGGTTCCAGCGACTCGCAAGAATTGGCAGGACACCACGTTTTGGGCGCGCGCTATCGGCAAAGCGCGCAGTGGCGACGTGGCCGGCGCGGAATCCGACGTCCAGGAACTTGCCCAGCTCGTCGCCGACCGCGAGAAACGCTCTAAAAAGAACGGCTACACAGTCTCCGCAGAAAAGGCCACGGATCTCCGCGAAGCCGAAGCCTGGCTGGCCTTC
>WNGP01000651.1_pt1 | contig 27327 bp, 23 predicted proteins | sample 5407671 | NCBI WGS metagenome assembly WNGP01 (sample SAMN13153381, study PRJNA577476) | soil metagenome | isolation source: 40 cm soil or saprolite under Garry oak tree replicate 2 | place: USA:California | collected 2016-06-15
CCAGCTCCTCGAACGAGACCTACGGGCGCCGCGCGCTCAAGGCGCTGCTGCGCGACCGCCGCCCCGATCTCATTCAGATAGAAGAAGAGCCCCACAGGCCCGTGGCCAAGCAGGTGCTCGGCGCCGCCCGGCGCCTCGGCATCCCCGCCGTGCTGTTCACGCATCAAAACGTCGATCTGGACCAGGGCTAGTGGGCGCACTGGAAACAACGCCGCATGCTCCGCAGGCTCACGGGGCTCGTGGCCGGCAGCGATCTCGCCGGCACGCTGGTGCGCCGCGACGCCCCCAACCTTCCCATCGCCGTCATGCCGCAGCTCGGCGCCCTCGCGCCGCACGAGCCGCAGCATGTGCCGCACGAAGGCCTCGCGATCGGATTCGTCGGTCGGCTGGTGCCGCAGAAGGGACTCGATACTTTGTTGCAGGCGCTCGCGCTGCGGCGCGACATGAAATGGCGGCTGACCATCGTGGGCGACGGTCCGGAGCGGGAGCGGCTCGAAGCGCGCGCGACGGAGCTGCGGCTCGCGGCCCGCGTGCGCTGGACGGGCGGGTTGCCCGCCGAGCAGGTGGCGAATCTGTGGCCCGACCTCGACGTGCTGGTCCAGCCGTCGCTCGCGCTACGCGATTGGCGCGAGGCAAATGGCCACATCCTGATCGAAGCGATGGCCAACGAAGTCGCCGTCCTGGGAACGGACAGTGGCGTGATCCCTGAGCTGATTGGCGATGCCGGCGTCGTGACGCCCGCGGGCAACGTGGAAGCACTCGCCGCGGCGTTCGAGCGGCTGAGCGACAACCCGACGCGGCGGGCGCTGGCACTGGCCGCCCGAGCCCGAGCGCTCCGGCTGTACTCGGATGACGCAATCGCTGAGAGGACACTGCAATTTTGGCAACAGGTAGTGAAATGACACGATGCACGACTGCACGAGTGGCACGTCGGCACGCAGACGCGTGCAGTCTCGTGCAGTCGTGCCGACGTGCCGACGTGTAACTAGAGAATGCCAAGCGTCCTTCTAGTCCCAGACCTGCCCCTCGAGCGTTGGGCGGCAATGGATAAGTACGCCCATCGCCTGCACGACTGGCTCGAAAGCAGCGACCTCGGCTTTCACGTTCGGTTAGCCGCGCACATCGGCGCGCTGACCCGCGATTCCACGGGCCGGCGCGACTCCGGTCCCCGCGAGGCCTTCGTCCGCTGGTGGACCCAGCCCGTCGATCCGTCGCGCCTGGTGCTGCCGGGGCCGCTGCACGGCCCGCAGCGGTGGGCGGCGCGCTACTACTTCTATCCCTGGCGCGTGAAGCGCGAGGCGAAACGCACCGACCTGATCCACGTGCTCGATCACAGCTACGCGCACATGATCGAGACGGCGGGGCGCCGGCCGGTGGTCGTGACGGTGCACGACCTCATGCCGGTCGTCGTGCTGCGCTCGCCCACCGGCGGCGGCGGCTGGCGCGAAGGCGTGCGCAATCGCTTCCTGCGCCAGGCGCTGAAATCGCTGCGGCAGGCCGACGCCTACATCGTCGGCACCGAGTGGCTGAAGCGCGAGCTCGCCACCTGGCTCGGCACCGACAAGAACATCTTCGTCGTGCCGTTCGGCGTCGATCGCGCGTTCTACGGCGAATCGACCGTGGCGCGGGAGCGCGGCCGCCACGACTGGCGCATCCCGAAAGACGCGTTCGTCGTGCTGCACGTCGGCAGCACCGTCGACCGCAAGAATGTGCCGCTCGTCATTCAGACGCTGGCGCGGCTGCGCCAGCAGACCGACGCCTATCTGCTGCAGGTGGGCGGCCGGTTTACCGCCGAGCAGGAGCAGTTGATCGATCGCCTCGAGCTCAGGAATGTGGTGCGCAGCGTCGCGTCGGCCGATGAGACGGCGCTGCGACGCGCCTATCGCGCGGCCGATGTCCTGCTCTTCCCTTCCTTATATGAAGGCTTCGGCTTCCCGGTGCTCGAGGCGTTTGCGTCGGGGTTGCCGGTCGTCACGTCGGGCGCGGGCGCGCTGAAAGAAGTCGCGGCGGGCGCGGCCGTGGTGGTCGAGGGACGCGATCCCGGCGACTATGTACACGCGCTGGAGCGATTGGATGATCCGGACGAGCGGGAGGAGTTGGTGGAGAAGGGATGGGCCAGAGCGAGGCAATTCACGTGGCAAAAGACGGCGACTCTTACGGCTGAGGTGTACAAGCCACTATTCTGACGGCCAGTACCCAGAAGTGAGAGGCGCAGCAGACGCAGCAGACGCAACAGTGGTTAACAGTGCGGAAGAATGACAGGAGGGCGCAATGAAACGGTTAGTACGGCCTGGTCACAGTACTGCAGATTCAGGAATGGGAGATTTCCGCGTACCGATCCACATCGCGCGTGCGCAGGGCGAACACGCCGAAACGCTCGTCGCGCTCGTCGATACGGGGTCAACATTCACGTGGATCCCGCAAGACCTGCTGGAACGGCTCGGCGTCATCCCGGAGGAGGAGTTGCTGTTCGAGTTGGCCGATGGACGCGAACAACGCTATCCCGTGGCGTGGGTCCGGATCAGACTCGAGGGACGCCGCGAGCAGCCCACCATTGTGGTATTCGCACCGGCCGGATCCGAGCCGATTCTCGGCGTCGTCACGTTGGAGGAGTACCTGCTCGCCGTCGATCCCGTCCATCACTGCTTGATCCCGGTGTCAGGACTCGCCAAGTACGCGGCGTAACCGCGGTGTGAGACTGAATTAGCCGAGAATTTCGTCTGCTGTGATCTCTATGCTTGGCACCTGCTCTACCCGCAGCCGTTCGCCTCGCTTCACAATCCTGGTTTCGGTATAGCCATTGGGTCTGGGGTCGCGATGGCAGGTAATCGTGTCATTGTTCAGATCCACCAACCATGCTTCAGCGATGCCCTCGTGCGCATAGCGGGGAATCTTCACGTCGCGATCGCGCTCGAGCGAGCTGTCCGCGACCTCGATTACGAGAGCGACATCGCGCGCTGTCACCACCCACTCACCGTGGAATCCACCCGGTCGCCGCAGCAAAGCAATGTCCGGTTGCGGCTCCCAGAGTCGATCGAGGACAAGGGGATTTTGAGTGCTCGTGGAACACGCCCATAACGCCGAGCTTGTGGTACATCTCGACCGTGAACGGGCCGGGGAGGAGTGTCGCCATCGGCACAATATCGGCTCGGGAAAATGGCCGAGTCAATGTCATCGTCGTCCCGATTTCATCCATCATCAATTGAGCGCGGAGGCTACCCAAAAAAACGTCGTGGCATTGAGGAACGACTGCGCCGAGCGTAGATTCGTTGGAATCTTCTTTGGGAGCGAGATGAGTAGGCTACCCTACCCTGGTGGCAGTACGTCGCCCGGTACCGGCTTCTGGATCACCCTCCAATTCGCCCGCTCTGGACGGGAGTTCTCAGTTCCCATGAGGGCTCGTGTCGATACCGATTCCACATACACGTGGATTCCACGAGATTGGCTGGACGCCATCGGTGTAATGCCGGACGACGAAATACCATTCGAACATTCTGATGGCCGTCAGGCGACATACCCAGCCGGGTGGATTCAAATCCGACTCGCTGCGCGTGAACAACAGTGTCTCGTTGTCTTTGCGCCCACGGGTTCTGAACCTGTTGTGGGGAGTTTGACGCTCGCCTGTTTCGGGTTCGCCGCTGATCCGCCGCACGAGGCGCTTATTCCGGTTCCGGGACGCCTCTAGCGCAGGACCTGATTACTGTGAGCTGTGAACCACTGCTGCGTCTGCTGCGTCTTGGCGCCTTCTGAGTTCGGGGTGCTGTCCGCCTCACCGTCTCTTGAGCATCTCTTTCATCACTTCGACATCCTGCCGATCTTGCGGCCGGTTTGCCGCCTCCTTGGAACGAATGATGTCTTCGAGTCGCGCGGCGAGGAGTTGGTGCCCGTACACTTCGAATCGTACGGCCTGAGGCGCGAGATCACCGAATCCGGTCGTGCCCGACGGGTTGAACGCCAGATCGAGCCGGCCTGCACTCGTGACGAGATTCCAGATGTCTGCGCGCGCGAGCATCTGCGGGCTGCAGTCGAACGCGAGGCCTTCGGGAATCGTGTTGGTGTAGATCCGCGCATCGAGCTCCCGCAGCGCATCTGCCAACCGTCGCAGGTTTTGCGGATCGCGGGCCGGAGTGATGTCAGCGTCATAGGTGGCGCGCGGGAATCCCTGCAGTCGCGCCGCGAGGGCCCCAATCAAGACGTACTGCACACCATGGCGCGTGAGCGCACTGAAGAGTCGCTCTGGATTGAAGGGCGTGACGGGAGCGACGGATTCAGACACGGCGTGCCTGGTGCAAGAACTCGCTCAGGTTTTTGACCTCTTCGAGATTCTGCTCCGGGGTCATCGCGAGAATCCGCGGCACCTCGTTCAGCATGTGCGACCCCACCACGACGCGCGGCTCCAGCTGCGCGCTCATGTCGACGTTGGCCGCGTCGAGCAGCCGGCCGAGGGTCTCCCAGGTCGGGCTGGTCTGCCCCGACTCGATGCGCGCGACGACGGACTGGGCGGTGCCGGCGCGGCGCGCGATGGCGCGCTGGCTGAGACCGGCACGAGTACGGGCTTGGCGGAGCAGCGAGGCGGCGGTGGTCATGGCGAATGATAGCTTATTAGCTATCACCGGCAAGTGCTATTTAACGACTTGGCCAGCCGTAAGTTACGGTATCCCGGTAGATCCCCTACCTGGCTCGAAGAACCGTAGGTCCTCCATCGGGTAGTGTTTGCGGTTGAGCGTCCAGAGCCGCAGGCCCGCCGTCGCGGCCGCCGCCGCGATCAAGGCGTCGGCGATCTCGACCCCATGCGAGCCCGCGTATCGGGCGAGGTAGCGACCGGCATGTCGCGCGATCCGCCCGTCGAGTGCGATCTCCCCGCGGGCTCCGAAGAACGCTCGCGTCGGCTCCTCGTCACCGCTTCGTATGCCCGCGTACACCTCGGCCCATGAGACGGCGGTGCAGACGCTCGGCGTACCCGACTGCTCGAGCGCCACCGCGGCGTCGAGCGTGTCCTCATGTCCCCGCAGGATTTCGATGATGACGTCCGAATCCAGCAGGACTCCGGTCAGGTCCGGCTGCGTCCCTTGCGGGTATCCCGGCGCAGCCGCCTCACGTACGCGGCGGTGTCGCCGAGGTCGTCTCGATCGCGCCATAGCCCTGCGATGCCTCGCAGCGTAGCGAGGCGGTCTGCGGTGTGGGGAGACCCGTACACCAGCTCGAGCGCTTCGCGCACGAGGTCCGAGATGGTCCGTCCCCGACGCCGGGCGGCGGCCTTGAGCCGGGCGTGGGTCGTCTTGTCGAGGTAAAGTTGGGTACGGTGCACGCGATGTATATACATCGCGCTCGCGGGACTGGTCAAGCAGCCCGCGCAAAGACTCCTTCGACCCCGCTACCCGAGGATGTCGGTGACGGCCAGTGTGACGGCCGGGAGGCGCACGGGACTGAGGATATCGCCGGGGCCGGCGGACCGCACGTCGGTATAGCGACCGGCGTCCGGCTCGCGGTGGACGCCGATGCGGTCGGTGGTGAGGTCCACGAGCCATGCCTCGGGAATGCCGGCGCGGGCATAGAGGGGGATCTTCACGTCGCGGTCGTAGGCGAGCGACGTATCGGCGACTTCGACGACGAGCAACGTGTCGAGCGCGCGAGGGTGGCCCGTTTGATAGCCGTCGGCGCGGTAGCGGAGCACGGCGATGTCCGGCTGGGGTTCCTCGTGTTCGCCCACGATCAGCGGGTTTTGGATGCTCACGGTTGCCCGAGTCCCGGTCAGACCGGTGATCAGGGCGTTCACGCGATTGACGCACGCGGCATGACGAACGCCGATAGGCGTCATCTGGACGATCTGGCCGTCGAGGAGTTCCACGCGGTCGTCCTCGTGCAGAACCCCGGCCAGTGCCATGCGGTGGTATTCGTCCAGCGTGAAGCGGTGCGTGGCGAGCGGCATAGCCATACTATCGGTCCTCGGCGACACGGGAGGCAAGTGTCAGGCACTACCCATGATCGAGCCGGAGCCGTGGCGCGCCGTCATCGAACGACCGCGCGGCGGATCAGTATAGCCTCCCTGCTGGCAAAGGCGCATCCGTGCATTCTTCGGATACCTGGCGCATCGGAATGGTTATGCCACCAGCGCGCGGGTTCTTGACTTTTATGTCATGCCAGTCTCATACTGCCAGTGAGGGTCGTCCTCACGCCGGACGCGGAAGGGCAGTTTGGCGCGCTGCCCTTGGTGCTCCAGGCCCGGATGCGCGGGCTATTTGCGCGGCTGACGGCGTGGCCGGAGGTCAGCGGCGCCAAGGCCCTGAGCGGCCCCTTGGCCGGCCACTACCGGCTGAGGACCGGCGATTACCGCATCCAGTTCCGCGTGCTTGAGAGCGTCGTCGTTATCGTCAAGATCGGCCACCGGGATCGCTTTTATGACCAGTGATGTGCGCATACCAAAGGTGAGAGTGGCGGGCCGGTGGCATGTGGATGCCCTTGCCTACGCCACCGCCTCGATCGCGAGGGGGCTGCGCGGACTGCGCCTCCGGGCCGGGCTGACGCAGGCTGAGGTGGCCCGTCGTGCCCGGATCCGGGTCGAGACGCTGTCGCGAGTCGAAAACGGGCGGGCGAATCCGACCGTCAGAACCGTCCGCAAGATCGTCCGTGCCATCGAGCGCGCCAAGCGCCCGGTGGTGACGCGCACCACACGGGCTTGATTAAGAGGAAACTCCCGCCAACAGCTTGACCCGCCGCGAGTTAGGGCCCAAGTTAGCCGTCCTAATGACAGAGCACGGAGCAGGGAGCAAGGAGCAGAACGGAGCCCGGGAGCGTACTGCTCCGTGCTCACTGCTCCTTCTCGCCGCCATAGCAGTCCTCTTCGTGGGACCGCGGTCAACCAGCGCCCAGCAACCAACCGCCTCCCAGGTCCAGCAGGCCCTCCAGCAGCAGCCGGGCCTCGCGGACATGGTGCGCAGCCGCATCTCGCAGTCCGGTCTCACGCCCGACCAGATTCGCGCGCGCCTCTCGGCGAGCGGCTATCCCACCACCCTGCTCGATCCCTATTTCTCGTCGGGCAACGCCACGAACGCGATCGCGCCTGGCGCGCAGGAGCTGGCGGCGTTGCAGGCGCTCGGGCTGCCCGCGGTCACGGGCGCAATGCTCCCATACGACACCGGGCTCGTGCGCAGCGCGCGGACGCAGCCGAGTGAAGTGTTTGGCGTGGATGTGTTCCAGCGGACCACGACGCAGTTTCTGCCGTTGCTCGCGGGACCCGTGCCGGCCGATTACAAGCTCGGCCCCGGCGACAATCTCGTGCTCATTCTCACCGGCGATGTCGAGTTGAGCTATTCCCTGCCCGTGACGCGCGAGGGGTTCATTCTCATTCCCCAGGTCGGGCAGGTGCACATCGCCAATCTCACGCTCGATCAGCTGCGCGACGTGCTCTTCACGCGGCTCGGTCGTGTCTACTCGGGCGTCAAGCGCGGGACGAATGCGACGACGCGGTTCGACGTCACGGTCGCCAACGTGCGGGCCAATCAGATCTACGTCGTCGGCGAGGTCACGCAGCCCGGCGCGTATCAGATCAGCTCCCTCGGCACGGTGTTCACGGCGTTGTACGCAGCCGGCGGGGTGACGGAGCGCGCCAAGCTCCGCGGAGTCGAGGTGCGACGCCTGGGCAAGACCGTAGCGACGTTGGACCTGTACGACTATTTGCTCCGCGGTGACACGCGTGCCGACGTACGACTCGAGACGGGTGACGTGGTTTTTGTGGCCATGCACGAGTCGCGCGTGCGCGTGACGGGCGCCGTGCTGCGGCCGGCGATTTATGAGACGAAATCTGGCGAAACGCTGGCAGACATGATCGCCGCGGCCGGAGGCTTTCGTCCCAATGCCGCGCTCGAGCGGCTGAAGGTGCAGCGCATCCTGCCCGCCGACGCGCGTACCGCGCAGACGACGGTGCGTGTCACGATCGACGTTCCGATGCCCGGGGCGGTGTTGCCGCGGTTCGCGCTCGAGGATGGTGACGTCGTGCAGATCGACTCGCTCGAGGCTGCGGCGGAGCAATACACGGTGGCGATCACGGGGATGGTGCAGCAACCGGGGACGTATCCGTGGCGGCCGGGGATCACGCTGCGCCAGCTCATGGTGTTGGCGCGGGGGCCGAGGCTTGGCGTGGATTTGCGCGAGGTCGAGATTGCGCGGTTGCCGGCCGATCGGTCGCGGGGCCAGCTCGCGACGACGCTACGGCTGCCGCTCGACTCGAGCTATTTGTTCGAGGGGAACGGGGGGGGGGCGGACACGTCGCATCGCTATCTCGGTCCGCCGGGTGTGCCCTTCCCTGCGCGCGGGACGGCCGCGGAGGTCGTGCTCGAGCCCTACGACAACGTGTTGATTTTTCGCCAGCCCGATTTCGAGCTGCAGCGCGTGGTGACGATCACTGGTGAGGTGTTGTATCCCGGCACGTACGCGCTGAAGGCGAAGGACGATCGCTTGTCGGACCTGGTGACGCGCGCGGGCGGGCTCACGCCGCGGGCGTATCCTGAGGGGATTCGATTTTTGCGGTCGGCGGATGCGCGCGGGCGGATCAACATCGATCTGCCGAAGGCGCTGCGGGATCATGGCTCGCGCGACAACGTGATTCTGCAACCCGGCGATTCGGTCATGATTCCCGAGTATCAGCCGAGCGTGCGGGTCACGGGGGCGGTGAACTCACCGGCGAGTGTGTTGTATCGGCGCGGCGCCGGACTGGATTATTATCTGAGCGCCGCTGGTGGATTCACACAGGCGGCGGAAAAGGGCCGGGTCAGTGTGCACTACGCGAATGGTGATGTGCGCACGCGGCGCCGTTCGCTGCTGTTCAGCAGCAATCCGGCGCCGGGGCCGGGGTCGGAGGTGTTTGTGCCCACTAAGGATCCGAACGCGCCGCACACGGATACGGTCGCGTTGTTTGGCGCGATTGCGCAGATCTTGGCGAGTACCGTGGCGATTATCGTTGTCGCGACGCGTTAGGTCTTCACTCGAGCGAATTGGGGAGGTGACGTGACAAGAGCGCTTGTCTGTGGGGCTGGTGGCTTTATTGCAAGCCATCTCGTCAAACGACTTAAGCAAGAGGGACACTGGGTTCGCGGCGTGGACATCAAGAACCCAGAGTTCTCTCCGACCGCCGCGGATGATTTTCAGTTGCTCGATCTTCGCGACCGGGAGGCGTGTGCCGCCGCACTTTCAACGACATCTGGCAACTTCGACGTCGTCTATCAGTTGGCCGCAGATATGGGTGGAATGGGCTTCATTCATTCGGCCGAGTGTGACATCATGCGCAATAATGCGCTGATCAACATCAACATGATTGATGCTGCCGCACAGGCCGGCATCAAACGATACTTCTTTTCGTCCTCGGTCTGTATTTACCGCGATATGAAGCCAGGCGAGCCGGAACTTACCGAAGATCAAGCCTACCCTGCACTTCCGGACAATGAATACGGTTGGGAAAAACTATATGCCGAGCGCACTTCGCTTGCCTTCGGCCGCAAGTATGGAATCGCTGTACGTGTCGCGCGCTTTCAAAACTGTTACGGTCCGGAAGGGACGTGGACCGGAGGGCGAGAAAAGGCCCCCGCTGCGATTTGCCGAAAGGTTGCCGAAGCGACGGATGGCGGTGTCATCGAGGTTTGGGGCGACGGGAGCGCGATTCGATCGTATACATACGTTGAGGACATGGTCGACGGCATCTACCGTCTCACTCATTCCTCAATCGAGGAGCCCACGAATATCGGAAACCCGGAATACGTCAGTGTTACGGAGCTGGTGCGGACGGTTGCTGAAATCGCTCGGAAAAGAATTACGATCAAAAACGTCAAGGGACCCGTTGGAGTCCAATCGCGCAATTTCAGCAACGACAGGATCTACTCGACCGGCTGGCGGGCCAAGTACACCCTCAAGGATGGAGTCGATAAGACCTATCCATGGGTCGCGGCACAAGTGCGTAGTGGGTCAATTTGAGTTGTCCCGGCCCGGACAAGTTGCCGCGTCGAGAAGTGACACGATATCTGCTACTGTCCAAACGTGATCCGTGAGCCCAGCCGCCATTGCGGGTGTCTGGTGAGGCATGGCACTAAGCTCAAGCCAATGAGTTACAGATCGCCAGCGGTCCCGTCAGAAATGACCCGGAGCCCCTGGCCAGCCTGTTCCTTCATCGACAGATATTGGTTCTTCGTCATGATGAAGGTGACATTGAAGAATTTGCAGCGCTCGAAGATGCAACTCTTGAACGCCATGGCACCTATCGTTGCCACATTGTCCTTCGCAATCACTGCTTCGCAATTGTTGAAGTCGTCGTGGAGAAGGGTACAGCCACCCAAGAAAACCACGGCCGGTCCCAGGAGCTCACAATCTTCAAACTTGGCCGCCAAGGTGGCCTGCATGAACGGGTGAAAAAAGTCCATTAGGCATATCCGTCGCTTCGAGAAGTGACCGGCGAGTGGGTTAATGGCCGTCGCTTCCGCTCTCCTCACTTCAAAGCGTGTCAGCACCCAGGATCTGTATGCGACACTCCCGAGCCAGAAAACCCCGGCCCCGAGTACCGCACTAACAATCCCCACCCCACCCCAAGCAACAGCACCATACGGCTTGAGAAACTCGGTCATTCTGGCCACCAAAGTCATAATGACGCTGGTGGCGCCAACGAGGATCCACGGCCAACGTTCGAGGAGAAAGTCGAGGAACCACCGGCCCGCTGACTTGGCTGCACGTCCCATATGGCCAACCTATGCCAATGAGGCCAGCTCGCTACCCCAAGATTCGTGCCATTCACGGGAGGAGTCCCCCGTGAAATTGACCCACTACCCACAAGTGCAAGCCCAGCGAGGCCGACGGGCTCTGGAGCCGACAGGCGCTTCCTAGACTTGGCTTGCCGAGGGTCGACCTTCTGAGAAGTGAAAGAGTCGCCCCAGTGTCCGAAATGGGTGGCGGACATCAGAGAGCGCCTGGTCAGCCAGCGAGCGGAAGTCGGCCTGTGCCGACGGACCGCCGGGTCGCGCCGGGTTGACGGCCTCCCGACTCATCGCGAACCACATTCCCACGATGAATCCGACAATGAGGGTGATGAGCGCCTTGGCCACGATCCCTCGCGGATCCGACCGCACCGGGCGCTCAGGTGCCTGCAGCACCGTGATGACGGGCGTGTCCCGCACTTCCTCAATCTTGGCGCGATCATAGGCCTGAACGACTGACGTATAGACTTGCTGCCGCATCGTCACTTCCCGACCCAGACGATCAGCTTCAAGACTCAGGAGCGGAGAATTACGGGTATCTCTGTTCCGCTGAGTAAACACGAGGAGCTGGTTCTCCGCATCACGTAATTCTTGTCGTGCCTCTTCTAAGCGCGCTTCAGTGAACTTCCGCTCCGCTGAGGCCTGCGATTGGCGTTTTTGCAAATTGAACTCATTCAGCCAAGAGAGCATGCGTTGACTGATTTGCTGCGAAAGTTCTGGATTCCGGGTTACTACACGCATAGTCACGATGCCAGTTCTGACAGATGGTGTCACGGATACGGCCTTCTTGAGCTTTCTGATCGTCTTGTCTCGCTGGAGCTCGGCGGTGGCCCCGCTAACACCAAACCAGTCAGCCAGGAGCGCCGCCCGAACTACAGCACCGACGTGAAGCTCGATGGGTGTGTCAACTACCGCACTAAGAATTTCCCTCGACTGTAGGAGCTCGGCGTAGAACGCTGGAGATTGATTCGGCTCGCCCGTTGGCACCGTAACACCCAACTGGGATGCAAGGCCCGACAGATTGCTGGGAAGACTTGAACGAGTCTGTAGCATGAAAGACGATTCGGCGGTGTACTTGCGTGGCATCAGCAGCAAGGTGCCGACAATCACGAGCGTCACACCACACGTAATCCGCGTGACGACGTATCGATTTCGTAGGAACAGGTTTACCACCGACAGGAGCGAAACAACGTCCTGTTCCGTTGACGGTGGCCCGCTCGCGGACCGGGGCATGGGTGCGGCTGTCATGATGTCGGTAAAGAGACTCGGTGAAGGGTGGATCGATCAGGCCAGAATATATGAGTCCGTCCCGTTGTCGCTACAACTACCTTGATCGCTCACGAAGCCCGCTCAACGATATCGCAGAAGCGACTGCAAAGCACGCTCTTACTCAGGCCGGTATCGATCAGCATGCGCGCGCGGTTGCCGCGCGCTACGAGCTCCTCGGGCGGCAGTGCCAGGATTGATTTTAAGAGATGCACTGCCCCGTCCACATCTCCCTGCCGCAGCATCCAGCCAATCGGTTCGCGCCGCATCAGGTCACCGACATGGGATTCCGATGGTCCCACGAGTAGAATCGGCCGCGCCACCGCCATTGCGCCATAAACCTTTGATGGATGAACGATCCCAACCATCTGATCGCCTATTGTGACGAGGTGCACGTCGGCCGCAGATAGAGAGTACCGAAGGTCTGAGAGAGGCTGGTACGGCAACGAGCGAACATTTGGAAGCGCCGCGTCCTCTACGAATCGTTTCCCCACACCTCCGCCCACAAACATGAAGATGAGTCGTGATTCGTCGGAGAGCCGTGCCGCAGCTTCGAGGATAGTTGAAAACGGATTGCTGGGTCCGTGGTTTCCGCTGTACATGACCACGAGCTTGCCATTAAGCCCGTGCGTTGATCGAAAGGGATTCTCGTTATGTGGCACGGGCTCGATGTGATCGTCCAACGGCCAGGGTGGTATCACAGCAAGCTTCGCTGTGACATCGCGCTTCGCATTGACTCGCTGCCCCATGAATCGATCCAGCACAATGACATCACTCGCCCGCGCGAGGATCCGACGATTCAGCCAGTCCAGGAGATGTACTAGCATCGAATTGCGATCGAGCCGTCCGAGAGCAACCACCTGATCCGGATTAAGGTCCATTACCCAGAATTTGACCGGGGCACGTCGCAATCGGCTGATGACAAGGGCGGCCAACGAAGCCATTGGTGGCGTAGTGCTCACCAGGATCGCGTCCACCTTGCGCAATCGCAGGCTTCTCAGAATTGCTTGGAGCACGAACGACAGCCCGCCTAGCAGGCGGACGAGGATCGAGGCCTTCCCAAAGGAGCACCACGGCAATCGTTGAACTTCGGCACCACCAACAACTTCTCTCGCAGGATAGCGGATCGATGTGTCGTCGTAGCCGTTACGCGACGTGAAAACAATTACCCTCCAGCCGCGACGCACCATCTCCGACGCCGCATCCGCCATGTGCTGACCGACGGCTGCCGGATCCGGTACATAGACATGCGACAGCACCAGGAGTGTGGGTCGCGCTGAGTGGACCTCCTGAGTCATGATGAGCGCACCAGTCTCATCTGGAAGTCATACGACTGTTGCAGCGGTCGACCGATGCATCGATGCCCTGACGTGCCTCTGAATGCCCTCTTGGTATGTATCAAGCAATAGATCTATGAGCCTTGCCCAGCTGTAGTAACGCGTTACGAAATCACGAGCGGCGATGCCCATCTGTTGCAACGTTCCCGGGTCGGACAGCATTGTCGTTAAAGCGCTCCCCAATGACGCGGGATGGGTCTCCGAAATGAGGCCCGCGCCTGCTGTGACAATCTCCGGGAAATGACAGCCCGGCGACAGCAACAGCGCTGTTCCGCTAGCCATGGCCTCGAGAACCGCAACGGAGAATCCTTCGGCATCGGAGGGCAAGACAAACAACTGCGCTCGTGCCAATAGATCGAGCTTCTGCTCTCCCTCAATCATTCCCGTAAAGACGAGTCGATCATTCCACCCACCCTCCTGGGCGCGAGCTCGAAGCTTCGCTTCCGAACGCCATTCGTCGGGCCCCGCAATCACCAGGTACGCGCTCGGCAGCTTCGACTGCACCTGCGCAAAACCGTCGACAAGACGTTCGACTCCTTTCGTTGGGTGTATGCGCCCTAGGAAGAGAACCACCGCACCACTAGTCGGGACATTCCAGCGCCGCAGGACATCGGTCCGCGCATTCTCCCGATATTGATTGGCGTCAATACCGTTAGGAATGACCCGGCACGGAGTCGATACCTTCAGCAACCGGTAACTGGCCTCTTCCGCTTGCGTTAGCGCTATGAGTGTTGAGGCACGGCGCATTAGCGGGCGCTCAATCGCCGCGATATAAAAACGCTTCTTGAGCGCGCGAAATCGAAGGCGAGCTGGGTCAAACACACCGCGTTGATGATAGAAGAGAGGTTTTTGAAATTGAATCGCGGCACGACCTGCCGCGAGAGTCGGATACACAAAAGGCAAGTGTGTGTGTACCACGTTCATGCTTGGCACAATTTGACCCAACGCAGAGCGCATGGCCGGTGCGTAGAGGTAGCCCGATGCACGCGACAAGTACGGCAAAAAGGGCAGCCAGCGCTTGAGATACTCCTGTCGTTTGAAATACCACACCTTGACGCCTTCCACCTCCACAGGCCGATCAACTGGAACGTCCAGATCGAGGTCTAGATTCCCGTTTGTCGTAAACACGGTGAGCTCGTGGCCACGTCGAACCAGCTCTGTAGCCGCCTTTGCGACTGAAACAATCGGACCGCCAAACCGGAACGCCGGCGGATAGGCAGGTACGGCGTACAAGATCCTCACCGATTCGATCCGCCCTTATCAATCACCTGCCGATAAACCTCACCATACTGTTCGGCGCAACTTTCCGGCGTGTATCGTTGGACCCTGCTCCATGCTGCCTCGGCTTTCTGTCCCGCGACATCGGGCCGTGTCAGGGCTTCCTCGATTGCTCGGGCTATGTCCCGTTTGCTCGCGGGCGAAGGCAGCCAAGCGCTGTGTTCATCCAGGAATTCCCTATGCTCGGGGATGTCGGAGACCACTAACGGACAACGGCAGGCCATAGCCTCAAGCACAGCGTTCGGCTGCCCTTCGAAAAGGCTGACGGACACGAATACGGCTGCCGACTTCATGACCGACCAAAAATCGGCACGATAGCCGACAATGTGAATGCGTTGTGCCATCCCGCTCTGCTGCACGAGTCTCAAGAGTTGGGGTGCCTCAGGACCATCACCGCAGATCATAGCGCACCCGTCAATACGGCGGAGCACCTCCACCATCGCCTCAATCATAACGGTGGGATTCTTTTGACTCACGAGTCGGCCACCAAACAATATCAGTGGTCGACACGGCAGCGAGCCGTCCACGGCGGCGCGAGCTCCAGCGATGCTCGCGAATGGTACGGCATTGGGGATCACGAACGTGGGCAGGTTGGCTGTCCGACGAGAGCGCCAGTAATCGGCCCCGACGCTTGAATTCGCGACAATGGCTGAAGCGTGGCTACCAATTTGAACGCGTAGCCAGGCTTTGGGGGACTTTTGGTAGTGGCCCGCCGAAACTCGCTCGCAAAGGACCCAGGGAATCCCCGACGACAACGCGGCGATGCCAGCAGCGACGTCCATTTGGAGGACCCAGCTTTGAACAATCGCCGGCTTCACCTCCCGCAGGATGCGCCGCAGGCGTGGCACGATTCCGGGGTCGTAGTAACTCCAGGCAGGGATCCAATGCAGAGATGCCCCGGCTTCATCCAGAATAGCCAGGTTCGGTCCGCCCCTTACCAACGCAACATGGATTTCATCGCCGGCGGCGACCTGGGCGGCCGCTAGAATGGCAACTTGGCGTTCCGCGCCGCCGCCAGCCATGTTGGGAATACAGTGAAGAATCTTCAACGACTGTCGGCTGAAGCGGCTGCGGCTTGGCCGACGGTGCCGGCCGCAACACTGTGAAGTAGGCCTGTCTCCTCCCGAGCCTGTCTGGCGAGCAAACCAAGGAGGCCACCGAGCAGCACGATGAGGGTGCGCGAATACAGCACTGTATTGTCGGCCATTCCCAAGAGCACGATCGCAAGGACGAACTGGGCGAAGACGTTAGAACGGAGGAATTGCTCTGCTGAACTCCGATGACCGTTTCTGACCAATCCAGACAATAGAAGTATCAAGAAAATCACATATGGGATGCCAAAATTCACGGCAAGCTCTACGAAGGAGTTATGACTGGGAATCAAGACCTCCTGCGCTTCCCAAAACCGATTCGCGGCCCCCAGACCGTATCCCGTCCAGGGCCGCTGGCCGATTAACGCAACGTGCTGCTGCAACGCGAAGAAGCGTTCGCCGAGACTCGGATCACTCTCGATCAGCTGCCCTATGTCCCCGCGCGCGAGAAACTGCAGCCGACTGATAACGGTGCCGGCCTCACTGCTTGATGTTGCGTTGACGACCGCCTGCGTACTCAACACGACTGCGCCGATTACGAGAGCGGCAAACAATGCTCCCGCAAAAAGCCGAACAGCACGCGTGTAATGGTACCGGGCCATTCCTCGTCGCATTTGATCGAATCCGAAGACTCCAACCACAGTAAGGGCTGTCAGAAACCCTCCCCGTGAACCCGTTACACCCACCATTCCTAGGAGAACTAGGATCGTCAGCGCTGTCTCAACGCGAAGACGAGGCCGTCCTACCGCGAGCCATATGATGAACATCAGGATCGTGTTGGCGCTCAATGTGTTGGGCCAGATGAAAAACCCGAATGCACGTCCTCCATAATCCGTTGATGCCTTGATCAGGTCACCAACGACGTCGAATGCTGCTGGATTGAGCAAGCTCAGCCCCAAACCCACTGCCGTGATCACGATCGACACACCTACCGTCCTCCGAAAACGCTCCCAGCCGGACACGTATGTGAAGACTGCAGCGCCCAGTACGAGCGAGATGTAGTAGAGCTGAAGCCCGATCGCCCGGATGTCGATCTCCGAGGCGTAAACAACGGAGAGCACTGGCCAGATAAGAAAGAACAGAATCCAAGGCAGAACCCAAGCGATCTGCAGCAAACGCGCAGTGCTCGGCCAACGGTATAACAGATAGAGGAGGTTAATCGCGAGGAGAACCAGGCTTGTGTCGGCAATACTCACGCCCAGCAAGGGCGCTGCGAATACGAAAACCCCCGTAAGGTTGAGAACGAGCGCGAGGCGAAAGATCATGTCACCAAAAGCCACAGAAACCACCTCGGCACGCAGGACAATGATTCACACTGACAAGAAACAGCACGAAAATCACTAAGACTTGATGAGAAAGCCCTAACCGGTGAGTATTGGCCCACGTTAGGCCGGTACAAAACGCATCAATTCGCAATTCATGAGAATAGTTCATGTCGACATCTGACGCCAAGACAACGACATCGCACTGGAATGCCGTCTGGTCCAAAGAGCCCAGGTGGCGTTTGCCATCCCGACTGAATGTGGGCGTATGGGATATGCAACGACTCCTCAGGAGGCATGTCCGACCTGGCATGCGCGTCCTGGAGATCGGCTGCGCACCAGGCAAGTTGCTCGCTTGGGTAGCGAAGGTCCTCCATGCAACGGTCAGTGGCATTGATTACTCGGAAATCGGAATGGCGCACGCCCGAAAGCTGTTCAAGGCTCTGGACATTAGTGGCGACCTACGTCAAGAAAACGTCTTCGAATCCACGATTCCCCAGTCGACCTTTGACGTCGTTTACTCGCTTGGCGTCATAGAACATTTCGACGACCCTCGAGACATCGTTCGTCGTCATATCAGTTTTGCGGCGCCCGGGGGAATTATCCTGATTGTCGTGCCGAATTACGGCGGGATCTACGGACGACTCCAGCGCTACTTTGATCCCGAGAACCTCTCTATTCATAACCTTGGTATCATGAGCGCTCAGCGGCTCCAGGACCTTATACCGCCCGCGACCTGCCGCGCCGTGCGGTCCTACCGCTATGGAAGATTGTCGCCCTGGCTCATCAACTTTCATCATCGGTGGAACAGAAGCATCTCGCTGCTCACGGCGTTGACACTGAACGCCATCGGCCTCGTTCAGCCAGTCCCCATCCCGACTCTCTCCCCGTTCATTGTGCTGGAAGCAACTCGACTCGCGTAGCGCTCACTGAATTCTGGCCGCTTCCATCAGTTTCTGGTGCGGTCGATCAAGCAGGTTGAGGATTCCAACCGCAAGCAGTCCATAGGCCCACGATGCACTGTGCGCCCATGCGAGACCGAGCGAACCAAACTGCCTCACCAGAAAGAGCGCGGAACCCAGTAACACCAGGTCCTTGGGGACGGAGTACGCGAGAGCTGCCTTCCAGAAGGGCCCGCGACCAGGAAACCCGTAGTAGATGAGTGTCGCAGCCGACTCAACGACTGCACAGAGCATTAGCCACCGGAGTAATTGCGCACCCTCCTTGAAGCCGGGTCCGAACAGACTCATTACAAATGGCGCCGCCAAGGCAAGCGGCACAGCTAGTGCAGCCGCGATTCCAACTCCCGTCAGGAGAACTCCGATATGCGTGCGACGCCACGCAGACAAATCCCCCTTCGCAGACAGCGCGGATAGCCGTGACAATAAGACGCTCCCAAACTGCAACGGCACAAACGTGACCGCCGTTTTGATCAGGAAGGCTGATGAGAACACTCCCAGACTCCGAGTGTCTGTATGACTGGTCAGTATCGCATTACTCAGCCACAGGGCTGACATCATCGTTAGCCCACTCAGTACCGTCGGCAGAGCAAAGCCGCGTACCTCAGGCCATGTTGAACGGAAATCCGCCGGCGTAAGCGAAAGTGCCAGCACGCGCGTTCGAAGGATCCCATTACCAACCCATGCTCTGAGAGAAAGCGAAAAAAGAAGACCAACCAAGGCCCCGGTCGGTCCCGCAACGAATGCGCCGACTGACGCGCCGGCAAGTAGACTCACGGCACCAATCAGTGCCGTCGCAGCGAGTGGCCGAAAGGCCGCCAGTCCTGCGAGAGCACCCGTCTGGTAAATGCTGACGACCGAGAACGGAAGCGCTATTCCTGCCAGGAGGATTTCAGTCTTGACGTGGCTGTCATGAAACAAATGCTCAGCGATCCATGCAAAGCCGCCGGAAACGAGGAGGCCACCGGCCAAACCAGATATGCTCGCTACCGTAAAACAGAAGCGGTGGATGCGGGCTGTGCGCAGCGGGTCAGCCGAAACGTGTCGAGCAAGGAGAGCGTTTGCTACGAAACCCAAGCCGAGACCAAATAAACTTCCCAATGCCACGACTGTGCTTTGCCCAACCACGTACCGCCCAAACGCTTCGACGCCTAACATGTGGGTGAGAATTACGGCGGCTAAGAAAGTCGAGCCCTGAGTGGTGGCTGCTGCTGCAAGGTTCCAGCTGAAATCACCGCTTTGAGTCCACAGCCTGCTAATCTGAGTCCTCAGTAGCCTGACCGATTCCATCATCTACGCGATGATGAAACTGACTGAACACGCTCTATCGCGATTTTGATTCGTCATGCGGCTCCTGCGACCACCGGGGGGGTGATTGGCTGATTGCGTTGCGATGCGAGCCAGGCCTGGAACATCAATACATCCCATAGGAGAAACTGCCTGTTGCGCTCACCACTTACATGTTCACGCCAGATGCCCCTGACGGCACCAGGGTCGAAGAACCCTTCGACCTTCATGCGTTCCTCGCTAAGCAGATCTTCGGCCCATGCCCGCAGCGGACCTCGAAGCCAGCGATCAATCGGCACTCCAAAGCCCATCTTGGGGCGTTCGGTCAGCGGAGGGGGCACATGGCGTTTTAGCACCTCTCGTAACAGCCATTTGCCCTGCCCGCTACGAATCTTCTGACCCAATGGAAGACGCAACGCAAACTCGACCACTCGATGATCGAGGAACGGAACGCGAGACTCGAGACTAACGGCCATGCTAGCTCGGTCGAGTTTGACCAGAATGTCGTCAGGAAGGTATGTGACAAGGTCCAAATACATCATGCGCTGCAGTTGATCCTCGAACGTCGGCCACTGAGCGGGGTCCGTGAGCGTAATGGTCGGCTCGCGTGCACCAACGACAACCTCCTCGGGCGCGGACCAATGCGACAGCATCCTCCGGTATACCGCTTCCGCGGTATCCAGCGGAAGGGCCGCAGCAAACTTGTGTACTCGTTCGCCGGAGAGCCCTTGCCGGCGCATCCACGCCCCGCCCAAACTCAACACTCTGTCCCAGCTGGTCGGCGACAGAGACGTCATTACTCGACTGAGTGGCATGCGCAAACTCCGCGGCACTCTCCGAATGCCGTCCCAAACTCTATCGCCGATTACGTAGCGGTCATAGCCTCCGAAAAGCTCATCTCCTCCATCTCCGGAGAGCGAGACAGTTACTTGTTTTCGTGCGAGCTCGGACACCAGGAACGTCGGGATCTGCGACGGGTCAGCGAAAGGCTCGTCATACAGCGCCGGTAAACGTGGGATAACCGCCTGTGTTTCGGCGGGCGTCAAATACAGCTCTGTGTGTTCAGTCCCCAAATGTGTGGCAACTGCTTTCGCGTGCTGCGCCTCGTTGAACGCGTCCTCGTAAAACCCGATCGTGAAGGTCCTGATCGCACGATTGGATTGCGCCTGCATCAATGCTACGACCGTGGACGAATCAATTCCCCCTGATAAGAAGGCTCCCAAGGGAACGTCGGCCACCATTTCATCGGCGATGGTGCGCTTTAGTATGGACTCGAACGTGTCCACAGCTTCGGTATCGCTCATGCGGTTGGGGCGTCGCGCTCCCTCCTCGGCGATTTGTCGGGCTGACCAATACTCCTGCCCCGCGGGTACGTGTCCGGGACTCGGCGCGCGCAGACTAACGATCACTCCGGGCGCGATTTTGCGAATGTTCTCGTAGATCGACCAGGGTTGCGGGATGTAAGCGTGCCGAAGCAGGACCGCGACCGCGCCGCGATCGACCCGACCTTCCCAGTTGCGATGAGCGCGCAACGCCTTGAGCTCGGAACCGAACAGAAAGATGTTGCCCATCCAACCCGCGTACAGCGGCTTCTCACCCAAACGGTCCCGAATCAGATGAAGCGTGCGTTCCGCTCTGTCCCACAGTGCGATGGCGAACATTCCAACCAGCCGCCGAACACCAGCGCGGACACCCCATCGCTCAAAGCAGCCGAGCATGACCTCGGTGTCGGAACGCCCCCGAAACCGGACACCCAATGCTTCAAGCTCCGACCTCAGCGCTTTGAAGTTGTAGATCTCGCCGTTGAAGCTGACCACCCAGCGCCCATCGTGCGAGACCATGGGCTGGTGTCCGGCCAGCGAGAGATCGAGGATCGATAGACGTCGATGGCCAAGAGCGATGCCCGCGTCCGCGTCGAGCCATTGACCATCGTCATCAGGTCCACGGTGCCGCACCGCTTCGACCATGCCGCGAAGCACCAACTCCGCATCACGCGTGAGACCCGACGGATCCCAGAAACCCGCAATGCCACACATCAGCGGGCGGCCCTAGGCGGAACGGGATCCGGCAGCCGACGACCTTTCCTTATGGGGTAGGATTCTAGGCGCGGACGGCATCCATCGGAAACCAAAGCCAATTTCAATCACTTCGAGACCGAGCCCTTCAGCGAACGAGTGAATTGCCACCACGGCTTCGACGGACAGCTTCGTAGTGCCAATCGCAATCTTCTTGATCCGATATCGATCGACGGCGTATGCGAGGCGTTCCAGACCGCCGACGATCGGCACGCCATGAATCTGCGCTCCGTGCTTGCGAACATCGTCGTCCAGGAAGCAGACAGGATACAGATCGAGATCCCGACGGTTCACCAACCTCCGCACGCTGAGTTCACCCTGATCACCAGCGCCGTAAATCAGGACACGATCGCCGCTCCGCGAGAACGAGCTGCGGAGCATCTCGAGGGATCGGAACGAAAGGCGCGAAGTGAGCACCAGCACTGCAGACAGAAGCGCGTCGATATATATGATGCTGTGCGACGCCGCCAGCGGGGCGACACGCCATTCCCCGTAGGCAAAGATGAGAATCCCCGAAAGCAGCACGGCGCCAACGATTCGATACAAATCGACGATGCCCGCGTATTTCCAAGCGCCGCGATATACACCGAACACGCTAAACGCGGCGATCTTCACCGCGATTACGAGCCCGATAGTCGACTGAAAGGCCTCGGTGTAAGTAAGCGGGAGCGCATTGTCGAACCGCAGCCGGTACGCGCCATAATAAGCCAGCGCAATCAACACGACATCCAGAATCAATTCACCGATACGCCGCTTATAAACCAAATTGCGCACCAGCAGAGTCACCGCCTTCGCGTCCGGTGCTTCCTTCACGTGCGCCACCTTCATGCGGCCGAGGTACGCCGCCAGGAGACTCATCCCGACCAGGAACGCCATGCCGATGAGAACGCCCAAGCCACCATCGAGTCCACTCAAGAACAGGGCCACCAAACCGCCGCCGATGGCGAAGACGTACAGCAGCAACGCGACTTGCCTCTCGTTCAATCCCAGCTCAACCAGCCGATAAGTGCTGTGGTCCAAACCACCCTGTGAGATCGGTCGCCCGGCGAGAATGCGCGTGACGGTCACGAGTGTCGTGTCGACCAGAGGGACTGCGACAATAGCCAGCGGTACGAAGACCACTGACGCCAGGTTCGCGGACGCGCCGGTTGGAGACGACACCACGAGCCCGGCGAGAACCGACCCGATGAACAGACTGCCGGCGTCGCCCATGAAGATCGAGGCTGGGTGAAAATTGTACCGGAGGAATCCGAGCGTCGCGCCGGTGAGTGACCACGCAAGCGCGGTATGAACCCAAGCCCCTTGCCTCGCGAAATACAGCCCCAGGAAGAAGGAGGCGATCGCTGCGACGCCACCCGCTACGCCGTCCAACCCATCGAGCAGGTTGAATGCATTCGTCAGTGCGACAAACCAGAACACCGTGATCAGGACGTTCACGACATACGACGGCGTGAGCTGGAGTACCCCACCAAGGCTGACCAGACAGACCGCGCCGAGAGTTTGGAAGAGAAACTTCGTCTGAGCGCGCAAGCGGAGCACATCGTCCGCAAGTCCAACGACGAACATTAAGGCGGTGCTGATGCCAATACCGAGTGCCGGACCGGCGATGGCACTGGCCGGCCGCAATGCCCAGCCGTCGCCTACAAGGAAGGTCGCCGCGGTAAGCCCGATGCCCGTGGCGAACACGATGCCGACCCCACCGAGGAGCGCCGTCGGCTCCTTATGCCATCTATCGGATGTGGGATGAGCAACCAGCTTGAGCCGCGCGGCCACGACACGGACGAGCGGCGTAATCGCCAGGGACGCGATCAACGACGTCCCTAAGATGATCGCAATACCGACGGCGGGATTCACCCTAGAAAGACCGTCGAGCACGGCGCGGATATCGCTGGGCAAGGGCTCCACGGCGATCCGTTCTCCCACTCACGAGTTGTGAACCTGGCGCAACGGCGGCGCGCTCTCGCCACCTCTGGGGATGGTTAATGTACTGACCTCGATCGTCACGTCTAGTTACAGACCTTTGCATGGGTTCGTAAGCTACCTGGGTCGCCTGTCGCTGCGAAGTTTAGCGGCCTCGGCACCCACGCATTCAACGTTGCTTTGGCGCTCGCATTCCCAACCGCATCAATGCTTCTGTACTCCACGGAACAAGCTCCTACAGGGAGAACGTCCTCGGAGGACGCTGTTTCCCAAGGTCCGCCCGAAACGCGTCGCTCGAAGCGGTCGTGGTTGGGGAAGTTCGACGAGAGGGTTACTACGTAGACCGAATCTGCGGATCCCACGCTTGCCAACACGACACCGAGCGTGGGGAACGCTTCTGTAGCTGTCACCCGCTCGTAGATCGTCTGGTCGGATCCCGGATCGTCGACTTGCACGAAACGCCCGCTCCACGGTGCGGGATTCGGCACATCGTATCTGAATATCCGATCAAGCAAGAACGCCATTCCGGTCGGATGGTTGAAGAGGTAGGTCTGCTCCTGTCTGAAGACCTCCGGATCGTAGCTCGGACCAGCTATCCGGCTTGGGCGTAGCTGAGCTGCAATTCCATTCGACGTTAGGAGCGCGATGGGAGAAACCGGGTCGCCCACACCATCAAGCAGGAAGTCATTGTTGAACGACGCATCCTCGTAGGCCCATCTGCCCAGCTCTGGAATGAAAACCGCGGCAGGATCGTGATCCTTAATCGACAAATACAGACCATGAAGTCCAGCCGCTGCCCAGAGCCCGTTTAGCACGGCCGTCTGAAATCCGCAGTTAAAAAAGCGGTACGATTCGATGTCACGCATGCGGTAGTGCGCGCCGGCAACATGTACCATCATGCCGTCGTCCGCCCGCTGGCCCGTCGCAGGGTCAAGGGTGCCGAGAAGGCGGTCCAACACCAGATACGGGTCGTAGGCGACGTCTAACCAAAATGCTTGATCGCGAGCGTACTCGTCCGGAGAGAGTACGGCATTGACATCAGCCCACGTTTTCCCCGCGGGAAGGACACTGAGACCGTCCGTCGCGGAATCGGGACGCACATCTGGATAGATCGCGGTCCGAGCCACCCAATCTCGAATTGCTCTCGCGCGACCAAGGCTGGAGGTAGGATTCCCATAGGCGGCGAGTATTTCCGCGACCAAAGGTCGCAGTGAGAGGACCCTGGGATTACCAAGGTCGTCCCCTACGTACCGGATGGCAGTATCCGTTGGCAGAGGTTCAGCGGCGGCCAGAATGGCTATTGAATCCGGCCTCGTTGCGATAATCGCCGCAAGAAGCGACAGCACCCCGTTCATTTCGACGACGAGCGTGTCGTAGCCCGACCGCTCTACTCTCGCGTCCACGCATGATGTTCCGCTTACCGTCCCCTTGCGACTTCCACGCAGCCGAGCATCACGCTTGATGGCGAATCCATTGCGATCCCGTCCCTCACACACCAGCGGCAACGGCGACCCCGCCGCGAGCGTGATCACCTCGCTCGGAAAGTCCACGTGTGCGCTCAGGGTTGTAGCCACCTGATCGACCACGACCACCACCTGCCCCGCCAGCCCACTCTTGGTCACCGTCGCGACCGTCGTCCCGTTGGCACCCGAACGAACCGTCGAATCGGTCAAACTCACAACGCCTGGTTCCCCCACCGCGACGCTCGTCGCGCTCGGCGGCACTGGCGAACCCAGCGAGTCCACTGCCACACCGCTCAACACGGCGCTGTCACCCAACGCCGTAAACCGCACCGTATCAGAAGACACCGTCAACCGCACCGGCCGCTGCGCCACCGTCAGCGCCACCCGTGCGGTGTCGGCGTCGCTGGCGACCACGAGCGTGGTGTTCCCGTTCGCCAACGCCACGACCTCGCCCAGAGAATCGACGCGAACCACCGCGGGATCATCGACCGCGTAACTGACGCGGGCCCGCGCCACGGGCTGTCCCAGCCGGTCAACCGGAACCGCCTGCAGCCGCTGGATCGCATTCAACGACTCGAACAGCAGATTGTCCCGCCCCAACGAGATTCCAGTCACTGTCTGCTCGACCGTTACCGCCGCACTGGCCGTGGGACCGTCCGACGACGATGCGACGATGACCGCCGTCCCATTGCTGCGCGACTCCGTCCGCCCGTTCTGATCGACCACGACTACCGCGGCATCGCTCGAGGAGTAGGTCACATGCGCCGACCGCGCGACCGCGCCTAGCCGGTCCTTGGCTGTGTACGCGATCGGCATCGTGTCCGTTAACGCATCGAAGCGCACCGAGGCGGCACTCAGCTCGAGCGATGTCACACGCTGCGTCACGTTGATCTCGGACGTCTGCCGCGTCCCACTCACCGGATCCCACGCGGTCAACGTCGCTCGGCCTTCACCGACCGAGCGCAGGCGGTTCCCAGAGATCGTGACGACGCCGGTGTCATCCACTTGATACTCGAGGCCCGCGTCGAGCACGGGCGAGCCGAGGCGATCCTGCGCGATCGCCCGGGGCGACGTCGTATCGCCCAGCGCGTCGAACGCAACCGGCGCAAGCTCGATCGCGGCGACGCGCTGGTCGACGATCACCGGCACGCTCGCAGCAACGCCGCTCAGCGAGTCGCGCAGCACGGCCGCCGTGATACCGGGGTTCACGGATTCGAGCGTCCGTCCAACAGCCTTGACGATGCGCTCGTCCGCCGTACCCAGCACAACGGCAGGCTGCGCGATGCGCGACCCCAGGCTGTCGTGAGCAACCACATACACCGTCGTGGTGTCACGCAATGCGTCGAACAGAATCGTGTCACGCCTGAATTGCAACGAAGCGATCCGCTGCTGGATCGCGACCGCGACGCTGGCCTGCACCGGCCCGATGGCGATCCGGACATCGGTGATCCCCGGCAGCATGGCGCGGACGCGGTCGTTGAAGATCTGCGCGATGCTGGTGTCCACCGGCGCCAACGTCACCTGCGTGTCAGCCACCACTCGGCCGCGGTCATCGAGCACGTCATACCCAACGGGTAGCTCCGCACCTAAACTCCGCAGCTCGAGGGTGTCGACCACCGGCCGGATCGCGGCGACTTGCTGGACGATGTGCAGCGGCAGCGAAAGCGTCACACCGTGACTGGTGACCGTAACAGCCGTGCGACCGCGCTTCGGGCCACCGAGGAATCCGCTCGCTGCCACGGACGCAATGGTCTGATCGGAAACTGAAAGCGTGATCTCGGGGGCTGGAAACTCGTTGCCGTATGGATCGATTGCCGTGGTCGCAAACGACAGCGTATCGCCCAGCCGCAGCACCGCCGGCGTATCGACCGGCACCCGCAGCCGCGACACGATGTGCGGCACCGCGCGCGCCGTGAGCGTCAGCTCGTGATTGTGACGGCCCGCGCGAACCACCACTCGCAATTGCTGCTGCTCGGCCGCATTGGTGCCGAGCTGCCAGGTGGCGGTGGCGTAACCATCGCGATTGCTCTGATCAACGGGATTCAGTACCTGCGAATTGGCCCCGACGGCTTCCCAGGTGAGCGACGCGGCAGGGAGCGGACGGCCGGCGTCATCGGTGATACGCAGCCGGACGCCGCCAGCGATGGGCTCACCGGGCGCCCCGACCCAGGCCGTATCGGCCGTGCCGCCAATGGCGGCAACGGTCAACGACCCCGGACCCAGTGGGTCGCCGAGGCAGGAGGCGGCGAAAACTATCAACACCGCGAGTTTTGTGATGTGGAAAAACGACTTCACGACGCCTAGGGCTCCGGACGAAAAGGTGCGCTGTAGTCGCCTTCTTTCTGTGATCTATTTCCAGGGGCGCGACAACATAGTCCTGATCTAACCCATTGCCTAGGACCGACATCCCCCGTCACACGTGATGTGTGACCCACGACAAGCAAGAATCAGCCTAACCACCCTCACAGAATCGTTCCGAGCCCTCGTCGCGGCCCCGCCATGGGTCGCGCGGGGCTTGGCGGCACCCCCCAGAGGATGGATTGTGCGGCGGTCTGCGCCGGGCCACGTTGCGGCTTGCCTTCACCAGGAACCGGATGTCGAATCCCGTGCTGGCCAGCCGCTCCCAGCCGCTAGTCCTGCTCGCCGGCCTCGAAGC
>WNGP01000895.1_pt1 | contig 27317 bp, 24 predicted proteins | sample 5407671 | NCBI WGS metagenome assembly WNGP01 (sample SAMN13153381, study PRJNA577476) | soil metagenome | isolation source: 40 cm soil or saprolite under Garry oak tree replicate 2 | place: USA:California | collected 2016-06-15
CGAGCTACTCGACGTGGCGCCAGGGGTTCCGGACCGGTCTTGGGTGATGCGCGAAGAACGCCTCCAACTCCTCAGCCGTCGCAACGGGCACAGGCACGGATGCCCCCCGCTGGTGACACAAGCGTTCCCGCGCTTAAAGAAGTGCGGTGCGCACCAAGCTTGTCACGGCAGCGGACGTTGGCTGACGCGACGCACTTGAGCCGAGTTCCGAGACAGTCAAGTGGAGAGGTGGGAGGCTTCCCTGACTCACGAGCCGGAAGAGGAACCGATGACACTCAGACCGCCCGCCGTTCCGCGTCGGGCCTGACGAGCGGCCCAAGACCAGCAGCGCACAGAGCGAGGCTTCCGGCGCTATCAGGCGGTCTTGCTGCGTAGGGAAGCCCTGCCAGTCCAGGCCGTCGCTCAGGCATGGGGACGCAGCGAGGCCGCTGTCACCGGCGGCCTCCGCGCTTGCATCTCGCCTTCACCTCGGATGGAACCCTACCGCCCCCCTTCTCCGTCAATGTGGGCGAATTGAGCAGCTTACGCGACCGTTCCCAGCATGCTCATAAGCTCTCGCAGCGATTTCGAGCTGCTAACACATAGCTCTGCAATTCTCACATCACCAAACTGTGTCGTTTGACTCATAAGTTCGCCAAAACGTTCTTTGAAGAGAAAATCGTTGGTTCGGCTGTGCGCCTTGGCCGATCGTTGTTACTCTTTGGAAAGAACGAAAAGGGAGTTGTTTGAATAAACGCAGGTGGTAACAGCAATAGTCTGAGCACAGACTCAAACCACTGCTGGCCAAGAATTACGGCAATTTTACCAGCGAACGATTGATACTCGCTATGGTGGGGCAGCCGGCCAGTTTCATTGCTCGTTCAAGTTCGGTGTGTAAAATTGAAAGCACCTGCTGGACACCATTTGCCCCATCGACAGCCAACCCCCAAAGAACGGGGCGACCAACCAGCACAGCGCGCGCACCCAAGGCGAGAGCCTTGAGAATATCGGTGCCGCGGCGGATGCCACCATCCAGGTAAACCTCACAGCGCCCAGCGACGGCATCGACAATTTCCGGCAGTGCTTCGATACTCGTCACAGCGCCATCGAGTTGGCGGCCTCCATGATTAGAGACAATGATGCCAGAGACGCCGTGTTCAAGCGCCAGCAATGCGTCTTCGGCAGTCAAAATGCCCTTGACCAGGATAGGTAACCCGCTTTCGGCATGTAACCAGTCGATCATGCTCCAGGTCACAGGAAACTGCTTCAAATCTTCCTGGGCGATGCCCACAAAATTGGCTTCAACCAGTGGGGGAGGCGGCATACGTACCCCATGCCGCTTACTGCGCTCACGATTGCCCATGACGGGTAAATCCACCGTCAGCACAATCGCTTGATAGCCAGCACTTTCAGCTCGTCGAACCAACCCTCCTGCGACATTGAGCGAGCCGTAGATATAGAGCTGGAACCAGAGCGGGCCACTGGCAGCTTGAGCAATCTCTTCAAGTGGGCGTGTCGCATCAGTGCTGGCAATCATGAGCGTCCCGGCTGCTCCCGCACCCTGAGCAGTCGCGCACTCCCCCTCAGGATGAGCCAGACAGTGCATGGAGGTCGGAGCAATGAGGATAGGCATTGGCACTGGGCGGCCCAGCACACTGGTACTCGTATCACAATGGGTGACATCGACCAACATCCGTGGACGTAGGCGGATGCGTGCGAAATCGGCCTGATTGGCGCGCAGGGTAATCTCGTCATCGCTGCCGCCCGCATAAAAATCCCAAGAGGCTGGGTCCATCCGTTCCTTTGCCAGGAGTTCATAATCAAACACGTTGAGAGGGTCCATACGAGTTTTCTCTTTTCACCATTTTTTCGATAGATCACCGATGGAGAAAGTGTAACACATCCATTACCTCTCCTGTTGAGCCAGGCGGGCCAGTGCGGAAGCGAAAGCACTCCGCATCTCTGCATCAGTGAGCGGACTGGCTGCGGCTAATTTTCCATAGAGCCGATCGATTTCTCGCTGTTTCCCGCGTAGTTCCTGGTCTTTGGAAGCGTTCTGCTGCTTCATCTCCTCCAACCGGCGGCGTAAGGCAGCGATCACCTGATCTTTCCCTTTGTCAGCGGCACTCTCTGGAGGAGTAAGCCGGTGTTGCTGTTCTGCTTCCTCAAGAGCCTGGAGCAAATCTGGATGGCTGCGGAGAAACACGACGGAAACGCCAGCTCGCCTGGCCACCGCCGACCTCGTAACTGGACGCTTTTCTTGTCGAAGCTCTTGAATAGCAGCCAGAGCGGCTTGGCGCTTTTGCTCAGACTTCGCCTGTGCATTCTTCCGGCACTGGTCAATTCTCGTGTGTTTTGTTGTGGTGGATGCGTCCATCCCAGAAGCCCTCCTCTTTGATGGTTTTGATCACCTTTTCGGCATGAGCCAGTTCCTGCTCATGTTTTTGCCGCGCTCGCGCGTAGGCAGGATTGGCACGCAACGCTTCGACGGTAATGAGCAAGTTCGTGGCTTTACTCTCCCAGACCGGCAGATGACGCTTGTTCGCACGGAGCTTCGGACAGGTGGGGCAATGAGGCGAGTCGGGGCAGCCATCGTGCATGGGCAGATGCACACAATTGCCAATGCCATCAGGGAGCGGAGACACATACAGCTTGCCCACTTTGTTCTCGACCCACCCTCCGTCCGCCTCACCCTCCGGCTGGGTTATCTGAATTTGAGTCGCCATCATCTCCGTTGCATACGTTTGTTGCTTTTTCACGCGATACGCATCATACTTGGCCTTGAGGCTGCTCAAGTACACCTTTACATAGCGCTCGGTCATGGCAAGACTGGTATGCCCAAGAAATTCTTTGACCGTGTAAATATCAACGCCTTGTTCAATCATGTCCGTTGCAATGGTATGGCGAAATTGATGAGGTGCGATGACATAGGGACGACCTTCATATTGGAGGGAGGGAGCAAGCCTCTTCAATGCCATTGCAAAGGTGAGGTAAGGTAAAAGGCCGTGCTCAGTGCGAAAGAGATAGCACCCTCCAAAATGATTAGGGATCTGTTCACTGCGCTCATATTGGCGGCGAATGGCATCAATGACTCCATCACTTGCGCGTGTTGGGATACGATGATCTTTCCCCATTTTCGTGTTAGTATGTTCAATGCGAATCCACCAGTACCCGTCCGAGTCTTGATCGAGACACCCATTTCTCCCATGTTCATCTGGTGCTTTGAGATGCGCTAAATCCTCAAAACGCATGCCAGTGTGTCGTAAGATGAGCAGGGCATCCCAGTAGATGGGAGCAAGGAGGAAAGGTTCCTGGTGTTCTTTCAGAGCTTTCTTCGCCTTTTCTAAGAAGGGATCAAGCTGATCAAGAACAGTTGGAGGAATGGGGCGGGGAAGCGTTTGGGGCCTCTTTGGAATATCCTCTTTCCAGATAAGGAAGCGTGGTGGACGAGGGCCTGTCCAGGATGGAGACGTGGTCATGTAATCGGTCATCGTTCTCATCGCTTGCAAACTTCTGTTAGCTTGATATGCACTGAGCGAGCCCATCGCCGGAAGAAGGGCTTCGATGTGGCTTCTGGTGATTGTTCCCATGTGAACCTCTGGCGGAAGTTCTGTCAAGAGAGGCATCAGTTTGTGCATGAAACCTTGAAAGGTTGAGCCATTCCAGCGTGGCAGTTGATGTCGGTAATAGCGTTTCACTTGCTCCCGTAAGAGTGGATTGCCAATCCACGTAAAGTCAATGACGTAGTTACTTGGTGCCACATGTTTCGGGTAATCGTGCTTGAGCCGTCGAACGTCCCAAATGTCTTTCTTCAATTCTTCCTCGATATTTGTTGCAGAAGTTACTTCAAGATGAGATACCCGAACCGACCGTTGTCGAAGAGTGACTCCTAATGCCTCCACCGGACTGTGGCAAAACGTGAATCTTTCATCATCCCGATCCTGTTGTAAAAGCAAATCATCGCAGATGACAGAAATAAACATGGTTCAGGGAACAATTTTATTTTACCCTAATGCCCGATTTTAAGACCCAGGGCATGTTGAGGGAACAATTCACATTTAACTTAAACTCATGCATTTGAGCGTAGTAGAGAGCCAAATAGGGAACGACTTTATTGTGCTTCTACAACACCTGTAGAAGCACAATAAAGTCGTTCCCATGTGAATAAAGTTATTCTCCGGTAAACCAAGTCGTTCCGTGGCCAGAGACTTTGGGAGAAACATAACCACTGAATACGCTCTATGTTTCTCCCTTTTGACTAAGGGATTGCTGGAGAAGAGAAACCCAACTGCTTGACAAGACGTATCATATATGATACCTTCTCTGTATGAGATGGGTGGTTGAATATTATGAGCAAGCAGGTACGACGCAACCTGCTGAAGAGTTTGAGGTCAGCTTACAGCGTCACCATAAAAAGCTTGGTGCCAAGTTGAGGGCTATTGCTGTCGCAATCGAGGTGTATGGTCCTCAGCTTGGTGGTGGTCTTATCGAGCCATGACATGATTACAAGGGCTTGTGGGAGATACGCACGATCTTTAACGGCTTGTGGGAGAGAACTTTTCGGATTCGATGGGGATCGCAATAGAATCGTACTCTTGCACGGCTACGTCAAGCGGGTAGGTCAACCTGCCTCACTATCTGATCTCAACCAAGCATCTGATTACTGGAGAGATTACCAGGAAACTCATAAGATAAGCCCTGAACTACCTGAACAGGAGGAACAATCATGAGCCGATTTCATCAGCGCTTACGTGAGGATTTGAGAGATCCAGAGTTCGCAGAGGCTTTCTACGATATGAGCGTAGATATTGCCCTACTTCAGGCACTTGAACAGGCTCGGATGGCCCTTAATGTCAGTGAGAAAGAACTTGCCGAGCGGATGGGTGTACAACGTACGACAGTGACACGCTTGTTCAACGCTTCTCACCCAAACCCTACTCTGGACACCATCTCAGATATCCTCCGCGCGCTAGGGCTTCAGGCGGAGATCAAAATCAGCCCCGCATCCCCAGAGGATGTGCCTATTCCTATTAAAGCGAAGTTTGTTCCTGCCTAAGCGCCGGTTTACAACTCAATGCGCCTTCTGGCGAAGAAACCAGGGGCTGTGCTGGCTACTTGGACCATCCGTTCAAAAAGTCTAAGCTTCGGCAATTAAATTTTCTCCTCCAAGCACATTTCTCTTTGGCTGTGCTGGCTACTTAGCATATCCTTTCCAATACATGCGCTCTTATGAGAAGCTCTACTCATATCTTTTCCTCTTTATCCACATAATGGGTAAGGTTTTCCACCTTCTTCTTTGCCTTTTTTAGAACGGACATCCCAAGTAGCCAACACAGGTAGAGAAAGCGTATCAGACATGGAGCTCCACGCGCCTGATTGCTCTTACCCAGGCGGATCGAGAGGCCATTGTAGCACTCGGCAGTGATCTTCCTGCGCTCTGGCAGGCTCCCACGACCACCAGTGCAGAGCGCAAGCAGATGCTGCGCCTGGTCATCCGCGACGTGATCGTCGACGGCAAACGGGCACATGGGCAGGTCTGGGTTCAGATCAACTGGCAAACTGGAGCGTATGAGGAGTTCTGCTACACACGCAGTGTGCGCAACTACGACGCATCTGCCGATGTCGAAGCGATTGAGCAGCGCGTTCGCGAACTCAATGCGGCAGGGCTGATGGACGCCCAGATTGCGGCTACGCTCACGGCAGATGGGTATCGGACAGCACGCCTCCAAGAATGGCTTCAGCGAGCAAGACGATGAAGGAAAGAGGCATTATGATGTATTCGAGGACGAGGTGTTAGCTACAGCACTGCTCGACAGGCTGCTTCATCATGCGGAGGTTATTCCAATCAATGGGCGTAGTTATCGCATGAAGGAGCGTCAGACCGAGCGTACGAGTCTCTCAGCCTCGCCGGAAGTGGCTCTGGGCGCCACTGGCGGCAAGTCTACTGGCGTTCGGTAAGCGGCGTTTGTGCGTCGGCGTTGGGAGCACCTGATGCTGGCGCAGTTTGGTCGGCGTTTGGCAGGCCGGCGCTCATGGTTGTTGTTCGTTGGAGTTCGTTTCACCAGGGCGGCCAATTCAAAATCGGCTCGTGATTACACCGGCCTTGACAGCTGAAGACCTTGATGGGGTCGTGCTCGGTTGAAGTATGCTACATACCCATTGAGCACACGCTGGAGTTGCTTCTCGCGGAGGATCAACAGGTGGTCAAGGCATGCTTGTCGGACACTCCTCAAGAAGCGTTCGCACATCGCATTGGCGCGGGGAGCGTGATACGGTGTTCTAAGCATTTCAATGGCACTCGTCGACGCCACTCGGGCAAAATTGGATCCAAACTTGCGATCGTTATCGCAGAGCAGATACTTCTGCACTTGCCCATACGGGGTGGCTTCTCGCAGTTGTTGCGCGACCCAGGGATCAGTAGGAGATCTTGTGACGCCGACATGGATGACCCGTCGTGTCTTGAGCTCGATAATGAAGAAGGCGAAGAGCGGTCGAAAGAAGAGATCAGTCACCTGCAAAAAGTCGCAGGCCCAGATATCTGCCGCGTGATTGCGCAGAAAGGTCGTCCACTTCTGTCCTCTGGGCTGCAGGGTGCGAACGTACCTCATATACTTCTGAATGGTCCGCTTGCACACGTGAATGTCCAGTTTCAGGCGTTCACCACGAATCCGTTCAGCGCCCCAGAGTCGATTCTTCGCTGCCATCTCTCTGATCAAGGCGATGGTTTCCGCGGATACCCTCTACTGATGAGAAGTGGCCTGAGACTTGCGCTTCCAGACCAGGCGAAAAAGCTCACGATGCCAACGCAACAGTGTGTCTGGTTGAATGATGAAGAGGGCCTGCTTCCAGGTTCGAACCAACCTGGCGAGTAGGACGAGGAGCATTCGATCCACCTTGCTGCAAGCCGGATGTTTCACCTGCCGACTGAGTATGATGAGCTGTTGGCGTAAAAGAGCGTTCTCTGCGATGAGCTCGGCCTTGCTTCTGCCAAGGTCTGTAAGTGTTCCGAGCGGCAATGAGGGAGTGAGTGGTTTCGTCCAGCGAACAAAGCGAGGGTGAAGCACTTCAAAGCAAAAACCCTTCAACCGCTGGAGAGGTGTAAGAACACGACTCATAGAATACGTTTTTCCTTCACATGAGATGGTCATCGTTAGTGCATGAGAATTTAGTGACGACTCCCGATTTTACCCTCGCCTCTCTTCGTTTGCAAGCGGTCAAGGGAGGGTATACAGTTCTCCTAGTGCCTATTTTCATAACGGATGACCCGAGTAGCCAGTACAGGAACACCAGGCGGCAACAGGTGGTTTGGTGACCATCAACAGCGCGCAGCATAAGTACCAGTCGAAGGATCATAGCGCAAGGAAAAACAGCTCTGCCTCTTCCTATCCAGAACTTACTCTCTATCTGGAGATAGATACGTCTTGTCCAAAAAATCAGCCTTCTGGTAGATGTGCTTTCTGTGCTGATCTCGTACGATTGCTTTAGTCATGAAAAGACGTCACTCATATGAAAGGATAGATAGATGCAATCAGTTACGTTACCAGCACGACAGCGAGTGGCCCCAGTTGTCACCCTGCTTGTTCTCTCGCCTATCATTGTCGAGTTCTTATTCGGCTCCACCCACATTTCAATGCTGTACCTTTTAATCCCTCAAATAGGCGTCTATGGCTGCGGAGCGCTGCTTATTCGTGCTCTGGTGCGATATCGAGACCGAAGCTGGTTTGCCATCTTGCTCCTGGGTCTCGCTTTCGCCATTACTCTGGAGTGTGTGATTTTGCAAACCTCCTTCGCCCCGCTCCCTTTCGCTCTCTATGGTCGGGCACTCGGCGTCAACTGGGTCTACCTGCTCTTCCAATTGGGTTACGAAAGCGTCTGGGCCATAGTTCTACCCATCCAGCTCACCGAACTGCTCTTCCCCAGCCAGCGCGACGATCCCTGGGTGGGCAGATGGGGACTGCCCATCACCGCCATTGTCTTTCTTCTTGCTTCCATCGCCACCTGGTACCTCTTCCGCCTGGCCATCCCTAAATTCGTCCACGGACCTGCGAGCCCTCCGCCCCTGCTCGCGATCGGGATCGCACTGGCTGTCATCGCGCTGTTAGTGATTGCCGCCCTCGGCCCATGGTCGTCTTCACGTCCTCGACGTCAGGCCGCACGACCCGCACCATGGCCGTGGCTGGTGGGCCTGGTCGCCTTCATCCTGGCCCTGCTCTGGTTTGTGCTGGCGATCGTGTCTGCGGGCGTGGCTCCCTCTCTCCCTGCCGTGATCCCGATGGTGGTCGGCCTGGCCTGGGCAGCCGCGGCTTTTTTGTTGGTCAGACACTGGTCGGCCAGCTCCGCCTGGCAGGATATCCACCGCCTGGCTCTCGTATTCGGTGCGCTCGTAGCGAGCATGCTGGTGGGATTCGTGGCCTCTGGCATCGTGCTACCTATCGACCTCATCGGCAAACTCGTGCTCAATGTGATCGCAGTTCTAGGGCTTTCCTCCCTGGCCTGGCGGCTTCATCGACGGAAGACAACTAAGGATGCCCCTTGACATGCAGCCTGGCGTGGCATACCCTGATTCGTGTATTGGCTTTGGGAACCAATCGAGGAGAGGAGATGAAGCAAAATGAACATCTATGTCCGTAGTTTGCTCTCTCTAGCGACGCTTGTATTGGTCACGCTGGATGGAAGCTCGCTTCAGCAGACCCCTCTGGCGTGGAGTGTGCTGGCTGTCATTGTGCTCATCTACCTGGTGATGATCTGGGTCCGCCAGTGCTGGTGGACTCGCACAAAATATGCGCTGTCTGTGTGCCTGCTAATGGCGCTCACTCTCATCCTTCACCTGTTCAATGGTGGGAATAGCTTTGTCGGTATTCTTCTAGCCCCTCTTGTCCTGCTCCTGGCAAGGGAACAGCAGCAGCACTATCGTCAATTCACCGCCATATTGGCGGCCTTGACGATTGCGGTCATGTTCGCACTTTCATTTCCCTCTCCGTTGGCTTTTGCATTGCTGCCGGGAGTCATTACCCTGTACTTTTGCGTACGAGCCATCAACAAATACAAGGAGGCCCATCGCCTCAGCCAGCTCCATGTCCAGCTCCTGGACGAAGCCCACCGGGAACTGCAACAAACCCATGCGGCTCTCCAAGAAGCCAGCGTCCATTCCATGCGCTATGCCGCGCTCGCAGAACGGACGCGGCTGGCGCAGGAGATGCATGATGGTCTGGGACATCAGCTCACCTCCCTCATTGTGCAGCTTCAGGCACTCGAAATCATGCTCCCCGGCGAGCCAATGCGGGCAGCAAATGCCGTGCCAGCCATGCTCGAAGTCGCCCGCAAGGCGATGGCCGAGGTCCGACTGGCGGTCAGCGCGTGGAGTGAGGATGAAAGGGGACTCGGATTGGTCGCTTTACAGGGCCTGGTGTCGCAGTGCGCCGCGCATGCGCACCTCACCCTGGCGTTTCAGCAGGACGATGACCTCACAGACTGGTCCGTTGAGGTGAGCGTGGCACTCTATCGGGTGTTGCAAGAAGCTCTGACCAACATTATGCGTCATGCAGAGGCTACTTCTGCCACGATCCAGGTGCAAGAACGAGACCAGCAGGTGATACTCACCGTTGCTGACAATGGCCGCTACACGGCAAACACGGAGCTTTCGCCCGGATTTGGCCTCAAAGGAATCATGGAACGCTGCCAGTCTCTGAGAGGATCATGTACGCTTTCACAGAACCAGCCGCATGGACTGAAGCTCCAGGTCATGCTTCCCATCACACTGCTGGCTCAAGGTGACGGAGCGCTCAAGCCAGCACCGCCCAACAATGCAGGCGCACTCCCATCTATCCCCGTCTCCGAGAGGAGAGTGCGCCATGGATAATGCCATTCGTATCGTGCTGGCAGAAGACCAATCCATCGTTCGGCAAGGATTGCGCTACATCATCGATGCCCAGCCAGATATGACCGTCGTTGGCGAGGCCGCTGATGGCGACGAAGCGCTCCAGACGACAATACAGACAGCTCCTGATCTGGTCTTAATGGATATCCGCATGCCAAAGCGCAATGGGATTGAAGCGACGAGGGCAATTCTCGAAGTCCTTCCAGAAACGAAAGTGGTGTTGCTCACGACCTTCGATATCCAGGAGTATGTGTTCGATGGCATCCGAGCCGGCGCAGTCGGCTATTTGTTAAAAGATGCCGAGACGAGAGTGCTGCTAGAAGGGATACGTGCAGCGTATCAGGGAGCCATCATGTATCGGAGCACCACATCTGCCCAGGCTCTTGCCCAGGCAATGCATGTCGGGAAAGCAAGAACTCCGCTGTTTAATCAAGCTCATGCCTTGCTTGAGCCGTTGACAGAGAGAGAGCAAGAAGTCCTGCAACAGATGGCTTTCGGGCGTCGCAATGTGGAAATCGCCAATCTCCTGAGTGTCTCGGAAGGCACGATCAAGACCCACGTTCACCACATCCTCCAGAAGTTTGGCGTGGAAGACCGCACGCAAGCAGTCGTCATGGCTATTCGCCAGCACATCGTTCGGTAATCAGCGCGAGGAAATGCACAGACCTGGAAGCGGCTGTCTATGAACTCATCTTCGACGAGGACTGCCACCTCTGGCCCGGCCACGCACCTCAGCGCGACAGCCCAGTTCAGTCGCACGACTGGCGAGGGTGCCACATGAGCGACCTCAATCCGACGCCCTTTGCGTGAGCATATCCCGCAGTAGGTCTCGTCAGGCCTGGTGAATGTGCTGACGCCTTTCCTCCTGTTTGATCTAGCTGGTGGGAGTAGGGCGAAGCGCAATACTTGCGGGGATACCCAAAACACCAACCTGGTTGTATTGGCTACTAAGTACATCCATTCGTGAAATAGACAACTTGGGCTTTCACCACCCTCCTCTTTATCTTTGTCATGTGGTACTCAGCCATCGATGTAGCAGGGCAAGGTTTCTCATGCACAAGAGAAAACACGCGTTTCTTTGCAGCATGCACTCAGGGAAGCAATGCAAAGGCTGCATGAGAGGTCTGCCAAAGGCTTCTTCATACATGACACTGTTAGCTGGATGCACCTTGTCCACCGGCTGTGCTATCGAAAAAGTTGTACCGATTCAGGCTACCCTTTGGTAGTCATGGTGGAGCCCACCCACTCTCGGAACAGCGATCACCTTGTCCCCTGCATCCTGAGAGGAAGGAACCGATCTGCGCCGTTCAGGAAGCTGTTGCTGAAGACCTTGATGCGGTCGTGCCCGGTTGAAGTACCTCACATACCCATTGAGCACGCGGCTCGTGCTGCTTCGCGTGGAAGATCAACAGATGGTCAAGGCATGCTTGTCTGACACTCCTCAAGAAGCGCTCACAGTTCGCATTGGGGCGTTTCGCATGAAAGGGCGTTTTGAGAATCTCAATCGCACTCGTTGTCGCCACGCGAGCAAAGCCAGAAATAGTTCCCCACGAATACGTTCAGCACCCCAGAGCCGATTCTTCGTCGCCATCTCCTTGATCAATGCGATGGTCTCTGCTGCTACCTTCGCTTGTGTCGACTTTGGCTTTGACCTGTGTTTCCACAAGAGGCGAAAGCCCTGACGATGCCACTTGAGAAGGGGCTCCGGTTGAACAATCAAGAGGGCTTGCCTCCATGTCCTAACGGCCCTAGCCAGAAACACCAGCAGGAGTCGCTCTGTTTTCGTGTAGCGTGATTGTTTGATTTGTCGTCGAAGGATAATGAGTTGCTGCCGTAGGAGGGCATTCTCGGCAATCAATTCAGATTTCCCTCGCGCAAGATCCATGACCGTCTCGAGTAAAAGTGGGGGATGAGAGGGTTTGGTCCATCTTAGGAGGCATTGTTGGAAGAGATGAAAGCAGTAGGAGACCAATGTTTTGATGTGAGTAAGAACACGAGACACAGAACAACTTCTCCTTTGCTAAGGTGGTGGGTTCCCGCAGCATAAGATCACTGTAGTGAATTCCGATTATATGCTTATCTCGTCTTTCTTTGCAAGCAGGCTGGGTCAATCGATCTCAAGGTGCTTGCTTTCTGAACAGATGACCTATGTAGCCAGCACAACATAGTATTCTACTTGAGCCAGAACTTGTGTAGCTGAGTCTGCTCCTGCATACAGGATATATGATCGAGGAATGAAGGTGTTGACATCTCCCTGAAGCTCTTGCAATAATCGCTGGATATGCTCCACGTTATCTGGTGCCCCGCCACACCAGCTTCCATGCCAGCCGCACTGAATGGGTAGATTCCAAAGATCAATCTTGATGTACTCATACAAAACCGGATCCTTTCCCTAGCTGATCTGGGTGGCGCGTAGCCTGCGGGCAATCCAGGAAAGCCCGAGGAGGAGGACCACACATAAGGCGAGGTGAAGTATGAGATCAGCGAGGCTGCCCCTCGACACGAGCAGAAAGCCAAAGAGCATGGTCTCGATCAACGCGCCAGAGGCCAGGGCCAGGAGGTGAGGAGCACTCCACAGGCACTGCGTTGACCAGCGCCGGACCAGGGTCACCACGGCCACGTACAACGTCACATACAGCAGGATCGAGAGCAGCGACGGAACGCCAGGTAGAGTGGGAAGGAAGAGAAACAGACCAGAGAAGAGCATGGCGGCCAGAAATGCCATCAGCCCGACCAGCCAGGGGACTGGAGCCTTCCTGCCACCTGGCGCAGCAACCAGGCGCGGTACCACAAACAGCGCCAGCAAGACGAGCGCCACCACGAGCAGCGCGGTGCAGATCAGCTCGATCGGCGAGGCGGAAAAGTGGCTGTACGGCCTGAAGGCTTGCCACAAAAAGAGACAGATCAAGACAAAGACAGTTGCATCAATACCCAAACCCACACGGCCCAGCCAGAGACGGCTTTGCAGTTTGGGAAAGAGGAGTTCCGTCAGCAGAATAGGGAGCGTGATGCTCCATACGGTGTGCAGGCCTAGCACATAGAAAGCCCAGAACCAATTGACACCGAAGAGCCGGCCATATGATCCCATCGATTCCAATCCAGGGAAGTGTGGATTGAACAGCGACTGCAAGACGAGTCCCTCTTCCACGACTCCATAGGCCAGCGCCAGCACGACGATCCCCAGCCAGCCGAGACGGCGGCGACGTGCCACCTCACGAATGAGGATCGCCCCGGAGCCGTACAGCACGGTATCTATCACCAGTTGCCATACAAAAGTGCCGTTGAAAAGGACATTTCCAAGCAGCACTTCAGCAAGTGTCGGTGCCAGCACAATAAGCACCAGCAGAGGCGCGAAGTAAGACGTTTTCGTTTTCTCGCGTGCCACCTGTTCCTGCGCATCAAGCATTTTTTGCATTAGTAGTCTCCATTTCAGTCGTGTGACAACATTTCACTCTAGCCCAAGTATAGATTGCACAAAGAGGCTGAGCATCACCCGGTCAAGTGATTTGAGCGGATGATTCCATGAGGGAAAAGAGGGGTAATGCTTGCGGTTGCATGACTCGTACACGACTTTTTCATTGCTCCGTTCTTCCCCAACATGTGCTTGCATCGATCATCCCTCCTCTGCTATACTCGTCTTGCTGAGATGTTGGGGAATACAGAGAAACGGGACTATGCCTAAATCTGCACACTATACGTTGCGCTGGTCAGCGGAGCACGGGCGTTATGAATGGCAAGCCCAGGAAAATGCCGCCAATCGTCCCCTGCAAGAAGACTGGTGGTTTGCCTGGCTCGCGGACCATGCGTCATTCTCATTCCAGGGCAAACAGGGACACCTATCCTTACTGAAAGAAGCCAGAGCGCGCGGCGCGGACTACTGGTATGCGTATCTCAGCCTGAATGGGCGCACCGTCAAGAAATATGCCGGGCGCAGCGTTGACCTGACTGCTGCACACCTGGAAGAAATTGCGCATGCCCTGGCAAGCCAAGCCCCTGTTGAGGCTTCTGATGCAGCGCACCAGAAGAGACACCCTTCCTATACGGCGACCGGCAGTCACACGCAAGCGCCGCATATTCCCACTCCCGCCGCAGTACCGCGGCCACATCAGTTGCCACTGCTCACCTATAAGCTCCAGCCACCGCACCTGTATCCCTCGCTCATTGTGCGCGATCGCTTACTCGAGCAACTTAATGCCGCTCTGGAACAGCCAGTGACCTTACTTTGTGCCCCGGCGGGCTACGGTAAGACCACACTGGTGAGTCAGTGGCTGGCCATACGCGGCGCAACAGTGTACCCGCTCGCCTGGGTCTCCCTGGATGAAGGAGACAATGATCTGCTGCGCTTCTGGCGCCACATGATCGCCGCTTGCCAGGGAGTGCAGACACATCTTGGTAGCACCGCCCTGGCACACCTCTCGAAGTCGCTCCAACCTCCATTTAATCCACCAGCTATGGAAACTATGCTGTCGCTGTTGCTCAACGACCTGGTGCAACTGCCAGACACCAGCCTGCTCATTCTTGATGATTACCATGTCATCAGCGAACCTCGCATCCATGAGACCATGGCTGTCTTCCTCGAACACCTTCCCGCTTCGCTGCACGTGCTCCTCCTCTCGCGCAGCATACCGGCGCTACCACTCGCGCGGCTGCGCGCCCGGGGAGAACTCTACGAAATGCAGGCAGCCGAGTTGCGCTTCACCGTCGCAGAGACGGACGACTTTCTCCAGCAAACGCTGGACTTGCAAATGTCCCAGGAGAAGCTCGTGCAACTCGATAACCATCTGGAGGGATGGGCAGCCGGACTGCGCTTGCTGGCCCTGGCGCTGCGAGGTCACAAGAGCCAGCAAGAGATTGAGCACCATCTCGCGAACATCTCCGGGAGTCACCGGCTCATCCTGGACTACTTTGTAAGTGAAGTGCTCAGCGCACAATCGGCATCCCTTCAGGATTTCCTGTTGCGCACGAGTGTGCTCAAGCAGTTCAGCGGAGCGCTCTGCGATTGTCTCACCGGCCGGCATGACAGTGCCCGGCAATTGGCGGAGATGGAGCGAGCTGGCCTGTTCCTTGAAGCACTGGACCTGACAGGAGAGTGGTTTCGCTATCACGCGCTCTTCGCCGAGGCCATGCGAACCGAAGCACACCGCCGCCTGGGCGAAGACACACTGCGTGCTCTATCTGCGCAAGCGAGCATCTGGTTTGAAGCCCAGAGACGTTTTGCAGAGGCCATCGAAGCGGCCCTGCAAGCGCAGGATATGCCACGGGCTCTGGTACTGATCGGACAACTTGTAGGAGCCCGACCACTCCATGAATTGCAGGAGGTACACACTCTGCTGCTCTGGCTCCAACAGATCCCCGAGGCGCTGCTCAAATACTATCCACTCCTCTGCCAGCACTACGCAGCCGCGTTGCTCTTCTCAGGGCGAGTTGTCTCAGAGGAGTTGTCTCAACTAGACAAGCTATTACAGATGGCAGAAGAGGGTTGGAGGGCCATAGGAGACGCAGTGAGAATCGGGGAGGCCCAGACCTTCCGTGCCATGATCGCTGTTCGTCAGAAAGCACGCCAACGCGCGTTGGCTCTTGCCAGAAAGGCACTTACCCGTTTACCAGTAGAGGAGCAAGCGTGGCGCAACATCAGCCTGGGTATTGTCGGCATAGGGGCGCTCCAGGAGGGCCAGATCAACGTAGCGCATGGGGCGCTCCAGGAAGCGCGCGCCCGTTGGGAAGCGGCCGGTAACTTCGGCGCCATGCGTGGGATCACCTTGCTGCTGGGGAACATATACTATGAGCAGGCGGCATTACACAAAGCGGAGGGTATCTATCGCCAGGTGCTGGCCCTTGCCCGAGGAGCAGGGGATAGTGATGACACTGCGCACGCACTGCAAGGTCTGGCAGCAGTCGCCTACGAGCGCGATGAGTTAGCCGCGGCCGAACAACAGGCCCGGGAGGCACTGGACATCGGCAAACAGATCGCCAACACTGAACTGCAGGTCGAGGTCGCGCTTCTCTTAGCCCATGTCGAGCGCGCCCGAGGACAGACCCAGGCAGCCCTGCAACGTTGCGCCTCTCTCTCCAGCATGTCACCCGGCGTTTCAGCGCGCTCTCAGCCATTACACGCCCAACTCGACCGCAAGATCCAGGCAGTGCAGGCCCGATTCAAGCTCGCAATCGACGACCATTCCGCGGTACAACGCTGGACCACCAGCCGTTCCCAGGACGACGAGCAGCTATCGCACTTTCAGCGCGAGGACGAGGAGCTGATAATCGTCCGCCTGCTCATTGCTCAGGGGGAGAGAGGTGAAGCACTGGAGATGCTCACCCGATTGCGCGCCGAAGCCGGTGAAGCAGGGCGTAGGCGCAGTGTGCTGGAAATCCAGCTGCTCCAGGCTATGGCCTATGCCGCGAGCAAACAAGTGCAAGAAGCCAGGCAACACCTGCTCATCGTGCTCACACAGGCGCACCCCGAAGGCTTTGTGCGCCTCTTTCTGGATGAAGGAGAGATCCTGGCAGCGCTCCTCCACACCCTGATTCCACACATACATGAGCTGGCGCTGCGTGCCTATGCCCGGAGCATTCTGCAGGCCTTCGCGAAACAACGAGGAGAGACAGAAGCTGCTGCTGCTCTCTCCTCCAGACAGCTCATCGAACCGCTCTCGCCTCAAGAATTGCGTGTGCTCCGCCTGCTCGTTGCCGGCCGTTCCAATCGGGAAATAGCCACAGAGCAGATCGTCTCTATCAACACCATCCGCACACAGGTGCAAAGCATCTATCGCAAGCTCGGCGTCAACAACCGTGTCGGAGCCTGCGAAATGGCACGTCAACTCCACCTTCTCCAAACGAGCTAAGCCGTAAGCGTGTCGTCCCTTTCAATTGTATCCATCGCTTGCGTGTTGACCCATTTGAGCTGCGTTCCTATTCCAACTTTCTGTTCCTAATCATACGCAAACCCCGGGTTACTGTACTGGCTACTTGGCTGTACTGGCTACATGGGTCATCCGTTCAGAAAATCGGCTCTAATGTGACTTTGAGGGTAGATACATGTTGGTTATTTTGTCCAAATGGCTTCAACCGAGAGGCTTAGCTTTCGTTCTGCTTACTTATCTGTAGTAGATAAACTGAGTTTGAGTCCGCAACTTTATTTCTCCCGAAAAATCCTGTTTTGCACATAAAAATATGGTTCTGAGTCCGCAACTTTATTCTTCATGAACAGCTTGTTGTAGACGTAAAATAAAGTCTTACAATTAAAATAAAGATTTACACCAGAAACAGTTGGCGATCACTCATGATCATGGGTGATCGCCAACTGTTTACTACCTGTGCTGGCTCCTTGGGACATCTGTTCGCAAGACCGGAGAGTCGCGCCAGTAATGTCACACTTACCAATGTGCATTTTCATGGCCCGGCCACAATTGGTGCAAACGGGCCGCTGGTGCTCGCTCAGGATACCTTTGGGGATACGGCTATGCTCGATAGTAGTAATGGGGGTCTCTCGGTGAACGCCACGACGTTTGTCGGCGCGGCCAGTCTCACGGCTGAAGCCAGTGGTCACATTACGACAACCAACACTACTTTTAAGAGTACGGCTTTACTGAGTGCAGCTAACGGGGCAATCTCCGTCACCTCGACGACCTTCGCCGGGACAGTTACCGTCACCGATGCCGGCACATTCACGACGACCCAGGCCGCGTTTCAAGCCGGTGCGACAGTGAGAGCGTCCGGGGCCATAAACATTTCCGCCACGTTTGGCGAACAGGGAAACTACCAGCTTATCGCCACGAATGGCGACATTGAACTGACGCTTTCATCAGACCTGTCTTTTCACGTTGATACTTCCACTACTAATGGCTCGATTAGCTCGGATTTTCCAACGATTCGTGTGACGACGGACCCCAATACGAATGCGACCCAGGCCCATGGCGATGTAGGTCTGAGCGGAAATGCGTCGAAGCTCAAATTTACGCTCACGGCTGATAATGGTGCCGTGCGCATTCATAGGGTGTAGCGCACACCATTACTCAAGGCAGCAGAAGAAGGTTGTGTTGCAAAAAATCTGAGCCCCTTGGTAGTGCGTGTCCGGAAAGGCTTGTGAGGCCGATTTGCGCACTCAATCGAAAGAGGAGGAAGCCCATGTGATAGGATAGGAGAGTGCGAAGGTGAACAGGACCCAGCGCCGAGATACCTGTAAAAATAGGACATAGGGGAAACGGGCAGAAACGGTAAAACCAGTGGCTTCTGCATTACGCAGACATCTCTTTCGAATCCCCGCTCTGTTCCGAGAGCGGATCGGAGAAGGTCTTTTCTTGATTGGAGAGAGGAGCCACTGGCCGAAGTTTGAGGGAATACTCTCCGAAGCGTTGAAGATGCTCCGTCATATAAGCGGACAGGTGGGCGACATCTTCTGACTGGACAGGGTAGCCACGTTGCTTTAATTGTTCTAAGGCGTCTGTCAAATCTGCCACATTTTGCAGCATCAATGAATTGGCGACAATATCGGTATAGCGAACACGCTTTTGCTGCTCTTCAGGATCATTCTCAGCCATCAGTCCCCCCGACGCAAAACGAATCCACTCGCAAAACTGGTTGTAGCGCTCTGCGATATTCGTGGTCTTCGTGATCTGTTCCCGTAAGGGGATATCAGAGATGTACCGGAGCAAAAAGATCGTGCGCACAACTCTCCCTAATTCCCGAAACGCTTGGTAGAGGCGATTTTTTCGGCTCTCATGGCCCAGCTTGCGCAGCAAAATCGAGGGTTGCAGTTTTCCGACACGAACAGAAAGTGCGACCTGTATCAGGTCAGTCCAATGGGTCTCCAGCAGCACCCAATCGATGGTATCTTTAAACAGGATATAGATATGCTTGTAGACCGTCTCTTTCTTTGGACTATAGAATGTGAGATCTTTCCAGTGGCGGATACGTGGCATCAGTTCAATCCCAAGCAGATAGGAGAGAGCAAAAAGAGCGGTTGATTGTCCCTGCGTATCCGAGTGAATCACTTTCGGTTGGATAGCAGACGTATTGCCAATCAAAGCATCGATCAAAAAATTCCCTTCCCACATTCCGCAATTTAAAAAGTGGGAGTATAAAGCGATATACAGGGAAGAGACAACATGATACGCAATTCCTCCATATGACCCGTAACGGATATGATAAGAAGACACCAGATTGTTTTCATAGAGATCGACCTGGGTTCCATCAGCCGCCGCCACATTTTCATCTCCCCAACATTTGGGCAGATCATACTGGTAGTAGCGGTTGATCAGATCGGCTTTGGCAGCCTCCAATTTGTCCAGGGTGATATGACGGCGGTTAACAAACGTAATTTCATGTTCGCTGACGATCCCACGCATATGTTTGGCCATCTGGGTGGCCCCCATATTCGTGCCATAGGCGAACGATGTGATGACATAGCGCTCGTCAGGATACGCTAATTTGGGATCAGAGCCAGAGATGGGACCAAAATGCCTCGTCCAGTGAACCTCTTCATTCGTATCCCAGAGCACATCGAGGACCGATCGATCAGGCATCAGATGACGCAAGGCTTCTTGCAGCGCCACTCGACTGGCCGGAACGGCTTTGCCCTTGAGACGTTTGAGCACCGGCTCTCCTTTGGCGGTGATTTCCAGCGATTTGTTGCTGGGGAGCGCCTCATCCACCTGAGCAGCTACCTCCGTCAAGCGTGTACGCAACTGCACCACAAACGTGTGGGCATCGGAAGGAAGACCGACTTCCTGACAATACTCTGCGATCTGTGGTTCACACATTGTCCAGGGCAGCAACTGTGCGCGATAATCGGCAAAGCGTTCTGATCCCTCGACCGCCAGATCCCCGGACTTCAGTTCGTCGGCCACGGCAGCAAAGATGCAGACTTCCAGGTGCCGTCGCACCAGTTTCGTGCGCTTTTTGCGTTTGACTCGGATCAGGTGTTGCCAGACCTCTGAGGCAAAAGAGAGATCAAGCGTGTCTGGGACAAAGAGACTGCGGCGGTTTTCCTGCGTGAGAATGAAGTTCAGGGCAGTGATGAGCACCTGATCTTGCGTGGTCGAACGGATAGGAAGGGAACGAACAAGCTGGAAGAGCGCTCTGCGATGGCTTTTGTAGAAGGACCACATCAGGGGTTGGTATTCGTCGGTGAGTGAGGCTGCAACTTGTTGGCATTGCTCTAAGAGCTGTTCTTGACCGCCTCGCTTCTCCAGGATCTCACGCACATGTTTGCCTACGGTCGCATCATCCTGCTCCTTGTCTTCCACTGCCGTTTCCACCACATGGGTAAGCGTCTCAACGAGTTGGGCCGTGGTCTTCTGCTGTGCCTCTCGCGCCAATTGGAGTGCTTCTTTGGCCCGCACCTGGATGGTAGACATGCGCTTGAGAAACATCTCGATCAGATCATCCTGAGTACTCATCTGCGTTTGCCTGATGAGACAAGCAAGCAGGGTGAGACGCTTGGCTGGTGCATAATCCTGAAGTTCGCTAGCATCCAGAGCGCGAGCTTCTGCGGCAAAATGCTTGACGATGGCGGGAGGAATATCCTTGAGCAGGGGTTCCATCGCTCCCAGTTCTATGAGCCAGGCCAGGCGATCTTGCCACACTTTCAAGTGCGAGAGGGTTGGACTTGGCGGAACGAGTTTGAGTTGGGAGAAAGCAGAGCGATGCGAGGGGAGTTGCGCCTCAAAAAGGGCGTCCAACCCATGCTGGATGTCGGTGGTCATGCGGCGCTGCACCATTTGGCAGAGACGCCCATAGACCAGCGTGCGAACCCTTCGGGTGAAACGGTCCAGCGTGCTAAAGGCGGGCATTTCGTAGCGCTGTTTGATGAGTTCTTCCAGGGCCGCATTGATCATATCCGCCGGGTTGTCCATCGTGCGCACCGCACGCAGGAGTGTGCGAAGTATGACCCTGCGTGCCTCTTTGCCATAAGGGAGGATTTGATAGTACTCGCGCACCATCTGGTGATGACGGTACAACGTCCGATCATGGTCGTACCCAGGAACCACATCGGCAGCAAGGTCGAGCGCCTTGCGAATATGGTCCACCAACGGAGCGGGAATCTCATCAAGCGCCGGAAAATAGCCCAGGCACGGAAACAGCTTGATCCAGAGCATGAGGTTCAGTTGATGCTGCGCTGTCCTGGTCATGGTATTCACAAAGCGACGTTCTTCTTCCGTTGGGGTATACGCTTCGATCAACTCTTTGGTGGTGTAACTGCGTTTCATCCGACGATAAATCGTTCGATCAATAGCGGTCATAATCATAGTCCCTTGCCACATAATCTGTATACTTCCATCCATGGATGTGATATACTGCCGCTAAGATACCTTAGCAGCACCAAACCATGCAAGAAACCAGGACTTTCATCTGCTAAGGTTGCAAAAAACTGCCGTTTCTTTCATCTGCTAAGGTTTTTCTGCATGGAGACAATCGCCAAACGAGCCAAACGACCGACACTTTCAAGCACGGGAGAACACGTCCTCGCACAATATGAACAACACCTTCGTATGGAAGAGGACTTAACAACTGCCACTATTCGGAACTATCTCAGCGACCTCCGCCACTTTGCTTTCTGGTGCGAATCCATCTGGAGACAGGGGCGAGAGGAAGAACCTTCTTTCCTCCCTGAAGCGGTCACCACGCCCACGCTCACTGACTACCGTTCCTATCTGCAACAGGTTCTTCATCTCAAGCCAAACTCGGTCAATCGCAGCCTGATCAGTCTCAAGCGGTACTTTGCATGGCTGTTGACCACAGAACGCATCAGACATGATCCGGCAAAAGTCGTCAAGCTGGTGGGAGAAGAAGCCTCCTCTCCACGTCATCTCAATGATCAAGAAGAACAGGCCCTTGTGGCAGCGGTGACGGAGGCAGGAAGTCTGCGAGATCGGGCGATCATTGTACTCATGCTTCATACAGGGCTACGCGCACGAGAACTCTGCACACTGACTCGTGCTCAGGTAAGGCTCGGGAAGCGGAGTGGCATGCTCACCGTACTTGGCAAACACAACAAGTACCGTGAGATTCCCTTGAACATCACAGCCCGTACGGCCCTGGAAGCCTATGATCCATCGCTGCGCAAAAAGTCCTCGCAGGATCACGCCCCACTCTTTCTTTCGGAGAAACGGCAGACACGACTGACTGAACGGGGATTAGGCTATCTTCTCAAGAAATACGCGACAAGAGCCTGTCTGAATGACCTGAGTCCTCATGACTTGCGTCATCGCTTTGGCTACCAGATGGCAAAGTCTGTTCCCCTTCATCGACTCGCTCAACTGATGGGCCACGACTCCTTGGATACAACGATGCTCTACGCGCAGGCGACCACACAAGATCTCCAACAGGATATTGAGCGCATTGCCTGGAGATGAGCGGCTTCTCCAGCACTCGACTGTGACCCAGCATCGGGCAAGCTGTGCTGTAATCGATAGTGTTCAGTTAGCACTTTTACGTGAAAGGAGATCGTCTGTGGCAAAAACACAGCAAGATGTGAGCATCTACAAAGACAAGTCCTTTTCCACCTCGCAAAGCCAATTTGAAAAGGATCTGAAAAAACGGCAGCGTGAAGGCTGGCGGTTGGTAAGTGTTACGCCGACCAAAAAGAGAGGTTTTGGGCGCATCGTCCAATTAACTGCAATCTACGAAAAAGATGTTCTGGATAGCAGCGACACATCAGCGGCGACCAGTGCCCAGGCAAAAGCGATTGAGGAAACAAGAAGAGCAGAGAATAAGGCTCAAGTGAGAACTGAAAGACGGGAAAGGTTCAAAGAAGCCCAAAGACGTGCCAGAGAGAAGGAACAGGTATACCGGAATAGCCTTAGCCCTGAGCAGCTTCAGCAGTATCTCAAGCGCAAACGCAGAAAAACCCTTATTGTTGCGGCTGTAGTAGTGGTCGCGCTTATTCTGGGTATAGCGGTGACGGCTAACAACTCAGCCGTGCAGACGCTTCTCACATCCGTGCCAACTGACACACCCGTACCGACTACAGCGGCTACACCCGCACCGACACAACCACCACTGCCACTCAGTATTGTCCAGCGATCTACGCAGATTGCGCAGAATACCAGTCCGTTCGGCTCAAAGCTCGCATCGAAATATGACAATAAGGGCAATCTGACGATCAGCGAGTACTTCGATCCGAATGGTTTCCTCAACAATGGCGATGTCGTGATTGGTATCAAAAGTGATTGCTTCCAGATTCAGCAGGCCGAGTGGCAAGCAAAGCCCGCACTTGCAGGAGTGACTGCGATCGAGTTGGTTATCACCTCCCAACTTCAGGATAAGTTTGGCAATACTAGTACGGGCACGATTGGCACCTGTACGCTGACGAAATCTACCGAGCAGTTGTTCAACTGGGGCAATCTCGATCAGGACACAGCCTGGGGAGACTACGACAATGTATACATCCTGCCGAGTTTGAATTCGTAAATTGTCCGGGTGTCGCTATGCGCTGGGGGTCGATGTTTTTGATAATGATGACCCTGCCCGCTTTGCTACTCTCCACTCTGCCGATTGAATTGACCAATCTGACTACTTTTTGCTATCATTGGCGAACTGAGCAATCTCGTAGCATGGTTCTCCTAAAACAGGAGCATATCGCATGATCAAAGCCGTCGTGTCTGATATTGGTGGAGTCTTCGAGTTGGAACCCCTGGGACGTGATCCCACCGCGCGATTTCCTGAGATGATCGCGGACTGGGAGATGCGCCTACAACTGCCGCCCGGAGCATTCCATGCTCGCAGAAAAGAAATGAACCAGTATTTCGACGCAGCAGGGAAAGACGGCGAGTTGGGAACGCTGTCACAGGCGGAATGGCAGGCAGGATTGCGTCAGTTCATCGGCCTGACGCCAGCGCAACTGGAAGCCTTTGTCGAAGATTTCTGGAAGACCTATCTTGGGGACCCGAATCCTGAGCTTGTCGCCTACTTCAGCGTCCTCCGCCCTCGCTATCGCACCGCCCTGCTCAGCAACAGCTTTGACGGCGCGCGCGAACGTGAACAGGACCGCTATCGTTTCGCGGAAATGGTGGACTTCATCATCTATTCTCACGAAGTCGGCCTCGCCAAGCCTGATCCCCGCATCTATGCGCTCACTAGCCAACGTGTAGGGGTGCAGCCCCAAGAGATCGTCTTCCTCGATGATGCCGAGCGCAACGTCACCGCCGCTGCGGCCTCTGGGTTTCACGCCATTCTCTACCAAAATAATGCCCAGGCCATCGCTGAGATAGATCGGTGCTTGCAGGCGCTGTAAGGGCCTCTGCCATCCGCTGATGTTCGGCATGAACGCGCGCCGACACTGGCCGAACGATTCCTCGCACGCAGAGGGGAACGAATCGACCGATCTGATGTTTCTTGCGCCAGATCGGTGCTGCTTGGCTCATCCTTCCTATTGGACCAGGTTATTCGGATAGGCACTTAGCGGAAGTGCGTGTGGTTTGACACTATTTCGTCTTCCTGGGCTCGGTCACCAGCTTGGTGGGGATATCCCCCAACCTGCCACCTCCACGGCCCAGCGCTTTATGCAATCTTTCCAGTTTTATGGCCGTGTCCTTCATGCTCTCGATTACTGCATCGGGGAGTGGAGTGTCCGCAAGGAGGTCCTTCGCTAGTGCTCGCTCGATCTCAAGCCTGGAGTAGGTCGTGACGAGCTGCTTCCACAGGTCTTCATCGAGCACGTCCGCAAGATGAGCGCGGTGCTCTTGCCACGCCGAGGTCGGCAACACGGAGGTCGCATCTGGAGAGGAAGGCCAAATCTTGGAATTGGAGAGAGAGTGCAAGATCATACTTGCGTGGAGCAGTTCTCCTCCGACGAGTCGCTTCGCTCGGCGGACAGCACGTCGTTCCCTTCTCCATTCGAGGAACATTTGGGTACCTCCAGTGATGAGGCCACCCAGTACCACACCGATCAGGCCGAAAATTGCTACTTCCATCTTCTCTCACCTGCCTTTTAATTAAACTGAACTGATTATACCATAGGCATATTTCCACAAATCCGCGCTTAGCTGAAGTATGAGGACTTGCGTGCGAAGCAAAAACCCTGTGGGGTTATTGCTCAGTTAGCAAATGGTACGGGTCTGAGTAGCATTTTTTCATGTGCCTGGTAAGAGTCTGGTTAACATTTTTGGGGCAGGTGGTCAGAGTGTTCATTAGCGAAAACAGGTCGAGAGCGGAGGGCGCGTGCGAAGAGGTCTGGGTGTGTTCTTTGCGTAAATGGTTAAAAACGTTCCGTAGCGTTATCCCAATACGGCAACCCTTTCGACAAAATGCATGAAATACATCTATTTCATATCATACTCGTTTTCCCTATGTCCTATTTTTGCACGTATCTCGGTCCTGGGTCGGCAGGAGCTGCTGACATCGCGAAAGCGATTGATCAGTTGCTCGCTTCGCCCTATGTATCTCCTGTTCATCTTTAGGATAATGGCAGTACTTGTCCAGTTACTCGTCTGCTCGGGTTTCCCTGCCAGTTGACAAAATCCGCCCGAAAGTTTACCCTGTTGGTGGGGTAATGTCCCCTAACGGCTCTTAGGAGACATTCAAAAACAGCCAAAAACGGGACTGCGATACCCCCGAAACATCCTGAGCAGAGAAGGAGACCAGTATGAAATCGACGTGGATGCAAAGATACCTGAAACGCACGCAGCATGGGAACTTCCATTTCCACAGCAATGACCTCATCACGTTCAAAAAACAGGGAAACTTGTTGTTGTCCCTCCGTGATTTAGAGACCGTGTGTAACCTTCTAGCCGTCCAGTCGCTCCATGAGGGGAAGAAGGCAGATTATTATTGGCAGCAGTTTAATAGCGACATCCAAAAAGTGATTGACAACAAGATGGCTGAGCTCGAACCTCATATCATAGAATGGATTCAGAGTCTACATGAGAATTGACGCGAAGGAACTGGAGCACCAATGGCAAGCCATGTACCGATAGAGCCGACACCCACCAGCCTGACGCTCGCGCCGTCGCCACAGGTCATGACCCTGGACCTGTGTATCGGCGGCTGGCTGCACGCCAAACAGGGCCATTCCGACAGCGTCAAAACCTACACCGCCTATCGCGAGAACCTGACGCAGTTCCGCGCGGTGCTGATCTCCTCGGGCCTGGATCTGGATAGCCCGCCCTCGGTGATCGCCCCGCTCGCGCAAGGCTGGGCCGCGACCAGCAAGCGCGCCGCCACCGTGGCCCCCAATACCTACAACCAGCGCCTGGCCTCGCTCTCCAGCTTCTACCAGTACGCCATCAAACACGAAGTGCTGACAGCCAACCCCATCACCAGGGTTGAGCGGCGTGTGGTGCGCAAACTGCATGCCGCGCACCCCCTAGCCGGCGAGCGCGTGAAAAAGGGCCTGGCCAACATCGACCAGGACGAGCTTGCCGGCAAGCGCGACAAGGCGCTGCTCTCTGTGGCACTGGCGACCGGGCGGCGCGGCGGCGAACTGGCGGGCCTGCGCTACGGGCATCTGCGCCGCACCGACAAAGGCACCTGCACGGTGGTCTGGGTGCGCTGCAAGGGCAATAAGCAGATGACCGATGAGCTGCCAGAGAAGACCACGGCCGTGCTCTACGAGTACCTGGCCGCCGCCTATGGCTCCGCACTCGGGACGCTCGCCGCCGCCGCGCCCATCTGGCTGTCATTCAGTCACCACAACGAGCGGCAAGCTATTGGCATCAAAACCGTGCAGCGCATCTGCGACGCCCGTCTCGGCACGCCCAAATCCCACGCGCTGCGCCACACCTGGGCCGTCACCATGCACAAAAAAGGCGCGAAGCTGGCCGACATTGGCAAGGGTCTGGGCCACAGCAACCTCAAGACCACCTCCGACTACATGGAGGAGCAGCTCGGCTACCACAACCCCTATAGCCGCGACCTGGAAGACGAGTTCGGCATCTAGGGGTCTGAGTATAATCCGACCGGAAAACAACGATTACCGATTCGTCCTGTTAGTGGCGCTACCGTGAAAGTAATGCTACACTAGCGCAAAACTGGGAAGGTGGCGCATGGCAAAGCAGAAGAAACGACGGCCCGGACCTGGCGGACCAGGACGATCACAACCGAAACCCCACTGGCAACCCATTGAAGCGCTGGCGATGGTCGCCGCCCATATCGACGGCATGCTCCAGGCGGATCGCGAACAGTACCAGACCCTCCTGGAGGCGAAACCGAAGCCGCATGTACTTGACGACTTTACCATAAACCGAGTGATTGCTGCTTTCACCACACAGCACAACGACTTTGGTCTCTTTGATCAGCAGCTCCAACGCTGGGCAGCGCTGCCGCTCTCGGATCAGCAACGCCGCGAAGTGGAGCGACTGATGGAACAAATGCGACTGCTTCGAGAGAACAATGAGCAGGTGTTGACGCTGGCCAGGGAGTTGAGCAAGGGTACGATTGACAAGGTGATGGCAAAGTCTGATGTGGAGCTGGGACTGGAATTCCTGCTCCAGTTGACAGAGCAGGAAGGGCGCAAGGGCAAGCA
>WNGP01000654.1_pt1 | contig 27262 bp, 16 predicted proteins | sample 5407671 | NCBI WGS metagenome assembly WNGP01 (sample SAMN13153381, study PRJNA577476) | soil metagenome | isolation source: 40 cm soil or saprolite under Garry oak tree replicate 2 | place: USA:California | collected 2016-06-15
ATCAACAACAGCCGCAACGGTCGTGGTGGTCTACCGCTGCTCACGGGCGCGGAAGCCGACACGGTATTGTACGATGCCCTCCACTACGAGCAGGAAATCGAGTTCATGGGTCAGGGTGCAACGGCGTTCTTCAACCGGCGCCGCGTTGATGGGCTGATTCTCAACACGCCCCGTCAGATGCCAGTGCCGGCGAAGGAGCTGGACATCCTCCAGCGTGCTGTCTACACCTTCGGTGGAGGAACCAGTCCGGATATGGCGCCGCCGATCGCAGGTGGTGCAGCACGGCGTGAAACAGTGGAAGACCGCTACCGCGCCCTCCAGGCGCAGCGGCCTCACGGCTCGTTCCTGAGCGGTACGTTGTACTGAGACTAACCGCTGGTTGATGCAGGAATCGGGGCGGGAGCAATCCCGCCTCGATTTTTTAGGGCAACGGGGCGCGAGCAATAACTTCGCGCTCCCCTTTCGTTAGGGGAATCATCTGCGGGGCTCGACCCGGCCAGCGAATCCAGAGACCGATCGGTTCGCCGGCTCGTCCCAGAACTTGTAGGGCGCCATTCTGCGACCAGTAGCCCGAGCCTGCCTGGACTTCGCGCGTTGGCCCGTCACCAGTCGTATAGCGCAGCCGCAGCTGTGTGCCGATTCCGGCGGGGTTACCGGCAGGGCCGATTAGCCGCACGCGGATCCCCGGTGTCGCGCCGACATTATGGAAGAGGCGGGTCGAAGCGCCGTTCTCGCTGACTGCCACATCGAGCCGCCCGTCGGCGTCGAAATCCGCATATGCCGCGCCCCGCTGCTCCCCGTACACCAGCAGCCCGGAGCTTTGCCCTGGCACCGCCTCGAGTGCTCCCTTCCCATCGCCGAGGAGCAGGAGGCTCCGGCCCGCGTCGTAGCGCGGCGTCGCGATGTCTGTCGCGAAGAAGTTCTGGCTGAGGAACAGGTCTTCCTTGCCATCGCCGTTGAAGTCGGCGATACCGGCGTAGAACGCGGGAGCGAGCTGAGCCTCGGCGGGCAGCGCGCGCGCCTCGAACCTCGTTCCGCGATTCAAGAACAGCATCTGATCGAATGTCGTCGCGCCGAGTCGAGCCGCGGTTTGTGCTGTGGGGCCGAGCACCTGATCGATGCCGGCGTCAGCATAGGCGTGGAAGGTGCGGAGTCGCTGGGCCGTCCCGGGCAGCGCCGCGACGAGCCGATCGTACGACTCGAGCGGTGCGTCGGCGCCAATGCGTGGATCATGCTGCGTCAACACGATGTCGGGGCGGCCGCGCCCGCTGAAGAATCCGGTGTACAAGAGCAGCGGTAGCGTGTCGCTCACGTGGTAATCGGTATTGCGTCCCCAACTCGTTGCCACGATGTCGAGCCGCCCGTCGCCATCGAGATCCCCCGTCGCGAGTCCGTTCCAACGGCTGTACACGCCCGACAGACCCGGGAACTGGGCGGGCGTGAATCGGCCGTGATCGTTCAGGAAGACGCGGATCGTGCCCCATTCGATCGCGACCAGCAGGTCCGGATCGCCATCGCCGTCGATATCGGAGAACAGCGCGGCCGATATCATCCCCAGCTTGGCAAACAGCGGGTTGTTCACCGAGTCCGGAACGAGACGGCCATTCTCGTTGCGGTATAAATGCGACGACGGAGAGAGCGGATATCCTGCGGGATAGATCCTGGCGCCCACGAACAGATCGAGCCGGCCGTCGCCATCGTAGTCGCCGAGCGCGAGCGGTCCGACGCTGGCGGTGTCGCCGCCGAGCAACGGTGTCACGGCGCCGGTTCGCGGTGAATACGCGACGACGCTCGGCCTGGTGCGAGCTTCAGTCGTGGTCGCCGCCTCGTAGGCCGCCACACCGGCGAGCACGAATGATCCGCCGCGGCCGTCCGGCCAGCCCAGGATTGTGGTGAGATCTCCGGGGGCCGGTGGCACACGGGTCGCCGCCGGCCGTAACCGCGTTCCCGTGTTGTGGAAAAACGCGACCCGGCCGGTGCGTCCCGCGCCGACGATTAGGTCTTCCTTGCCGTCGCCGTCGAGATCGACCCAGGCGACGCCAGGACCAAGCTGGCTGAATGAGTTAGGCAAGAGCGGCTGGCGCTGGTAGTCATCGAAGTACGGCTCGACGTGTGTGTGACCGCCGAGCTCTGCGGTGACGTCCTCGAAAAGACCGTGCGTCGTGCGTGGTGCGTCGTACGTGGGGGTTGATCGGGTCTCGGTCTGTGCGATCTGGTATTCGCGATTCGGCACAGCGCTGTCGATCACGCTGCGCGCGCCACCGCGCCAGTCGACTTCGATGCGCACATGCGCGGCCGTCCCCGTCGCAAACGTGAGACTCGCGTCGGAGCTCGACAGATACGAGCCACCGGCGACGACCTCGCGCTGTTGCAGCGGCACTGCACCGCCCAGCACGCGGACACGACTCCCAATTCCCACCGTATTTGGGGCGTTGCCGTGCAGCCGGACCTCGATGCGCGGTGCCGCGGCGTCGTTGCGCAATATTGCCGCCGGCGCGTTCAGGCGATTGATGACGACGTCGAGATCGCCGTCACCGTCCAGGTCGGCGAGCCCCATGCCTTGCGAGATGTCGTCGCCCACGTCAAAGCGCCACCGTGTGCTGACGTCCTCGAACGTCAAATCGCCACGGTTCTTCAAGGCGACGTTCGGCAGCTTGAGCGGCGGGTAAGCGAGCAGCATGCGGTGCCAATCGGAACCTCCTCCCCCCATCATCAGACTGTTCCGCAGCCGGTACTGGGTATCGCCATCCATGATGTCGGTGACGTGCCCGGTACCGATCAGGATGTCCTCCCAACCGTCCAGATCGACGTCGAGAAACTCCGCCGACCACGACCATCCCGACGCCCCGACGTTCGCGAAGCGCGCGACTTCGGCGAACGTGCCGTCCCCACGGTTTACCTGGAGCGTGTTTCGCTGCATCTGCGGACGGTCGCTCCCGACGCCCGGTTTCTTGGCGGCGGGGCTTTGCGTGGGGATCTGCGTCTTGAGCCGTTTGGTGTCTCGGCTCAGCATGTCTACTTCGAAGAGATCGGGCTTGCCGTCGCGATTCACGTCGCCGACGGCGACCGCCATTCCCGAATTGCTGGTGGCCCGTATCGCGTACCACGGAGCCAGCCGGAAGCGGCCGTGCCCGTCGTTGATCCAGTACTGGTCCGGGTCCTCGAAGTCGTTGGCGACGTAGAGATCGGGGGCGCCGTCGCCGGTGAGATCGACGAACATGGCGGCAAGCCCGAAGTACTCAGGCTCCTGCGCCAGCTGCTTCCCGTTCTCATCGAGGAAGCGGGGGTTGTGCGCCAGCGACTCGCGGGCAAAATGCCCCTTGCCGTCATTCAGATAGAAGAAGTCGGGATCAGCGCGTTGCTCGAGGCTGATGCCGCCGAGGTCCGGACGATCCGCGAGCCGGTAGTCGCGCCGGTACTGCTCACGGACTTCGTACTGGTTCGAGCCGAGCTGGCGCGTCACGCTGCTGAACGCTCGCTCCTGCGGTGACATCCGATCCAAAGTCGTGTAGGGCTTATTGTTGGCGATGTAAAGATCGAGATCGCCGTCGCCGTCCACGTCAGCAACCGCAACCGTCATACTGCCGGCACTGTCGGGCAGTGCCGCCCGCTGCTCAGTGAAATGTCCCGTGCCGTCGTTGATGAACAGCGCGTTGGGACCGCCGAGCGACACGAGGATCAGATCCTGATCGCCATCGCCGTCGATATCGGCAAAGACGCACCCCGTCGCGTGCCGACCCGGCGCAGCAAGGCCCGCCGCCGCCGTGCTGTCTGCGAAATGCCAATTGCCGAGATTGTGATAGAGCGCGCTCGGACCATCGGTGCTCGCGAGAAACACATCCGGCCGGCCGTCGCCATCCACGTCGGCGAGACACACGCCCGCGCCCTGGGCCAGCTGACGATTGTGGACGAGGTCGGAGTCACCGACCGCATTGCTGAACTCGATACCCGTTTGAGTCAGCTGGGTGAATCCGGGCGTGAGATCTCCCGCTCGCGCGAGCTCGCGCCAGCGATAGCCGGATTCGTCATGCCAGGCGGCTGGTGGCGAGGTTGGAGGTGTGGACCGGCACGCAGCGACCACCGTGAGCAGGAGCAGAAGCCGCTTCAAGCCTCCACGAGCCCCCATACGAGTGCCGCCGTGCGTTCTGCGGCGCCGCGTCCGTCGGTCACCATCTGCTTGGCGGCCTTGCCGGCGCTCTTGCGGGCGGCGGGATCGTGGTGCCACACCAGCCACTGCGAGTGCAGGGGATGGCGGGCGTCGCCCGGCAACGCGACGGCGCCACCCTGATCGAGCAACAGACCGGCATCGCGGCTCATCCGCCAGTGCGGGCCGAACGCGATCGGCACGCCGAACACCGCCGGCTCGAGTACGGAGTGGAGGCCGGCGCGGTGGAACCCGCCACCGACGAACGCCGCGTCGCCGAGCACGTAGAGATCGGCGAGTACGCCGACGCGATCGACGACGATCACCGGACCCGGTTTCGCGTGCTCGAGCTGCGACAACCGCACCGGCCGGGGAAGCTTGAGGTGGCGGAGGCGCTCGGCAATGCCGGCGAGATGATCGGGGTTGGGCTCGTGCGGCGCGAGGAGCAACCGCGCCGAAGGAAGTTGATGGAGCAGATCCGCGAAGGCGGGAAGAATCACCGCCTCATCGGATGGCCACGTCGACCCCGCGACAATCGTGAAGGTGTCGGGACCGGTCGCGGCGAGCCGCGCGAGCGGCTCGCGTGTCTTGTCCAGACGCTCGGCGCGCTCGGCAACGCTGTCGTAGCGCGTGTCGCCCGTGACCGCGATTGTCTCGGGGCGCGCCCCGAGCAGCTCGAGCCGCTCGCCGTCTTCCTCGCTGATCGTGCCGATGCGGTCGAGCGCGCGATAGGCCGGCGCCGACCAGCCGCGCGTCGGCCAGCGCAGCCGCGAGCTGTGCGGCGCCACGGTCGCCGAGATGAGGCCGAGCTTGACGCCGCGCCGCGCGGCGGCGAGGGTCAACTCCGGCCAGACGTCGAGCTTGCTGAACACGAGCGCGGTCGGCTGGAGCGCATCGAGGACCGCCATGACTTCGGACGCGCGGTCGAGCGGCAGGTAGTCGGCGACGTCGACCGGCAGGTTCTTGGCAAGCCGTTCCGCCGACGGCGAAAAGAACGTGAACGCGAGCTGCCAATCGGGATGCTCGGCGCGCAACGTCTCGAGCACCGGCTTCGCCTGCAGGCCTTCCCCGACCGACGGCGCGTGCATCCAGATCAGCGGCCGCTTCGCGTCGCGCTGCGCGGCGGCCCATCCGGCAAGACGGGCGGCCAGTCCGCGCCGCCCATCGAGTCCCCGCGCCACTTTCTTGTCGAAACGTGCGACCAGCGGCGCCGCTCGCGTCGCAACGTGCACGCTCAGCCGGTACAGGAACGACGGCTTGCTCACTGGGGTGGGTGAGGAGTCGTGCGAGTGCGCACTGCGTAGATCGAGTCCAAGACGTGCCGCATCGGGTCCGGCGTGTACGGTGCCCCTTCGAGCAGGCCGCCCTCTATATAGAAGGAAGGCGTGGCCCGGGCGCCGGATCGTGTCGCGCGCTGCGCGTCGACCTCGACCTCCTTGCGTGCCTCGCCTCCATTCAGGCAGGCGACCAGCTTCCCTCGGTCCACGCCGGCGCGCTGGGCAATCGCAATGAGCTGGTCGCGCGGCTGGGCGAGCTTGGCCCAATCGTCCTGGTGCTGGTACAACGCATCGTGCGTTTGCCAGAACCGCTCCCCCCCCTGCCGCCCGGCGCACACGGCGACCTCGGCGGCGGCCACCGCGTTAGGGTGGATGCTGGTCAGCGGGAGGTTGATGAACACCCACCGGACCTTCCCGGTTCTGACATACTCGCTGTCCAGCGCCGGGAGCACGGTGACCGCGAACAGGCGGCAGGCGGGGCATTGGAAGTCCGCCATCTCATAGACGGTGACCGGAGCATCGGCCCGGCCCTTCGTTCTGGCGCGAAGCGGGTCCTCACCTTGGGGTTGGAGGAGGACAGACGCCACGACCAGCGGGAACAGTGGTTTCACTCTTAGAGGCCCTTCCGCGTCCAGATGACGATCGTGCCGCAGGTGTTGTCCGTGCGTAAGAATTCGAGCGGCGTCTCGGTGACGGTGCGGTAGATCTCCACGGCGATCAATCCGATGACGGGCATCTCCGGGCTCGTCGAGTTATTGGCGGGAGAGCCATCCACCACGTAGTCCGGCTGACATTCGCCGCGTGACATCCGAACCCGGCACCCGGCAGCCCGGCAAATCAGCCGGACGCCCGGGGTCATGCGCAGGACGTCGGACAGTCGCGCCGCGTTGGAGCGGATGATGTCGTCCTCGGTGAGGAACACCCCCTCCTTCCGTAGCCGGCGGCGCTCGAACCCCTCCAAACCAGCCTGCACGCGCCGTCCTTCGATGGTCACATCGGGCAGTGTGAAGGGGGCCACCTCGAGCTCGATGAGCACGGCCAGCGTCTCCTGTGCCCCTAACTCGACGATACGGGATCCGGGCGTGTAGCCGAGGGCACGGGCCTGCACCACGTAGAGGCCGGGCGTCAGGTGGTCGAGGCGAAAGCGGCCTGTGGTGTCAGTGCGCAGGAGGACCGGTTTGCCCACGATCGTGATCGCGGCATTCGGGATCGGCTGCTGGCTGGCCCGATCCCGGAGGGTGCCCAGCAGGCCGGCCGTCTGCTGTCCGTCGAGGAGCATGGGGCCGACCACGAATGCCAGGCTGAGTAACAGGCTGCGGGTCACCATGGACGCTCAATTCTAACGTTCCCGGGGTCTTGACGCTTTATGCATCTCGGTGGTATTTCAAGCACTAGCTCCGCCGTTAGGGGATTCTCCCAGTGGCCGTCATCCCACTGGCCATTTTCACAACCGGTTTTTTTGTCGCCGCGAGCGGCAGCCGACCCTCGCGTCGTCTTGTCGTCTCTTCACCAGGGGAGTCGCCATATGCTCCACAAATGTCTGAAGGTGCTGTTCGTTCTCGCGATCGGCGTCGCCGTGCCCGCCTGGGCGCAGGACGCCGTGGTGCGCGGGTCGATCCGCTCCGACCGCGACGAGCCCGTGCCAGTCGTCGGTGTCCAGATCCCGGAGCTCCAGCTGCAGGTGCTGAGCGGGGCGAACGGGCTGTACACCATCCCGATCCCGGCCGCGCGAGTGCACGGACAGCCGATCACGGTGCGCGTCCGATCGATTGGGTACAAGCCCCAGAGCAAAAGCGTGACACTCTCGCCGGGCGAGCATGTCGTCGACTTCACGCTCGCCACGGACGTGAACATGCTCGAGGCGATCGTCGTCACCGGCGTGCAGGATTCGACGCCCCAAATCAAGTCGCCCTTTGCGGTGACGCGCATCGACATGACGGCCACGCCCACCGCGGCGTCCGACCCGTTGCGCGCGCTGCAGGGGAAGCTTGGCGCGAACATCGTGTCGGGCACAGGCCGGCCCGGCACGCAGGCGTCGGTGATGCTGCGCGGCCCGACCTCGCTGAATGCGTCAGGTCGTAGCCAGGATCCGCTCTACATCGTGGACGGCGTGATCATCAACGGCAACCTGCCCGAGATTGCGCAGCAGGACATCGAGAGCATCGAAGTGGTGAAGGGTGCCGCCGGCGCCTCGTTGTATGGCGCGCGCGCGGGCAATGGCGTCATCAACATTCGGACGAAGTCCGGCAATCGCATGCTGGATAACACCGTGCAATTCGGTCTCCACAGTGAAGCCGGAGTGTCGGACATCGAGCGCGATTTCGGGCTCGCGCGCTTCCACGCGCTCCTGACGGACGAGACCGGCAAGCGGTTCTGCACGAGCGTTACGGGACAGCCGCTGTGCGCGCGCACGTTTGATTATGCCACCGAAGCGGCGCGCGTGAACAACGCGCCTGGCGACACCGCGGGGACGGTCCCCGGCTTCCCGCTCGATCCCGGCTCTTCGATTTCGCCGTCCGCGGTCGGGGGTCGTACGGGCAACGTGCTGAAGGAAGTGTTCCAGCTGAATCCGTGGCCCGGCACCGCGTACAACGCCGTGGCGCAGACGGTGCAGCCGCACCCATTCACCCAGAACAGCATTGATCTGACCGGCCGCTACGGGGACACGCGCTTCTACGCCAGCGCGACCAATCTGTCGGAGCAGGGCGCGATTCGGTTCCTCAACGGCTTCCAGCGCAGCTCATTCCGCGCGAATGTCGATCAGCTCATCGGGACGCAATGGAACGTCGGCGTGCGCGCGTTTTACAGCCGCGACTCGCAGGACGGCGCGAACAATGACGGCGGCAACGGTGCGTTCTTCCAGCTCACGCGCGTCCCCGCGGTCGCGGACATTCTCAAGCGCGATACGCGCGGCAATGTTTACATTCGGCCCAACCTGCAAGGCGGTGGCAGCCAGAACGCGAATCCGCTCTACTCGTTCGAGAACGCGCTGCGCAGCGATGTCGCGAGCCGCTTCATCGGCAGCGCGGTCGTCACCTACCGCCCGCTCGGCTGGCTGAATTTCGAGGGCAGCCTCGGTTATGACGTGCGGCGCACCACGTTCTCGCAGATTCAGGACAAAGGATTCCGCACGACGGGGTCGAATCCCAACGTCAACAACGGATTTATTTTCCGGGGAGGCGCCGGCAACGAGGCGGTCGACGCCGACCTCAACGCCACCGTGCACCGGCAGCTGGCGCCGGATCTCCTGAGCCGCTTCACCGCACGGTACTCGTTCGAGCAGCGCGACGCCGACATCAACACCGGGCAGGGCCGGTTCCTGTCGGTCAAAGGCGTGACGTCGCTCGGGAACGTGACGCAGAACCAGGCGGTCGCCTCGACGTTCTCGCGGATTCGCCAGATCGGTCAGTTCTTCGGCGGCAACTTCGAGTACAAGGATCGCTACATTCTCGACGCCCTGGTCCGGCGCGACGGCAGCTCGCTGTTCGGCATCGGCAATCGCTGGGCGACGTTCGGCCGTGTGTCGGCCGCCTGGCGTCCCTCGAAAGAGGCGTGGTGGTTCATCCCGCAGGTCAGCGAGCTGAAGCTGCGCGCATCGTACGGCACGGCCGGCGGTTCGCCCAACTTCACCGCGCAGTACGAGACGTTCAACATCGGCGGCGGCGGCATCCTCACCCTCACGACACTGGGCAACCGCAACCTCCGTCCCGAGCTGCACCACGAGGTGGAGCTCGGCGCCGACATCGAGTTCTTGGGCCGCTACGGGCTGACCGCGACGTACGCCCGCTCGCATATCGACAATCAGATTCTGCAGGTGCCGGTCTCCTCATCGACCGGCTATCAGAATCAGTGGCAGAACGCGGGTGAGCTGCTGAACATCACGCACGAATTGGCATTGAACATCCCCGTGGTCTCGCGCCGTGAGGTCCAGTGGTCCATGAACCTGGTGTATGACCACAACCGCAGCTTTATCGAGCGGCTCGACGTGGCGCCCTACAACTACGGGACGGACCAGCAGGGTGCGGACCAGCTCTTCCAGGCGCAGGTCGGCGAGCGGGTCGGCACGTTCTACGGCCGCGCGTTCCTGCAGTCGTGCGGCCAGCTGCCGAAGCCGTTCAGCGACGACTGCGGCGGAGCGACCAGCTCGTTCCAGCGGAACGACGAAGGCTGGCTCGTCTGGGTGGGTGCGGGGAATCAGCCGGGCTGGGGCATCACGCACAACTTGTGGGAGACGCAGCTGCCGGGTGCCGCGGCGCCCTGGGGCGTCGCGCTGAATTGGGGCATGCCGATCATTCTTCGCGGCAATCCGAATAACCCCACGGACGCACAGCGGGTACGGCTCGGCAATGCGCTGCCGGACTTCCGGTTCGCGATCACGCAGAACGTGTCGTGGCGCCGGGTGAGCTTGTACGCGCTGATTGACGCGTCGATCGGGCAGCGCGTCTGGAATGAAGGGTTCCACTGGGCGCACCTCGACTTCCTGTCGCATGACGTCGATCAGGTGGGCAAGACGGTCGAAACGGCCAAGCCGATCGGCTACTACTACCGCGCCGCGCCGCCCGACAACGGCTCCGGTGTGGGCGGATTCTACGACCTGCTCGGGCCGAACAACTTCAGCGTCGAGGACGCGAGCTACACGAAGCTGCGCGAGCTGGCGCTCTCGTATCACGTCGGGCGGATCGCCGGCACCGGGGACTGGGCCTTCAGCCTCATCGGCCGCAATCTCCTGACGCTGACGGGCTACCGCGGGTTCGATCCCGAGGTGGGAATCGCCACGGTGCCCGGCGGGAATATCAACGACAACGTCAGCTCCTCGCGCGCGATCAACGCGGTCGACGCGTTCGTGTTCCCGAACCTGCGGACGTTCACGTTCCGCCTCTCCACCACCCTTTAGGCCCGGAGGACGCATGAACAAGAAATATCTCCTCGCCCTGATCGCGCTGGTGGTGACCGTCGCGTGCACGGACCCGCTCGCGATCGCCAACCAGAACGATCCGGACCGTACCCGAGTGTTCACGAACCCGGCCGATCTTCAGGTGTTCACGTCGGGGTTGTTCGCCGTGATGCACCAGAGCACGCTGGGCGGCAGCAACGACGATCTCGACACCCAGATGATGGTGATGGGAATGGAGAACACCTCGACGCTGGCGAACTTCGCGATGGGACCGCGAGGGTCGATCCCGCGGAATCCCATCACGAACCAGCGCGGCAGCCAGGGATCGGCCGGCAATTATCACGACTGGTTCCGCGGCCACCGTGCCGCGCGGCAGGCGGCGCTGGCGATCGCGGCGCTGAACAAGCTGAGCCTCGGCTCGGCACCGGCCAATGCGCGGGCGCGTGCCTTTGCGCGGTTCGTGCAGGGGATCGCGCTAGGTGATCTCTCTTTGGCGTATGACTCGGCGTCGATCCTGACGGAGAACGACAATCCGCAAGCGGACGCCGCTGTGGTTGTGCCGCTATCGGGGTATCAGGCGGTGAATACCGCCGCGCTCCAATACCTTGATTCCGCGATCGCCATTGCCGCCGCCAATGACACGGCGTTCCCGCTGCCGGTCGTGCCGAATTTCTGGATCAACGGTATCGGGATGACGAAGGCGCAGTTCATCCAACTCGTCCGCTCGTACAAGGCGCGGTTCCGGGCCGACGTTGCCCGCACGCCGGCCGAGCGCGCGGCGGTGGATTGGACACAGGTCATCGCCGACGCCAATGCCGGCATCACGGCCGACTTCGCGCCCAGCATGGATCCCACGAACGGGTGGGACGTGGTCTGGGTGATTCAGCACTTCACCACCGGCGCCGCCGCCTGGCATCAGATGTCGCAGTTCTGGCTGGGCATGGCAGACACGTCTGGTGGCTATGCCGCGTGGCTGAACACGCCGTTGAACGTGCGGACGCCGTTTCTCGTGGTCTCGCCCGACCAGCGTTTGCCGGGCGGCGCGAACTGTCTCGCGCCCTGTTCCGTCGCCGCGCGCACGGCCCAGGGCGCCGCCGCGGGCACCGGCAACAACGGACAACCGTTCGCCAATACGCCGTACTTCCGCAACCGGCCGTCGGGTTCGGACGTTTCGGGCGATCCGTTGCAGATCTCGATGTACGATTTCTGGCGCTCGCGGGCGTTCCGGCAGGCGAACCGCATCGGGCCGTATCCGATTCTGACCGCCGCCGAGATTCGGCTGCTGGCGGCGGAAGGATATCTGCGCACGGGCAATTTCCCCGCGGCGATCAGTCGCATCAACGCCTCGCGCGACACGAACGCGGCGACGGGCAAAGGCAAGCTGCCGCCATTGCTGGCCACCGCGGTCGATACGACGACGGTGCCCGGAACGGCGGTCAACTGCGTGCCGAAGGTGCCGGATCCCGCGCAGGCCTATAAGGGGACCAGGTGCGGCAACACCTGGGACGCACTGAAGTACGAGTACCGGATGGAGACGGCCTATACGTCGTACGGTGCGTGGTTCTTCGCGGGGCGCGGCTGGGGCGACTTGCCGCAGAATACGGCGACGCAGTGGCCGGTGCCGTTCCAGGAAATGGATGCGCGGCGTCAGACGTTCTACGGCTTTGGCGGCGGCGGTCCGTCCAGCTCGGCGGCCGGGAACTACGGTCTGTTTTTGGGCGGCGTCTATTGATGGTTGGGCGTCGCACCCTCGTGGGCATTGGGGCGATGATGGCAGGAGTGAGCGGGTGCTATACGTACATCCCGCTCACCACCCAGCCCCAGCCGCAGACGCGTGTGGCCGCGGTGTTGACCGACGTGGGTCGGGCCGAGGCGGGCACGCAGATCGGCTCGCAGAGCGATCGCGTCGAGGGCAGGTTGCTCGACACGTCGGATACGGCATACGTCCTCGCGGTGTCCGCCGTGAAGCCGATCCACGGCACCTGGGTGCGTTGGACTGGCGAGCAGGTGAGCCTGCGGCGCAATTACGTCGCCACGCTGTCCGAGCGCCGGCTGTCGAAAGGCAAGACGGCGCTCTTCGCGGGCGGCACGGCGCTCGGAATCTTTGTGGCCATGGTGAAGCTGAACATCTTCGGATTTGGCGCGATCGACATTCCGATCATCGGCGGCGGCCCGAATACCGGTGATCAGTGATGCCGGCCGCCGGAACAACTCACAGGTGAGTGTACACATGAAGCGATTTGGGTCATTACTGATCTGCGGCGCGTTCGCGGGAGTCATCGGTTGCAAGAAGGAGGCGACGTTCACCGAGCCACTGCCGGATTATGCCGCGATTCACTGGGTGAACGCGGTCCCCGACACCGGGCAGCAGGACATGCGCGTCGTCGATGTGCCGTCCAACGCAGGATTGTTCGACGCGAACTTCCGCGGCGTCAAGTCAATGTTCTACGAGCCGATTCTCGCGGGCTCGCGCACGATCGAGATCTTCAACAGCAGCACCGATCCCGTGATCTCGAGCCAGGTGCTCGCGCAAGCCACCCAGAATTTCGTCGTGAGTTCAGCGTACACGTTCATCCATGCGGGCTTCGCGCGTACCGGTTTCACACCGGCGCATGCGGTGTTGGTGATTCAAGACGCGCCGCCCACACCGGACACTCTGTCCATCGCCTTCCGCGCCATCAATGTGGGCGCGGGCCTCGGCCCCGTGGACGTGTGGGCGGTCCGGCGTCCGGTGAACGCCCTGACGGTCGACAGCCTGCCCGACGCGCGCGGCGCGGCGAACGTCGCGTACGGAACCGCCTCCGCGTACGTCACGATCGCCAAAGACGTCGCGGGAGCGGATTCCGTGCGGATCGTCTTTACGACGGCGGGGACGAAGACAGTCCTGGCGGCGGTGCTCGCGCCTCCGGGTGTGGTAGGCTCAACGAGCTTGGATCCTATCGCCGGATCGCGCATCGGCGGGAGCGTGCTGACGGCGGTCTTGGTGCCGCGCTCGGTCGCCGGCAGTCAGGCGCCGGCGGGCTTCACGACGCCCTCGATGCTCTACCTCGTCGACCGGCGGCCGCCGGGCACCGCGCGCTAAGGCCTCCAGCGCGGCATCACCTCGCTCCGCTGATTATTGGCGGTGCGGGTGATCCGCAGGAGTCCGGTACCGTCCGCGTTCGCGACCCAGATGTCGGCGTCGCATTCGAACGCGAGCCGCTGGCCGTCCGGCGTCCAGGACGGCACGCCGCACGGCGTCGTCGGGCTGACGCGGACCGGATTGGACCCGTCCGAGTCCATCACCCAGACGGCGAATCCCGCCGGATCGCGATCCGACATGAACGCGATCTTCGCGCCGTCGGGGGACCACGCGGGCGCGAGGTCACTCGCCGCATTTTGGGTGAGATTGACTGCGCCCGCGCCAGTCGTATCCATCACATAGATGTCGCCGATGCCGCGCGGGCTGCTCCGATCGCTGGCAAACGCGATTTTCGACCCGTCAGGCGACCACGCCGGCTGGACGTCGTTGCCGGAGTCAGTGGTCAGGCGCACCACGTTCGAACCGTTCACGTCCATCAGATAGAGGTCGAAGCCCGCGCTGTCACGGTCGCTGACGAACGCGAGGCGATTGCCGAGCGGAGACCAGGCGGGCTGCGCGTCCTCGTGGCTGGTGTCGGCGGTGAGGCGTGCCACTGAGCCGGTGCTCAGCGTGAGGACGTACACGTCGGTATGGCGCAAATCGTCACGACTCGATTCAAACGCCAGCTGGGTGCCGTCGGGCGACCAGGCCGGCCAGGAGTCATAGGCAACATTTGACGTGAGGTTGACATCGCTGGTCCCGTCCGCGCTGAGGAGGAAGATGTCGTCGCGACCGGCGAGGCCCTGGCTCACATAGGCGAGCGCGTGCCCGGGTGCAAGGGGCGGCAGCAGCGGCTGGTGATCCGTGCCCAGGCCGCAGGCGGCCAGCGCGGCGGTCGCGCCGGCTACAACGAGGGTGGTGCCAAGCAGCAATCGCAGTGCGACGCGCATGAGAATGAGGGTGGGGGCGGCGTGCCGGACTGTCAAGACTGTAGGGCTTCCCTTGCGGGCTTCGGACAGGTGCTTCACTATTCGGACAAGCGTTTGATTCCCGACTCTCCTCACTCGGAGGAAGCATGGATCAAATTTCCGTTCGCTGCGTTCTTCACCTCCAGCGCAACATCATTATTCCCGGTCGATGTAGTCGCTAGCGGCCGATAGCAGTCGTCTCTGCAGGCCGCTCCCGGTCTTCGGACCGGACGATCGCGTTTCCAGGTCCATTCCTTCAAACAATGAGGAAGGGGATTATGCGATTTGCGATTTCGAGAACACTCCTGCCCGTCACGCCCGTGCTGCTATTGGCATTATGCGCGCGACCGGCGGCGGCGCAACAAGCGTCCGTCGATGGGCGGGTCGTGGATTCGGCCTCCCACCAGCCGCTGATTTCCGCCGAGGTGCTCATCGCGGGCACGACCATTCGAGCGGTGACCGACCGGGAAGGGCGTTTTCACATTGCAAACGTCCCGCCGGGGTCGGTGACATTGCGGGCAAAATTCATTGGCTACCGCGTGGCTCTGCAGACCATTACTGCCACCGCCGGCCAGGCAACGACTGTTGAACTTCAGCTCGCCGCCGCGCCGGTCGGCCTTGAGGCGGTCGTCGTCACGGCCACGGGTAACGCGATGCAACGCGAGCAGGGCAACGCGGTGCACACGGTCGATCCGGCCGACGTGATCTCGAAGGGGGCGCCGACGAGTCTTGCCGACGCACTGAGCGGCCGGGCTCCAGGCCTGCTGATCCAGAACTCCGGTGGCACGAGCGGCACAGGGACGCGCGTGCGGATCCGTGGTTCCAACAGCCTCTCGCTCTCCAATGAGCCGGTGATATATGTGGACGGGATTCGAGTCGAGAACGGCGCGAGCTCCATTTCCGTTGGTGTCGGGGGACAGACGCCGTCGCGGCTCAACGACATCGATCCCAGCGATCTCGAGCGTGTGCAGATCGCGGGCGGACCCTCAGCGAACGTCTTGTATGGTACCGACGCCGCGAATGGCGTGATTCAGCTACAGACCAAACAAGGGAAGGTTGGCCCGACGCGGTGGGACTCGTACGCCGAGGGCGGTATTCTGAACGATATCACGACATATCCGGCGAATTACCGCGGTCTCGACGCGCTCGATTCCACGTGCACACTGATCTCGACGGTGCGTGCGACAACGCCGTGCGTGCAGACGCGATTGTTGAGCTTCAATCCCCTGGAGACCAACAGTCCCTTCCGCACGGGTCATCGCCGTCAATACGGCTTGGCCGCATCCGGCGGCACCGATCAGATGACGTATTACCTGGCGGGCCACTTCAATGACGAGCAGGGCGTGTACGCCGTCAACAAGAACCGCCAGACCAGCTTCTTGCTCAATGTCCATCAATTCGTCGGCGCCAAATTCGACGCGCTCGCGCGCGGGGGCTACACGACGACCACGCTGCGGCTGCCGGAAAACGACAACAACTCCCTCGGCGTGCTCTCGAGCGGCTTCCTCGGTCGCGCCGATACCATCAACCAGGGCTATGGCTTCCTCACGCCACAGCAAAGCGCTTCCATCCGCACGTTCCAGCAGATCGATCGCTTTACAGGCAGCATCCTCCCGACCTATCGGCCCAAGGACTGGCTGACGATCAATGGCGCCCTGGGCGTGGACTTCACGAGCCGATTCGATCACAAGACGTTCGTGCCGGGAGCCATTCCGGCGTCGTTCAGCTCGACTTCGAATGCAGGCAGCCGGGCGGCCAATCCGTTCCAGATCTACAACTGGACCGCGAGCGTCAATGCCACGGCTTCATTCGTCCTGACGCCATCGATCAACTCGACCACCACCGCTGGCTTCCAGTACTACCACAACCTCTTCCATGGGGTGCTCGCCAGCCGTCAGAACCAGACCGCCGGCACCGGCTCGCTCGGCGGCGGCGTCATCCCCGCCGACAGCGAGACGACACAGCCCGTCGCGACCCTGGGGAAGTATCTCGATGAGCGCGTCGCGATCAAGAACCGGATCTTCATCGACGGCGCGGTGCGCAGCGACAAGAACTCGGCGTTCGGCATCAAGTTCGGGAACATCATCTACCCGAAGCTCTCGACGTCATGGGTCATCTCGGAGGAGCCGTTCTTCCCACGGAGCGACGTGGTCAACACCCTGCGCTTGCGGGCAGCGTGGGGCCAATCCGGTGTCCATCCGGGACCGCTGGACGGCGTCGAATACTTCAGTCCGACACCCGTCGTCGTCAACAATGTCGACGTACCGGGGTTCACCGCCGGCAATCTCGGCAACCGCACGTTGAAGCCGGAGCGTACCCGCGAGGTCGAGCTGGGCTTCGAGGCGGGACTGTTCCGCGATGTCGCTCATGTGGACGTCGCCTATTACGACAAGTCGTCGCGTGACGCGCTCATCGCGGTCACGCTCGCGCCCAGCCTCGGTGGCCCGACGACGCAGTTCGAGAACCTCGGACGAGTATCGAACAAGGGCGTCGAGATCTCCGCGAATGTCACGCCCGTGCGCCGTGAGAAGGTCGAGGTCAATCTGACCGTGAGTGCCTGGGGCAACCGCAATCGGCTCATCGAGCTGGGGCCTGGTATCTCGCCCATCATCTTTGGACTCGGCGGCGCGTCGCAGCGTCATCAGCCCGGCTATGCGCTGGGTAGTTACTTCATGACACCGTATTCGTGGCGCGACGCCAACAAGGACGGCATCGTGGACACGAGCGAAGTGACGCTCGGCGGTGCGCCCGTATTCCTCGGGCAGCCGTTCCCGGATCACGGGCTTAGCCTTTCCGCCGACGTCACGATTCAGCATCGCGTCCGCCTCTACGCACTGCTGGACGGGCGCTTCGGCAACAAGCTGTTCAATAGCACCGAGCAGTTCCGGTGCTTGCCGCCCCGCAATAACTGCCGCGCGCTCAATGACAAGACCGCGTCACTTACAGACCAGGCGGCCGCGGCCGCCAACCTCAAGGGCACCCAAGCGGGCTACGTCGAGGATGGGGGATTCACGAAGCTGCGCGAAGTGTCTCTCACATTCTTTGCGCCAACCCGCTGGGCGCACACGTTGGGCGCCCAAGATCTCAGCTTCGCGATCGTCGGCCGTAACCTGGCTACGTGGACGAAATACAAGGGCGTCGATCCCGAGTTGAACGAGGCGGGCCAGAACAATTTCACGACGGCTGACTTTCTGACGCAGCCGCCCGTGCGGTACTTCATCGCACGCGTCAACATCACCTTCTAGGCGCGAGGACAGAGCCATGATTGCCATTCTGCATGACATGATCGGCCCACTGCTCCGGCGCTCGCGCCGGCTCTGGGGTCTCGCGGCGTCGCTGGCAGGAGCCGGCACGCTGCTCGCTGCGTGTCACCTGCTGGACGTCTCCAACCCGGATATCGTGCCGCCGGGAGGATTGAACAACGCCGCGGCGCTGCCGACGATCCGCGCCGGCGCCATCGGAGACCTGCACATCGCCTACAGCGGGTCGGGCGCCCAAGGCTCCGGTGGCACGACCGAGGGCGTGATCCTGCTCGGCGGCATGTTGGCGGATGAGCTGATCAACACGGAGACGTTTCCGGATCGCATCCTGGCGGACGCCCGCCAGCCGCAGCGCGAAAGCGTCACGCTGACGAACGTGTTCCGGAACGTGCACCGGGCGCGGCGGGCGGCAGAGGCTGCCGCCGGCAAGTTCCGCCAGTATTCGCCCGATACGACCCTCGACGCGGGGCTTGCGGAAATGCTCAGCCTCGCGGGCTATGCATATATCTTCCTCGCCGAGAACTATTGTTCAGGCGTGCCGGTGAGTACGGTGAACGCAGATGGCACGTTCACCTACGGCGACCCGCTCACCACGGCACAAGTGCTGGACACGGCGCTGAATCGCTTCCGGCAGGCACTGGCCGCGGCCTTCGCTCTCGACACGGTGAAGGCATTCGCGACCGGTGGTCTGTCGCTGCTCGCCTCGATACGGGCGAGCAGGCCCAACATGATCAACCTGGCGCGGGTGGGTATCGGTCGCGTGCTCGTCGATGCAGGGAATCTGGCAGCGGCCGACACAGCGGTCACGGCGGTCGGGACATCGTTCGCATATCTGATCCAGCATGATCTGAATACGACACGGCAGAACAACGGCGTGTTCAATGGGATCCGGAAGTTCAAGCGGTATGGCGTTCCGGACGTCGAAGGGCGCGCGGGTCTCGCGTGGCGGACGGTTGTTGACCCGCGCACGCCGTCGTTTCGGACTCCGGCGACGAATTTCGGATTCGACGGCGCGACGCCGCAGTACGACCAGAACCGCTATGTGGACGAGAAGGCGGCGACGCCGCTCGCGTCCGGCCTCGAGGCGCGGTTGATCAACGCCGAGGCCGCCCTGCTTCGTAAAGACACCACCACGTACCTCACCACGCTGAATACACTGCGGGCGACACCGCCGAGTTATGTCCTAAGCGGGACGGCAACACTGGCGGCGATCACGCCGGCACTCACGTCGCCTGCCGATTCTACCGCGGCGGTGACGCAGCTGTTCACCGAGCGGGGCCGCTGGCTGTGGCTGACCGGCCATCGGCTCAGCGATCTGCGGCGGCTGGAGCGGCAGTACGCCCGGCCGGACAGTCTCGTGTTCCCGCACGGCGGATATTTCAAGAGTGGTCTGCAATACGGGTCGGCCACGAGCTACCCAATTCCGCTCGATGAGGAGAACAATCCCAAGGCCGCGATCTGTTTGAGCACGGCGCCCTGAGCGAGCGGACGCGATTCGTTTTTTTAGTTCTTGGTTTTGAAGAGGATGACCCCGCTGACGGCGTTCGAGCCGTAGTACGATGTCCCCTCGATGCCGTTGAGGATCTCGATACTGAGCAGCGTGCTCGCCGGGATCTGATTGAGCGAATGGAAGTCCGACAGCTCCGCGCCATCCATGAAGACGAGTGGGGCGTCGTTCAGCAGGATGCTGCTCCGACCGCGGCGCTCCAGCGCACTGGGCTGTCCATTGCGGTTCTCGCGAAACGTGAATTGCGGCGCGAGGCGCTTTAACGCCTCCCAGGCGGTGAGCGCGCCGCTGCGCTCGATCTGCTCCTGCGTGATCAGGATATGGTCGCTGCCGGACGGCGCGGCGGGAATCGCGTGGGGGTGGCAGCCGGCGAGCAGCAGCAGGAGGACCAGCGACGTCACGCGAGACACCATACTGGATACAACAGGAAACTTCAGATGTCGTCAAGCGCAGCCGGGCATCAATCCACGATGGCGTCCGGCAGCACGTACTTCATCGGATCCACCGGATGGCCGTTCACCCACACCTCGTAGTGCAGGTGCGGACCCGTCGACAGACCCGTGGAGCCGACGTTGGCGATCTTTTGACCCCGCTTCACGCGCTCGCCACGCACGACCCAGATCTTTGAGCAGTGCGCGTAGCGCGTCACCAGGCCGTAACCGTGATCGATGGTCAGCATGTTGCCGTAGCCTTCGACCCACGACACCTGCGTGACGACCCCCGAAGCCGGCGCGTCGATTTCCATTCCCATCGGCGCGGAGACGTCGATGCCTTCGTGCGGACGCGCCAAGTGCAGAATCGGATGCACCCGCTCGCGCGCGAACGCGCTGGTGAGCCAGCCCTTGGTGGGCATGATCGACGGCATCGCCGCATACCGCGAGCGCTGGCTCGACGCGGAATCGTAGGCCTCGTTGAGCGAGTGCACGAGAATGTTGGCGCGGCGCGTCAGCTGGTCCATGTCGATGCGCGCGGCGAGTGCCTGCTGGCCGTTGGCGCCGGCCGCCGCGAGACTGTCGCGCTCGAACCATTGACCGCTTGGCCCACCGATGCCCGCCTGCTGCACGTCCTTGTCGATCGGCGACAGGCCGGCGAGCAACCGCAGCGCTTGCTCGCGCTCGCCGAACACGTTCAGCGTGTCACGCAGTCCGACGAGCCGTTCGCGCAGCCGCTGGATCTCGCTCGCGAGCAGCTGATTCTCGCGCTCGAGCGCGCGGCTCCTCGTGACGTTGACCCCGCGCGAGAGCGCCGTGCCGCCGAGCACGAGAAACAGCAGCGCGACGACGCTGCCGATGCCGACGAGCGCCTTGACGACCGTCTGTGACACCTCCACGGCGCGGGACGACCCCGAGCCGTGTGGGACCAGCATGACGGTCCATTTGCGCTCTGCGTGCTTCTTCTTCATATGGGGATGAAAAAATACTACCGGGTGCCGGACTCCGTCAAATCGGACGGTGTGCGCTCCGTCACATTCGTTCTGGCAAGCTGGCTAGTCCGCATCGGGCTTGGGGAAAAGTGGGGGGGGCTTGGCGACGGTCCAGCCGCCCACCGCCAGGCCGGCGAGATCCCCCAGGCGAACGCTTGCGAGCGCACGATCCGCCCCCAGGGAATTCCACAGCTCGTCCGCCTTGGAGGGAATCAACGGCGCCGACATGACGGCCAGGCGCGCGACGGTGCCGACGAGAGCGACGAGCACCTGATCGAGCTCGGCGTCGCGTTTCGCTTTCGCGAGCTTCCACGGCGCCGTCTCTTCGACGTAGCGGTTGGCGCGGGTCGCCAGCTCGATCACCAGTGCGGCGCCCTGTTGCAGCTCGTGCGCATCCATCGCGCGGCCGTACGCGGCGATCGTCATCTGCCCCGCGCGCTCGAGGGACGATGCGTTCCCCCTCTCCGGAACAGCCTGCCCTGAGCGTAGCGAAGGGGAGAGGGGGCCAGGGGGTGAGGACGGGACGACGCCGCCGCGATAGCGATGGACCATCGAGAGCGAACGCGACGCGAGATTCCCGAACGTGTCGGCGAGGTCGGCGGTGTAGCGCGCGTCGAACCGCTCCCACGAAAAGTTGCCGTCGCCCTCGAACCCGACCTCGCGCAGCAGGAAGTAGCGCAGCGCGTCAGCGCCGTGCCGCTCGATCGCCGTGTCGAGGCTCACCGCCACGCCCGCCGTCTTGCTCATCTTGGCGCCTTCCCACTGCACGTAGCCGTGCGCCCATACCAGGCGCGGCAGCGCGAGATCGGCGGCGAGCAGCATGGCGGGCCAGATCACGCAATGAAACCGCGTGATCCCCTTGCCGACCACGTGGAGGTCCGCCGGCCACAGCCGTTCGTACCCAGGATCGGGGAATCCCGTGGCCGACAGATAGTTGATCAGCGCGTCGAACCAGACGTACACCGTCTGCTCGCTGTCGCCGGGGAAGGGAATGCCCCACGGCAGGCGCTGCCGCGAAATCGACACGTCCTGGAGCCCGGCCTCGAGCAGCCGCACGACTTCGTTGCGCCGGATGGCCGGCTCGATGCGAAACTCGCCCGACGCAATCAGCGCGAGCAGCCGCTGGCCGTAGGCGCTCAGCCGGAAGAAGTGGTTGCGCTCCTTGGTCGGGATGAGCTCCAGCGTCGGGTGCTCGATGCAATGGCCGTTCGCGATCTGCGCCGGCGACTTGAACTCCTCGCAGCCGGTGCAATACAGCCCCTCGTAATCGGCGACGTAGAGATCGGCGGGGCGCAGCCGCTGGATGCGCTCGAGCAGCGCGACGACGCCGCGCACGTGCCTGGGTTCGGTCGTGCGGATCCAGTCGTCGTTGCTGCACTCGAGCCGCCGCCAGTAGTCCGCGAAGGTCCCGGCCATGCGGTCGACCCACGCGCGCGGCGTCACGTTCCCGCGCGCCGCCGCCTGAATCACCGACTGGCTGTGCTCGTCCATCCCCATGAGGAAATGCACCTGGTCGCCGCGCAGCCGTCGGTAGCGGGCGATGCAGTCGGCGCCGACCTTCTCCAGGGCGTGCCCCAGGTGGGGATCGCCGTTGGAATAGTCGATCGCGGTGGTGAGGTAGAACTTCGTCACTACGGCTGCAGCTCGGCGAGCGCGACGACGCGCGTGTCCCCCGCGTCGGAGCGCAGCGTGCCGCGCTCGCGGAAGATGTCGACGGCGATCACGCGCTCGTTGCCGGCGGACGTCTTCACCGTCTTTCCTTCCTTGGGAAAGCGCTTGCGCTGCTCGACGTAGAAGTCGTGCTCGTAGTGCAGGCAGCAGAGGAGCCGGCCGCAGGGCCCCGAGATCTGCACCGGATTCAGCGACAGGCCCTGTGCCTTCGCCAGCGACAGGCTGACCGGTCTCCCTTCGGGCAGCCAGCTCGAGATGCAGAGCTGGCGGCCGCAGCGTCCGATCCCGTCCAGGCGTTTGGCTTCGTCACGCGCGCCGATCTGGCGCAGCTCGATCCGCGTGCGGAACAGCCCGGCGAGGTCCCGCACCAGCGCCCGAAAATCGACGCGCTGCTCGGCGGTGAAGTAGATCGTGAGCTTGCGCTTGTCCCACTGCCACTCGGCGTCGGAGACCTTCATGGGCAGCGCATGCTGGCGCACGCGGTCCCGCACGGTGCGGCGTACCTCGTCCTCGTTGATCCGGAGCTCGACCGCGATCTTGCGATCGTCCGGGCTGGCGATGCGCACGATCGACCTCAGGGGCTCGGGGCTGGGGGCTGGGGACTCGGGGCTCGGGGCCTGGGGCTGGGGGCTTCCCGAGTCCCGAGTCCCGAGCCCCGAGCCCCCACCGCAGGCGCCGCACCGCTCGCACTTTTTCGCCGCGATTTCATTCAACGCCGAGACCGCGCCGAAGTCCTGCCCACGCTCGACCTCGACGATGACGGGAACATCGAGGCGGAGGGAGGAGGAGTCTGCGGACGGCCAGGTGAAATATTCTCGCCGGTTCCCTTTGAACCGGACTTCGATCACAGGCGTCAACTCACTTCTCGGTTAGCGCACCCATGGAAAGGTACTTCTCCTCGCGGCGTTTGAGGAGCTTGTCCGTTTTCAGCCGGCGGAGCTGGGCGAGATGGCGCTGCAGCGCGTCGCCGAGCGCGGCCGCGGCGGCTTCGGGATCGGAGTGGGCGCCGCCCGGCGGCTCGGGGACGATCTCGTCGATCACGCCCAGGTTGAGGAGATCCTGCGCGGTGATCTTGAGCGCTTCGGCGGCGCGCTCGCGCTGGCTCGCATCCTTCCACAGGATGGCGGCGCAGCCTTCGGGGGAGATGACGGAATACACCGAGTTCTCGAGCATCAGCACGCGGTCGGCGAGGCCGACGGCCAGCGCTCCGCCCGATCCGCCCTCTCCGATCACCGCGGTGATGATGGGCGTGGGCAACGATGCCATCTCGATCAGGCTGCTCGCGATCGCTTCGGCCTGGCCCCGCTCTTCAGCGCCGAGGCCGGGATAGGCCCCAGGCGTGTCGACCAACGTGATGACGGGAGCGCCGAACTTTGCGGCCATGCGCATGAGGCGCGTCGCCTTCCGGTACCCCTCGGGATGCGCCATCCCGAAGTTGCGGAAGAGATTCTCCTTGGTATCCCGGCCCTTTTGATGACCGATGACCATGACGCTGGTGCCGTCGAGCCGCGCCCATCCGCCGACGATGGCCGGATCGTCCCGAAACAGCCGGTCGCCGTGCAGCTCGACGAAATCGGTGAACACGGTGTTGACGTAGTCGAGGGGGTAGGGGCGCCGCGGATGGCGGGCGACCTGCACGCGCTGCATCGGCGTGAGATTGCGGTAGATCTCGACCCGCAGCGTCGTCAGCTGCTCCTCGAGCGGGCGGGTGTTTGAGCCACCGACGCGTTTGAGCTCCTCGATCTGTTTTTCCAGCTCGAGCAATGGTTTTTCGAAATCGAGGGTATACGTCGCCATTCAAATCCGTTGTTGTGAATTTGTGTAGGGGCGCAGCATGCTGCGCCCCTACCAGATCAAACATTCCTGCTACGCCTTGACCAAACTCACCCCATCTGTTCCCAGGAGATCACGTAGGGCAGCCATCAGATCATCCGCCGCGTCGACCCGAAATGACCGGCTCCGCAGCCGCACCGCTTCATTTCCCGATCCATTGGCGCCGCTCCACTCGATAAACACGGGCGTCGAGCCGGGATGCGCCGCACACAAGGCCGCGATCGCGCGGGCGGTGTCCGGCTCGGGCGGCTTTCCCCCCGACCAGCGCAGCGCGATCCCGATTGCGCCGCTCGGCTTCAGCTCGTCCAGGAGCCGCGCGCTCTCGACGATGAAGGGCGCCTGCTCCTCACCCCGATCGCGCGCGCTGTACCCGCCCGTCAGGAGGTAGGCACCGTCGGCGCGGATCACGCCGTTCAGCTTGGCCCACGCCTCCGGGAACACCAACGCCTCCGCCGCGCCGTGAAAGTCCTCGAGCGTGAGGCGCGCGTACTCGGCCCCCGTCTTCTTGGAGATTTGCCGCTTCACCACCGTGACCACCGCGGCCGCGGTGACCTTTTGCGGGCTCCACATCCCGAGGGTCGCGGTCGTACGGGTCCCGAAAAGCTCCACCTCAGCGCCGTACTTGGCGAGGGGGTGGCCGGAAATGAAGAAGCCAAGCACCGCTTTTTCCCGTACCAGGCGCTCGTGCTCGGTCCAGGGGGGGACGTCCGGGAGGGGGGACTGGGGACTGGGGGCTGGGGATTCGGCGCCGAACAGGCCCCCCTGACCGGTGAACCGCTCCTGCTGCCTCACCTGCGCTTCGCTGAAGGCGTGATCGAGGGCGGCGACCAGCTGGGAGCGCTCGCCGCCCAGCGAGTCGCAGGCGCCCGAGTCGATCAGCGATTCGATGACGCGCTTGTTGCAGAGCCGCAAGTCGATGCGGTCGCACAACTCGACGAGCGAGTGGTAGGGAGCCTGCTGCCGCCCCGCGATGATGGAGGCGATCGCCCCTTCGCCGACGTTGCGCACGGCGCCCAACCCGAACCGGATCCGCTGATCACCGACCACCGTGAACTTGTACCCCGACTCGTTCACGTCGGGCGCGAGCACCTGCAGATCGAGCTCGCGCGCCTCGTTGATGTACTGCACCACGCGATCGGTATTGCCGATTTCCGACGACAGCAGCGCGGCCATGAACTCCGCGGGATAGTAGGCCTTGAACCAGGCGGTCTGGTAGGACAGGATCGAGTACGCGACCGAGTGCGACTTGTTGAAGCCGTAGCGGCCGAATGTCTCGATCTGGGCGGCGATCTCTTCAACCGTCTTCTTGTCGTGCCCGCGCGCAATCGCCCGCTTCACGAAGTTGCCCAGCTCTTCCTGGATCAGCTCCTTGATCTTCTTGCCGACCGCCTTGCGCAGTACGTCGGCCTCGGCGAGCGAGTAGCCGGCCAGCGCGCTCGCGATGCGCATCACCTGCTCCTGGTACACGATCACACCGTAGGTCGGCGCGAGGATCTCCTCGAGCGCCGGATGCGGATAACGAACTTTCTCGCGGCCGAGCTTGCGGTTGATGTAGACGAGGTACATCCCGGTGTCGAGCGGACCGGGACGCAGCAGCGCGTTGGTCGCGACGAGATCGTCGAAGCAATCGCACTTCATGTTGCGCAGGCAGTCGGTGGCGAGCGGCGATTCAAACTGGAAGATGCCCGCCGTGCGCCCCGCGCGGAGCAGCTCGTAGACCTTGGGGTCGTTCAGATCGGGCTTCTCGAGATCGACCGTCACGCCGTGGCGCTCGGCGACCATCTTGGTCGCGTCGTGCAGGACGGTGAGCGTCTTGAGGCCGAGGAGGTCGATCTTCAACATCCCGACGTGCTCGAGTCCCACCATGTCGTACTGCGTGATGATGGCGTCGCGGTCGGTTTTTGAATCGGGCGCCGTGCACACGGGGACGTAATCGGTGAGCGGTCCCGGCGCGATCACGACGCCCGCGGCGTGCACCGAGGCATGGCGCGCGAGCCCCTCGATCCGGGATCCGAGATCCAGCACTTTCCTGATCCGCTCATCCTGCGCCGCGGCCGCCTTCACCTCGGGGATCTTGTCGCTCGCCTCGGCGAGGGTCACGCTGAACGCCGGCCCCGACGGGATCAGTTTCGTCAGCCGCTCGACATCGCCCATCTCGACGCGCAGCGTGCGCGCGACGTCGCGGAAGGCGGCACGCGCTTTCAGCGTCCCGAACGTGATGATCTGGCCGACGGACTCGCGGCCGTAGCGCTCCCGCGCGTACTCGAGAATCTCGCCGCGGCGCTCGAAGCAAAAATCGAGATCGATATCCGGCATCGAGATGCGTTCGGGATTCAGGAAGCGCTCGAACAGCAGGTCGAACCTCAAGGGATCGACGTTCGTGATGCGCAGAGCGTACGCAATGAGCGACCCGGCGGCTGAGCCGCGGCCGGGGCCGACGGGAATGCCGCGGTCGCGCGCTGCCTTGATGAGATCGTAGACGATGAGGAAATACCCGGCGTAGCCGGTCCGGGTAATGACGTCGAGCTCGTAGGCGAGACGCTGCTCGACGGCCTCCGGAATCGGGTCGCCGTAGCGCTCCGCCGCGCCGAGCCGCGCGAGATGGACGAGCAGATCCTGGTCCGACGCGAATTCCGCAGGGCGCGGGTACTGCGGCAGGAAGTAGCGCTTTTCGAAATCGAATTCGCACAGCTCTGCGACGCGCGCGGTCTCCGCCAGCACGTCGGCCCGGTTGCCGAACAGCGGCAGCATCTCCTTCTCGGATTTGACGTAACTCTCCTGGCCGAAAAACCGGAACCGTTTGGGATCGTCGAGATCCTTCCCGGTCCCGATCGCGAGGAGAACGTCGTGGGCCTCCGCGTCTTCCTTCCTCAGGTAGTGCGCATCGTTAGTCGCGAGGGCGGGCAGGCCGAGCTCGGCGGCAATGCGAAACATGCCTTCCGTGACGAGCTGCTCTTCTGCGATACCGTGATTCTGCACTTCCAACCAGAAGCCGTTCGGCCCGAACGTGCGCGCGAACCACGCGGCGCTCGCCTTTGCGGCCTCGAAATTCCCCTGCCGCAGGTACAGCGCGATCTCCCCGGAGAGGCAGGCCGCCAGGCCGATGATTCCCTCGTGGTGCTGCTCCAGCACTTCCTTGTCGATGCGCGGCCGGCGGTAATAGCCCTCCAGGAATCCGATGGAGGACAGCTTGATCAGGTTCTGATAGCCGGTCCGGTTCTTGG
>WNGP01000656.1_pt1 | contig 27219 bp, 26 predicted proteins | sample 5407671 | NCBI WGS metagenome assembly WNGP01 (sample SAMN13153381, study PRJNA577476) | soil metagenome | isolation source: 40 cm soil or saprolite under Garry oak tree replicate 2 | place: USA:California | collected 2016-06-15
CGGAGCCGACCGTCGGTTTCACGACGCAGGGTGCGCCCACCTCCTCCAGAAAACCCACGGCGGATGAAAGGCTGCGGAGCGTATATTCCCGAAAGCGCGGCGCGAAAAAACCAAGCTCTCCAACGAGGCCGGTCACGAACACCTTGTCGTCCGCGAGCCCCCTGCTGAAGTAAGTGTCTAGGTCCACGCAAGTATCTTTCACGCGCGCGGAATTGCCGTTGCGCGCGACTTCGAGGTAGTCGTCTCCCAATCGGTTTACGTAAGCCCCCAGTTGCCGAGCCGCGTCCTCCCAGTAGCTGGCATAGAATCCTGCGCGCCGCTCGTTAAAGTTCAGCGGGGTCGCCCTGAACCGGCGATACATGTGGGCGTATCGCCGAAGAAGCAGAGAGCGCGTCTCCAGCGTCGAAACTGCTCGCATCAATCATCCCGAAAGTCGTGACGGACGCGGGAATGAGCAAGTCGCGCGCCTCGCGACGACAGGCGACTCCGGGCAGGGCAAGCGTTACAGGTGTCGATCGCGCGCAACAGTTGATGCACTACGCGTCATAGGGTGAGCGACTTACGCGCGCCACTCAGGCCGCCGTAAACGGCACCGTCCGTGCGCATCCCATGCCTCGCTGCCGACTGATACGTCGGCAATCCACATATCACCCGAGGACAAGATGCCCGATAAGCCACGTTCAGCGGAGATGAATCCCGGTCCGGGTTTTCGCGTGCGCAGCACATTCTCGCGACCGGATCCGATGCTGGTTCGGCAGTTTCAGGACTTCGCTACACCGGACATATCGGATCAGCTCAATCGCCTCTACGCCGTCGATTCGGAGATTCACTGCCTGACGAGACGGACTTCTCGCCTGTGCGGTCCGGTGTGCACGGTGAAGATCTTTCCCGGTGACAACCTGATGGTCCACAAGGCATTGGACATCGCACAACCGGGCGACATCATTGCGGTGGACGGGAGCAGCTCCTCCACGGCAGTTCTGGGCGATCTGATCTCTACCAAAGCCAAACATAGGGGCATCGCCGGCTTCGTTGTGGATGGTAAAATCCGCGATCTTCCCGACGTTCTGCAGCTCGACTTCCCAATCTTCGCTCGCGGTACGACTCCGGTAGGCCCGCTCCACCGTGGGCCGGGCGAAATCCACTACCCCATTTGCCTCGGTGGTATTGTCACCTATCCCGGAGACATTCTAGTCGCAGACCAAGCCGGCATCGTAGTCATCCGTCAACAGATCGCGCTCGAGCTCCTGCAACGGTTGCGGTCCTTCGAGGCGAAGAACGCAGACTACGTGGCGGCAGTTCAGCGCGGTGAGTTCTCCAACGCGTGGGTAGATCGTGTGCTCGAGGAAGGCGGTTGTATTGTCGGTGATCCGGAATTTGACGCCGTCGTCGACCAAAGCGAGGCAGCGAACCTCACCGTATAGCCTGAGCGTAGCCACGAAGTCACGCGCGCCGCCGTCAGGACGATTCTCCACGGACTGGATAGCCTGCACTCCGGGACAGCGTGATCCTCATTGTGACCGGCGATCATGGGCTGCATTACACGGCGGGGCGGCTCGGCTGGCGTAGCGGAATTCGCTTTAGCCCCGTGGCTCTGCGACGCCATCTTTCGATGGCTTTGCTCTGAGCAGCGTACCTATTCTGACGCCCTCGTGCTACTACTTTCTGACCGCATTGGGCCGCGTAGGCCCATACCAGCAGACGCGCCAGGGATACTGCCAGTCACTGAATTTACCCCCGCAACCGGGGCTGGGCTCAACTTGAATTCTCGCCCAATTTGCCTGCAGGTCACTCAATGACATCAAACGTGGCGAAATCGCGACAAACGCGTGCTTACAACGAACGGAACTGCGTGACCTCCCCGCGAGTCCCTGCATCCACTTGACGTCTTACGCGGCGCAAGACTGATGCTCCGAGCCAACCGCGCAACCGGTCGCGCTCGTCTGGCTGGAGCCCAAAGATCCAGCTGCCGACGATGGCGAGCGGAATCGTGATCGCGACTTGGCCAAAGAAGTAATACAGGTTTGGCGCCGTCCATGTGCGATCGATAAGAAAGCTCGCGGCCCCGAACGGGACCATCGCCGCGAGCGGATGAATCCAGGCTTGCATCGCGTACTCCCTCGCCGGCACGCCGAGCGCCTTTCTGCAGAACCACGGCGCGAAGCCGAGCGCCATGATGAGTTGTGGAATCGTCGTGCCCCAGGCGACCCCGGTTACGCCCAGTGTAGAACCGAGAATGAAGCTGAGGCTGAGGTTCAAGAGCGCTTCCGCGATGTACGCCGGGGCCAGGCCTTTATGAAGCGCGAGCGCGATGATGCTGTTCCCGAATACCTGATAGCTCATATAGACACAGAGGCCGAGCGCCAGAATCTGAAGAACGGCGCCGGCCGTGCTCATGTACCTCGGTCCCATCCAGAGCGCGATGAACGTCGGGCCGCGAGTCAGGAACGTAATTACGATCGGGAGCACGATGATGGTGCTCAAGCGGACTGACTTCCACATCAACAGCGACGCCGCGCCGAGGCCGTCACTCGCCTGCTTCGAACTGACGAGCGGATAGATCACGTTCGAGACGCCGCTCCGCATTTGCATCGCAACTTGTGTGAGATTGGCACCGATCACGAAGAATACGACCTGCGTTATCGGCATGATCGCCGCGATGACGAGCGCATCCGCCGAGAAGAGCACCATCACGGACGCGTGGATAATGAACGTGTACGCGCTGAAGCTGAGAATCTCCGTGCGCGTCATGCGATCATGGAATCGGCGCGCCACCTGCATCCATGGCTGGAGGCGGTGTGCCGCGATCACATAGGCAACACCGCGAACTGCCACCACCGAAAGCTGCAGCGTGGCTAGCGTTATGAGTCCCCCGCCTTGGCCGACGAAGTGGAACATCGCTCCAGCGCGCAGTACTTCGCAGGTCAGGTCAATCACGTTGAGCAGGTCGAACCTTTGCAGGCCGGCGATCACCGCGCCGTAAACACCGCTCACGAGGGAGAGGGCCACCGTGATGCTGGCGACGAAAACGGCGACGCTCGCCTCGTGGAGGTAGTCGCTCGGCGCCTCAACGATCCGCTGCAGATTGAGCGCGATCACGGCACCGGCGACAACGGCTACGACACCGATCACACTGAACAGGCCGAGCGCCGTGGTAACGAGGCGGTTCGCCGCATCTCGGTCTCCCGTCGCCTCATGACGCGCTACGAACCGCGTCACTCCCTGGCGAATGCCGAAGTCGAGAAGCCCGAGGTAGCCAATGATCGAGCCGAGGACAGCCCACAGGCCGTACCGGGCGTCGCCAAGGTGGTGAACGATAAAAGGTGATAGCACGAAGCTGATCGCCATACCAAAGAGGATGGCGCCCCAGTTCGTAAGGACGTTGATGACTGTGCGACGGGTCGACCGACTCCCCCCAGCGGCAGCGGTCACGTAAGCTCCGACGGGGAGGTGAGTGTCAGCGGCTGTTGAGCGTCTTCATCCGCCCTACGCACCCACATCTCGCGCCAGTACGGCAGAATCGCCCGAGCACACGACCTGTGATACTTGCCGGTACAGGCGGTCCCTTCGAGTAGAATCCAATCACCCGGGATCTTCACCATCTTCCCGGTCGGCTTCTCGATGATCCGATTGACCCGCGCGCGAACCCGACACGTCCGCACGCACAACGGGACCATCTCCACGTCGAAGTAAAGCCCGCGATTCTTCTTATTAGCGTCGAGCGTCGCCTTGATCTCGTTGACGGTCTTGATCTGAACGAGCTCGCCCGGAACGAGATCGAGCTTTTCACGGCGTGTCTTCGCGTGTTCGCCGGCGAGATCGGGGAGCTGCATGCCGCCGCGCATGTGAGTTCGGCGTGTTGAACAGCCACACCTGAGCCTTGTACCCAACGAGGAAACCGCGCGAGCGTTTAAGGATCCACCAGAGCAATAACTTAGTCATCGCGCCGAACGGGAGATTGCCGAGCGCACGTCGCGGACATACTGCATCGGTGAGTACCAATCGATTGGTTCCGACGCGATCGCGTGATCCGTCGCCTGGCAACAGTAGAGCGGCTCCCCAGCCGAGCGGTCTCGGTAAACCGCGTCGTTCAACTGGGCTCCCGTGAACCGAGGCCGCGGAATTCCGCCCGCAGTGCGACCGCCGATCTGGAAGGCGCGCCGCAACGATGCTTCCTTCCAGAACAGTGTGCACTGAGCGTGGAATCCGCCGTGCGCGCTTCCGTCGCACCGTGTGTCGTCGAGGTGCACGGTGTTCTCGCAGCACCTGAGTGTTTGGTTCGTAGCGCCCACCGTGTCGCACGATGAATCCGCGCACATCGTCGACCTGTGCGTCGCGCAGATCCATCCGCAATAATTCCATTTGCGGGCTATCCTGACCGACCGTCATCCCTTCGAACAGAAAGATGTCCAAAACCGGACGACCTCATGGCCGGCGGCCCGCACCATTGTCGCCAGGACAGATCCGATGTAACCGTCGTGACCGGTTATGAAGACGCGCATTCTAACGCTTTATTGAAAAGCATCCCGTGCATGCTCTTGTTCCCTTGGCGGCTCGAGTGCCGCTCTGGTAGGTGCCTGAAGCGGCAGCTGCCGAGTGCGGTCGCGCACCATTTGGCAACTCCCACGCCCACCGACGATCGCGCGTAACGGGGTACCCGGCGCGCGCGGAATGGCCAACGCGGTTGAACCTGTTGCGTCCATTCCACAGTTCGGGATTCCGAACAACATCCAATATCCCTTAATTTCAAGAGAAGGACTCGGATCCGACCTGCTCGGTCAGACCCGACGTGGAATACCTTTAGGAATCACCTGATCCTGGAGTACGAAATTCCCAAGTGGGATGGGATCTCGGACGTCCGAATTTCTATGTGCCGGTGAGTGCGGCGACTGCGCGACGCAAGGCTCAGGCACTTTTGTCGGTACTCGGTACTCAACACTAGAAATGTTGGTTCAGCCAGGAAATCTTCCTGGGCCTGATGCACCTTCGCGGAATGGAGTGTCGCGCCGCCGCCAGTAATGCGGAGGCGTTTTACGCGCAGCGATTCTGGCGTACTGTGGAGAAAAATCTGCTCAGAACGTTACCGCGGCGGCTACCGGCGCCCAAATCAAGTTCTTCACCTTCGGCGTAATGCGCCCGGCGTTAACTTCTACGCCAACAGTACGAAGATCACAGCGATCAGCTCTGTGACCGGAGCGGAGTCAACGACTGGGACCGCTTATGGCGGGGCAGCCAATGGTGGATTGTATTCGGCGATCGCCCCAGGCTCGTACACGTTTGCGAGGAAAGATTGCGGCAACGACTGATAATGGCTTGCCCTGTCGAACGTCAAGGCGAGTCTCGAGGATGGGGAACACTACTCGTTCTATCAGAGTGGATTCTACAACACGATCGCCAAGACTGTCGACGCGTTCATCGTAGAAGATGCAATTCCTCCCGACATCGATTATTCCGTCGCCTTCGTCAGATTCGCCAACACAATCGTCAACGCGAATCCGATGACGCTGTAGGCGAAAAGTACCACGACAGCCATTGAGGTTCCGGTCGGCGCTGAAATCGCGTACAAGGGAGCAGGCGCATTTACTGCTCTGCCACCCGGCGCGGCGACCTGAGCACGCGTTACGCGGAAACGGCGACAAACGCACTCACCAGACCCGCAGTGTCGTTCAGCGGGGGCAGGACGTACACCATCACCGCGCGCAGTGATATCACCGTCGCGCGATCCACCGCTTGTGGGTCCGCTAACAAGGCTTGTCTGGATAATACGCTCAACAGATAGGCGGCCCGGGGAGTGACCGACTGGCGTTGCGTGCGTGCAACGCTGGCCTGCTAGCCACTGCATTCCTGCGCGTTTGCCCCACTCAAGCGGCGGAGGGACCGCCGCGGTTCGTCGGTACGAACACTGCCGTAATGCCCGCCGGACGGTGTAGCCGACAAGGGGAGATTCCTGCCCCAGGTGTTACTATTCTCCGCGCGCCGTCCGGCGAGAGAGGACCAGCATGACCTGCGAGGAGGGTTGGGGGACGCATGACAAAACGGATCTCTTGAAGATCAAACGCTTCACTCCAGACGAGTTTTTCACCCTGAAGAAAGATTGGGCTTCTCTTCTCCAGCGGTCGGATGCTGACCCGCTATTCCTTTCATGGGAGTGGATGTACAACTGGTGGCATGTCTACGGTGGAGGAGCGCGCGACGAGTTGCTGCTTCTTGGCGTTTATGATGACGCCCAGCTGGTCTGCCTGGCGCCACTGTACATCAACACAACGAAAATCAAGCGTTGCATTACTACGCGACGGGTCGAATTCTTGGGAACCCGATCATCCGGAGCCTCGGGGTTCCGCACCGAGTACCTGCAATTCATCTGCGATAAAGATGCAACCGAACAGCCGATCGAGATGGCCTTATCTCACGTGGAAGACGAGGTACCGTTCGATGTCATCCGGCTCGCAGATCTCGTTACCAGCTCCCCCACCTACACGGTCGTACAGCGCCTGGCCAACGAAGCTGGATACTACACACGGGACCCGGATGTCAGCCAAACGTATGGAATTCCCTGCGGCGGACGGTTCGCCGAATATCTCGATAATTTAGGGAAGAACTCCAGGCTGCAACTTTACAACCGACGAAAGTTACTCGCAAAGCTGGGCAAGGTGACCTGCACCCGCGTGGATCACACGAACTTCGAACAGACCCTTGATGAACTAAGCGACTTCCATCAGGATCGCTGGCAAGCGCATATCTCCTATGCCAGTCACAAGCTGTTTGTAAAGCGGCTAATAGACAGCAACGCGGTAGAGGTCTCCGGTGTCAAAGTGTTTCTCGACACGACCATGATCGGCTGCACGTTCGATCTATTGTGCGGGGACAGGTGTTACAACTTCCAGTCGGGTTTTCTGGACAATGTGGACAAGAAGATCTCGACCGGAACGTTGGTCTTCGGGTATGCAATCGAGAGCTGTTTCAGTGACCCACGAGTAAAGTACTACGACCTGATGGCTGGAGAAGGGAAGAACAGCGACTACAAGGCCAGACTGGCAAGTCCCGGCAGCCGGTTCGAGAGCATTGAGGTGATTGGGTCGCCGGTGTTACGATACGTCTATTCGCTCAAAGACCGGGTCACTCACGTCCTGAGCCGCCGTACGAGTCGGGTCACTCGGCGCGAAACGAAACGGATCACACGCCGCGACTCGGCGGCCAGCGTCGGCATCGGATCGTCCCAACGGAAATAGGGAAAGACCTGGCGATGGGCGATGCTTCGCAGCCATGCGGGCCACGACAGACGGCCCTGGCGTCGCAGAGCACATGCCGCCTCGAAATCCAGGAGGGGATGCCACAGCCGCATGCCGCGGCGATAGGTCCCAAACTCAATGTGCCGCCGGTAAACCAGGCGATTGTAGACAAACCAAGGCAGGTCGTAACCGGCGGCGGCCACGAGGCAGTTGGCGTCCGTGAACCGTGCGTTGCATTCCATTAGCTTCAATTGGCCGTCCCGTTCGTCGTACTTGAACTCGGCATTGGCCAAGCCGCGCAACTTGGCTTGGCGGAACAACTTCATTGCAACTTCCCGGACCTCGGGATTCCAATCTGTGATGTGGTAGCAGCCGAGGCCCATATTCTCCGGAAAGCGGCGGATGATTCGCTTGGTGAAGTCGAACAACGGCCGCTGATTCTCGTCGAGGTAGGTGTAATAACTGCACAGTCGGTCATCGGGTCCGGGAATCTGCTCAACAAGCTTCATCTCGATACCTGTTGTACGGATAGGTTGGTATCGATCCATCAACTCATCGAAGTTGTTGACGACTACGAACTTGGTACCAAAACGTTGCCGAAAAACGTGCGAAAGCAGGGGCTTGAGTATCAGGGGATAGACTAGTTCGTCGCGCAGTGCGAGGACGTCGTCCAACGTCTTAATGGGCCAAAACCGTGGCGTAGGAACGCCGGCCGCCCGGGCATGCTCGTAGGTCGCTTGCTTGTTCAACATATCCAGTTGCGCGTGCGGTTCTGATTCATCCAAGAGGAACCGTTCGGCCAGTTGCTGGCGGTGCTTCGCGATGAACTGGATGCCCAGGTCGCTGGCGGCCAGGAGGACCGCGCCGCGCAGATGATCGGAGGCTGCGCCAAGCAGGAATGTGGACCAAGTGGTCGGGGACGCGCCATCGGGAAGCTCGATCCACTGGCAATATCGTGAACGGCAGACGTAGGAGCCGGGTTGGTTGATGGCGTATACCGGAATACCCCTCGCGCCAAGGCAGCGGACCACCGAGAGCGCGGCGACGGCGCCATCGAGCACGATCGCTGGCGGGCGCTTCCCGTGGGTGCTTTCAATGTCGATGGGTTTTGATGGTTTCGTGGTTTGGGGCGGTTGCCTTGGCTCGATTTCTTGACCGGTTTCTTGCACCGTTTGAATGCTCTCCATTGAATGCTCCCCAGGGATGTGTCGGCGCACCTCGTTGTACGCCTTTCCCGGTCAAGTCCGAGTTGCGTGTAAAAGCTGAGGAAGCTCCTCGGCCTCTGCCTTACTCCGTCGTCCCAATCTTCTTCGAGTGCGCGGCGGGAAACCGCACGAACGGCGTGACCGCAAGCGCCGCGCCCCGGCTACGCCTCAGCATCGGAGAACCGCACGGCTCGTACGCGGCAGCGACGCGGGATTGCCGCAGAGCGCATAACCGCTTCTGCGGCTTATGATTAGAGCGCTGTCGTGGACCGGTTGTGCCGTTCGAGAACAGCCAGCCGACGAGGCGGACGAGATCCGCATCCCCCGGGCGTCGCGTGCGTGCAACGTTGCTGCGGGGCAACGCATTCCTGCGCCTTGGCCCAGCTAGGGGTGATCGAGGACGTGCATCAGTCGCTGATGCCTTCGCGAAATGGAGTGTCGCGCCCTTGGGAACCATGCCGAGGGGTTTTACACGCGGAAAGTAACTGTCGCTCTAGCGCGGTGTCAGCCTCCTGTGGGTCGACCACTACAACGTGAAGCGGCCTCACCGCAACGGATTGAGTCGGGCGGTGTGTTATATTCTCGTTATTTCGGTAAGTCGTTGGCGGGGTGCGAGTTCTGACTCTTCCGAGGTTCGCGCCACTCGGAATGGAAGATGCGGCCACCGCGCCCCATGAACTGGCCGCTTACTACCACAGCGCGCTACGAGTCGTCCCGAGAGGCCTCGATCGATGCAGCTCGCGGCGCTGCGATGGTTTTCGTTTGCCTCTCGCACTTCGCGCGTTACTTCATGGTCGTGTCAGACCCGAGTGATGTTGGGCTCTACCTCGCGGCGGTTGGAATGATCGCATCTCCGACCTTCGTGACCGTCAGTGGAATGGCTGCCGGTTTCATGTTTGTAGCCCGCAGCAGAAATCATTTCCGCATTTCCGTCGCAAGCTCGTGGACCGCGGAGTATTCCTGCTGTTGATTGGCCACCCGACTCTCGCGCTCACGGGCTTTCTGGCAGGGCGAAGCTTCGCCCTCACTAATAGCATTGAGTACATCACCGATGCGATAGCCGTCGCCGTCATCATTGGGCCCTGGCTCGTCAGCGCGCTCTGACAGAGGGCGCGGATATCGCTTGCAGTCGGGATTTTCGCGATCGATTGGCTCGAGATCCTGTTCTGGCATCCGACCCCGGGCGCGGCGACGCTCGCCAAGCATTACTTCGTCGGTCTTCTCAACGCAGAAGACGCAGGCTTGCGTGAAGCCTTCCCGGTGATTCCCTGGTTTGCCGTTTATCTGACAGGGACAGCGATTGGGGAGAGTTTTGGCGCGTATTACGCGCAGCAAAATAGAAGAGGCGGACACGTCCTTCTGGCGAAGCTCGGCCTCGCAAGTTTCGCGTTTGCGGCGGTCATCAAGGTTGCTTTTATCGTTCTCATGCTTTCCCTCCCAAACTTTGCACTTGCGTACCCGAACTTGGTGGCACTTCTGTCCTCTTACCAGAAGTACCCTCCCGGCTTGACTTATGTGTGCTTCTACGCAGGCGCGGGACTTATGCTGGTTGCTGCAGTACTGGAGACCGCGCGCCGCGGCATGCAGCGGTCTCTACTGAATCAGCTGCGCCAGATCGGGCAGGCTCCTTCTTTTCGTACGTGATTCAGTTTCCCCTATACAACGTTGTACTGCCAACGCTCCAGCCTCCTTACATTCACGCTTGGCCGCTGCTTTTTGTGCTGTCGCTGGCGTTGCTTGCGGTAGCTGCCGCAGCCTGGAATTCGGTAGAGGGAAATCGCTTTCTAAGCGTCGGGATCGGACCGCTTCTTGAACGTCGAGCACGCCAGCGGCGAGAAAGACGTGAAGCGCCCATCATTTTGAACGTTTTCGGCAGCGTCGAAGCAGCGCTCACAGTACCGCCTCCCTCGGGGCGGCCCCTGCTCCCAAGTATTCTCCGCTTCGCGACCCGAGAAAACAAACGCACATAGCGAGCGTTTGAATCGCTCATCCTTAGCGGCTTAGTGGGCGTCGTCCGTGTGGGTTTATCACTACAGACTGGGGTAGACCCGCGACACGAAAGAGAGAGCTTGTACTGCGGGACACACCGGTTGCAGTCGTAACGTCATGTATGATCACGACTTCACAACTGACAACCAAACAAACGTGTGCGGAATGGAAGATGCCTTCACCCCGTACAAACCGCGCACAGCGGTGACGGCGATTGGGCAGCGGCTGGTCCCGCGACGCTGCCATGAGTACCACGCGGGTTAACCCTGGAATGTGAGCTCGTGATCTCCGCACCGTACAGCCAAATACGTCGATCGCTCGCCGCTTCGCCCAAAGTCTGGGTCGTAACCGGCGTCGCGGGATTTATTGGGTCGAGCCTGCTCGAAGATCTCCTTTCGCTCGGCCAGACGGTGGTGGGCCTCGACAACTTTTCCACGGGACACCGGGCGAATCTCAGCGAGGTGCTGCGCGGTCCGATCGAGATGTGCGCGCGGTTTCACATGGTCGAAGGGGACATTCGCGATCTGGAGACCTGTCGCACCGTCTGCGCTGGTGCCGACTACGTACTGCACCACGCTGCCCTTGGTTCTGTTCCGTGGTCGCTGGATGATCCGCTTCGTACGAACGCGGTTAACGTCGACGGTTTTGTGAATTGGTTCAGCGATCCGATGCCCGAAGGACACGGTAATACGTCAGGCGTTTCTGTCTGTGGGGGACCTACAACACTGTGGGGCGAAACCGCGACAAACACGGGTTTGGCAAAGCCCCGGCGAGTCAAGAGCGCACTGTAACACAGTGTCTTCGAAGAACTTAACTCTCGCGACAAATACTGTGTGGCGGGAATGGAAGATGCGCTCCCGAATGCCGTGACTTCCGCGAATTATCGCCGAGTGCGCGAATCTCTGATCGCCGAACCCAAGGTATGGGTAGTCACTGGTGTCGCCGGATTTATCGGATCAAACCTCCTTGAGAATCTATTGTCGCTCGGCCAGACCGTGGTCGGCGTCGACAACTTCTCAACAGGGCACTACGCGAATTTGGACGACGTATTGCGACGGAGACTCGAGCAGCACGCACGTTTCCGGATGCTGGAAGGCGACATTCGCGATCTGCAGACGTGTCGTGATGCCTGTGCGAACGCCGATTTTGTCTTGCACCACGCTGCACTTGGATCCGTTCCATGGTCAATGGATGATCCGCTACGCACCAACGCGGTCAACGTCGACGGTTTCGTAAATATGTTGGTCGCGGCGAAGGATGCGGGCGTCAAGCGCTTCGTCTATGCCTCATCGAGCGCCGTGTACGGGGACACTCCAGATCATCCTCAAATCGAAGAGAGGTTGGGTCGCCCGTTGTCGCCGTATGCCGCGAGCAAGACGACAAACGAAACGTATGCCGTGGCATTCCAGATGAGCTACGGACTTCAGTCGGTCGGTTTACGCTACTTCAACGTGTTCGGACGACGTCAGGATCCTGCCGGCGCATATGCGGCGGTAATCCCGCGCTGGATAGCGAGCCTGCTCAGGGGCGAGCGTTGCCGGATCTTCGGAGACGGCGAGACCACTCGGGATTTCTGTTATGTAGCCAATGTCGTCCAAGCCAACTTGCTGGCGGCAACGGTTGAAGACGTCAACGCAACTGGTCATGCGTACAACATTGCATGTGCGCAATCGGTAACACTCAATCACCTTTTTCAGGTGATGCGCGCCCGGCTGGCGCTCATAGATCCGGTATTCTCTTTCGCTCTCCCGCAGTACGACCCCTTCCGTCCGGGCGACATTAGATTCTCATGCGCCTCAATCGAGAAGGCGCGGCGGATGCTTTCCTATTCACCCACACACACTGTCGCTCAAGGACTGGAAGAAGCGCTGGACTGGTATATGGAGCGAGCCCGGACAAGCGTGGGTCGCACGGTCGCCGAGACGCCTCGCCATTCCTCTAGTCCATCCGTCAATTCTCCGCACCACGCCGGAACACCTCTCACCCTGGCGACGTCATGACCGAACCGACTCTGCGACGACCAGTCGCTCTGATTGGATGCAACGACGAATGGATGTGCCGTTCGCTAGAGAGCGTTTTCGCAGAGAAGGGCTACGACGTCACGCGTACGGGATCGGGTAAGCAGGCGCTCAAGCTGGCCCGGCGTGGTGGCTACGATGTCCTGATGCTGGACGAGCAGTTGTACGAGTTGACGGGAGTCGATGTTTGCGTTGCGTTGCGGGACGATCCGCTCTTCGACCACGCTGTTCCCATCGTGATAATCTCCTCATCACATCGGACACTGCCTGGCAGAATGGCTGCATACGCGGCTGGCGCATGGGAGTACTGTCACCTCCCTCTCGACGCCGACGGACTTTTTCTGAAGCTTGGAACTTTCCTTCGCGCGCGCCATGAGCTCGCGGCGTCGCAAGTGAAGTCACTGATGGATCCGGCGAGCGGCCTCTACACTCAGTTCGGTTTGAATCAGGTCGCGGAGCAAGTAGAGGCGCGGGCGCTGCGCAACCACGAGGCGGTTGCGTGTGTGGCATTCTCTTCGCAGCCGACCGGTCTCGAACCGGGTCAGGGTCGTCGCAGTGAGGACATGGACTCGTTCGCCGACGTCGTGCATCTCTTGCGCGAGCAGGCGAGAAAATCGGACGTGGTCGCAAAGACCGGCGACTCTCAGCTCGCGATTCTCGCACCGGACACCGACGCCGCCGGTGCCCGGCTGCTCGTTGCGCGCCTGCAGCGCGAGATCGACACAGCGTCGAAGCGCAGGACCAATCCCGGCTCGTTCCGATTGCGGGCAGGTTATTGCGCGGTGTCGGATCTCTCCGCCGCAAACATCGATATAACCGAGATGGTTCTCCGCGCAAAAAGCGCTCTCGCGCATGTTCCGATGAGCGGACTCGGCGAAGCGGTGTTGAGTTTCGATGATCTCCCTTTGTCCTGAGCCGCCGCCTCTCATTGAGCTAGGACCGGCGTCCCGGTCGATCAAATCGGCCGTTTACCAGTGTCGGCAAAGGGTTTATGACCGTCACGCTTTAGCTACATATGTAGCCCGCTATTGACGTTATGCGTACTTCCCCCCAACTTGGGCGTCCGCGAGTGGGTCAATCGGGACAAGGAACGCATGGCGCAGATGGACCCAGCTGCAGCAAAGTCGGCTTCCTCGGCAGATAGCTACCACGACTATGTGCCGTTTTCGTCGCCACCAAGCACTGGCGCAGGCACTCGAGCAAACAACGGCGCTCCCCCTCAATCGGTTCCGCTCTATTCCACCACTGTGAGCTCTCTTGTCCGGGCACTCGAGCTGGCTGCAGACCGCACCGCGACGACCATCGCCCATGGCACGAAGCAGACACGTCGCGAGGTTCGCGAACGGCTAAACGAAGTTGTCAACTGGCTGATCGCGAGCCTGCGGAACACGACGCAGAGCGCAGTTCCTGTTCCTCCAGTAATCGCCCGAGAATACGTCTCCACGCTGAAGGTGAATTTTCTCACCGAGTTGGCCGCAACCCGGGACCTGAACGCCGCCGAAGTGGTAAGCACTCTGATCAGGCTCGATGAGGCGGAAGATGCATGGAGGCGTACGGACCGCGGCAAGTTCATCGCACGACTCACCGGTGCTGATTGCGCCGATGCGGTCGTGGCGATCGCCCACGACATTCGGTCCCCACTCTGCTCCATCCTCCTTCTCGTCGATGCACTGCGCCGCGCCGAAAAAATGTCGCCCAACCCGATCAGGGAGCGGCAGCTCGGACTCATTTATGGGGCGGCGTTCGGCCTGAGCACGACGGTGTCAAATCTCATCGGCGCGGCGCGTGGCGACGGGCTGGTTCAGGGGCAGCCGCTGCCTTTCTCCGTAAGCGAGACGATGCACTCCGTGAGCGCAATCGTGCAACCGATGTGCGAGGAGAAAGGAATTCCTCTCGGAGTTGAGTTCCCCGAGAACGACGCCCGAATCGGACACGCGTCTGCCATCCAGCAGTCGCTGCTGAATCTGGCGTCGAATGCCCTTCGCTATACGGACGCGGGATCGGTCGCGATGGGTTGCACCGAGGTTTCCGCCGACCGGGTCGAGTTCTGGGTCGAGGACACTGGGCCGGGTGTCCCGGATGAGGTGCTCGAGAGACTGTGCTATGGGTTCCCGCCCGAAGGCGTGAAGCTTCGCTTCTCGAGCGCCGGTCTCGGGCTCGCGATCGTGCGCACACTGGTCGAAGCGATGGGGAGCACGCTGCAGGTCGACACGGGTACCGAAGGGACTCGCTTCTCGTTTGTCCTCTCGCTGCCAGTTATGCAGTAAACTTATATTCAACAACGACTTAGCACTTCCCGCCCTCCTTAGAACGATCCGCCAAAGGGTTTCCCCCGAGTATCCCGGCGCACACTCAATCGTCTCAAAAATAGACCCCATGCTCAGCTTGTCCGCAGCCAAGGTCCGGAAAGGTTAGCACCTCCGAAAACCGGCAAACCCACCGAAAGGTGGAGACGCAAAGCCACGAGGCTAACGCGCTGAAAGCGCCAAGCCAGTCGGGCTACCGAAGAGGAGCCATGATGGAACTGTCCCGGGAACGTCCGCCGCTTGCCCTGATTGCCTGCAGCGACGATTGGATGAGCAGAGCACTAGAGAGCGTCTTTCAGCAGCACGGCTACGTCGTCGCGCATACGCGCTCGGGCGTGCAAACAATGGAGCTGGCGCGGCTCGCCAATCATGATCTCCTGGTGCTCGACGAATCCCTCAGCGATGTGCGGGCGATCGACGTGTGCCGCGCGATTCGGGAAGGCTCGCAGTTCGATCACTCGGTGCCCGTAGTGATCACATCCCCCACGCCAGTCGACCCACATGCGCGCATCGCGGCGTTCAACGCGGGCGCATGGGAATACTGCAGTCATCCAGTCGATCTCGAGCCGATTTTCATCAAGCTCGAGACATTCCTTCATGCGCGCAGCGAGCTCGTTGTGGCCCGCACTGAAGACTTCGTCAATTCCACAACCGGCCTCTACACGTCATTCGGACTCCGGCAGCTCGCTGGAAAACTAGGCGCGCGCGCGCTCAGAAAGCACGAGCCGTTTGCCTGCGTGGCGTTCGCACCGCAGGTGCATGATCGCGAAATAGGATCGAGCATGTTGTGGAAGGAGAGCCTGGTCGGCTTCGCCGATGTCGCTCACGTCTTTCGCGAGCAGAGCCGCCAATCTGACGTCGTCGGTCATGTCGGGGACCTGCGCCTCGCGATCCTGGCGCCTGATACCGATGCCGCGGGCGCGCGACTACTCGTGGCTAGACTCCAGCGGGAGCTTGACCACGCGTCCCGGAATAAGACCATCGCTGGCCAGGTTCGACTGCGTGTAGGGTATTCGGCCGTGGAAGATCTCGCGGCTTCGAAAGTCAACGTCGCCGAACTGGTGCATCGAGCGGAGAGCGCTCTCGATCACGCTCCCATTCAAGGCGACGGCACCGCGATCGTCAGCTTCGACGATCTTCCGGTATACTAACGCGCTCGACCGCGCTTACGCCCGGTCATACCCGAGCATTAGGAATTGCTCGAGACAAGGGAATTCAAAGTGATTGTTGAAGTGGAGCGTACAGGGATCGAACCTGCGACCTCCTGGTTGCAAACCAGGCGCTCTCCCAGCTGAGCTAACGCCCCTCGACGCGAAATATAGACGCACAAAGTGCGCGCAGACAACGGAGTTGTGGTCTGGGCGGCTGGCGTGAAGAGCGGCGATGCTATTCGTGCGCGGGCAGCGGTTCCATGGTGCGCGGATCCACCGGGACCTGCACTTCATCGCGATACGGCGAAGTCATCAGCAACACGCGCATCCTCGGGAACGCATCCATGAATGCGAGATAGCAGAATCCCCAGATGCCGAGAAGTCCAGCCGCCACGCCTATCTCCCAGACGCCGAGCGGGATGTTGGTGACGACGCCGTAGATAGACGGATAAACCTCGAGATAGCGATGCATCCATAATCCGACGACTGTGCAGCTCGCAAACAAAACGAGAGTGGGAAGAAACACCTTCGCCGCACGCGAGAGCAGACCGAAGAACGGCAACACGAACATCAGTGCGACAGTAATCAGCGTCGGCGCGCGCCAGCCCTCGATGAGACGGAGCCTGGGCCAGTGGGTCTCCTCACCGAGATTGCCGTACCAGATCACGAGATACTGCGCGAAGGTGAGGTAGCCCCAGAACGCGGTGAACGCGAAACAGAGCTTGCCCAGGTCGTGGAAGTGCTTGTCCTGGATCAGATCGTAGCGGCCAAGGTACCTGCGCCACGCCATTGTGATAAGTGTCCAGCTGGCGAGTGCGGTGACCCATCCTCCCATGAAGAACCACCAACCGTACATGGTGCTCTGAAAGTGCGGATCGAGTGACATCGAGAGATCCCACGACAGCACGATCCAGCCGAACGCAAACGCGAACGTGAGGAAGACCGCCAGCCTCCCCTGCAGCGAATGCGTCGAGTGAAGCTCGCGCCGCTCGTCGCGATATCCTCTACGCATCCGCTCACGAAGGCCACGTGCCCAGCTTGCGCCACCTTCGGGGACGATTCCGACATCGAGTCGCACCGAAGTGTAGATGTACCAGAGGCTCAGTAAAGTGATGATGAGAAAGACAAGAGTCACCCGTGGGAGAAAAAACGGAGGGTTGAGATAGACACGTTTCTCCGGAATATCCGGAACGTGGTTCGACCACCAGAAGATGTGATGCCGGCCGACAAAGATGATCAAGAGGAGCAGGACAAAGGCCACTGGCAGGAATGCGACATAACCCTCGAGAAACCGGATGATCGGCCTCGACCATCGCGCAGTCGTGATTCTTTGTACCGCGACGAACATCACTCCCGCCGACGAGACCGATGTGAAGTAGAGCCAGCTGACGAGCAGCGATTGCCACACTCGATCAGGGTTCAAGAACAGTCCGATGACAAACACGAGAAGTCCGATGACCGCCAGCACAAGTGAGATCGTCTTCAGTACCGGCGGTGTGGGCCGATCGATCCCTACGAGCACCTCATCCCTGCTCGGGGCGTGGGCGTCGTGCGTGCTCATCGGATCGCCTTCGCGCGAGCGCTGTCGGATTTCGCCTTCGCGGAATCAGCCCGAGTGCGAGGTGTCGTATCTGGCGGCGCGGCACCAGGAATGCCCTGCCCAGACGTCGCCTGGTTCGCTGCACCGGCAATCGCCTGTTGGGCGGCGCTCAATAAACTCCGCGGATTGTAAAACGGAGCCGCCACGTTCGGTCCCATTCTCGTGGGACCGGGAACCTTGTCACCCGTCACTCCCGGCGGAGCGAGAGGTCCAACAGCCACCGTCTTTCCGTTAACACCCTGCAGCGCCCTCACATAGTTCACGACATCCCAGCGGTCCATCTCCTCGATCCTGTTGTATGGGGGCATAAGGCCGCGCCCATTCCGAATCATTCCGAAGATGTATCCATCGGTGCGTGCCTTGGTCATGTCCATTGTAAGATTGATCCCCGGCATTCCGAACTTCGTCGCCGGACCATCTCCCATTGCGCGCTCGCCGTGGCAGACGGCGCAGTTTATCTGAAAGTATTTTCTGCCATTCGCTAGCGACGAATCAGATGCGGGCGTTGGATTCTTCAGCGTGGACATGGAATCGATCGTCGCCGGAAAAGCTCCATACGAGACCTGAAATCCCGCGACCGCCGTTCCCGTCGTCGGAACCGACATCTGCGGATTTCCGCGCGAGGGCGTGAGCGTGTCCTTCAGCGGCTCCCAGGTCCAGATCGACGGCTGGCGCTTGAAGTCGGTGAACCACTCGCACGCGGTGAGCATCGTGAGGGGGATTGCCAGCAAGAGAACGCGCAATCTAGCGCTCACGCCGCACCTCCACTGCCCCGTGCTCACGCAGAAGCTCCTCCGCCGTCCTCACCTTCTCGGGGGGACATTCGACCCAGATTCCATAATCGCCGTGGCTAAAGCGCGGATCGTATCCAACCATCATCGTAAGCCGCGGAATGCGGGCGTTGATGAGAAGGCCAACTACGGTCGAGAGCCCTCCAATCAGCACCATTACCTCGAAGCCGAAGACCGTGTATGGCACCCACGATGCGATCGGCTTCCCCCCGACTACCAGCGGCCAATAGTCCGACACCCAGATCGCGATCCAGTATCCGAATGTCACACCCAGCAGGCCACCGATCAGTGTGAAGCGCCGCACCGGACTCGGCGGCGCTCCGATTGCTTCTTCGAGCTCGTGACGCGGCGTCGGCGTGTAAACGCGGATCGCGCCCACGTTCTTCTCCTTCAGCGCTTCGATCGCGCTGACGGCGGCGTCGAGCTCGCGGAACGCACCCAGAACGCCGCGCATCAGGCGAACTCTCCAGGCGTGTCCGGCTCGAACTCGAAATGTCTCCCGGTAGCGTCGACCCCGTGCGGGTGCTGTTTCTTGAGCCGCGGCGGAACAATCTCCTTCACTTCGGCAATTGCGATTACAGGAAGCTGCTTGATGAACAGCAAGAACCACATCGAAAACCAGCCGAAGCTCCCGCAGAGTATGGCGTAGTCAACCCACGTCGGACGGTAGCTCGTCCACTGCCACGGCTCGAATTCGTGCGACAGGGATGGTACGACGATCACGAACCGCTCGAACCACATGCCGATGTTGATCGTGAACGAGAGGATGAACAGCCAGGCAGCGTTTCGCCGCAACTTCTGCACGAAGAGCGACAGTGGGAGGACCATGTTGCAGGTGTACAGGATCGCCGATGCCCACCACCACTGTCCCCAGATGCGATTTGCGAAGAATGCCTTCTCGAATTCGTTGCCACTGAACCACGCCACGAACCATTCGCTCATGTAAGCACAGCCAACCACAAGCGACGTGAACAGCGCCAGTTTGGCCGCTGCATCGAGGTGATTGATCGTGACGTAGTGCCTGAGCCCGAACCACTTCCTGAGGGGAATGATGATCGTGAAGACCATCCCCATTCCGGAGAAGATCGCTCCGGCCACGAAGTAGGGCGCGAATATCGTCGTGTGCCATCCAGGCGTGAGGGCCATAGCGAAGTCGAATGACACGACCGAGTGCACCGACAGCACCAGCGGCGTCGAAAACGCGGCGAGGAACAGATACGCCCTCGCGAAGTGCCGCCACTCGTTATCCGTGTTGCGCCATCCAAGGGAGAGCACAGAAAAAATGCGCTTTCTGATCGGGCTGATGTTTTCCCGGTCCCGCAGCACCGCAATGTCAGGGATCAGACCGATGAAAAGGAAAGTGCTCGAAATCGTGAAATACGTGAGGATCGCGAACACGTCCCACACCAGCGGGCTCTTGAACTGCGGCCAGATATAGCGCCAGTTGGGATAGGGGACGAGCCAGAAGAATTTCCACGGACGTCCAAGGTGGAGAATCGGGAACAGCGCCGCCGTCATGACCGCGAACACTGTCATCGCTTCCGCGCACCGGTAGATCGTCGTGCGGAACCCGGCCCGGAAGAGATAGAGGATCGCCGAAATCAGCGTGCCGGCGTGGCCAATACCGATCCAGAAAACGAAAGTGATGATGTACACGCCCCACATCACGGGCGGGTTGTATCCGGCGACGCCCAGACCGCTGTAGATCTGGTACATCCACGCACTGATTCCGAGGAGCAGGAAAAACACCGCAACGCCGAGGCCGATAAACCATGCGACCGTCGGATGCAGTGTCCCGACGATCTCGCGATCGACCTGCTCGTAATCCTTAACCGCCGGCAGCTGAAGGTTGCCTGTCGCGATGTTCGGACGGCGTGGCTCGTCGCGCGCGGGGACTGGCTGCGTAATGGTCGCCATCGTTATGCAGTCCCCGCGCCTGTGGGCGCGGGATGTGTGACTTTCTTCAAGTAAACGACCGCCGTATACGTGTTGAGCTCTTCGAAGACGTGGTATGCCCTCGCGTCCTTGGCAAGCTGCGTGACCGTCCAGTTCTCGTCCGCAGCATCCCCGAACACGATCGCGCGCGAGGGGCACGATGCGGCGCACGCGGTCGTGAACTCATCGGGCTTGAGCGCGCGTTTCTCCGCGGCAGCACGATTCTCGGTTTCGCGAATTCGCTGTACGCAGAAAGTGCACTTCTCCATAACACCCTTGCCCCGCACAGTGACGTCGGGATTCAGCTGCCAGTTCAGCGGTTCCGGAAACGCGTACTGGGGTCGAGCGGGCTCGCCGTAACCGAACCAGTTGAAATACCGGACCTTGTAGGGACAGTTGTTGGAGCAATAGCGGGTGCCGACACAGCGATTGTACACCTGCACGTTCAATCCATCGGGTGAGTGATAGGTCGCGTACACTGGACAAACGGGCTCGCATGGCGCGTTGCCGCAATGCTGGCACATCATCGGGATGAAGCGCGTGTCGAAACCGGCACCACCGTCTTCCCCGCCCTCGTAGTAACGCTCGATGCGGATCCACGCCATCTCGCGACTGCGCAGAAGGTTCGCGCCGAAGCCGGTGCGATCGGGAAGGACTTTTCCAACTTGCCAGTCGGCGCCAACGGTCGGGATGTTGTTCTCGGCGTAGCAGGCGCTCACGCAGGCCGCGCATCCGGTGCAGCGCGCGAGATCGACCGTCATCGCCCAGCGTCGCTTGGTCATGCCGCTCCAGTGATTCGGATCGTACATGCCCTTGTCCTTCGAGCGCGGATCGCCCTGTTCGCCTTGAGCATCATTCGCCACCGGAGAACGAAGACCGGGAAGGAATTCGTGCGGCGCGTCTCCAGGCATTGCTTCGCCCAGTTCCGCAGACGTCCCCGTGTCATGACCGGGTCTTCCCGCCTGTAGATCCGCAATCGCGATCGCCTGACCGATTCCGCGTCCGTGCTGACGCGCTGATCCTTCGGTCGTGACGATATGCGCGTAGCCGCCCGCCTTCGAGACGTTGGCCTTGGTGGAGACGAAAGCCACTCCGCCGGCCCGGTCCTCGGCCAGCGGTAGGATCTCAAGAGGATTGGATCCTGCCTTCGCGTATCTACCGGCATGCGCCTGGCCTCTGCCAGTCGCTATCGCGACGGTCTCCCGCTGCGTCCCAGGATAGCGGAGCACCGGAAGCGTGAGACTGCCCGCCGATGTCTGGACCGTGACGAGATCACCATTCGCAAATCCCATCTTCTCAGCGGTTGCGGGATTCATCTCGGCGACCGTCTGCCAGCAGATCTTCGTGACGGGATCGGGAATTTCCTGCAGCCACGGCTTGTTCGCGCCGCGCCCGTCGCCGAGGAACGGGTGTTGGTACACGACCAGATACATGTTGCCGCTCGACTGTTCGATCGGCGCCGCCGCACGCACCGCCGGAATGGTTCGCGCGGTGGTCGATTCGCCCAATGAGCCGGATGCGATTCCGCGCGGAAGTGCTGCTGCGAGTCCCGCCGCGCCACCCGGGAACCGGCTAATCAACCAGCTTCGATAGTCGGCCATTTGGTAGCGCGCGGCGCTTCCCGGGTCTCTTTTCGCGACGGCGATCAGAACATCGGAAGTTGCGCGAGTATCGAACACTGGATCCATCGTCGGCTGCTGCAGCGAGATCGTGCCGCGAACCGGCTCGGCATCTCCCCACTGCTCGAGCGAGTGATGATCGGGAAGAATGAGATCGGCGAGCTCCGATGTTTCATCCGGATAGCTAGAGAAGCTGACCTTGAACGGCACCTTCGCCATCGCCGCGGCAAATCCCACGGATTTCGGAAGCGTGAATGCCGGATTTGCTCCCCGCACCATCAACAGCGAGACGCCGCCCGCATTCATTCGCTCGGCGAGAGCACGCACCTCCGCGGGTGACGCCATCCGATCGAAGCCCAGGTAGCCCTCGTTAGGCTTGATCGTGACGCCGACGTTGCCGCGTGCCTGGTTGAGAGCGTTCGCCGCGAGAGCGACCTCTAGACCGTCCGCACCTCCGCCGCCAGCAATCACGATGCTCGGAGTCGTCGCGGCGAATTCGCGGCTGAACGCTTCGAGCACCGAAGCGCTGACGCCGGTCGCTTGCGAGACCGCTTCGATCGGCATCTGTCCCTGGAGCATGCGTACGACGGCGATCTCACTGCCGGGTCGGCAATCGATCCACTGATCGGCGTTGAGACCGGTGAGCGAGCGGCGGGGTCCCACGTAAATGAGTCTTGGAGCTTTATCGTGGTCGGCGCGTGCATCAGCGAAGTCGAGCTGCTGCGGTACCATCGCACCCCAGCTGTCGAGGAAATCCGCTCCGATCGAGACAACCAGACGAGCGGCCCGGAAGTCGAGCCTGGGCCAGGCGACACTGTAGGTCTGTCGATTTGCCGCGATCACCGCGTGGTCCGCACCCGCATCGTAGCTCAGATGAGTGGGCATTCCGAAACTGGCCAGCCATGTGTCGAGGAATCCGGGGAAACTTCCCGACTCATGCTGATTGATGAAGACGGCGGTCCCCGCGCCGCCGCGGCTCCGCGTCTCTCCGAGTTTCTGCGCGAAAAGCTGGAGCGCGTCTTCCCAGCTCACACTCTGAAGCTGTCCATTCCGCCGCACCATCGGCCCGCGATAGCGATCAGGATTGTAAAGACCCTGTAGTGCAGCCTGTCCACGCGCGCACAGCGCGCCGCGATTTACCGGGTGGTCGGGATTTCCCTCGAGCTTGATGGTGCGTCCATCACGCGTCTCTCCGATGACGCCGCATGCCGCCGAGCATTCGCGACAGGTCGTCGCGTAATAAGTGGATACGCCGGGCACAGTTTGATCCGGCGAAACCAGATATGGAATGAGCTTCTCCACTTTTTCGGAAGCGCATCCCAGCATCGTAGTAGCGGCGGTGCCGACTCCCAGCACTTTGAGGAATTCGCGTCGCTTCACGCCAATGGGCGCAGCGGCCACTGCGGTCTCGGGGGGTTTTTGCTCGGTGCTCATTCGGCTAGTAGTGACACGAGCTGCAGTCGTATCTCGCTTTGAAGGGAGGATTCGACTGTCCGATGTGACAGTTGATGCACCACCCCATGTTTAGCGACGACGCCTGATAGACTTGCTTCATGTTCTGGATCTGGCCGTGGCATGTCTGACACGTCACTCCGGCGTTCACGTGGCGCATATGCGGAAAGTGAACGTACTCCGGGAGCTTGTGGATGCGGACCCACGGCACCGGCTCTTTCTTATTCCAGTAGCCGGCGAGCTTCTTAATTTCCGGTTGTCCCGTTGCCACTACAGTATGGCAGCCCATGCAGGTGCCGACTGCCGGGAGACCCGGGTCGAACGACTTATTGGCGGAGTAGTGGCAGTAGAGGCAATTCATCTTCAGCGTGCCGGCGTGAATCGTGTGAGGGAACGCGATCGGTTGTGCGGGACTGTTCCCTTCCGATGAAGAGGCGCCGCTATATGCAGAGAGCATGGTGGCGAGCGCCGCGATACATACGAACCCCGGCACTGCTAGCCATCTGCTTCGCAAGTTCATCCGCGAATATTCGTGAAAGGCGAGTTAATCGGTCGGCTTTGTGAAGAATTTCACAAGCCACCGACAGGCGGAAAAATGTTCCGACACGAAGTGTGGCGCAAGGTGCGCTCTCACTGCTGCAAGCCTCCTGCCTTTCCCTTAGTGATGCGGTCGATTGTCCGGATGATTTCTATAAAAATCGCGCGCAGAAGCGCGAGCTCGCGCGAATCGGGAGCGGCGCGATAGAGCAGAGTGCGCACCGACCGCATGATGTGTTCGTGAAAGCGTGTCTTGAAGAAGTCGATCGCGTAGAGTGCGCGCTCGGCGTCAGCGAAAAGCTGCTCGTATTCCTCGGCGGTCGCCGGCGGGGCATCCTTGCGCGGCGGTGCGAGCGTCCGAGTGGAATCCGCCGCCGAGAGATGCAGCTCGTAGAGAGCAATCAGAACAGCCTGCGCGAGATTGAGTGAGGCGTGTTCCGTCGTCGGGATCGTGACGACGATGTGAGCGCGATCGAGGATCTCATTGGGAAGTCCCTTGTCCTCTCTTCCGAACAGGACTGCGACCGGACCGTTTCGTGCGAAATCGAGAAGCTCAATGCTGGCCGCCTTCGGATTTGTCAGATCACGCTTGGCTGCCCGGCGTCTCGCTGTGAAACCCGCGACACGTATGACTCCATCGAGCGCCTCCTCGATAGTGTCGCAATCCCGGATGCGTTTGATGATGTCGCCGGTGTCGTGCGCGATCCCCTCGAGCCTCCAGGGATCGTATTCCACCGAGCGAACAAGATAGAGGTCTGAACATCCCATGTTCTTCATCGCGCGAATCGTCGCCGCAATGTTGACGGGATCCTGCGGCTCGTACAACACGACTCGCACACCTGAGAGAATCGACTCGGGAATCGTCGACCAGCCTTCGGGCGCGCCGTCTTTCTCTTCGTTCACGAGGTGGGATGCAAAATGCTGCCTCCACGTTCCATTTCAACACGGATAGTGGAGGGCAGCATTATGCCGAAGCAACCTGAGTCGCCGCGGCCAGGTGAATCGCTTCTAGACGACCGGCCTGCCAGTGACGAGGCGGTAGATGATCACGATCACCGCAATCACGAGCAGGATATGAATCAGCCCGCCCCCGACGTGCACCACGAAGAATCCGAGAATCCACAGAATGAAGAGTATTACGGCGATCGTCCAAAGCATGATGGCATCCTCGCAAGAAGTGAGTTACCTGGCGCGATAGAAATTGTCCCCCGCTTTGTACGCTGCCGACATTCGGCGGCGTCATGCCGGGGCACAACATGCCGAATGGCAACCAGCATGCCTGAGCACCCGTAACGACCTTGCTCCTCTACTGCGAGTCCACTCCGAACAGCTCGCTTTGATTGGCGACATCGTACCGGACGTGTCCCTCGCCGTCGACTCGTCCGAACGACGTCAAGTGGTGTGGCTCGGTGCCCGCGTCCATGATATGTTGCACGGAGATTCCCTGGGCGACGGCGGCGTCCGAAATCAGAAGCCGGTGGCAACGCCAGGGAACTGCTTCGGCGCACATGATTACGGTGGGCTCCAAGCCCGCGAGAATCAGAAGATCTTCAAGGGCCTCGTTGAACTCCCGCGTCTCCATGTAGTCGGCGTAGGCCCTGAAACTGGCATTGCGCCATTGGGTGTTGTGCGAGTCGCGACGCCCGCGCCGTCGGCCACCAAGCGATGGCAGGTGGGAGTAACGCAGGCCGGCATCGATCAGCGTCCGCTCGAGGTTCGATCGGGAGAAGTGCGGGTATCTCGCCGATGTGGGAAAGGCGCGAACATCGACCAGATGTGTCGCGCCTTCTCTCGCCAGCAGCCCGAGAAATGCCTCGAGCGTTCTGGTCGAGTGGCCAATCGTGAACAGCCTAGCGGGGTCCACGCTCCACGAAGCTTCCCCCTTCAACTCGCGGCGTGCCCGACGGCGGGGTGATTCCCGTCGATCCCGTCTGATGAAGCGCCTGTCGGCCGAGGAGGATTCTTGTCGCTCTGACGTCGTGTCCCATGTCGATGAGTAACAGTGCGAGGTCGCCACTTCCCCACAACAATCCGGCCAGCACCACAAGCCGGCTCATCTCACCCAGGAGCGTCGGGATCGAGGTAGTACCCTGCGTCACGAGTCCTGTTATGATCTCCGAGACGAGTAGCAGCAGCAGAATGATCGCCATGAGCTTGAACAACTTCGACAGGTAGCCCAGCCCCACATACGGCTCGAGATCGGCCAGGCGCACCGGCATGGCCGGGTCACGCTTCGGGTTGGCTGGCGAGTGCCTGTGATCCTCCGCTGCGTTCGCGGGGCTGGCCGTAGATGTCTTGTCCATTAACTGTCTCCTGTTCCGATCCAGCGAGCGGGGTAGCCTCGCGTGTCAATATGGGTGAACGGCCCGTGCGCTGACGTGCCAGAATATATCCCGCACCCTCCTATCAGCGAAGGGTGTGCCCGCTCGACGCGGTTGACGGCATCCTGGATCACCTTGGCATCTGCAATATTCACGCGCCCGTCGTGATTCAGGTCGTCCATCTGTCCGTCGCCGTCGTTATCGATGAAGATGTCATTGGCGTCGCCATACATATGGCGGCTCAGGGCCGCGCGCCCTCTCGGGTCGCCGCCCCCGGCGTTGTATTGCGGGGTTCTGAATCCGCTCAACACCCGAACGCCATTGGGGTTGATCCCGTGCTCCTTCAGGTCCTCCAGCACGAGCTCGTCCTTGTCGATCATTTTCATGTCGACCACTATGTATTTCGGCCAGACGTTCGGCTGATCGTGTGGCAGAAAATCCCTGAGCTTGAAGTGCTCTGACAGCTGGGTGTTCTCATTCTGCTGTGTCACTTCGATGAATCCGTTGGGCGGATCGTAGCTCACGCCGGGCCGACCCTTTCGGGCGGCTGGCCAGTTTCCGATGTAGTACAGGCCGAGGCGCCCCGCTTTCTTTTCTGTCGCGGGACGCAGAGTGATGACGCTGAAATCAGCAAGCGGTTTGATGGCGTTTCCGATTCTGAGCGCCAGATTCCAGATCCCCGGGCGCTGCGGAGCGACAAACGTAGACGTGGATTCAGCGGCCGAGCCATAGGAAAATGTCGTCACGGCTCCGGGTGGAAGCGTGTCGCCCAGAATCGGCGTAATCGGCGTTCCCCCCTGCTGAATTCGGACGCGAAGCTTGCCACTTTCCCCACGCGCGGGCGCGGCGAGAGCGGTGAGAGCGGCGTTCGTGAGATAGGCGACTGACGGCGCTGCTCTGTCGGTAAGCGCGGTCGCGATGTTGGCAGTTGCGGGAGTAACCGGACCACCGTCGCCAGCCGCACGCGCGCGCGCGATCGACCACGACCAACCCATAGCGAAGAGAATGAGGACCAGGATCGAGACGACATTGAACACACGTTCAGCTCTGCCGGGCGGGCGCCGGA
>WNGP01003476.1_pt1 | contig 27176 bp, 21 predicted proteins | sample 5407671 | NCBI WGS metagenome assembly WNGP01 (sample SAMN13153381, study PRJNA577476) | soil metagenome | isolation source: 40 cm soil or saprolite under Garry oak tree replicate 2 | place: USA:California | collected 2016-06-15
GAGAATAGTACGCGGCGATGCCTACCACCCGCACTCGCGCTCTTTTTGGGAAACGAGTCCGCGAATTACGAATGAAACGAAAATGGTCCCAGGAAAAACTCGCCGAAGAATCCGGGCTTCACACGACGTACATCAGCGGGATTGAACGCGGGAGACGAAACGTCGGGATGGAAAATATCGTGAAGCTCGCTCGTGCGCTCAAGGTTGACGTGGGCCAACTATTCAAGGGCGTTCGCTGATTTACGGGGCAGCCGCGCCGGTTACTCTGCCAGCCTGACTGCCCACCCCTGCAGGACGAGACCACGACGCGGACTCAATTCTTGACGGTCATGGCCTCTGAGTCTACAGCCTTTTTCCCGGTAACGCCTTCCAGTCCAGCGAGGACGCCACGATAATCGTTCTTGTCGCATTGCATGATAGATCTGCTTAACTTCATTTGAAAGCTCTTTCGCCTCTTTCGCATTTTTGGCAGTCAACAGCGGTATGGGCAGCGAGCGAGTCTCCTTCAGAACAATCTTCGGAAAATCATCTCTCTGTGCAATGTTGGAACGAAGGAGAAAATACCAAGACATCAATCGGCTATTCAGACAGCCCAACAAATATTCTAAGTCTGGCCCGCCGACAGACCGAAGAATGCTCTGCATCGACTTGTTTGTCACAAAATCTTCTTCGGCTTTCACTGCCTGCAAGTGGAACTGTCTGCTTATCAACTCACGGAGTAGCAGGCGCGGCCCTTTGAAGTAACGCTCCGGTTTCGGTTCGGCCAAAGTGTCATCGAAGCGAATGTACCCATGCGGACCTCTCTCAAGCGTGTAGCGCCGCACGGTTCCATCGAAAGCGGGACGGCTGGTTGCCCACCGATTCTTGTCTGTCAAATTGAATGGCGTAACGCCCCGCTGCACGTCGGCGCATTCACCAAGTGCCTTGACGCCTTGCGTGGAAAGTTTGGTCATTAGGTGCGTGGTTTGGGTGTCGGCATATGTAAGAAGCTCGTCACCACCGGCAGCAAACCACTGAGAAATGTCAGCTTTAGACGGATTTTCGTAGAACTCAGCGACGGCCCGAATCCGTTGGGCTTGATACGCGTCTCCGTTGGAAAGCTCTTCTTTGGGGACTTGGCCCGGCTCGAACGATTCATCGAGAAGCACACGGAACCGGAAGCCGCGCAGCCCTGAGAGGCCGGAAAGCGGGACCCGCATCGTCGGTGAATGCCTAGAACACTTTGCCTGCCGGAAACCGGACGAGCGGCCCGCTGACTCGGTATAGTTTTCTACATGACACCAGACCACAAATTTGAACTCCTTAGGACGGTTGTTTCGGTCATCCCGGCGACTGTGCTCTCAGTATGGGCATTCATCCACCAGCGGAGACAGACATTGCCACGCCTGGAAGTTCTCATCAGCCCTATTTGATGGGCGACCATCGACGGCAAGTCAGTCCTGGGAGAGGACTGGCCCGGCCTGGTAGTCCGAAATCAGAGCACGTTCCCTCTGCCCGTATTCAATGTCGGTTTCCGCATCGGTAGAAAATTCTATTCGTTTGGGAGGCCAGCAGTCGGCGGAGACTCGGCATTGACGCCCGCCAAACAGTGGCCGTTGGAGCTTGCGCCTCGTTCACGGACTGCATTTTATCTCGACGGAGTGCAAGTGAGTTTTGGTGATTCCATCAAGCCTGCCCTGAAAGGCCGAAGGATATGGGAAGGGGCGAGGGCCTGCGGGAGGGAGATGGCTCGTGGCCGAAAAAAACCTCCCATGATCCACCGATACGGTTCAGAAATTTCGCGGAAAATGGTTCCGTTTGGCATGGGAATCGGTGAGACCAAGGGGATAGCAACGGCACTCCGTAGACATCATTCTTGATCAGAACGTTGGGCTTCGCGGGGCCGGGCTTTTCTTGCTAAGAATATGCGGCGAAAAGCGAGCCTCTGAGATTTTGGAAACCGCGAATGACAAATTGTCGGAAGGTTGCATTCCCGAATGTTTTGTTGGACACTATCGCGTCAAGCATGATCCGGGTTTGCACTTTCCGGCTAACTCGTGGGACGCCCTGACCGCAGCTCCCTACCCGGAGCGCTCCCCCGCAGAGTGCTGAACAGACATGGCACAGATTTTTCATCGCAGTACCAATTTCATCGCGCGGTTCAGTGTGTTTTCGGCCCTCTTTTTCGTCGGAGTGGCGCTCATAGCCGTGCTCGCGGTGGCGCGCTCGCCCTATATGACGCGACAGAACATTTCCCGTGAGCAGCCCCTGCAATTCAGCCACAAGCATCACGTGGGCGATGACGGCATCGATTGCCGCTACTGTCATACTGGCGTCGAAACTTCCGCCGTTGCCGGGATTCCGCCGACCAAGACTTGCATGAACTGCCATGCGGTGCTATTCAACAATGCGGCCTACCTCGAGCCCATCCGCGAGAGCTATCGCAGCGATAAATCCATCCAGTGGGTCAAAGTTCACCGCCTGGCCGATTTCGTCTATTTTAATCACAGCATTCACGTCAACAAGGGCGTAGGCTGCTCGTCGTGTCACGGGCAGATCAACCAAATGCCGCTGGTATTCCAGGCCAACACCTTGCTGATGCAATGGTGCCTGGACTGCCATCGCAACCCCGAGCAGGTTCTGCGCCCCAAAGATCAGGTTTTCAATATGGACTGGAGGGCCCCGGATAATCAGGAGGAAGTCGGCGCCAAGCTGAGGGAAGAGTACCAGCTTCGGACCACGGCCGAGCTAACGAGCTGCTCGACCTGTCATCGCTAATGGACGGTATGGGCGAGCGCAAACACCACGAACACATCGAGGGCCGGCACGATCATAACGATCTAGCCGGAGATGCGAAGCTGCAGGATGGACCGATGGATTTGGCCGCGGTACGCGCCAAGCTGGAATCGAAAACTGGCAAGCAGTACTGGCGCACGCTCGAAGAGCTCGCTGGTGATCCGCAATTCCAAGAATTGCTGCATCGCGAATTCCCGCGCCAGGCGCCTTCGGACTGGGACAACTCCGTCGACCGGCGCGATTTCCTGAAGTTGATGGCCGCTTCGCTGGCTTTTGCTGGTCTTTCCGGCTGCGGCCGTACGCCCGAACAGTACCTCGTGCCGTACGTCAAGCAGCCCGATGGGCTGACTCTCGGAAGGCCGCAGTTCTATGCCACGGCGATGCCGTTTGGCGCGGATGCTATTGGCCTGCTGGTGGAAAGCCACGAAGGGCGGCCCACGAAAATCGAAGGCAACCCCGACCATCCGTCCAGCCTGGGCGCGACCAACGTCTTCGCCCAAGCTTCGGTTCTGAATCTTTACGACCCGGATCGCGCGCAGACGGTCACGAAATTCGGAGAAATCCAGACCTGGTCGTTGTTTGTCGAAAGCGCGCAGGCGCTCGCAGCGGAGATGAAGGGCGATGGCGGCGCGCGATTCCGCATCCTGAGCGGCATTGTTACTTCGCCGACGCTGGCGGGGCAAATTCAATCACTACTCACGACTTTTCCGAAGGCCAAATGGCACCAGTGGGAGCCCGCCGTCGGTGACGGCACACGCGAGGGCGCGAAGCTCGCTTTTGGCAGCTACGTCAACACGGTTTATCGACCGGAGAAGGCTGACGTCATCCTTTCACTCGACTCCGACTTTCTGGGCAGCGGTCCGGGACACATTCCCTACGCGAAGAAATTCTCGCGGCGCCGCACACTGAATGGCAGGGACGACACGATGAACCGGCTCTATGCGGTCGAGCCGACGCCGAGCGTCACTGGTGCGACCGCGGATCATCGCTTGCCCTTACGGGCTTCCGATGTCGAGCTCTTCGCGCGCGCGCTTGCAGCGAAGCTCGGTCTTGGCGGTTCGGTGACCCTTCCGGCTGGCGCGGAGAAGTGGCTCGACACCGTCGCTAAAGATTTGCAGAAGCACAAGGGCGTGTCGCTGGTCGCCGCAGGCGAACAGCAGCCCGCTGAAGTTCATGCTCTGGCGCATGCCATCAACGCGGCGCTCGGAAACGTGGGGACAACACTCTACTACACCGAGCCAGTGGAAGCGCATCCGGTGAATCACTTGGAATCGGTGGCGGAATTGTGCGCTGATATCGAAGCGGGCAAGGTCGAGACGCTGCTGATTCTCGGTGGTAATCCTGTTTACACCGCGCCGCATGATTTCGATTTCGCCTCAAAGATTGCATTCGACAAGACCACCAAGCAGAAGAAAGTCAAAACCACCATCCACGTCAGCTCGCATTTTGACGAGACTTCGGAACTCTGCGACTGGCACGTTGCCGAATCGCACTACCTCGAAACCTGGGGCGATGCGCGCGCGTTCGACGGCACCGTCGGCGTGATTCAGCCGTTGATCGCGCCGCTGTACCACACGCATTCCTTGCGGGAGGCACTGGCGGCTTTCAGTGACCAGCCCGGCGTCAGCGACTATGACGCCGTCCGTGCCAAGTCGGAAGCCATGGGGCAACGTCTCTTTCCCACGTCCTCGCCGGAACCGGGCTCTTTCGAAAGATTCTGGCGCAAGTCGCTCCACGATGGAGTCGTCGCGGGCTCTGCCTTTGCGCCCCTCAACGCCACGCTGAAGTTCAGTCCGGCGAGCCTCCCGACGCCTAAGCCCGCACCCGCTAACGAGATGGAATTCATCTTCCGCCCCGATCCTTGCGTCTACGACGGGCGCTTCGCCAATAACGGCTGGCTGCAGGAGTTGCCCAAACCCGTCACCAAGCTCACCTGGGACAACGCCGCTCTGGTCAGCCCGAAGACCGCTAAAGATCTGCAAGTGGCCCACAACGTGGCCTGGCGCGGCGGCGAACACGGCAAGGTTTATTCGAACGTCATCGACATTCGGCTTTCGAACAGCAAAGTCACTGCGGCTGCCTGGATCGTCCCTGGCCAAGCCGATGATACTGTCGTTCTTCCGCTGGGGTACGGCCGCAAGCGTGCCGGCTACACCGGAACGAACAAGGGTTTCAACGCCTACGCCGTGCGCACTTCCGGCGCGCTGTGGGCCGCCTTTGCCCCCAGCAGCGCAATTAGAAAAACCGGCGAAGAGTATCCTCTCGCGTGCACGCAGTATCACTTCAACATGGAAGGCCGGCAGATTCTGGCCACCGGTACTCTCGAGGAGTATCGCAAGAATCCAAATTTTGCCAACGAGCACGCCGAATTGCCCCCCCAGGAACTCTCGCTCTACAACGGTGAAGCGGAATTTCCCTACCATCGCGACAAGTGGGCGATGGCCATCGATTTGAACAAATGCAACGGCTGCAACGCCTGCGTCGTCGCTTGCCAGTCGGAGAACAACATTCCGGTCGTCGGGAAAGAGCAAGTCATGCGCGGACGCGAAATGCATTGGATCCGCATCGACCGTTATTACCAGAAGTCGGTGAACTCCCCCACCAACGATCCGTCCAGCTACGACGAGTCGCTCTTTAATCCGCCGACATTCTTCCAGCCCGTGCCCTGCCAGCAGTGCGAGAACGCGCCTTGCGAGCAGGTCTGCCCCGTCGGTGCCACGGTCCACAGCGCCGAAGGCCTGAACGATATGGTCTACAATCGCTGCGTCGGCACGCGCTACTGTTCGAACAACTGCCCCTACAAAGTTCGCCGCTTCAACTTCCTGCGCTTCCAGGATTGGGAGACGCCGCAACTCAAACTTCTGCGCAATCCGGAAGTCACCGTGCGCAGCCGCGGCGTCATGGAGAAGTGCACCTATTGTGTGCAGCGCATCAACGACGCGCGCATCGAATCGGAAAAGTTGAACGCGCCGATTCACGACGGCGCGATCGTGACGGCGTGCCAACAAGCCTGCCCGACCGAAGCCATAGTCTTCTGCAATGCCAATGACTAGGACAGCCGCGTCGCCAAACTGAAAGCGCAGCAGCGGAATTACACACTTCTTGGGGAACTGAACACCCGACCGCGCACCACCTATCTCGCGGCAGTGCGCAATCCGAATCCGGAATTGGAGTCGGCATGAGCGCCGGCCAACCACCATTCGATTCTCCCGAAATCCGCCGACTAAGCCCGGTGATAGGTCCCGGGTATACCTACGGGTCGGTCACCGACAAAATCAGTGCGATCGTCCTGACCCGCCCGACGTCCCTCGGCTGGTATGTTGGATTTTTGATCGCCTTCAGTGTCATGGGGATGATGACCGTTGCCATCGGCTGGCTGATCATCAAAGGCACGGGCATCTGGGGCATCAACATCCCCGTCGGCTGGGGCTTCGCCATCGTCAATTTCGTGTGGTGGATCGGTATTGGCCACGCGGGCACGCTCATCTCCGCGATCTTATTTTTGTTGAATCAGAAGTGGCGCACCTCCATCAACCGTTTTGCCGAAGCGATGACGCTCTTCGCCGTGGCCTGCGCCGGCATTTTTCCCCTGATCCACACCGGCCGCCCCTGGCTGGCGTTTTACATGATGCCGTACCCCAGCACCATGGGGCTCTGGCCGCAATTCCGAAGCCCGCTGATCTGGGACGTATTTGCGGTTTCCACCTACGGCACGGTTTCGCTGATGTTCTGGTTCGTGGGTCTCATCCCGGACCTGGCAACGCTCCGCGATCGCTCCATCCGGAAACCCTTGAAGGTCATTTACGGAATGCTTTCGCTGGGCTGGCGCGGTTCGGCGCGCCACTGGCATCGCTACCAGTCGGCTTACTTGCTGCTCGCCGGACTCGCGACGCCGCTGGTTCTTTCCGTGCACACGGTGGTGAGCTTTGATTTCGCGGTCGCCATCGTTCCCGGCTGGCACACCACAATCTTTCCGCCCTACTTCGTGGCCGGCGCCATCTATTCGGGCTTCGCGATGGTTTTGACCATCGCGATTCCGCTGCGCAAAGCCTACGCTCTCGAAGATTTCATCACCATGCGCCACCTGGACAACATGGCCAAGGTCATGCTGGCCACCGGGCTCATCGTCGCTTATGGCTATTTTTTCGAGTTCTTCCTGTCGCTTTACAGCGGCAACAAGTTTGACGTCTTCCTCGTCCAGCAGCGCCTCCACGGCCCGTATGCTCCGTTTTACTTTGCGCTGATTCTGTCGAACATCCTGGTGCCGCAACTGCTCTGGTCCTACAAGATGCGCCACAATGTGGTGGTCCTCTTCCTCATGTCCATCGTCGTGAATATCGGCATGTGGCTGGAGCGCTTCGTCATTGTGGTCATCAGCCTGACGCGCGACTTTGTGCCTTCCGCCTGGGGCCGTTACAGCCCGACGTTCTGGGATTGGGCCACCTTCATCGGCACCATGGGAATGTTCGTCACTCTGCTCTTCCTGTTCGTCCGCGTTCTCCCGGCGATTTCCATCGCGGAAATGCGCGAACTGGTGGCGGAGACGTCTGAGGAAGAGAAATAATGCAGCACTCCGATCTATACGGTGTAATGGGCGAGTTCGGCACTCCTGAAGAACTCCTCGAGGCGGTCAAAAAAGTCCGCCAGGCGGGTTACCGCCGCCTGGATGCCTATGCCCCCTTCCCTATCGAAGGTCTTTCGGACGCCCTCGGTCTGAAACGCAATCTGGTGCCTGCCATTACGCTGCTCGGCGGGCTGGCGGGGGGCATCGGAGGATTTGGGTTTCAATACTGGGCTGCGGCGATCACCTACCCGCTAAACGTTGGCGGCCGCCCGCTCAATAGCTGGCCCGCCTTTATTCCCGTCACCTTTGAGCTGACCATTCTGGGGGCATCGCTCGCCGCGGTGTTCGGTATGCTCGCGCTGAACAGACTGCCTCACCCCCATCATCCGGTTTTCAACGTTGCGCGTTTCACGCACGCTTCGTCGGACCGTTTTTTTGTTTGTATCGAGGCCAAAGATCCTAACTTCCATCTGGAGAAATGCGCGCGCCTCCTCCAGGAAGTTCACGCCCACCATATCACCGAGGTGTCCAATGACTGACACCTGGCGCTTCCTCGTGGCTGCCTCGGTCGCTGCGTGCCTGAGTTTCGGCAGCGGTTGTGAATATCTCCGGCAGGACATGGCCAACCAGCCGAAAAACCGGCCGCTTTCGCCCTCCGAATTTTTTGTCGATGGCCGCTCGGAACGCCCGCTGGTGGAAAACGCCGTGGCGCGCGGGGCGCTTGTTGACGACGAACTCTTCCTGCCGAAGGATTCGAACAATTTCCCGTTGCCCGTGGACCTCAAGCTTCTGGAGCACGGCGAAGAGCGCTACAAAATTTTCTGCACTCCGTGCGCGGCATGAAACGGCCGCCCAGCTATCATCAAGACCGCCTCCGGCAGGCGGCCAACGGCTATCTCTACGACAACATCACCAACGGGTTTGGCCAGATGCTGGGCTATTCCGCCGAGATTCCCCCACGCGACCGCTGGGCCATTATTGCCTACATTCGCGCGCTGCAGCTCAGCCGCAACGCCAAGGCTGCCGATCTGCCCGCGGAGCTTCGCGAGAAGCTCAATCAAGGTGCAACTCCGGCCGCCAAACCAAGCGGGACGAACGATTCGCGAGGAGGCAGCTTCTAATGGCTGCGCAGGAATATCAAGCGCCGGAAAGCGTTAGCCGCCTTCAGCAGCGGGCGTATTTCGTCGGCGGCTTCGCTCTGCTGGTCTCCATTTTTGGCGCCGTGCGCGCCCCCGAACTTTTCTTTCCGTCTTACTTGATGAGTTTTCTCCTGATTCTCGGTCTGACCGTGGGCTCGCTGGGTCTCCTGATGCTGCAACATCTCACCAGCGGACACTGGGGCATCATCATCCGCCGTCCGCTGGAATCGGCCACGCGCGCGCTCCCGTTGATGGTCATCACTTTTCTTCCCATTGCGATTTTCGGAATGAAGTATCTCTATATGGGTCACGGGGAGGAGAAGGGCTGGCTCAACGCCCCGGCCACTGGAGAAGGGGCACTCTCCGATTTTCAGAAGACCTACCTCACCACCAGCGGTTTTTACACGCGCGCGGTCATTTATTTCGTTATCTGGCTTGGGCTGATGTTCATCTTCAATGTTTCGTCGAAGCAGCAGGACGCCAACCCCCAAGACCGCGCCTTGCGCTTCCGGCTGAAGATGTTGGCCGGCCCGGGCATTATTCTCTACGTTTTTGTGATGACCTTCGCGTCCACCGATTGGGCGATGTCTCTGTCGCCGCACTGGGCCTCCACCATCTACGGTTTCCTGTTTGTGGCGGGACAGTTGATCTCCTCAATGTCGCTTATGATCGCCGTGGTCGTCCTGCTGGCACGCAGCGAACCTTTCGCCAGCGTCCTGCAGAAGCGCCACCTGCACGATCTGGGAAAATTGCTGCTCGCTTTTGTGATGCTCTGGGCGTATTTCGATTTCTCGCAGCTGCTGATCATCTGGTCGGGAAACCAACCGGAAGAAATCAGCTTCTATCGCACGCGGCTGTACAGCGGCTGGGGCGTCGTCGCGGTGATCGTGCTGGTGTTCCATTTCTTCGTGCCTTTTTTCCTGCTCCTCTCGCAGGACGTGAAGCGCAATGCGAAGGTGCTTCCGAGGATTGCCATCTGGCTGATCTTTATGCGTCTTGTGGATCTATTCTGGATGACGCGTCCGGAATTTACTTCTCGCGCTATGCCCACTTGGCTGGACGTTGTTTTGCCCCTCGCGCTCGGCGGTTTGTGGCTCGGTTTCTTTGCATTCAACTTAAAGCAGTGCCCGCTGCTGCCGCTCGGCGACCCGGAACTTGCTGAGGCCATTGAGCACCATGAGCACTGAGTCTCACAACACGGGCCAGGAACCGCGCCACAAGGACGTCGCGTTTGAAGCACGCGACATCAAGCCGGGCGTGATCTATGGATATCTTTTTGCCTTGGGCATCGCTGTCTTGGCCTCCTTGATCGTTTGTGTTTTTATTCTGCGCCTTACGACCACTTATACGGTTTCGACCGATGCGCCTCCGCCACCATCGCGCGAGACTCATCAAAGGGAATTGCCGCCGGAGCCGCGGCTCCAGGGTTTTGGTTTCCCTGGGCAGGAAGCCGATCCGCAGGCCGATCTGCGCAAAAAGATCCGCGCCGACTCCGAGGCCAATGAAAAACTGGAGTGGATCGATCGATCCAGCGGCATCGTACATATTCCCGTCAAGGAGGCCATGAAAATCATTGCCGAAAAGGGTTTGTCTCCCGCCCCTGCCGTGCCGGTGGAGAAAGAGAAATAACGCCATGAAAGAAGTTCGCCATATCGTCGGAATTGTCGGGCTCTTGCTGGCGCCGGCCCTGCTGCGCGCGCAGGCAGTTCCCGGCAACGCCGGCCCTGCTGCTTCGGCCATGCCCGCGGCTTTGCAAGACGTCGGATTTTCGCCGCCGCTCAACGGGCCGATGCCGCTGGACCTCTTCTTCCGCGACGAGACCGGCCGCAGCGTTCGGCTCCGTGAGTATTTCGGGCAAAAGCCCGTAGTTCTCGCCTTCGTTTATTACCGCTGCCCGATGCTCTGCGATCAGGTGGCACAGGGTGTCGTCGGCGTGCTGCGCATGCTCTCCTTCAATCCCGGCCGCGACTACGAAGTTGTTTTCATCAGCTTCGATTCCCGCGAGACGCCGGAGATGGCCGCCCAGAAGAAAGAGAAAGCGCTGGCTCATTTCCGCCGGCCCCAAGCCGATTCCGGCTGGCATTTCCTCACCGGTTCGAGAGAATCCGTGGAGGCCGCGACGAAAGCCGCGAATTTTCGTTTCTCCTTCGATGCCAAGAACAATCTCTTCGCTCACGCTAGCGGCGTCTTGCTGCTCACCCCGGACGGCCGCATCTCCCGTTATTTCTACGGTGTCGAGTATCCCGGCCGCGACATGCGCCTCGGACTCGTGGATGCCTCCGCTGGAAAAATCGGCACGCCCATGGATCACGTTTTGCTCTTTTGCTATCACTACGACCCGACGGCCGCGACCTACAGCGCGTCGATTCTGAGGATCATCCGCCTCGCCGGCGTGCTCACGATTCTCTGCCTGGTCGGAGGAATTCTGATTTCCCGCCGCCGCGAAACGCTGGCCGCGGCCCAGAATTTGAGCCGGCCGCTTGCCGGTGGCCAGGAACGAGGAGCTCACTAAACCGTGCAGTCGCAATTGCCAATCTATCCGGAGCAAGCGTCCAACTTCGCGCCGCAAGTGGACGCGCTGATGCTTTTCATCACCGGGATCTGCGTGTTTTTTGCGGCTGCCGTCACCGTCGCGATCGTCGTTTTCTTTTTCAAGTATCGCCGCAAGACCCCGGATGCCGTCGGCATTACCATCGAGGAAGACGCGCGGCTCGAGGCGCTATGGATGATCGTTCCCCTGATTCTGTCCATGGCCATGTTCGGCTGGGGCGCGGTCGTCTACGTGGACTATCGCAACGTGCCGCGGGACACGCTCGATATTTACGTGATCGGCAAGCAGTGGATGTGGAAGGCACAGCAGCCCAACGGGTTGAAGGAAATCAATGAATGTCACGTTCCCGTGGGCCGTAACATTCGTCTGATCCTCTCCAGCGAAGACGTCATCCACGATTTCTTCGTTCCCGCCTTCCGCGTGAAGATGGACGTCGTTCCCGGGCACTACAACACGATGTGGTTCCGCCCCACCAAGCCCGGCCGCTATCACTTTTTTTGCTCGCAGTACTGTGGCACCAACCACGCGCTGATGGGCGGATGGGTTACCGTCATGGAGCCGTCGGATTACGCGGCCTGGCTTTCCGGCTCAGCGGCCGGGAACGTCAATCCGGTCGTGACCGGTGAAAAACTTTTTGCCGAAAAGGCTTGCAGCACTTGTCATGTCGCCAATGGCACGGGACGTTCTCCCTCGTTGAACGGAGTGTATGACGCCCAGGTTCTCCTTGCCGATGGCTCCACCGTCGTCGCCGACGAAGCCTATATCCGCGAATCGATTCTTCAACCAAACGCAAAAATTGTGGCCGGGTATCAGCCGTTGATGCCTACCTTCCAGGGACAGTTGACGGAGGAGCAGATTTTCGCTCTTATCGCCTATATCAAGTCCCTGCAGTCGCAGCCGGTACCGGCGACGGGCGCCGGGATTGCGCCGCCCACGGGGAAGAGATAAGTCATGAGCAACACGCCGCCAACTTTCGTCCGCGAATTGCCGCACAAGCATTATTTGAACGCCACCTACGGCGCCGGGCTCCGTTCGTGGCTGCTGACCACCGATCACAAGCGCATTGCCTTGCTTTATCTGGCCTCCGTCACAGTTTTCTTTTTCATTGGCGGCGTCCTGGCCACCTTGATTCGCATCCATCTCTTGACCCCCGGCGGAGCGCTGGTCACACCGGAAACTTACAACAAGCTCTTCACCATGCACGGCGTGGCGATGATTTTCTTCTTCTTGATCCCCTCGATCCCCGCGGTCTTCGGGAATTTCCTGATTCCCCTGATGATCGGCGCGAAGGATCTGGCCTTCCCGAAGATCAATCTGCTGAGCTGGTACATCTACGTCATTGGAGGCTGCTTCGTTCTGTATTCCTTCGGCACCGGCGGATTGGACACTGGCTGGACGTTCTACACGCCGCTCAGCAGTGTGTATTCGAATTCCGCGGTTACGCCGGCGGTCCTCGGTATCTTCATCAACGGATTCTCCTCGATTCTCACCGGCCTCAACTTCATCGTCACCATCCACACCATGCGCGCTCCGGGGATGACCTGGTTCCGTATGCCCCTCTTTGTTTGGGCCCATTATGCCACCAGCCTGGTGATGATTCTGGGTACGCCCGTGGTGGCCATCACACTGCTGCTTGCTGGCCTCGAGCGCATGTTTCACTTGGGCTTCTTCAATCCCGCGCTCGGCGGTGACCCGATTCTCTTCCAGCACCTTTTCTGGTTCTATTCGCACCCCGCCGTGTACATCATGATTCTTCCGGCCATGGGCGTGATCAGCGAGATCATTCCGACATTTGCCCGCAAACCCATCTTCGGTTATGCCTTCATCGCGGGATCAAGCATCGCCATCGCGGTCATCGGTTTCCTGGTTTGGGCTCACCACATGTTTGTTACCGGCGAGTCCACCTACGCCGCACTCACCTTTTCGTTCCTCAGCTACCTGGTGGCCATCCCTTCGGCGGTAAAAGTTTTTAACTGGACTTCGACGCTGTACAAAGGCTCCATCTCCTGGGACCCGCCGATGATCTATGCGCTCGGCTTTATTGGTTTGTTCGTGATCGGCGGCCTCACTGGGCTATTCCTCGCGTGCCTCGGTCTGGACATCCACATTCACGACACCTACTTCGTCGTCGCTCACTTCCACTACATTATGGTTGGCGGCGCGGTCATGGGTTACGTGGGGGGCTTGCACTTCTGGTGGCCGAAGATTACCGGCAGGCTTTATCCGAGATCTTTGTCGCGATTCGCCGCCGTGGTTCTCTTCATCGGCTTCAATCTGACGTTCTTTCCGCAGTTTATTCTTGGCTACCTCGGCATGCCCCGGCGCTATCACACCTATCCGCCGGAATTCCAGGTGCTCAACGTGCTTTCTTCCGCGGGCGCCTCGATTCTTGCGCTGGGCTACCTGCTACCCATGAGTTACCTGACTTGGTCCATGCGTTATGGCCGAGTCGCCGGACAGAATCCCTGGCCCGCCACTGGCCTGGAGTGGAAAACGGATTCACCACCGCTCACGGAAAATTTTGAAGTCACACCGGTAGTAACCTGGGAGCCCTACGACTTTAAGAACCGGCCCGATCTCGGCCTGGGAACAGGCACACCGTCGCCCGCCCCGGCTCATGGAGACGACTAGTGGGTGGTGTTGATTGGTAGGGACGGACCTTCATCTGTCCTGTTTGTGGCCGAGGCCAGGCCATAGATTGATTTAGGAAGAGGAGTACCGCGTGCACCGCACCGGACAGCTGCAGGGACATTTTGAAACACTCGAGCAGCAGAAGGAATCCGCCGCGCTGGGCATGTGGGTTTTTCTGGTCACCGAGGTGCTGTTCTTCGGCGGCCTGTTCCTCGCTTACACCGTCAATCGCAGTGCGTTCAGCACGGCCTTCGGCGCCGGAAGCAACACCCTGGATATCAAGCTCGGCGGCTTTAATACCGTCGCGCTGATCATGAGCAGCTTGACCATGGCCATGGCGGTGTGGTCCGCGCAGGTGGGGAAGAAAAAACTTGTCAGCATTTTTTTGATCGCCACGCTGGGCCTGGGCACCGTCTTTCTCGGCGTCAAGGTGATCGAATACAAGCAAAAGTTCGACCACCATCTCATTCCCGGCCAGGGCTTCGATATGCGCTACCGTTCTGAGCATCCCACGGCCACGGATGACCCTAAGGAAATTGCCATAGAGAAAGAAGAAGTAGAAAAGACCTTCGCCGTTGACCAGGACACCAATGCCCATGGCCAGCTTTATTTCTCGCTGTATTTCGCCATGACCGGGCTGCATGCGCTGCACATGATCGTGGGCGCAGGGCTCCTCGTCTGGCTCATCAAGGCATCATTTGCGGGCCGTTTCACCCCGCAGTACAACACGCCCGTCGAAATCGTGGGCCTTTACTGGCACTTTGTCGATATTGTGTGGATCTATTTGTTCCCGTTGTTATACCTGATTGATAGGCACCGGTAGGAGAGTTTCTCTGGAGAGTCGCGCGTGTCCGAGCACATTGTTTCGCCGAAGATTTACTTGGCCATCTTTACGACGCTGATGGCCGGCACCGGCATCACCGTTTGGGCGGCATTTCAGAACTTTGGTAAATTCAATATTGTCATCGCGCTGGCCATCGCCACGATCAAGGCCACGCTCGTTGTTCTCTACTTCATGCACGCCCGCTATAGCCCCAAACGCACTCAGCTGGTCATCGTCTGTTCGATTTTTTGGCTCGCCATCATGCTCTCGCTCACGCTCGCTGACTACAACACGCGTCGGCAGGAGGGCCGTTTGGCATCCGCCACAACCTGCTATCGGGCCTAATCCCTTGGCGATTGCTGCTCCGGATAGCCTACACTGACCGACACGCTTTTGGCGTTACGCCAGCATTCCCGTCGGCATTCCAGCTTCAATAGAACGGTGATGCTGCCAGTGACCATTCTGCCAGAGTTGTCTTCGCCGCTGAACGTGCCTGACATGCCCGTGCCACTCCCGGCACACTTCAAGGGCAGCGCCAGCGATTCCGCCGAGCCATCCGCGAGGAAGTAACTTAGTTCAATCATGGACCCGTTGATGCACGTGACGCCCTCCGACCATTGGGTGGCGGGCTTGTCGTACAGCGCGGTCACGTCGATCGCCGTGCCATGAATTGCATTGCCGCGCTCGTCCAGTGCGGTGACGGTCGCGAGCAACGAATGATCGCTGCCGATCTCGGGGCCTGTTCCGGTCCAGTTGAGCGGGAAGGTGTCGCCGGGGGCCTGCGCTTTGGCTGGAACGAGTGCCAGGGTAATGAGAGCTAGGGTCGTAACCAGGGAGAGCTTTTTCATGACTTCTCCTTTGCGGATCGATCTAGGCTCAGGATGCCATCAAACACCGATGGCGGCGCGTCTCTATTTATCAAACCACGCCAAAAAGGTGATAATGAATTCGGCACCTGGAACGCCGTTTCCTATCATTTTTTGCCCTCGGGGCTCAAATCCTAACTTCGAGCGGGCACAGTTTCGTAATTTCTTCGGTGCTAGATTACGGGAGGGAGCGTGCAGCAACCGTAGGCGGACCATGCGAGGTCACCTGTCGGCGAAAAATAAAAAAGGGGGGAGTAGCGAACCGGCCCAGCCCTCAATCCCCTAAAGGGATCCTCGGTTCGCCTCCCCCACCGACTTTCGAAGTGCAAGCCCCAGGCCAATTCTAACATCTTTCTTTTCAATGAACTGCCGAACGAATTCCAAGTAAAAAAGCTCTACCGCCCGCGAAAATTTACCTGCCTCCGGAGACCTCCAGGGTCAAAGGCCCAGTTGCCATCCATCTGCTGGTCGTATGAACTGCAGCTATCCCCAAAGGATTTGCTGAATATATCAGGCATTCGAACAGTCTCTGCAGCCGTGGAGCCCCGGGTTCAGCCCGGGGAAATAAAACATCTTCATGATTCGCCGCCATTCCTAGCAAGCGCAGCGCGTTATAGGTTCGGAGACGCCAGCCATCCCCGGCTTCTTCATCCCTGGATAGCCACTTGTTCGGCCCAATAGGCATCTCCTCAATTCTCAGAGAAAGCCTGCCCACCTGTGAAAATCTCCCAGGTGCGCGGCCCCCAGCGTGGCTGCCCAATCGGAAATCGGGGCGGTACTCCCGAACCCGGTGTTCGGCTGTTGTTCAGAGCGCGCAGCGAGCGCGAATCGCATAGTTGATCTGGAACACGGATGTGCCGTCGATGTTAGTGCCCGCGGTCCACCCCGGTCAATCAGGGAGCGGAGTGTTGAATTTATTCCCTCCGTTGGTTGGCAGCGGCGAAATGGCACACTGTCGTGCGGCAACCTGTCGTGCGGCAACCTTGTCGGGGAAACGTGCACAGAGTAGACTTTTCGCCTGCGTTTCGTCGGGAGGTGTGGCATGGCCCGTATCGTTCGCGGCGGTCTGATTCAGGCTCAATGTGAATGGTCCCCGGAAAAGTATTCTCTGCCGGACATCAAGAGAAAAATGATTGCCAAGCACGAACGCCTGATTGCCGACGCGGCCAAGAAGAGCGTACAGATTCTGGGCCTCCAGGAGCTGTTCTATGGCCCCTATTTTTGCGCCGAACAGCAAACCCGCTGGTACCAACTGACCGAACGCGTGCCGAACGGTCCCACCGTGTCGCTCATGCAGAAGCTGGCGAAGAAGCACCAGATGGTGCTGGTCGTGCCAGTTTACGAGGTGGAAATGACCGGCGTGTACTTCAACACCGCCGCAGTGATCGACGCCGATGGCCGCTACCTCGGCAAATACCGCAAACACCACATTCCTCATTGCCATCCGGGCTTTTGGGAAAAATTTTACTTCACGCCGGGAAACGCGGGCTATCCCGTGTTCCAGACTCGTTATGCCCGCGTCGGCGTGTACATCTGCTACGACCGGCACTTCCCGGAAGGCGCGAGAATCCTCGGACTCAACGGCGCGGAAATCGTCTACAACCCTTCGGCCACCGTCGCTGGCCTCTCGGAATATCTTTGGGAACTCGAACAGCCTGCCCACGCCGTCGCCAATGCCTATTTTGTCGCGGCCATCAACCGCGTCGGCACCGAGCACCCCTGGAAGATCGGCGAATTCTACGGCAAGAGCTATTTCTGCGACCCGCGCGGGAAAATCGTGAAGCAGGCCAGCCGCGACAAAGATGAATTGCTGGTCGCGGAACTCAATCTCGATGAAATTCAAAAAGTCCGCGATACTTGGCAGTTCTATCGGGACCGCCGGCCGGAATCTTACGGAGAGATCACTCGTACCCGTGCAGCCGAGAGCTCCGAGGCGGCCAACTGAGTTGCGCACGGCCGCAGCTACCGAGGCATTCCTCGTTGGTGGCCGGACGCGGGGTCAACCTTCACGATGAGTGAAACGAGTACGCTTCGCGCGCAAACCATCGAGAGCAGTTCGCTCTACAACCGAGACCTCGCTCCGGTCCCGCGCGAGCGCCGCACCTGGCGCACCTACAACTACGCCGCGCTGTGGATCTCCATGAGCGTCAATATCCCCACCTACATGCTCGCGAGCGGCATGACCGCCGGCGGCATGAATTGGAAACAGGCGCTCTTCACCGTGTTTCTTGGCAACGTGCTGGTGCTGATTCCCATGCTGTTAAACGCGCATGCCGGTGCGCAATACGGGATCCCGTTCCCGGTTTTTGCGCGCGCCTCATTCGGTGTCGTGGGCGCCAATGTTCCCGCCATTCTGCGCGCCCTGGTGGCCTGCGGCTGGTTCGGCATTCAGACGTGGATCGGCGGCGAGGCCATCAACGCCATGATCGTGGCCCTGGCTCCCGGCTGGGCGAATCTTCATTCTGGCACGGCACTCTGCTTTTTCTTTTTCTGGCTTCTGAATGTGCTGGTGATTCTGCGGGGCATTGAAACCATTCGCTTTCTGCAGGGCATTTCCGCTCCGTTCTTGCTGCTCATCGGACTTGCCCTTCTCCTGTGGGCAGGCAGCAAAGCGGGCGGCTTCGGCCCCATGCTCGGAAAGCCCTCGAAATTTCAAAGCTTCGGAGAGTTCTTCCGTTTCTTCATTCCTTCGCTCACGGGCGTGGTCGGATTCTGGGCCACCGTGTCGCTGAACATTCCGGATTTCACGCGTTACGCCCGCAGCCAGCGCGATCAAATCGTCGGCCAGGCCCTCGGCCTCCCCGCCACGATGACCTTCTACTCCTTCATCGGCATCGCCGTAACTTCCGCCACCATGATTATTTTTGGCCAGGCCCTCTGGGATCCGGTTGCGGTTCTCGCGCGCCTCGGCAATCCCTGGGCGGTGGTCCTGGCCATGATTGCTTTGCTCATAGCCACTCTTAACGTCAACGTCGCTGCCAACGTGGTTTCTCCCGCCAACGATTTCTCGAATCTTTCGCCGCGCCGCATCAGTTTCCGCACCGGCGGCCTGATCACCTGCGCCATGGGCATCATCATGCAGCCTTGGAAACTGATGGCGGACTACGGGAGCTACATTTTCGGCTGGCTGGTCGGCTACTCCGGTTTTCTCGGCCCCATCGCGGGCGTGCTCATTTGCGACTACTTCGTCTTCCGCAAGAAGCTTCTCGTTGTCGAGGACCTTTATCGGCGGAAGGGCCGTTACGAATATGCGCGCGGGTTCAATTGGACGGCTGTCGCGGCCCTGGCGGCCGGCGCCGGAGTTGCTTTTGTCGGCCTGGTGGTTCCCCCCCTCCGCGCGCTCTACGACTACGCGTGGTTCGTAGGCTTCCTGGTGAGCTTTCTGGTCTACTTCTTCTTGATGCATCGGCTTGACGCGGTCGCCCAGCCAGCCGACTGAGGAGGGTCATTTTCCATGGACTTCGGCATTACCATCAAGCCGGACATCTCGATAGACCGCATCCTGAGCCTCACCCGCCAGGCCGAAACCTGCGGTTTTTCCTTCGGCTGGATCTTCGATTCACACGTCATCTGGAAAGAGCCCTTTCCGCTCCTCACCCTCATGGCTGCCAACACGGACAAAATGCGCCTGGGCACTTGCGTCACGAACCCCGCCGTGCGCGACGTCACCGTCTCTGCCAGCCTATTCGCCACCCTCAACGTGGCTTCTGGTGGGCGCATGGAACTCGGCATCGGCCGCGGCGACAGCTCCCGTCGCGTGCTGGGCAAGAAGCCCACCACACTGGAAACCCTCGAAGAATTTGTCCGCATCTTCCGCAACCTGAACGCCGGCAAGACCGTCGATCTCGACGGCGTCCCCACGAAATTACCCTGGACCACTGGCCAAGTACCCCGCGTGTGGGTCGCCGGCTACGGCCCGAAGGCCCTGCGCACCGCCGGCCGCATCGGCGACGGCGTAATTCTCCAGTTTGCGGACCCCGATCTGATCGACTGGTGCCTTGGCTTCGTACGCCAAGGCGCACAAGAGGCTGGCCGCGAGTTCAGCAAGATCGAAGTCATGGCCGCTGCGCCCGTCTGGGCTTCCCAGGATCTGAAAGCCGCCCGCGAGCACGTCCGCTGGTTTCCCGCCCTGGTTTCCAATCACGTGATGGACCTCATCTCCAAATACAATCCCGAAGAACTTCCCCCCGCACTAACCTCCTTCGTAAAAGACCGCGGCAAATACGACTATCTGCATCACTGCGAAGTCGGCAGCGACAACGCCGATTTCGTCAGCGACGAAGTGGTCGACCGCTTCTGCCTTATCGGCCCCGTAGCGGAGCATCGCAAGAAACTCGAGCGCCTGCGTTCCGTGGGGGTCTCCCAATTCAACATCTACCTGATGTCCGGCGAGGAAGAGAAAACGCTGGAGGTATACCAGCGCGAAATTCTGCCTCACTACAAGCGCTGACATGGCCGGGACCCATTCGAGCGTCCAGACGCACGTCCTCGCAGAGTCTTTACAATCCGCGGTGTTCGTTCTGCAGAACTTGAATTCCTTTAGAGTGAAGGCCTATGAAAAACATGGGGCGGGGGTATCCCGGTTCCCGGGCCACCCAGTTCGGCGCAAAATCAAAAACGATTCCTAAGGAGCGCAGATGCGTTTTGACACTGTAATCCGCAACGGCACGGTGGTTACCGCGACGGATACTTGCGTCGCCGATGTGGGCATCCACGGCGCCAAAGTCACCGCCATCGCCGCCCAACTCCCTACCGAAAATGCCACCCTCATCCGAGACGCCTCCGGCTGCCTGGTCATCCCCGGGGGGATCGATGTCCACACGCACCTGGACATGCCCTTCGGCGGCACCACCAGCGCCGATGATTTCCAGACGGGCACAATCGCCGCCGCCTTCGGCGGCACCACCACGCTCATCGACTTCGCCATCCAATACAAAGGCCAAACCCTCCGCCAGGCTTTCGACACCTGGATGAAGAAAGCCCACGACAAAGCCGTCACCGACTACGCCTTCCACTGCATCATCACCGATCTCGGCTCCGCGCAGCTCGAGGAAATGGGCCAGCTCATCCGCGAAGGCGTCACCAGCTTCAAGCTCTTCATGGCCTACCCCGGTGTCTTCATGCTCGATGATGCGACCATCTTCAGGGCCATGCGGCAGGCAGCGAAACACAACGGCCTGGTCTGTATGCACGCGGAAAATGGCGGCGCCATCGACGTCATCGTCCAGCAGGCACTCGCCGAAGGGAAACGCGCCCCGAAATATCACGCCCTCACTCGCCCCACCACTGCCGAGGCCGAAGCCACTTCCCGCGCCATCGCCCTCGCCGAAATGGCTGGCGCGCCCGTTTACATCGTTCATCTCTCCTGCAACGAAGCGCTCGAAAAAGTCCGCGAAGCGCGCGATCGCGGCCTCCCAGCCTACGCAGAGACTTGTCCGCAATATTTGTATCTCTCGCTGGAAAACATGGACGCACCCGGATTTGAAGGCGCGAAATATGTCTTCACTCCGCCGCTTCGCGAAAAGTGGCACCAGGAAAAGCTCTGGCAGGGCCTTGCCAAAGACACGCTGCAGGTGGTCTCCACGGACCACTGCCCCTTCTGCTTCAAGGAGCAAAAAGAGCTCGGCAAGGACGACTTCACCAAAATTCCCAACGGCGGTCCGGGCATCGAGCACCGCTTAAGTCTGGTCTATACCGGGGGAGTCCATGGCAAACACTTTTCGCCGAATCGTTTTGTCCAGCTGGTCTCCACCGCGCCTGCAAAGCTCTTCGGCCTTTATCCGCGCAAAGGCACCATCGCCGTCGGCTCCGACGCCGATCTGGTCATCTTCGATCCCCATCACGAAGAAGTCATCAGCGCGAAAACCCATCACATGCGCGTGGACTACTCCATGTTCGAAGGCATCCGGACCAAAGGCGCGGCCAAAACCGTCTTCTCCCGCGGCCGGGCGGTCATCGACGCCGGCCAATTCGTCGGCCGCCCCGGCGCCGGGTCATCGACGCCGGCCAATTCGTCGGCCGCCCCGGCGCCGGTCAATTCCTCCGCCGCCAAACCTACGCGGGTTTGTAGCGGAGATAGAGAATGTAGTGCATGAAGTGAAGCGCGACCGCGTAGCCTAGATTGTCGATCTTCTTTGAGAAAGCGTTTGTGAGACGGGTAAAGCGCCGCATCTGCATACGCATGGTGAGATTCTGGCGCTCTACAAAGCTAGTCGAAATATCCCGCGCCTTTGGATTGCCGGACATTGGAATCATGCGGCATCCCATGCACTCTGCCGGACTGTACCGCGCTTCGCTTTCCTCGCGGTCTGCGCCATAAATCTTGACCAACATAGCGTAGTCAATCTCAGAGCCGAATGCGCTCTCTACGGCGTCCGCATAGACGCGATGGCCGTCTGTAATTAGCTGGATTCGATGCGCCAAGCGGCCAGCAAGATCGTGCATGAGAGCATAGGCAGTAGACGCGCCGCGTGTGCCAATTTTCCAAGAACAAATCAGTTTCGTGTCGGCGCACATCGCGGTCCAGGTCCAAACGTCGCCGTAGCCGAGTTGTCCTTGCTTGTCCGCGGGGACGTTCTTTTGCTTGGCGTAGCAGAACGACCAGATTTCATCACACTGGATTCGCTTGCAGGGCAGATTGCGAAGGACACGATTCTGGTATTCCTCGCAGGCAGGCCCGATAGCAGCCAAGAGACGTTGTATGGCGTTCTTGGAAGCACCTGTCATGCGAACAGTGGAGCGAATAGAATTGCCCTCCACGGGGGCCGCGATTACTTGGGCTTGTTTGGCTATTGTTAGGCGATTCATGTTCCAAGTCCAGTTCCTAAAGGTTGTCAATTCAATCTCTATAGTTTCCAATTGTAGGCGCTAAGGTTGTCAATGTCAAGGGAAAAGTTGACAATCTTTTTGATTAAGGTTTACAATATGGGGTATGAGAGTACGAGCGCGTGGCGAGGATATTCGCCGATTTATCTTAGAGCACGTCGAAAAGCACCCAAATGACGTTGCAAAGTTGGCGTCTGAACATTTCAAAATCACTCGTCAGGCAGTAAATAAGCACTTGAGGCGACTTATTTTCGAGAAGTCTTTGACTGAAGCCGGGGAGACTAGAAAGCGGACTTATAAACTCGCAGCCCTAGTTGAGTGGCGGAAGATTTATACGATCTCGCCAGAGCTGGAGGAGCATGTAGTATGGGACCAAGACGTTTCCTCTGTTTTGCAGCCTCTACCAGAAAATGTAATGGACATCTGGCACTACGGCTTCACTGAGATGCTCAACAACGCCAAGGACCACTCAGGTGGGACCATGATTCTGGTCAAGATATCCAAGACGGCGGTAACAACCGAAATGATGATTGGTGATAATGGAATTGGAATCTTCAAGAAGATTCAGGAAGCCTTTAATCTGCCGGACCAGCGGTATGCGATTCTCGAATTGGCAAAAGGCAAACTCACGACAGACCCAAGCCGCCATACTGGAGAAGGAGTATTTTTCTCATCCCGAATGTTTGACCGTTTCTCAATAGGTGCTGATAAAACCTACTACGGTCATAGACTAGGAGACGATTCAGACTGGGTTAGGGACTGGGGTAATGCCGGGACCACTGTGTTCATGGAGCTTAGTAATCATACCGCGAGGACGCCAAAGAAGGTCTTCGATCAATACTCTAGTTCTGACGAGGATTATGGATTCAATAAAACCGTTGTACCTGTGAACCTCGCACAGTACGGGAATGACAAGCTCATTTCTCGTTCCCAAGCCAAGAGAGTAGTTTCTAGGCTCGAATTGTTTAAGACTATCCTCTTTGATTTTACTGGAGTCCCCTCCATCGGACAGGCTTTCGCGGATGAGATATTCCGAGTATTTGCCAATGAACACCCAACCATCTCAGTCCTTTCCATTCATGCTAATTCAGAGGTACAGCGGATGATCGCGAGGGTAAAGCTAAATCCAGTTCCGGCTGAGCCGGCAGTGACCGCCGCTACGACAGAGAATGAATCCTAGCTCGTAGACTGTTTTACGATTCTGTATGGCAGTTGGTTTGTATCTTCTGGCTTTGTTTTCTTGGGGCGTTTGGCTCGCTTGATCTTTTTTTTCTTTGCCATGCCCGCATGGTAGCACTTAGCCTTAAACAGTCAACTGGCGTTACGGCGTTACAAAATCAAATGGACCCACTACCCTTTATTTTGGGTTCTTGACCCACTTCTTTCCCTCCTGCTATTGTGAAGGGTTATTTTGGACTCAGTGTCCCCGCTGAGCGCCAGGGCTCCTGTGGAGGGAGCGTTTTCGTCTCATGGGACTGACCAAACTGGTAATCCGGGGTGCGCGCCAGCACAACCTCAAAAACATCAGCGTCGAAATTCCCCGGAACTCCCTTACGGTCATCACCGGCCTCTCCGGTTCGGGCAAATCTTCTCTGGCCTTCGACACCATTTACGCCGAAGGCCAGCGCCGTTACGTGGAGTCTCTCTCCGCCTACGCGCGCCAGTTTCTCGATCAAATGGAACGTCCCGAAGTCGACGTGATCGAAGGCCTTTCCCCCTCGATCGCCATCGAGCAGAAAACCACCACGCGCTCCCCGCGCTCCACCGTCGGCACCATCACGGAGATTTACGACTACCTGCGGGTGATCTACGCCACCGTGGGCGTCCCGCATTGCCCGAACTGCGATTTACCCATCACCAGCCAGTCCAGCGAGCAGATCGTGCAATCCATCCTGCACGGTGAAATCTGCAAGCCCGATGACCGCATCATGATCCTTGCGCCCATCGTCCGCGGCCGTAAGGGCGCTTTTCGCAAGGAACTCGAAAAATTCGCACAGGACGGCTACGTCCGCGTGCGCATCAACGGTGAGCTGTTCCCGCTCGACAATCTCCCGGTCATCGACAAGCGCAAGAACCACACCATCGAAATGGTCATCGACCGCCTGCTCGTCAAGCCGGGCATCTCCGCGCGCCTCGAGCAGTCCATCGCCACCGCGCTCAAATTGGCCAGCGGGCTGGTAACCGTGGCTATCGTAGGTGGTAAGGAGCATACTTTTTCGGAAAAGCTCGCCTGTCCCGATTGCGGCATCTCCGTTCCGCAACTGGAGCCGCGCTCCTTCAGCTTCAATTCGCCTTACGGCGCTTGCCCCGCCTGCAATGGTCTCGGCTCGAAGTACGATTTCGATCCTTCCCGGATCATCAATGATCGGAGCCGCCCGCTCTTCGATGGCGGCCTTGGCCCAGGCTCCAGCTCCGCGATTCTCAAACGCACCCTCGAACTTGGCGCTTACGCCCACGGCTTCGATCTTGAAACACCGTTCGACAAATTTCCGGCGCGCATCCAAAACATGCTTCTATACGGCTATCCGCCATCAAACGGCCGCAGCGCCGCGGAAGAAAATAGTTCAGCTAAGAAGCCCAAAGGCGAAAAAGGTTTCCGCTTTCCGGGCGTTCTGAAATTTCTGGAACGAAATTTTGAGGAATCCGGCTCCGACACCTACCGCGAGTGGATGACGCAATATATGTCCGCCACGCTCTGCAGCGTCTGCCACGGTAAGCGCCTGCGTCCCGAATCGCTCGCCGTCAAGCTCGCCGGCTGGTCCATGGCCGACTTCACTGCGCTGTCACTCAGCGCCGCGCGACCGGCCGTTGACAAAATTCTCACGCAACTCTCCGAGCGCCAAAAAGAAATCGCCGCACGTCCGCTTGAAGAAGTCTCCGAGCGCATCGATTTCCTGCTGGCTGTCGGTCTCAGCTATCTCAGCCTGGACCGCTCCGCCGCCACGCTTTCCGGCGGCGAAGCTCAGCGCATCCGCCTCGCCACGCAAATCGGCTCACGCCTTCGCGGCGTTCTCTATGTTCTCGACGAGCCGAGCATTGGACTCCATGCCCGGGACAATGCGCGTCTACTCGGCTCGCTCGAACACCTTCGCAATCTCGGCAACACCGTCCTCGTCGTCGAGCACGACGAAGACACCATCCGGCGCGCCGATTTCGTGGTTGACCTCGGCCCCGGTGCCGGCAACGCCGGCGGCTACCTCGTCGCCCAAGGCAAACCCGCCGAAATCGAAGCCACTGCCGAATCCCTCACCGGTCAATACCTCAGTGGCAAGGCCAAGATCGCGGTCCCCGAAAAACGCCGCAGCCCCGACGGCAAGACCATCCAAATCCTCGGCGCGAGGGCCAACAATCTGAAGGAGGTAGATGTCACGTTTCCGCTCGGCCTTCTCACCGTGGTCACCGGTGTTTCCGGCTCCGGCAAATCCACGCTGGTCAACGACATTCTCTATCGCGCGCTTGCGCAGAAGCTCTATCGCTCTTCGGAAGCGCCCGCCGCGCACCGCGAAATTATCGGCGCCGAACACGTCGACAAAGTCATCGAAATCGATCAAGCCCCCATCGGCCGCACCCCGCGCTCGAATCCCGCCACCTACACCGGCGTTTTTGCGCCGATCCGCGACCTCTTCGCCATGCTGCCGGAATCTCGGGAACGCGGCTATCGCCCTGGTCGCTTCAGCTTCAACGTGAAGGGCGGCCGCTGCGAAGCCTGCCAGGGCGACGGCCTCCGCCGCATCGAAATGAATTTTCTTCCGGACGTTTATGTTATGTGCGAGGTCTGCCGCGGGCGCCGCTACAATTCCGAGACGCTCGCCGTCCGCTACAAAGGCCACGCCATCAGCGATGTCCTCAATCTCCCCTCTTCCGACGCGCTGAAGCTGCTAGAAAACATTCCCCAGATTCAGCAGAAACTCGCAACGCTCGTCGAGGTCGGCCTTGGCTACGTTACCCTCGGTCAATCCGCCACGACGCTCTCCGGCGGCGAAGCCCAGCGCATCAAACTGGCCCGTGAACTTTCCAAGCGCCAGACCGGGCGCACCCTCTACATTCTGGATGAACCGACAACCGGCCTGCACTTCGACGACGTTTGTAAGCTCCTCGATGTTCTTCAGCGCCTGGTCGATCTTGGCAACACCGTGCTCATCATCGAGCACCATCTCGACGTCATCAAACAAGCCGACTGGATCATCGACCTCGGCCCGGAAGGCGGCGAGGGCGGCGGTCGCATCGTCGCCCAGGGCCCGCCCGAAGTCGTCGCCCGGGCCAAAAAATCCTACACTGGCCAGGCCCTCGCCCGCGTCCTCCCCCTCAACGGCCATGCCAGCGGTAACTTCCCCAATGGCCACAGCAAATGACCCGCCAAGCTCTAGCACCGGTTTTCGCTTCTTTTTCCTCCCGGTTCAGATCTGGAAACTCGGTATCTTCTTCTTGCAGTAAGCGACGCTTCTCCATAGAGTGAAGTCCTCACGATGAGCGTCTATTCCATCCATCCAATTACCCTCGGTGGTGTCCATACCTATTCTCTTTCATCCCGCAAGAGCAAAGTCAGCGTCCGCGATTTTGCCAAGCCTCCCGCCGCCGACACCTTGCTCACAACATTTCTTGATTCTCTCCCCCACATCCTTGCCGCCGAGGATCTCCGCCACCTGCTCGGGGCCATCCACGGCGCGCGCAAAAGCGCCAAGCCATTCTCTGGGGCCTCGGCGGACACGTCATTAAAGTCGGCCTCGGTCCCGTCCTGATCGATCTGATGAAACGCGGTTTCGTCTCCGGAATCGCCATGAACGGCGCCGCCCTCATCCACGATTTCGAGATCGCCCTCGCCGGCAACACCTCGGAAGACGTCGAAGCCGGCCTGGGCGAGGGCCAATTCGGGATGGCCGGCGAAACCGGCCAATACATCAACGAGTTCGCCAAACTTTCCCAGCGCATCCGCATCGGCTATGGCGAAGCCGCCGGGCAATTTCTCTGTAGCGGCATCATCGAAGTCAGACACGCAGATTCC
>WNGP01000657.1_pt1 | contig 27175 bp, 21 predicted proteins | sample 5407671 | NCBI WGS metagenome assembly WNGP01 (sample SAMN13153381, study PRJNA577476) | soil metagenome | isolation source: 40 cm soil or saprolite under Garry oak tree replicate 2 | place: USA:California | collected 2016-06-15
CGCTGAAAAACGGCACCCCTGCTTCGCCGGCCACGGCCTTCGCGAGCAGGGTTTTGCCCGTGCCGGGAGGGCCCACCAGCAACGCGCCGCGCGGGATGCGCGCTCCCAGGCGCGCGAAGCGTTCGGGAGCCTGCAAGAACTGCACGAGTTCCTGCACTTCCTGGCGCACCTCGTCGATCCCCGCCACGTCGGCGAAGGTGACAGGGGGCGGTTGCAGTTCTGGAGGTAACGGAGAAGAGGTACGCCCAGGGACCGTTTTGTCCCTTGCAGAGGTGTCATCGAGTGGTGCCTCTGGTGCCGGGGCGTTTCTCCTCTCGGGTTCAGCGTAGTTCCTGGTCGGGTTGAAGGACATGTAATCGCTCATGGCGCCGGGAGACCGAACGCGTCTGCCGGGGTTCAGGGCCCAGGGCAGCATCAGCAGCAGCAAGAGGAAGGGGAGCAGCTTCCAGAACAGCGAGAACCATGGAGGCAGTTGCGCCGAGGACTGCGTTTTGATCACCACGTGCTTGCTGATGAGCAGGGGGATGAGGGCCGCGTCGCCGATTTCAGGCAGATGGGTAGAGACCAGTTGCACCGGTTGCGGGAGATGGGCCGCTGCTGCGGTCCCCGTCCCCTGGTCGGCACCCGCGCTGCCGGGGCTGTAATACCAGGCGTCGAAGGCCGTCACTGCCTGCTGCTGAGTAATCCTTGTCCGGGAAGCCGGTGTGACCAGGTCTCTGGTGAGTGGCCGTGCTAGCGCGCCCACGATCTCTTGACCCTGCAGGCTGACGACCAGGACATTCCCCGCCCTGACCTGTGCCAGGAACGTTTTGTAGTCAATGGCAGTCGTACCCGGCTCCGAAGGAGTTAGTTCGGGTGCCGGGAGCCGGCCGAAGATGCCTAAGAGCAGCAGCAACATCGCGGCTAGCAGGACAGTTGTGATCACTGTATGTTTCTGTTTTGCGAGAGCCGTGCGGCCCTGCCGAATGAGCTCTCTTCCACTTTTTCGCTTCATACCTGGTCTCCTTCCACTCTCGTCGGTACGTCGCTTGCATTGGGTCGAGAGTGCTGTGCGCTTCTGCCTCAGTGGGTCCCCTTCCTACCTTCTTTTGTCCGTCCGAGAGAGGAACCCATCTTCAGAGAAGCTTTTCTGTGCTTTGCTTGTATGATAGACACAGGGCGTGAAAGAAAGCGTCGATGAAACCATAAAAAAAGAGGCCGACAGATCCTCCGGGAAGAGGACGCGGCCCCGGCGAGAAGTCGAACTACGGGAGTTCCAGCTCCAACTGCGCGAGTACTTCCTCCAACCCGCTGGGCGAGAAGTCGGCGTCGATCGCCTTGATGCGGCCGTTCGCGACGAGGAATTCCAGGTGCCTGGTTCCCATGATCACCCTCCTTCCCGTGGGCGGAATGACAGGCAATGTGGGCAGGCTCAAGTATCCCGTGTTCGTACCTGTTATCGCGGTAACGTAGAGGACATTCCAGCACTGATCCGCCAGGTTCTCTTCATGTAACACATGGCCGTTGAAAGACCAGCCGGGGAACGCCGTGGTGATCGATGCCATAAAGGCGATCAACTGGGCCTTGCCGACGGATTGAGGGAGCACGTGCCGGCAGAGAAGATCGTCCGACAGGTAGGAAGCGAGGGCGCTGGCATCTTTCTTTTCCCAGGCCTCTATGGTGGCCTGGACGAGAACCGCCACGGGCGTTGAGGGCCTCGCTCCCTCCTCAGCCTGTGAGGGGGCGCGCGCAGAACCCCTCCGATACGATTGGGACGATCGCGGGTCCCGCGGGGCGGGGTGGGACCTGCAAATGGCCAGGTCGGTCATCGCGTGGTCCCAGGCGTCTTGTAGCGCGCGTTTCTTTTTGGCGAGGCGGTCAACCTGCCGCTGCAGCACGAGGTAGGCCCAGGGATTCAGCAGGTTCATCCCCTCTACTTCAAGGGCGTGCAGTTGATCGTCGATTGCCTGCAGGTCCTGCGTAATCTTCTGGATGATGGCTTCAATATGGCTGCATGGTGGTTGAGACATCTGCTCTTCTCCTCCTGGATGTATCGCGCCGGTCGATAGGCTCTCATTGCTTCGCTGACTGAAGTCGTGCGGCGCACTTCCGCTCACCCCAGCTCTACAAGTCGTCCGGGGAAAGGCGAGCCGACTGCAATTGCCCAGCGGTGATGATCGCCTGGGAGACATTTGTCCAGCTAAAATCGGCGGCGCGCACAAAGGCATCGGTCAGGTTCGCTTCGTTCAGGTCAGCGCCAATCAGGTCCGCCCCGATGAGATTCGCTCCGCTCAAATCAGCCCTGTAGAGCGTGGCCCCGGCCAGGTTGGCCCCGGTGAGTTTGGCTCCCCCCAGCTTCGCCTGGCTGAGATTGGCATGGTTCAAATCGGCTTCGGTCAGGTCGGCCAGCGTGAGGTCGGCGTCGGTGAGGTCCACGCCAGCTACGTTCGCCTGGGCCAGATCAGCCGCCTGGAGATCGGGTCGCCTGTCGGGATTGTCCAGCCTCCATCTATTCCAGACCTCGGGGACGCCCTGCCGCAAAAGATCTACTTGCTCCTGGTCTGCCATCGGAATTGCTCCTCCTGTTCTCAAGACAACTGCTTCCCGACCGGCGCTATTGCCCCAGCCGGGATTTCACGGTACTCAGTTGTTCGTCATTGATCAGCGCCCCGAGTAAGCTCGCATAGTTCAACACCGCTCCGCTCACGTTCGCGCCGAGTAGATTCGCATCCGTCAGATCAGCGCCGGTGAGATCGGTACCTGAGAGGTCGGCGGCGCGCAGATCGCTGAACTCGAGCTTTGCCTCGATCATAGTGGCCCCTGAGAGGTTGGCGTTGGAGAGATTGGCCCCGGTCAGCCTGGCCTCGACGAGGTCGCACGCGCTTAAATTGGCACGGTGCAGGTTGGCCTCCCGCAAGTTGGCAAGGTTGAGGTTGTATCCTCTCAGGTCGGCTCCACTCAGGTCAGCGCCATGCAGCTCAGGCAAGATAGCGGGATCTGATTGCCTCCACATGTTCCAGGCATTCGCTCCGCCCTGCCTCAATCGTTCCAGGTGGTGCTGGTTTGCCATGTCGTTCACTTTCTCCTTCTCTTTGATACGTGTGACTGTCTCTCGTAACACACTACCTGCTGCGCGTCAAAAAAAGCGTTACCTGAGGCGTAAAATGGCTGGATGGCATAGTTAAGAAGAATACTGCTGTGAACAGGAATCTTGCAGGAGTTCCTCACTTAACACTCCCATTGCTAGTTGCCAGCATGTTGGATACGGCCTGGTCAAAGTTCGCGAGGTCCGGCGTTCCCAGGCCGGTAGCGAAATCCCAGCCCGGCGTCGCGGGATAGTACAGGTTATCGCCGCTCGTGATGTCAAAGTAGGCGTTGCCGCCACCGTTCTGGTCGGCCACTTTATAATAGAGCTGTGGTGAGTAGGCGAAGGTGCCCATGTGCCGGATAGTATCTTCGTTTACCAGGGCCTGGGCGGCGGCCCAGATGGGCGCGGCGGCGCTCGTTCCTCCAACGGCTCCCCACTCGCCCTGGAAGTAGACGGCCAGGAACGAGGGAATTTTGGGCGCAGTGGCCGGGGCGTAGAACCTGCGCCCGTTGTATCGGTGCATGACGAACTTCGTTTGCAGCAGCCGGGCAAAGGTTCCAGCTTTCGCTTGCAGCGACAGGTAGGTCCGTAACTTGCTCAACTGCAAGACCAGCCCTTGCGCGTTGAAGAAGCCGGCGATCTTTTGATAGGTGGCGTCGCTGATGCCCAGGCTCCTGGCGAATCGCTCCAGGCCAGAGGACTGGCCGGGTCGCAGTGGCTGCTGACCGACGAGGTTCATGGTCTGGGGGTCAATTTTGAAGCTGATTCCAACATGCAGCTTCGTCGTGTCTGGCAGCGGACCAACGACGGGCGAGTGCAGCGCTGCAGCCGGAATGCCCAGGTTGAGCGACTCGAACAGGGGCGCCGGCTGGCTGCAACTGGCCAGTGAAGCGAGCGGCAGGACCAGCGCGAGCAGCAGCGCAGCGAGGCGCGCAATCTGTAGGCCTCTGGCTTTTCGTAGTACAATCATAGCAACATCCTTCTTCTCTCTTTTCCCTAGCCGGTCACGAGCTTGCCGATCAAGAAGCCCGCCAGGGCGTATGAGGAGTATTCGTCAGGAATATTTCTCGTCCTGAGAGTAGCGGTCGCGCGTGAGGAAGTGCGTTTGCCGGAGCGTAAAAAAGCCCGTGTCCGATGACCCTGTTCAGCAATCGTATCATCGCCATTTCAAGCGTTGGAGGCGTGGTCCTGGGTGTGGTGCTGTTTGGCGTCACCTCCTACGTCCCGCTCTTCGTGCAAGGCGTAAAAGGTGGAACCGCGACGAGCGCCGGCATCACCCTTGGGCCGTTATTGGTCGCGTGGCCGATTGCCGCTACGCTCAGTGGGAAAATCATCCTGCGCTATGGCTATCGCCTGACGGCGGTCGTTGGCGCGCTGCTTGTCGCCATTGGCGTGGGATTAGTGATGCTCTTGCAGGTAGGTTCAACACTGCCATATATAGTGATCGCGATGCTGGTGATTGGTACCGGATTGGGCCTGATGAGTACCGCTTTCGTCATATCCGTGCAGAATGCCGTCCCCTGGAATGTACGCGGAGTAGCGACTGCTTCAACCCAGTTCTTCCGCACCATCGGCGGTACCGTTGGCGTTGCCCTGATGGGGACCATTCTCAATCTACAGATGGCTGCGCGCTTCTCACCGATCTTCGCTCGTTTCCCTGCGGTAGTGGCGCATTTGCCTAAAAATATCGCTCCATCCAACGTGCTGCTTACCCCTGATGTACGCCGGGCTTTACCTGTAGACTTCCTGAATCAGTTGCAAACTGCCCTGGCACAGAGTCTCTTCTGGGTGTACGCGCTCACGTTCATCCTTGCCCTGCTCGGGCTGGCGGCCATGTTCCTATTCCCCGGTGGCCGTCCCGAACAGTATGCTTATAAGGCTGAGACAAAGGATGACGCTGAGTCGCAGGTGGAAAATATTGAGCCTGAGATCATGACTTTGGGCTAATTGCCTGCGTAAAAATTGAAACTGGCATACTCACTTTGCGTCATGTTCAGCGTTCTTAGGCCGGGCATCAGGATTTGTGAATGATTGCCAGGAATACAATTTGGCTGCCAGGGCCATCATTCACAGACTCTGGGCCGGGCATAGCTGAACGTTCCCAAGGCTATCATGGTATGCTGTGCAAATAAGTGAAGTTGTTTTCGTGTTCACAGAGTGTATCCGCATACATACTGATAAAAGGAGTGAGCCATCCTATGGGCATCTCATCCTCAGCGAGCGACCGCAACCAGTTTGCGGCCACAAGAGCGAAGGCGGGCAGTACCGTTCTCGCTCCTGTCATACTAAGCGAACGCAGCATTACAGGTTTTGCACTGATCCGTATTTTTGTCGGCTACCTCTGGTTCCAGCAGCTTTTCTGGAAGATGCCACCTGACTTCGCCGGACTCTACAAATACATCGTACTTGAATCACGACACGCTATTATTCCTGGGTATGGCGCTCTCCTTCAACATACCTTTCTGGCTGGCTGTACAAGCTTAAGCACCCCCTCTGGCTGTACGCTCTTCGTACCGTTAGCAGCAGGCGTCTGGACGGCAGAATTACTCGTCTGTCTTAGCCTGATGTTCGGGATATTCACCCGCTTCGGGGCCATCCTTGGCACCATCCTCGCCGCTCAATTGTATGTGGGGCTTGGCTACGTGGACTGGTACTGGACGTATGGTATGCTCGTCCTGCTGTGTCTGGGCCTGACTGCTATTCCGGCGGGAAGGCGCATGGGTATTGATGCGTGGCTCGCCCCTCGTTTACAAGCCGCGGCAAATAACAATCGCGTCGCCCGATTGCTGAGTTGGTTCGTGTAAGGCACCAGGGAGAAGAGCGCATGAACAACATTCGTAGAGGCTTGCTGGCAGGACTTGCGGCGGGCCTCGTCCTGGCAACACTTAACTTTGTAACAGATGGAATGCCAGGGCGCACCCTGCCCGATGCATTGCGCTGGTTTGGCATCACCATTGCAGACCCGATAGTCAGCCGCTTCGCCGGCTTTTTTCTGCTCATCATATTAGGGGGCGTGTTTGGCCTCATCTTTGGGGCGCTTCAAAGAGAGAGGAGTGTCACCAACAATCGCGCGCTCCTCTCAGGCCTCCTACTCGGTTTTATCTGGTGGCTCGTCTTCTCGCTGCTGCTGACGAATATCATGAAGCACGCCCCGTCGCCTTTCTCTCTTTCATTTGGAGAGTTCCTGGCAACTTTTCCCATCGACCTGCTCTTTGGGGTAGTCTTGGGTTCAATCTATTTCCAGTTACAAGCTAGAAGCATTAGCCTTTCCGAATGACGCGCTCGATTTCGCGTTTCACATCGCGCTCGGCAATCGCCTCTCGTTTATCGTAGAGCTTCTTACCACGACACAGGCCCAGTTCAATCTTGACCTTGCCCCCCTTGAGATACAGCTTGAGCGGGACGAGCGTCAGTCCTTTGGTGGCGACCTTTGCCTGAAGCTGTTCGATTTCGCGCCGGTGCAGCAGTAATTTGCGGTTGCGCATAGGATCGTGATTGTAGCGGTTGCCATGTTCATAGACGGCGATATGCGCGTTTTCCAGCCATAGTTCCCCGTTGCGCGCTATCGCATAGGAGCCGCGCAGATTGACCTTGCCATCACGTATCGATTTAACCTCAGTGCCGACCAGTGAGACGCCCGCCTCGATAGTGCGCTCGACGAAGTAATCGTGATACGCCTGCCGGTTGACCGCAATCATCTTGATCGGCTCATCCTTCGGCGGGGCTTTGCTCGATGGGTTACTTGTTGGTTTTGCCATAAAAAGGCTGCCTTTCCCCTTGACATACCGCCAGATTAGCCCTATTGGTATGATAGAAGTGTTTGAACAGTTTATCAGTACCCTGGGTGCCAACATCATACTACAACCTGGTGCGTGCGTCGAGGGGTGTGAAAAGAAAGGTTTGAGCATGTTTTACCATCTAGGCAAGTTAGCCACCCGCTATCGCTGGTTGATCGTGGGTTTCTGGATGGTCGCAATCGCCGTGGCACTGCCATTTGCGCCGCAAGCCAACAGCATATTGCACTCGGGCGGATTCGTCACACCGGATATAGAGTCGGAGCGTGCCGTCACGCTCCTGGCGCAAAAGCTGCACCTGGACCTGACGGTTGTGCAGGTCATCTTTACCAGCCAGCATTATACCGCCGATAGCCCGCAATTTATACAAGAGTCTCAGCAAGCACTGGCCAGAGTGCGGACTATGCCGGAGGTCTCCGGCGTCGTTAGTTTTGTAGATAATCCGCGTCAGATTTCGTTAGATCGCCGCGCCGCCTACGTCAATGTCCTGCTCAAGCCTGATCCCGATAGCGCGCCCAGGCTCTTGCCGGAACTTGAACGGCGTTTGCAGCCGGTGCCCGACCTGCATACAAGTATCGGCGGCGGCCCGGTTTTCTATGAAGACATCCAGTCAGTCAGTGAAAGCGACCTGCGGCGCGCAGAAATGCTGGCCTTTCCGTTCGCCATCATTGCCTTGCTGCTCGTTTTTCGTTCAGTTGTTGCCGCTATACTTCCCGCCCTTGTCGGTGGAGGCGCGGTTATCGTCTCGCTGGCCCTCATTTTTGGGTTGGGACATCTCACCGAATTCTCCATTTTTGTGTTGAACATCACTACTCTATTCGGACTGGGGCTAGGCGTCGATTATTCGCTGTTCATGGTGAGTCGCTTCCGTGAGGAACTCGCGCGTGGACGCAGTATCGAAGAGGCGGTAGCCATCACCGTAGCTACCGCCGGGCGCGCCGTCACCTTTTCAGGCTTCACAGTCTCGATCGGACTGGTAGGCCTGATCTTCTTCCGCGTCAGTTTTTTGCGCTCCGTTGGTATAGGTGGCGTACTGGTTGTGCTTCTGGCAGTGATGGCCGCGCTTACCCTCTTGCCCGCGGTGCTGGCTATTCTGGGCACACGCGTAAATGCCTTCCCTGTTCGCCTTCCGAGATTTCGCAAGCGAAGCGCGAAACAGGCAACTGCTCCAGAGCCCGCCGAAGTACACCGTGGATTCTGGTATCGCCTCTCCCATTTGGTGATGCGCTATCCTGTGCGGGTGCTGGTTCCCGTCTTGCTGCTCATGATCTCATTGGGATTACCGTTCTTAGGTGTACGCTTCTCCGCGCCGGATGCTTCTATCCTGCCATCGACTGTCCCATCGCGCGCGGCATATGATCTGCTCAATAGCCGTTTTAACGCGCAGGATACCACACCTATTCTTCTGGCGGTACAGACGCACGGGGATGTACTCACACCCGACAATATTCGTAATCTCTATGCCTATGTGCAGCGTATAGAGGCCGATCCTCGCGTTGCGCGTGTGGATAGCATCGTCAGCGCCGATCCCCGCTTCACCCTCGATCAGTACGAGCTACTGTACACGCACCCTCAACTCGTGACCGATCCCTACCTGGCGGCTTTTCTGAAAACGTCGGTAGCAGGCGATACTACCATGATCCAGGTCATTAGCAAATTCACCATGCTCGATCAGCATTCCCTTGATCTTGTCCAGACCATACGCAACACGCCTCCCGGCAATGGTATGACCGTGCTCGTTGATGGCGGCACGGCTGGTAACATCGATTATGTGCATACATTGTACACGGACTTTCCGATAGCCATTCTTATAGTAGCTATCACGACTTATATTGTTTTACTCCTGTTCTTCCGTTCGCTCGTACTGCCCCTGAAGGCCATTCTCATGAATACACTTTCAATCCTGGCGAGCTATGGAGCTTTAGTGATCATTTTCCAGGATGGTTTCCTGCACCAGTTGCTCGGCTTTACTCCGCTGCAGTTTGTTGAAGCGTCCAGTCCAATTCTCCTATTCTGTTCGCTTTTTGGTCTCTCGATGGACTACGAGGTCTTCCTGCTTTCGCGCGTGCAGGAGGCATACTGGCAGACAGGGGATAATACCCAGGCGGTAGCGCTTGGCCTGCAGCGCAGCGGCGGTATCATCACCAGCGCTGCTATCATTGTGATTGTGGTAAGCGCATGTTTTGCTACGGCTGACATGATTCTGGTCAAGGCGCTGGGCCTGGGGATGGCGTTAGCCGTCGCACTCGATGCCACATTGGTGCGTGGATTGCTCGTCCCCGCTACTATGCGCTTGCTGGGTAATCTCAACTGGTGGCTTCCATTCGTTGGAGTGCAACGCAGGCGACCTGCTTTTATGGAAGAGTATGAAAGTGGCGACCTCCAAATGGATGAGGTAAGTGGAGATAGCGCCAGTAGCGACGCAAAGGTGGGAGTGAAGCAATGAAGAGAATGAGCCAACTTGTTATACTATGCGCCTTGCTCACCATTCTGCTGGCTTCCTGTGGATTTCCCGGCACGGTTTCTACTTCTGCCCAGTTGCCCGTCGTCAAAACGACCGCGACACCTACGCCATTACCACCCGTCCGTTTTCCCCAGGATGAGGCGGCGCACCGCGATTTGACCGAGTGGTGGTACTATACCGGGCATCTAAGTGCCATAGTCAATGGCCAGACGCATCACTACGGCTTTGAGCTGGTCTTCTTTCAAGCCTTGCGCGCGGATTTCCCACCCGTCTACGCCGCGCATTTCGCTATCAGCGATGTCAGCGGCGGAGCCTTCCATTTTGACCAGCGCCGCCAGACGGAACCTGACGCGAAGCTTCCCAATGGCACCTCAACTACCGGAATCGATGTACATATCGGCGATTGGTCAATTCGAGGTGTGAATGGGCTGGATCACCTGGCAGCCAGTATGGCAAATTATAGTATGCGCGTAGATTTGCGCGGCCTCAAGCCGCCTGCGCTGCACAATGGAAACGGCTTAATTACATATGGCCTGGGCGGTTTCTCCTACTACTATTCGCGCACAAGGATGGCGCTCTCCGGCACGCTCATCGATCATGGTCAGCCCGAAACCGTTACAGGTGAGGCCTGGATGGATCATCAATGGGGGAATTTCATCACACTTGGCGGCGGAGGATGGGACTGGTTCAGTATCCAACTCAATAACAACACCGAATTGATGTTATACCTCATTCGCGATGCCACTGGGAATATCATCTCAACCTATATTGGCTATATCCAACCTGATGCGCGAGAGGTGTTGTTGCCGACAAATGCACTGCACGTATCGATACTTGATCACTGGCGGAGCCAGGCTACGCGAGCGAATTATCCCTCTGGCTGGAGACTTACCATCAATGATCCACAATTGCATGCTTCGCTGACCCTCTTACCTGAACTGAAGAACCAGGAGCTGGTGGCCTATCAATCAACGGGCAATAGCTATTGGGAGGGTGCTGTGAGCATCCAGGGCCAGAGTGGTGGAAGCAATATAAATGGCGAGGGCTACGTTGAATTGACAGGCTATGCATCGTCGTAGGGATGCGATTATCGCGTTGTCGCAGGTACATCCCAGAGACTGAATAATGATACGAGAAACAGGGTGGGAAGCTGTTACGCCCTTGCCCTCTTGTGCTATACTCTTCAAGTACCTTTTGGCTATTGAACCCCTAAACCCTGATAGAATTTCGCGTATGTACTAACATTGTAATGCATTCTGTGCTACAATGTTATACTGTGTGTTGATGTGTTTAAGCCTCTGGTTTGTCAGAGAGTATGGTCAGGCTGTGTAAGGGTCCTTTTATTGCGTCCGAGCAGGGGGTTTTGATGGAGGCGAAGATACAGGCGCCACCACAACAAGAAGATATCATTTCGCTTGTAGATCGTGTTGTACGCATAGTCTCGAGTGTGCGTGGAACAAAGTCTGACTATGCCCTTTTAGCGACAGAATTAGCGCCAATCATCCCATTCGATCTTTTCGGCATCGTGTTGTTACGTCATGATCGTCAGGCAGTTCGCGTCGTTGTCTGCACCCACGAGACAGGCGAATGGGTCTCACACTATCACCAGCATCCATTGGCGGACTCGATGCTCGAACGCATCTTGCATACCGACGTAAGAACAGAACCGGACGAGGATGCGCTCAATCCCGTTCCTACACACGCCTCATCAGCCGAGGATGCCCTCGAAATGGCAATACACACCTATCCAGACGGCCTCGATGGCACCCCTTCCGAATGTGGAGATGCACTGAGCGGATACCCTCACCTCCACTCGACCTTGATTGCGCCTTTAATAGTTGGGAATCGCGTGCTTGGCTCGCTTGAACTGGGCAGTATTGAAAAGGGGGTCTACAACGATGAGCGCGTGGTGCGCTTGATCCCTGCCGTCGCGCGTGTCCTGGCTGCTGCCATTGAAAACGCCCAGGTTGGTGGTAATCTTGAAATTCAAGACCGACAGCGCCAGGAACTGCACAAAGTCTCCAGTGCGCTGACCTCGAAAATGGACCTGGCCACCATTTTGTATCGCATCGTGGATGGTATCGCAAAGGCACTGAATGTGGCATCCGCCATTGTCATGATTGACCGGCATACGGGCCGATTACGGCTGGATGCCCAGCATGGCCTGGCTCCCGAAGCTTTACAAAAGCTGGTGAACCTCAAACTGATGCTGACCGATAACTCCATTATCGGTTTTACTCTGCGTCGTGGTCAACCAACCGTCTCGAACGACATTGCCCAGGATGAACGCTTTCCCGGAAGCCAGGTCTTCGCTATAGAACTTGGCATGCACTCGATTTTTAGCTATCCCCTTGTTGTCGGTTCAACGGTCTCTGGCGCTCTCCTCCTCTTTTCACCTGAGCCAGGCGGATTTACACCGCTCAAAACCGATATTCTCTCACTCTTCGCAAGTCAGGCCATGATTGCTATTCACAATGGCATGCTCCTCGAATCGGTGCGGGAACGTCGACGTTTTCAGGATGCTATCGAGCAATTGGAGAAAACTACTCAAAATACTCTTGCTGTTGAGGATGAACAGGCGATGTTGAGGATTGTGCGCAAGGAGACCGAACGCAACTTTGGTGTCAGTTTCACGAGCCTGTTGCGCTTCATCAGCAGTAATCTATTAACGCGCAGTGAACGCGACCTGCAATCCATGTTATATGCCATTGAGACGGAGCACGAAAATGGTTCTGTGGTCGAAGCAGATGACACTGGCATTGCGCTGCTCAATCAACAGAAAAGTATATCCTCACTAGAGAAGCCGCTCAAGGCAACGAACGTCCCAGCAAGCGAGGATTCATCCTCAAATGAGGGAAGCGCCACAACACTTATGCGTTCGGCGGAAGCCGCTCTTGCGCGCGCGGGGCTTCTTGGAGATGTGGGCGCCGCATTTACCGCCATGCTTGATCCCGATCGAACAGTCAAGGGAACATCCGATATGCCGCGTCTGTATGAACGAGTAACGCGTGGCGTTCAAGACCCCTGGTTTATTGTTGATCTTCTGGGACATTGTATTTATGTGAACCCTGCCGCAGAAGCCCTGTGTGGTATGCGTTTAGATCTGGATACGCTTGGAAACGTGGCATTGGAAGCATCATTTTTTGAGCCACACGTTGAATCACCGTTACAATTTACGCAAGGATTGACATTACCCGAAGCGTTGGTCCGATTACTGCCGCGCATACGCAAACTGGATGATGTGCTTGACTATCTTCAGGAATTTGTATACGCGGATATGTCGAATGAGCGTAGCGCTGAGATGTTGCAGCATATAGGTGAGGATTCGGAGTCCATACCACGGCTCCATCCTTTGCCCAGGAATACCCTGCGTTGTGTCATCGCCGCCGAGCCGCTACAAAGAGATACTCCACTCCAGGATGAAACGGGTGGTCTCAGCGATGGACAGCGCATGGAAACCTCCATCACGCCGACCGGTAGGGACTCGATGTATCGCGTCCCCCCCTCTCATCCACTTCATACAAAATCGCCAGCCATGCTGCTTGATAATGCGCCCTCCGATCGTCATTATCAATTCATGCGCTACGCTTTGTATGACCAGGATAACGAGTTGATCGCGCATGCCTTGCAAATTCACGATATTACCGAGCAGGTGCGCGATGAGAAAAATAAATCAGCGCTCCTCTCGTCGGTTTCCCATGATCTGCGTACTCCGCTGACCTCCATTAAAGCGGCGGTTAGCGGCTTGTTACAGCCTGACGTTGAATGGGATGAGAAAACGCGCCGTGAGATGCTTGAAGATATCGATGCTGAAGCCGATCATCTGAATGTATTGATTAACTCGATGGTCGAGATGTCACGTATCGAGATGGGGGCGCTGGCGCTGGAAAAAGAGTGGTGCGACCTGGTTGAGATAGTGCATAGCTCCCTCTCGCGATTCGAGCACGCCTTTCAGGGATACCACGTCCGTACAGAATTTCAACCGTCTTTACCGCTCATCCAGGTTGATTATTTACAATTGAAGCGCGTATTTTATAATCTGCTTGAGAATGCTGTTCGTCATACCACGAAAGAGAGTGGAATTCTCATCACTGCTCATACAGTGGCATGGGAAATGCCAGGCGATACAGTACCTGATGATGCGCCGCGCTACTTACGTGTCCAGGTGATCGATCATGGAAAGGGGGTGCCTGAAGAGGAACGCGAACGCATCTTCAAATCATTTTACAGCCTGGATGGTCATACAGGCCTGGGCCTGACCATCTGCCGGGGAATTATTGAAGCTCATCATGGTCGCATCTGGGTAGAATCGGCCCCAGGTGGAGGAGCGTGCTTTGTCATTGTTCTTCCTGTTTCCGCGTAGAGGCTCTATGTGGCGGACCTCTTGATAGCCAGCCCTGCAACGCACTGCGTGCTACGGCTTCGCCGTCAGCAGGGCTGCAAGGAACGTATGGCGCCCCATGTTGGAAGGACAGCCAGGTGCCATGTGAAGGAGTACAGGCTTCGTGAAAACTAAAGGGAAACGTATACTTGTTGTTGAAGATGAAGCATCAATTCAACGTGCCTTGCGACGAAGCCTGACGATCAGTGGCTATGAAGTCCTGGTAGTGGATAATGGCAGGCAAGCAGTAGAGCTGGTGCGCGAACAGCAACCCGACCTGATATTACTGGATCTCAGTTTACCGGGAGAGATAGATGGCCTGGGGGTGTGCGTCCAGGTGCGCCAATGGTCGCAGATTCCAATTATTGTCGTCTCTGCCCGTACCGATGAGCAGCAAAAAGTGCAGGCCCTCGATTTAGGAGCAGACGATTATCTGACCAAACCTTTCAGTAACGAAGAGTTGTTGGCGCGGGTGCGAGTCTGCCTTCGAAGAGCAGCAAGTCAAGAAACAGAAGGCTCATCGCTGCCCGAAACAATGCAGACCATTGATGGCTACCTGAAGATGAATCTTGCCCGGCATCAGGTGATTGTCGGCGGGCAAGAAGTCAAGCTAACTCCGACCGAGTACGAGCTATTGCTCCAGTTGATGCTCCATGCAGGCAAAGTCATGACCCACCGCGTGCTACTCCGTTCCGTCTGGGGTCCAGAATACGGCGAAGAGGCAGATTACTTGCGTGTCTATGTGCGGCAGCTGCGACGCAAAGTGGAGGTAAAGCCCTCATTGCCCCACTATATTTTGACTGAACCAGGCGTGGGATATGTGTTTAACGTTCAGGTGGTGAGGGGAGAGTCTGGCTCGGATGCTGTCACCAGCAACAGAAACCATTAGAAACGCAACGGAGTGAGAAATTCGGGCAAATTTGTTGAAGACCAGGGGATTTTAATACAATCTTAACGGGTCTTAACGGGTTTTTTATGGTGTGTTCTCGTAGTTTTGTCGTACACTGCAATACGGGTTTGTTTGTGGTTATTTATTGTAAGGGTAGGACGAAATGAATCAGCCGTTTTGTGGAGGTATCCAGAGTCCGGTAGCAGGAGATCACTTGCGGAATCCTGGTGCTGGAATCCAGAGTGGGAGAAGTTTGCTGGTGCTGATTTGGGGGATGGTGGGTCAGCAAGATCATTTTCACCAGATACTGGCCGCAAATATTCAGCGGTGGGGGTACGAAGCGCGTATCCTCACTGCCGGTATTGTACCAGGAAAGGGCAGGCAGGATGAGATACAGGGGGATGTGTTGCTGTATGACCTGGATGATCCATCTCGGCTGTCTGGCCTCAATACAGCTTTGCCATTTGCTTTGACAGGTAGCGAGGAGTGGCAACCTCGTGTTCGTCTTATGATCGCGTTGAGTAGTCAATCTATTTCGCGTTCGAGGCTCGAACAGATTGGCGCGGTGGCGTTGATCCACAAACCATTTGAAATCGGTCGGTTACAGCGTTACTTGCGAGTGTTTGATAAAGTTTTACTGGATGAATCGTCGCTAGAATCTGAACGTGGGTTTGTAGAGCAGGCATTTAGTCTTCCAGTACCGTTGGCAGCGACCTCTTTGTTGAGGGGTGATACAATGCCTACGGGAACCAGGAAAAAGGTTCGCATTCTGGTGGTAGACGATCATGTAGAGGTAGCCGATACCATCCGGCAATGCTTAGAATGTGAACCGGCATACCAGGTGAAGATTGCGAATGATGGGTTGGAGGCATTGGAACAGTATATTTCCTGGAGGCCCGATTGCATCGTAACGGACCTGCTGATGCCCTGGATGAATGGCTTTCAAGTCATGCGCAGTCTTTCAGTAGCTATCTCGCGGCACATGCCTGTATTCGTGGTAATGAGTGCACTGACACAGTACGAGTTACCAGTAAATCGCGCCTACTTGCAGGGAAAAGTGGTTGTGTTTGTGAACAAGCCGTTTCATATTGACCATTTGCTTGATGCAGTTAAGCAAGCATTAACACAGTGATTGCAATCGCGACCGAGCAAATTAAGAGTTGAAGATAGGCATCCATTGGCAGTACAATGGATAGCGAGCTGGGTCCCAGCAGCCTCCTTTGAAGATCAAAGGAAGCAAGGCGTAATGAAAAAGGAATCGTGAATCAATGGAGTCGCAAGACCTCATCATGGATGGAGACTTACAAACGCTTGGTCTCCAATCCATACTGAAAATGCTCGCACTGAGTGGAAAAACCGGCACCCTGTTTATACATTCTGGCCGGGAGACGCTTTCTATCAGCCTGCGTAAGGGTCAGATTATTGCCTTACGTGAGGAGGGAGTTAGCCAGCCCGATTTACTCACGATGCTTTGCCTGATTAATAAACTCGACCCTCCACGAGCGCAAGCAGTTCGTGAGGTCTCGCAGGGAAATTTGCAAGTGGCATTAGCTATGTTGGTTCAGCAGGGCTGGATGAGTCCGGCAGAGATGCAACAGCGCCTGGAATTTGCCATCACCCAGTCGATCAGCCATGCATTGAGATGGGTAGATGGCCGCTTCTCTTTCCATCGCCAACTAGTTTCTATGGAAGGTAAAATGCAGCCACTTGATGTCGATAGTGTACTGTTGGAGGCCCTGCGCCAGGCGGATGAGTGGGAAGAGATGGGCGAAATCTCTCTCACTCGCAGCACAATGGCTCGTTGGCTACCCGAAGTGAGTAATGATGTGCGCAGCCTGGGCCTCAGTCAGGAACATATCGAAGTGTTATGCCTTGCCAATGGGGAAGTACCGTTGCAAGCAATGGCGATGGTGCTGATGACCCCGGAAGCGCGTATCGCGCGTGTTATGATGCGACTCCTCCAATTGCGCCTGATTGAAGTGGTCGATACCGCTTTAGAAGCTGAACTCCAACAGGACCTGACCAACATTATTATTATGTCTCAGCACACGCTGGCACAACAGCGACAGAATCTCGCCCCGGAACAGCATCTCCTCGGGCTTATTAAAACTCTCTCTCAGTGTATCAATGGTCTACTGATCCATCATGGCACCTACGCAAAGAGTTTACGCGGGCGCGGTCAGCTACCTATTGCAGATATTGTGCGTTACCTCGAGCGACGCTTCGCTCAACCGTTACAACTGATGGCAAAACAACAGTTCCCCATCCTGGAAACGACCACCTTCATCAACGGGCAACTTGATTGCAGCGAAATATTTCACCTGGATAAATTGGTGAAAGGTGAGCAGTTAGAGGAGTTTTACTGGGAAGCAGTACGGGGACTGGCAGTATTTCTGCGGACGGTATTTACGACCCTGCTGAATGACGAAGTTGGTAATTCGCATACGGGCCGTCAACTGAATATCGTCTGGAAAGCGTTCTTGACGGAAATTGACCAGGAGGTACAACAGTACCAGATCTACCGCGCGCGTCAGAATGCCCAGAACAACCGCGGTCGCTCCGCTGAATCTTCGTATCAGAGCGATGCCGGTTGGAATACCATGCCTTACAGTGACAGCAACCCTCTTTGGTTGTCTGAATCGCAAAGGAGGTTAATCTAGATGATCGAGCCAATACCGACTGTTTTGGTTGTGGACGATAGTCCTACCGTGCGGAAAATTGTTCAAATGACTCTGCAACGTGAGCGTATTCGAGTGATAACTGCTGGAGATGGTCTAAGTGCTCTCACCTCTGTGGCGGATGAAATGCCTGCTCTTATCCTCTTAGATATTCAGCTTCCTCGCATGGACGGGTACACTATTTGCCAAATAGTACGGAAAAACTTGCAGTTTCGCGTAATACCTATTATTATGCTGAGTGGGAAGGATGGTTTGTTCGACAAGATGCGTGGTCGATTGGCCGGTTCAACGGAATACTTAACCAAGCCGTTCGACTCGGCGGAACTGGTTCAGACCGTGAAAAAGCATCTTGTCGGCTGGCAGCAGCGCATGCCGCTGCAACATGAGGGGATGCGAACACGACTACGACGTCGTGGGTAAAACTTGTCCTGTATCAACTGATTCCACGACCGGCAGGCCGTTCGGATGCGATCTATCGCGTCCAGGTTGGCAAGATGGGTATCGCCCCGCGTTGGCAGAACGGAACCTGTAGGGACTCGATGTATCGTGTCCTCACATGCACGAAATAGCCTTTCTTTCCCATTGGTCAGGTGCAATGTATTGCACCATTTCACAGGAAAGGTATACTGATATGCCAGGGCAGAAGGTACTCGTTGTAGATGATAGTTGGACAGAGTTAACCATGATCGCAGCACCACTGCGCAATAGCGGCTTTGATGTAGTCACAGCCGTCGATGGCGACGAGGCGCTTGAGAAGGTTTTCAGGGAACAACCACAGTGTATTGTACTCGATGTGGTCTTACCCAAACAAAATGGGTTTCAATTGTGTCGTAAGCTCAAAAGCCTCGACGCAAGTAAACATATACCCATTATCCTGTTGACGAGTAAAAGTACTCCACTGGATAAATCCTGGGGTTTACGGCAAGGCGCAGATATGTATATGACCAAGCCGTTCAATGATGATGAACTGGTAAATAACGTTCGACGTCTCGTATAGTTGTAGGAGCCTGAACATGTTGCAACGCAATGCAGGGTTTGAGTCACAATCACCGCCGGGCGCATTGCGGCGTGTAGATGGCACCGCTTCCTCCACAACGGGAGGAAGTGGTGCGCTTAATACCCCGCGCGTTTCTCCTGCTAATCTAGTCAATCCGAAAGACCTGGCAAATGTTCCCCTGGAAGCCAGTGTGGTTGGCGAACAGTACTTGATATTTTCGTTGATGGATTGCGAGCTAGCCCTGAAAGCCGAGCATATCCAGGGAGTGGAACGCCTTGCGGATGTGACTCCTGTCCCTAATGTGGTTTCCTGGATTAAAGGCGTGATAAATTTACGCGGCTCTATCGCTTCGGTGGTAGACTTGAGGTCTTTTCTTGGTATGGAGGTTCTCCCCCATAATCCAGGCACACGGCTCTTATCAGTGAGATTCAACGAGATGGTTATCTGTCTGGTTGTCGACAGCGTGAGTGAGATGACGCCGATTCCAGCTTCAGCTATCGTTGCAAATAGCCGCCAGGCGCCTGTTCCACAGTGGTTGGCTCCTTATGCTGAAGGAAGCGTTCTTGTTGGGAAAAGAAACATCATTATCATGGATGCATCTCGCATACTCTTCTCTGAAAAGATGCAACACTATTCGTAGGAGAGACTGCCAAAACGCTCTAATTGTCGTTACCAGTACAATGTTGCCCTCATGTGCGTGGTTGCAACAGGAGTTCATTTTTATACATGGTTCTTTTGAAGAGGCGCTCAAGTAGAGTGCCTTAATACAAATGCTGCTTCACTTGAGAGGAGGCCTGGCGGATGAATGACACCGATAGAGGCGGAATGACCATAAGCTCATTGTTGTTGATGGGTCTTATCGTTTCACTCGCCGTTCCTGAGATTGCCATTTTAATACTGGGTGTGATAAGGGGATCCGTCGATCAAACGGTCTTTACATCTGCGGTGGTAGGGACTGCGCTGGTGGTGCTGGTGGGAGTGTTGACGGTCAATTATTTTGTGCGCCGCAAGGTTCAAGACCGTCTTCTAAGCCTCGTGGATGTCTGCCGTAATTATGCAAGCGGTGATCGTGCTGTTCGCGCTACGGTCTCGGGCGATGATGAATTCGCGATGCTTTCCATGTCGCTCAATTCACTCCTTGACAGCCAGAACTTCGCGTCAGGTGGGCCTGCTCACAGCAGTAGCGGCAGTGATGCAGCGGCTCTGCAAGCGCAGATCGAGAAGCTGCTGCAAGAGGTAAGCGCGGTGGGTGATGGCGACCTGCGTGTTCAGGCAGAAGTCACTCCGGACACGCTAGGAGTGCTGGCGGACTCGTTTAACTATATGATTGAAGAATTGGCCAAAGTCGTGGGACGAGTGCAGGCCACGGCGGTTCAAGTGACGAATGCCACCCGCCGTATCCTTGATCGTTCTGCTGAACTGGCGCAGGCCTCGGAAACGCAGGTGGCGCAGATTTCTCAGACCACCCAGGCAGTGGAAGCGCTGGCAATCTTCATTCAAAATGTTGCGCGCAATGCCCGCTTAAGCGCCGAGGCTGCCCAGGAAGCATTACGCAACGCTAACGTCGGTCAGGATGCTGTGCGCCAGTCCATTGAAGGCATGATGCTCATTCGCGAAAACGTGCAGGAAACCTCCAAGAAGATCAAACGCCTGGGTGAGCGATCTAATGAGATTGGTGAAATCGTGCGCATCATTGAAGATATTGCCGATCAGACAAACCTCCTGGCTCTCAACGCCGCTATTCAATCGGCAATGGCGGGTGAACACGGACGCGGCTTCGCCGTCGTCGCGGATGAAATTCGTCTTCTTGCGGAACGTTCTACTGAGTCTACCAAGCGTATTGCGACCCTCGTCAAGAGTATTCAAGGTGATACCTACGAAGCAGTTGTTGCTATGGAAGATAGCACGCAGGAAGTGGTAAAAGGTTCCCAACTCGCTGATGATGCTGGTCGGGCGCTGAACTCCATCTACACTGCTGTGGAACGGCAGGCGCAAATGATCGAAAGTATCGCACGAGCCGCCAATGAACAGGCCCAGGTTTCGGAGAGCGTCGCGGTTGCCATGGGTCAAATCTCAGAAATCACGCGCCAGACGAATACTGGTACGCAAGAGGCTTCGATGAGCGTAAGTTATCTCGCGGAGCTTGCCGATCAGTTGCGCACTTCGGTCTCGACCTTCCGTTTACCTGAGCGTGCGAATGAAATGGTAGATGTCTATCCAAGTATGGCTGGCGTTCCTGCCCTGCCCGGTGGTGATAGCGACCAGTATTACCAGCAAGATATGGGCATGTATAACGACTGGAACCAGGGCTTCTCTTCGGATTTCCTGTCGCTGCCGCAACCACAAGAGCCTGATGGCACACTCCAGTATGCGTTCAGTAACCAGCAGGACTTTGGGCCTCAGGCGGGTTTTGCTCCTCAGTCTGGCAACCAGGCATTTGGAAGTCAGCAGGGGTTTGATGCCCAGCAGTTTGGCTTTGGAGGCCAACAAGGGTTTGATGCCCAGCAATATGGCAATCAGGCGTTTGCAAACCAGCAGGGGTTTGATACCCAGCAATATGGCAACCAGGCATTTGGAAGTCAGCAGGGGTTTGATGCCCAGCAATATGGCAATCAGGCGTTTGCAAACCAGCAGGGATTTCATCAGTATAGTGGGGGATCAGATCAAAATTCCGGTGATCGGGGTGGATTTGATCACCAGCAAAGTTTTGAGGGGCAGTCACAATTTGATTTTGCCGCCGAGGGATTTGGGAACCAGAATCAATCGTTTTTCCCAGGTGCTAACCAGACACCCAGGGTTCCGCAGCAGGGCTTTGGCTCTCAATCTGGCCCTCGCTCACATATGAGAAACCCTCAGCAGAATCAATCATCGTATAGTCAGGACCAGGTGCCTTTCCCAAATAATGGGCATCTGGGTCAATAGCAATCCAAGTTTCTGTCGATGGGAATTTTTGTAGGGTGTTCTGTAAGTCAGGCCGGGGAAGTCTATCCTGGAGGTCTCGATCTCAAGGAGGGAAGAGGAAATAATCCCCAGGCTTACCCTACAACCTTTGACGTGGAACTAGAATGAGTGGGTGCGCGAAGCATGTCGAACACATTTGATAAACTCTCAGTCCTCGATTCGTTTATCGAAGAGGTCAATAGTTATTTGCCCGAAATCGAAGCGAATCTCGGACGATTGGCGCTGTCAACTGATGACATGGAGGCACTTGAAGAGACGTATCGCCGCGCCCATACCATCGGTGGCTCTGCATCCATGATGGATTTTCCGGGATTGGCGCATGTTGCCCATGGTATGGAAGATATCCTTGGTGATGTGTTAGACAACCTGGCTACGCTCGATCCTCCCACTCTTGGCCTGTTACACCGTTCTCTCCAACGTATTCACCGTCTCATAGATGGCATCCGCAACGGCATTGACGAGGATGCCATTATCGCGGAAGATGATGCAGACTATACACAGTATCGCTCGCTTATGGAAGCGTCAGCTAGAGGCGTTCAGGGGATAAACGAGGCAGAAAGGAATGCCGCGCTTGAGCAGCAGGAGCAGGTTGTAGCAACTACATCTCCGCTCGCTTCCTCCTCAACGATACCTTCGTTGGATGAGATGTTAGCTTCATTCCGTACGCCCAGTGTTTCTGTAGGAGAGGAAATTTCGTGGCCAGAGGAACCGCTTCCTCTGTCGAGCGCTGATGTACGCGCTCAGCAGGATACCCAGCCCAGGCAGCCTGTCCCACCAACCCCGGTGGCCCCGGCAGCTCAGCAACCTCCTGAACCAATGCAAACAGCGCAGCCCAGCGCTCTGGAGATGCTGGCAGTGGCATCAAGCCGTGCGCCAGAGCTTCCCCCTGTTACTCCACTCTTTCCCGTGGAGGATGAGAGCACTATAGTTGCTCCGCCGGTCACTATTCCAGCACCTGCCCCTGTTAGTGCGACGAAACAATCTGCCGCGCACCCAGCGGAACCTGTAGTGGCCTCTGCAGGGCAGGGTGCGCTTGCGCCACTTCAGCAGGATGGGTCGGTTGCAGAGATTTATCACAAGATGCAGCAAGATGGGCAAGTTTTAGAAGAGCAGGCTGCATCGTTGAAGAGAACTCTCACCCAGTTACGTCTGGCCGCCTCAATCGTCGAAGCTCAGCGTACCGAATTTAAAGGCTTCCTGGACGGCTCTAAGGATGCGCTTGACCGTATGGAGGAATGGGCAGGAAAGGCGATGGGGCTGAACCTGCGCAACAGTCCAGAGCAGGTGAGGCGCTATCTGCCACTGTCTGTCATGTGGGTAGCAAACTCCAAACTCAAGAAAGTCCTGGATTTGCTGACACAGATGACCAGTAGCGTCGAATTGACCGATGAGCAGATGCACTTCAGCATGCAGCAATTACAGACATCTATAGAAGCATGCGGTGATGTCATCGAGCAATTGCAGACCTCTTCATCAGGACAAATGTTTATACAGGATCAAGGCTGGACTCCCTGGGAGATACAAGTCGCTCGTGATGCCTTGCGCGAACGCGTGACGTTTGAACGCCGAGGCGATGTCGCTTCACTACGCGCAGAGATCGAAGCCGGACTGCGTGAGGAATTGCGCCAGGAGTACGAGTATCGTCCCATGACTCTGGCAACCCGCTCGGAATTGGAACAGCAGATACGCAATGAGGTACGTGAGGAGTTTGAGGCCAAGAGGAAATTACAGGAAAGTGTTGTCGGTGTAGAATCGCAGGAATCGCTGCAGGAGATTGAGGCGCGCTTGCGTAGTGAGATTGAAATTGAAGTGCGCCGTGAATTTCTCAGCCAGCTTACCGGAGAGGTCGAGGAATCATCCCACCTTGCATCGACCGCGTCAGCACGACCTGTGGTACAGCCCTCTCCCGCACCTGCGCCTACCTGGTCGCCAACAGTGATGCCAATGACGCCTGCTTCTTCTCAAACTGCGCAATTTCCTGCAAGTACGCCATCGCTGACAGGTGATTTTGGTGAGGAAGCAGCCGAGATTTTCCGCCTTGAGGCTGAAGAGCATCTGCAAACCATCAGCATGTTTGTCGCTGCCCTGGAAAATGCTCCTACCGACCGCGATCCCATTCAAGGTATACGCCGTGCGACGCATACGCTCAAGGGCGCGGCGGCCATGATGGGGTTCCGCGCTATTGCCGATCTCTGCCATATCTCGGAAGACCTCCTGGATAGTGTGATGGAAGGAACCATCGCAATCTCGCCAACCGTGCTAAGTATCATTCTGGATACGGCTGAAGCGCTGGATATGCTCGTCAATGGAAAGGGAACCGGCGGCGAGAGCGATGCGGCTGTGAAGGCCCTGCGCGTGCGTTATACCGAACTACTGGGCGAGCAGCCGGCCCTGGTCGGCGTCATCGAAGAAGAGTTAGAAGCTGAGATCGAGGCGAGCGAGACTGTGATAATGGAGGAGGCGGTGGTTACCAATCTTGTCGGTGAGCACCAGGGTGGGGCTGACCTGCAACATATGGTTCGTGGCGACCTCAGTGTACGTGTGCCACTGACCAAACTTGACGAACTCGTCAACCTCTTTGGTGAAGTACTGGTCAATCGTAGTGTCCTGGAAGAGCGACTGCAGCGTTTGATGCGCCTGGTCTCAGACGCGGGAGTCAGCAGCAATCGCCTGCGCGATGTTGGTCAGAAGCTGGAGAGCCGCTTTGAAGCCGCGACTCTGCCGAGCGGGCGTTCCGTGCAGGTGATGCCGGGACAGGGCAACCAGAATGGATTTGCCAACGGTAAGAATCCCAATTCACGGATGGAACCTGCACACCTGGCTGAGTTTGACGAACTGGAACTCGACCGCTACACAGAATTTCATCAACTTGCTCGTGGTCTGAGTGAAGGTATCTCGGACATGACCACTCTCAGTAATGAGATGGAAGCGATCATCCGTGACTGTGAAAGTGTCTTTAGCCGTGAAAATCGCTTAAACACTACGTTCCAGGATCGGCTGATGAAGGCGCGCCTGGTGCCGTTGTCAACTATGATTCCGCGACTGTACCGCACAGCGCGTGCCGTTGCTCTGAAGCAGCATAAAGAATTCGAGTTTGTGTTGGAGGGCCAGGAGACCGAAGTAGATCGAACCGTAATCGAAGAGATTGCCGGGCCATTACTGCACCTCATGCGTAATGCGGTCAACCATGCTATAGAAACGCCGGAGGTACGCCTGCAACGTGGGAAACCCTCTATCGGACAAATCAGACTCTCGGCAGCCTACGAAGGCAACCAGGTGGTTATCACTGTGCGTGATGATGGCACAGGCATCGACCCGCAGCGCGTGCGTAATGCAGCCCTGGCGCACAACTTCATTGGCCCCGATCAGGCCTTGAGCGACGCGGATATCATTGAATTGATCTTCCGTCCCGGCTTCTCAACCGCGGAGGTTTTGAGTGAAGAGAGTGGTCGCGGTGTAGGTCTGGATGTCGTACGTGATAGCGTCTCACGCCTGCGCGGAACCCTTGAAGTGGAGTCCACCCCAGGTCAGGGAACGGCATTTACCATGAAGTTCCCGACCAGCCTGGCAATTCAGAGCGCCATGATGGTGATTGTCGGCGAGCAGCAGTTTGCTATCCCGACAGTCATGGTCGAAGCCATAGGCCGCCTGGACAACTTCAAACAAGCCATGTTTGCTGGACGTCCCGCTATTATGGTGCAGAATGAATTGTATCCGCTCATCTTGCTCTCGCAATTGTTGGGGTTTCCGGTAAACCCACCAGATGAGAAAGCGCCTGTGTTGCTGGTACATACTGATCGCCATCGCGTTGCGCTGATTGTGGATAGCATCAGGGGGAAGATGGATGTAGTGATGAAGAACCTGGGACCACACCTGCGCCATGTGCATGGAGTTGCGGGTGGTACCGTGCTTGGTAATGGTCGTGTAGTACTGATCCTTGAACTGGTCGAGCTACTATCGCCGCGCCCAGGCGCATCCTCCGCGGCTACCGCTCCGGTGCGCCGTGAGGGCGCTCCAGCTATTCAAGCTGCGGTTGCCCGTGCCGAGGCCGCACCACCTGTCGCGCTTGCCCCTGCCGCGCGTAGCACGACTGTTGCGACTCATCCTAAACAAGCGCCTGTTCCCCCCAGTGGTAAACATGTGCTTGTAGTAGATGATAGTCCGAGCGTGCGCCGCGTCGTGGGCAACATGCTCAAGCAAAATGGATGGGACGTGCAATTAGCCCGTGATGGTGTGGAAGCGTTGGAAATGATTACCCGCGAAACACCGGCAGCCGTTTTGCTCGACATTGAAATGCCTCGTATGGATGGCTACGAATTGATGGCGACCGTACGCGCCCAGGAGCAATATCGCACACTGCCATTGGTGATATTGACCTCGCGCGCCGCCGCGAAACACCAGCAGCGCGCCATGCAGCTAGGCGCGAACGCTTACGTGGTCAAACCCTATCAGGATGAAGAATTACTCAACCTCCTCAAATCGCTGGTCTATGGCGCAACCGTGTGAGTATAATGTAGGGGCGATTGTTGGTGTGGTGGAGGGTTGGGTATCCTTATGGTCGCCCATCGTCCCTATAAAATCATAGACGGAGAGCAATTCATGGGTGTCGAACGCGCAGTGACGCGCTGGTATGTGCAGCGACAGATGATACTCTACGAAATCGCCTCGCTAGAGGCAAAGCTGCAACAAATACAGGCCACGAAACAATCTGAGAGCGAAGAGCTCGCGGCAATCCGGCGACAGCTTGCCGGGGCGCGGGAGAAACTCCGTTTAGCGGGTTCATGCCCCAAAGCCATGATGGGCTAGCGTGGGTTACACCGTGAGTGCTTCCACAATCAATCTTCCCATCTCCTGCGTTCCCACGATCTCTTTCCCAGCCTCCTGCAAATCTTCCGTGCGGTAACCTGCATCAATTACGCGCTCGACGGCAGCCTCAATCGTGTTGGCCTCGTGTTGCAACCCAAATGAATAGCGCAACATAAGCGCGACAGTCAGAATCGCCGCGATAGGATTCGCTTTTCCCAGCCCGGCAATATCTGGAGCGGAGCCGTGAATAGGCTCATAGAGACCGAACAGTCCATGTTCCGTCTTGCGCGTGCCCAGGCTGGCGGAGGGCAGCATACCCATCGAACCGGCCAGCATCGCGGCCTCGTCGGTCAGAATGTCTCCAAACATGTTCTCTGTCACAATCACATCAAAGCTGGCAGGTCGCCGTACCAGTTGCATCGAGCACGTATCTACCAGCAAATGTTCGAGCGTCACATCCGGGTAATCGCTGGCTATCGGGTCTGCTATATGTCGCCAGAGTCTCGACGAGCTGAGGACATTAGCCTTGTCTACCGATGTAACTTTCTTCCGTCTGCCGCGCGCTAACTCAAATGCTGTGCGCACAATGCGATCAATCTCTTGTTCGGTATAAATCAGCGTATCGACGGCTTCCAATCCCTGCGGCGTCTCGCGAATCTCGCTGGGCTTGCCATAATACAATCCCCCGGTCAATTCGCGTACCACCAATAGATCCGTGCCTTGCAGCACCTCTGGTTTAATGCTCGAGGCGTTGAGCAGCGCCTTGAAAGGACGCACAGGGCGCAGATTAGCGAACAGCGCGAGGTCTTTGCGTAGACGGAAGAGGGCGCGTTCGGGCTGTTTCTTTGCGTTTGGCCCCTCATAACGGGGGATACCGCCGACCGCACCAAAAAGTACCGCGTCACTCTGCTGGCACATCGCCATGGTCGCATCAGAAATAGCTTCTCCCTCAGCCTCAATTGCCGCGACCCCTACCAATGCGTGCTGCGTCTTAAATGTATGCCCAAATCGATCAGCGGCGCTTTGCAGCACGCGCACTGCCTGTTCAATGACCTCTGGCCCGATCCCGTCTCCCGGGAGTACGGTGATGGTGTAAGTTCCCATTATCTCTAGCTCCTTAACTATGATTCTGCGTCAA
>WNGP01000712.1_pt1 | contig 27161 bp, 29 predicted proteins | sample 5407671 | NCBI WGS metagenome assembly WNGP01 (sample SAMN13153381, study PRJNA577476) | soil metagenome | isolation source: 40 cm soil or saprolite under Garry oak tree replicate 2 | place: USA:California | collected 2016-06-15
CGATTGCTTCGTTCGGGAACATAGAGCGCAGGCGAGTCAGTGAATGCTACGCACTGATAACGAGTTCGAGCGCGTCAAGCAACTCGGCGGGATACTTCTGGCGGTCTCTCTCAGAAAATCGAAATGCCCCGTCCAGTTCCCGGAATAGATGGCCGTGGAACGGAATCGACCTGCCCTGAAACGTCAAGTGGCTGTCTTTGGGACCGGCATCGACAACCAACCGTGCTCGGCGCGCCCAGTCCGGGCCGCTGTCGAGTGGCGGGCAGGGATGGACCCAAACGGTGCCGAAGGGCGATTGGAATGGGTCATAGCTCACGCCAACATTATAACAATAAGAAAGATGTAACGCGGCTCTCTTAGCGGGAGCCGCGTTTTTATTGGGGGACTCTTGTTCAGCTATGCGCCGGTCGTGCTGCATCATATGTGCCTTGCGCGACGGGTATTACCGGAAGGCGAAACACGGCGCGAATCGGGCGAGGACAAGCGCGAGTTCGAAGAACTTCTCAAGCAGGATTGGCTGGAGTTCAAGCGGCGGGAAAACGTCGGGCGCGGCGTTCATCAACGAGAGCAGAACCGGCAAGTCTTCTCGGTCGAAGGAGCAAGGAGCCGACGCCGTCATCAAATCAGAATCGTCTCACGATTTATCGTCCGGGCCATCCGTCCCACCCTCTCAAGAGTCAGCCGTTTAACGCTCTATTTGGGAGCGTTTTCGATTGGGGAGATGCCGTTTAGGAGTTGGAAGAAATTGGCAGATTCTTTCTCAGTCCCAACGAAATGCGCCTTCCACGTGCCCTCAAAAAATACGCAATCAACAATCACCCATCCGTCGTACCTGGCCGAAACGCTCTTAAAGCAATCGATCTGGTTTGCTCCGCTAGTCTGGCGAATTGGGCCCGTTACGGTGAACTCGTTTGAGCCTTGCATCTTCGAGTAAAGGCGTTCCAACGCGGAGTACGTTTCCTCTTGAGAGGTAGTTGTCCGCTTGCGTCCCGGGATTGGGCCGACAAAAGAGGACGCCGGAAATGAAACGAAGACAGTCTTCGAAATCTTTGAAAGGTACACAGTTCCGTTGCGAACGTGCGCATACCACAGTCTGGGCACCGGAACACGCTTGCCCGAACACTCGACAGCGTTCCCGTAAGCTATATGCCACAGGAAGGGGACAAACGCCGGACTGAAGATAATCAGGCAAACAACGGCCGCAGACGAAATGATTATGATCTGCTTCACATTATTCGGAATTAATAATTCCGTAGAAAGAACTAAGTTCCCTGGGGTCTCCATAGAAAGTTCCGTACCAAGTCCCCCGGAACACAAGACGACAGACAGAAATTCATTTCTTCTTCACTACAGTAGTCTCCATGCATGGCAAATAGCTTCCCTCTGCCCGATTCCTCTCCGACGGGGACCAGTTGAGCGTGAACACCTACCCCGCATTCTCCCCTAATTCGGCGTGTTTGTCCTAACTTCACGCCGTGGGACCTCCGCACCGGTGCAGGGTGCAAGGTGGAGGGGACGGAGGAGTCGGCGGTGCAGGAGGCGGTGGTGTCGAGATAAAATTCTTGATTCGCTGTAGGATTCCAGGTTTTGATGCTTGTTGTTGGGGCTGCTGATTTTGCTGTTGGTCTGGTTGCGACTGCTGAGACTGTTGGTCCGGCGTTTGCTGGGTCACCTTAATAACCTCTTTGACTCCCTTTGTCCCAACTTTAAGGCCCGCTCCAATAGCCTTCTCAGTACTAGTCGCTCCTGGATTTGCGCTCGGCAACCCACTTGGCTCTATTGCCATATTCACAGCACTTCCAGCGGCACTGACTGTCGCGTTCAAGTCCGAACCGAGCCTTTGAGCGTCTTGTAATGTTTGCGCCTCGCCTTGAACTATGCCGTTCATCACATTATCGTAATTTATGTTTTGCGATCCTTTGCTGTTGGGGTCGGCCAGCAGTAAGTCAAATTGGGCGTTTACCGATTCATTATGAGCATTCATTTGCTGAAAGTCGTTGTGAGCTTCGTAGCCTTTATATGCGGCATATCCTGCTATTATGGCAACTGCAACGATGCATGGCAAACCGCAGTGACCGTCTGCGTCTGCCCTCATGATTGGCCTGTTTTCCACGTAGGAATATAGATTCAGGGACTGAGGATCTGCATAGTCGGCGTATGGAACCGGTTGAGGAGTCGCTGACCAGTCCGTTGTGGTGAATCGGCTGAAGGATGAGGAGTAATATCTGGCCCCAAAATCATCCAACCCCGATTCGCTGTCCCGTTCCTTGCCGGTGAATTTGTAGTTCTGCGGACATGAGTTCGTGGCGACAACAACCTCTCCCCCGAAGGGATAGAAGTCAGCGTCGTAGCAGGGTGAAGTTTGCCCAGCCTGGACGATTACACGGGACGTTCCGAGATGGTCAGCAAAATAATAGAATACGTTGTTAGAGGAATCGCGCCGCGCGATCCTTTTCTCGGCGACGAAAACATACTCATTGAAGTTGGAGTTATCGAGGTTGCCAGCGGAATCAGTTTCGTCTAACGGGTCACCGCCGCCCATCCCATACCAATAAAGTTTCCCGTTTGACTTTTGAATGCGTTTGCCGTCGCCGTCATATGTGTACGTAACTCCAACGGCAGTTTTCAAATGGCTCTCGGCATCGTATGTGTAGGTCTGTCCGGGCTGTGCGGTCAGATTTCCCACATTGTCGTATGAGAAGCCGGAGTCAACATGTTTATTAAGGGCGTTAATTGTCAGACTGAGAGTATTCACAGCACAACCAGGGCGGTTGGGATCTGGCGTAATTGTTTTTAGGTTTCCCCACGGGTCGTAACCCGAAGTAAAGGTGCTGCCTGATTGCGTACCGAAAAGTTGTCCCCAGCAGAATTGGCCGGAAGTGTCATCCGTGAGAGCGTCGTGGATGCGATTGAGTTCATCGTATTGATAAGTGATGGAACGTCCCGGGCTCCTACGATTGGTGACGCGATTTACGTTGCCATTGTCCGCCGTACCCAGACCGAAGTCGTACTGGAAATCGAGGATTGCGGCAGCCGGCACGCCCGTCTGAGTGCAGGTTGTAGGCGCACCGCTAGCAACCGTGTTCACAAAAATCCAACAAGGCTGCAGCCGGTTGTTAAAGAGAACCGTAGAATAGAACCCGGCTCCGTTTTGCAGAAAGGAGAGGACCCCCTGAGGTGCGTAAAGCGCCCCGGTTGCATAATTGATTCCAGATACTGAATCCGCAGCAGACGTAGTTAAGCTTGCGCCGTTGTATGTGTACGCTACCGTGTGGCCACTCGGATAGGCAATAGTGGCTGTCGACCCGTCTAAGTTATAGGTATAGCTGGTGTCTTTAGTTACGCTGTTCGTGTTTCGGCGGTCCGTAAGGACTCGGCCCAGGGAATCATAGTTCCAAGCTTCCCAACCCCCGGCATCGCACATTGCGGTTCTCCGACCAATAGGGAGAGAGTTACTGAGCGTCGTCGAGCAGGCAGTCGGCGCGGTACCATCATACGCGTACGTCACCGTCGGCGTAGAATCTGAAAAACTCTTTCGGGTTAGCCTGTGTAGCGGATCGTATGAGTAAGTTATAGTAACGCCTCGGCCGTCCGTTTTTGTAAGCACGTTGCCGTCGTTATCGTAGGTATAGTTGATAATGCCAGATCCCGATGCCGGTCCTGTCTCGGGATTGGTCGCGCTAGTGAGTTGAGAAAGGGAGTTGTAAACAAACGTCCGGGTACGCCAATCGGCAGAATTCGGGTCATTGCCCTTCTGATCTACTCGGAGCAAGCTATCCAGCAAGTCGTACTGGTAATCAGTCTCGTTAACCAAGTTTCCGCTGGCATCGGGTTCGAACACTTGAGTGAGGCGTCCAAGTCCATCAAAACAACTCTTTCGAATTTTCGTCGTTTGGTCTGTGATTGTGGAACAGTTGCCCAAGAAGGCCGTACTCATGTTGTTCGCATTTGCCGTGCCGTCAGGGGGAATATTTTTCACAACGCGGTTAAGCGCGTCGTATTGAGTTGTGGTGATGCCGTTGGTTGGACCGGGGTCATTGGAAGTGCGGTATGCGTTTGAGACCGTGGCTACACGCCCTTGGCTGTCGTACGTGGTGTCGACGAAATCCGTGCCCTGTGGATCGGCCGTTAACTTGGTTTGCGACGTTCGACCCAAACTGTCCAAGACCGTAGTGGATATGCGGCTAAGGCTAGATGTGATCTTGGTGGTCGTAGTGACACTCAGTGGCAGCGTAGGCTCATTGTACGTCGTGTCCGTCTCAGCACGCAGGTTGTTGTTGTTGGGGTCGGGCGGATAAAGTACTTGGATGCGACGATCCATCAAATCATATGCGAGGTTCGTGGTTTGATTGTTGACATCCGCAGTTGAAGCCAACGTGCCGGTGCAGGAATTATATGTTGATCTTGTGGTTTGAGTCAGGGCATTGATAACGCTTGTTACGTAAGCAGCGGCATTTCCTCCAGTTGGACCGCAAGCAGCATTCGACCAGGAGTCGGCATAACTAAAGGATGTGGTGTGCCCCCCGGGATCGATGGTTTTGAGTGTGTTGCCGGCATCATCGTATTGGTTGTAAGAAGAGAGCCAGGCGCCGTCCGTGTTCCGCCAGCGCTGGACTGCCGTGATATTTCCGCGCGTTGTATAGCTCGTGCCAAATGCTGAATCGTGCTGGACGGCGCCGCTGGTCTGGAGCGGTGCGTGATTCTGACTAGTATCGTATTTGTCGTACTCGAACTGAGTTTGGGCGATCACAGTTCCACCGCCGCTCTTCACAATGATGCTGGTAGGTTTGTTAAGGATGTTTTTCGCGAGATAGGTCGGATTAGCTGCCAGGTATGTGGCGTCTGTGACCCGTGTTGGTGTTGCCGGAGGCGTTCCCGTGTAGTAGTCCCACTCACGGACTTCGTTTACATTGCCATAATTTGAACTGTCATATGAATATTCAATTTTCTTGCTCAAGTTTCCGCTGCCGGACGGAATTACGGTAGTCAGGCGGGTCGGCAACAAACCATAGTAGTCTCTCAGCTCTGTTTTTAGCGTATTTCCCGACGCATCTTTATAGGCCGTAATGGCGTTCAGTGAGAGATCGTACATTGAATTGCCAAACGTGTATATCGTTGACTCTCCATTAGGTTTAATGACCGTAACGGACTGACTTGCAGGGGGGACCGGTTGGGGTAGACTGCAAGGATTGCCACTGCCACCCCCGGCTACAATTGCTGGCGTAAGGGTCCAATTGTTGCCGGCGATGTTCACATTTGAAATCCATCTTTGGAGATTGCATTGTGCGTCAATGAAATTGACATAACCAAACTGGACTTGTGCGCCGGTGGACAGGGTCATAGTCTTCAACAGCCCGTAATTGCCAGGGGCTGTCCCGGAGTCATATGTAAAGGTAAAGCTTGTTCCGTTGGGAAGGGTCAGACTTTGAACAGTACTAAAGGACCCGCTGAACTCAGTGACATAGTTTTGGCCGAAAGAAGTATTTGCATTGACAGTTGTGTTTGTGACTGTAAATCGTGACCTCGTCCCTTGAGAATTCAAGATATCATAATACGTGACGTTACCGTTCACGGTCGTGTTAACAAGGACTCGACTGAGATTATCGGTAATGGAATTATAAGTACCTGAGTTATAATTACCATTAGAATCTTCAAAAGACATTATGTCACCTTCGTTGTCATATACCGTGGCCCGCGTATAGTTTGTTACCACTATGTACCATCCGGACCCGTCGTCGGCGTAGGCGGTGGAGTTGGGAAAGTCTTGTGAGCCGCAGTCCCCAGCATCGGTCGTCGGTTGGGATGTCTGAGCAAAAATGAAGGTCTTAGACGTGCCGTCAGCAGATTCATATGACCAGGGCGTGAAGTACGTGATCGAGCCAGGATTGTTTGGGTCTCCAGAATTACACTCTTGAATATTAGATATTGAATAGTTTACTCCCAGACACCTTCCACCCGTAAACTGTTGACAGAAGTACGCGTCGGCTTGACCCGTCATGACGACCTTCCATCCTCCGGCCGAACCAACAACGTTCTGCGAAGACCAAGTCTGGTAAGGACTATCAAAGTAGACCTTACTGTCGTAGGTAAGTCTGATGCTGACCGGTCGCCCTCCGCGTTGGGCGGTCGTGGCCATTGGTATTTCTAGGTGCAAATTTCCGTTGGCGATGTTTACAATGCCTTTAGGAACATTCAGCGGAACCGTCCAGTTGGGTACCCCGATTCTCTCATAGTAATCTGACCCTTGTGCCCGGGCACCACGAGCGAAAACCACCATCAAGGTCAAGATAACCCCGATACAAAATACCTTTAGCGTATTCATTTTCATGCACCTCGTTTCACGGACAAACTCTGGGGCGGCGCCCTTTTTGACCTAGCAGACCTTCTTCGTCTGTGTCGAATGTGATGTGAGATTACTCAGCTAGGGTCGAAAAATGTCATCGGTCAACCCTTGGTTAAATTCAACCGTGCTCAGATTCATTCTCCAAGTTAGCTGACCGTCTATCCTTTCATCGATGGCGAGCGGCAAGACGAGCCCATTTATCTCTTTGAAGTTAGAGTAATTCAATTCCCGAAGTACATCTCGTGCGCGCGCGCCTCGCGCAAAAAGGGGATGTCGAATCGACACTATTGTGAAGGTCGTGGAATCTATCAAAACCGCTACTGAATTGATCTTTCTTGCACTTTCGACCTGGGCGAGCTTACCTGGAATCCCGCGAATAATATGTATTGTGACAGTAGATGGAGGTCCGGCGGGTTCCGCATCCACGGTGGATATTATTGCATTAGGGTCGTCCAGTGCTGCCAGCACAAACGATATGGGAAAAGTGACTAAGGCCAAATTAGTCGCGTCCATCGGAGAGATAGTTGAGTCGTAATTGGGCCCTGAGAAACTTCCTTTCCCATGATTCAGCAGGACTAAATGGGTTCCGTCAGGCGTTCGCGTTTCCATCCGCAGTTGGTCGTGTCCGCGGCCCTGTACATGAAGCTGACCAGAAACCGGTCCACCACTCCAATTATGCGTGATGGTTCCAGTAGCCGCGAAGTCAGCGATTTTGCGAATGGCTTGCGCACTGCCCGCGGCAGTAACCGCTCTTTCTAAGATAGATATCGACAGTGGGTCACGCTGCGCTGGTGTTGGGATGGGCGCTTGAGTTTGTTGGGCGATTGAAAATTGGGTGATCGAGAAGGCAACAAAAACGAATATGAAAAGAGGAATAGCTCGCATGCGACCTCCGGGATGGTCCACGGACCAATCGAGCAGGAGCGTGGAGGCTGTAAATTGCCGTCAGGGTGGGAGACGGTGCGCGGGAATGTACGGTAGTTTCATGTAAACCGCCAATCGTGTGAATCCTGCAAATTGGGCTCAGGTGATCACCCGAGGAAAGTACTATGAGAGTACTAAGCGGTGAACTCCGAGCATGGCGAAGGGATTTTTTTTGTGGATCGCGCTATCGACGATGCTGCTTTCATCCTCGAACGAATCGATGCGAGATGGCCTAGCAGAGCGGGTTTGTGTCAGGCAAAGATGAGCAGCGCCAATCCGCTGGCGAGGAGAATCGCAAACAACGCGACAACCAGAAGTCTTGTCCGTGGAACAAAATCCGGGTAATCACCGTCCCTATGTTTTCGAACAACTTTGTTCATGGGTTTCTTCTCCGCTCTTTTTAACAGGGTTTCTTGCCGAATCCCGAATATGCCCAAGATGTGCCATCAGCTTTTGCAGAGAGGTCTTGGTCTTACTTACCAGTCCGACCACAATCATCAGCCGCTCGAAAGCAGGGGGAGGCAGATGTTCTGGAAGGAACTCAACGTGGTATAGGAGCGCAGTCACGAAACTGCTCATAGCATGCGTACAGTCTTCGAGTTTCGACAGTTCTTCCTGTGAAAGCGGTATGACCGCTTTGGAAGGGGGCATGGGTGCTCTGTACTCCCAAGTAAGAGCGGGCAGAAGTTAGTTGAAAGGCAAGGCCCATGTCAAGCTAATTCTGTAATAGACTGATACCGTCCGGCTTCAAACGAATTGATATGCATATCGCTAGAACAACATCTTGTGAAGTTCCTGGCTGCGCGAGGTCTCCAGCCGCAGGGTTGGTCCTGTGCGAACGACATTGCGCACAGCAAGCCAACCGCGTAACGAGAGTCGATAGGTATTCCTGCACATGGAATCTTGATTCCAGCGACCGGCACGCGGGAATGCGCATTCTTCAGAACACAATTCTGATTCTGCAATTCGAGAGAAAGAAGTGCGGACCCTTTCTTCCTCCGCCAAATGACCCCTGGTTGGAACCAGAATCCGAGGAGGCGTACGAGTTTCTTCGGCGGCATATTCGTCGCCGTTTCTTCCATTGAACATTGAGGAACACTCGGTTGAGGGTATCGAGACCACTGGTAATGCTGTAGACCCGCTGAAAGGACGCAACAGCCCAACGCGAGTTCGCCGAGATTTTTCGTCGAGACCTGGAGGGAAATGCTAAGAAGCCGCCCTGGGAGGAGCCTATCGCGAGCCGAGCAGTATCGTGAGATGCTTTTTTCAGGCCCCTAAGTATGCAGCCCATTGCTATCCCAACCTACCTCTCGCACCTGCCAACCTATCAAGGATGGCCCGTCCCCTTCACGCAAGCCTGGTTCGATGGAAAGCCGGATTTTCGAACTGTTGACCCGCAGAAAACAACTCGCTGTGTCACAGAGAAACTCTGTGCTGTCTGCGGGCGGCGGTTAGGAGAGAAATCCTATTTCATCGGAGGACCGCTGTCCAAAGCCAACCGCCTTTTCACTGACCCGCCCATGCACAAGAGATGTGCCGACTTTGCCGCGCAAACATGCCCTTTCGTTTCCGGTGACAAACTCGAATACAGCAAGCGTCCGGTGAACGCAAACATGACCAAGATTCAGGAGATAGTTTCAACGCAGCGGCCAATACAAATGTTTATCTTGACCGCTTGGACTAAGAAGACTCGCCTCGTTCGCCACGGAGATAGCATTTTCATCTGGGCAGCAAGCTGGATAAGTAGAAAAACAATCTGACAGGAGCTAAAGAAGTTCCGACGCCTCCAAAAAGGAGGGCGCTCCGGCGCGTGGGGTCAACCAAGGCTTCCCTCTCAGAGAAAGGCAGGTGTCACTAACCGGAGTGCCCAAGGCCCTTACTAATACACGAGCAGGCACTTCCGAGTCAATGGCTTTCGCGGGCACTTTGCTTGTCTGGGCCGAGGTTTTAGTTATCGTGCGCCATTTTCTGGGCCATGCCCAGAAGCAATTTCCGGTCGTCGGCGCTCATCTTTGCCAGGTGCCGTCTCAACCTTTGAAAGTAGCGGGCATCTCTACCCCGAAGTCCCCAAATTGGCGGCCTATCACCATTCGAAACTAATGCAGCGGGAGCCTCGGGCGGTTTATCGCCATCATAGAAAAGCTGGTACATCGGAACCTCTAAGGCCCGTGCCATCTTTTCCAGCGTCTCAATAGCGGGAACTGTGTGACTGTTTTCAACCCGCGAGACGTAGCAGCGGAACAGCCCTGTTTTCTTCTCGATGTCCCCTTGAGAGAGATTTTTTGCTTCGCGTAATTCTCTTAGGCGGTCGCCAATAATCATGACGGGATTATTCCATTGAGGAACCTGGAAGGCAAGCAACGAGCCTGGCGGCTGCGAAGTCCAGGGCTGCCGGGCGGCAACGATCAGGTTTTAAGACCCCTTCTTGGAGAAGGAACTAGAGTCGGGTTTCCTCCTCTGCCACATCCTATCGGCCACGATTGCTATGACCGCCAAAATAGAAATCATCCAGCCTGCCCACTTGGGGGACGAAACGAAATCGGGCGCTACATTGAACGCAGAGTGGAACAGCGCGGCACTAAGAATCGTCTTGCCACAGCGATTGTAAACCCACGTAATAATGATGGAAAGCGGAACCAGGATGAACACTCGTGTTTGGAGGTACGCCGCAAATGTTGAGCCTGCATACCCGGCGAAATCGAGCGGTGCGTGCCATAGTGCCCACGGGAACCAGACCAATAGGCTTGCTACTAGCGGGTTAAATCGATCCTGCAACCGTGGCAGGAGGAAGCCCCGCCATCCCGGTTCCTCCGAAACGCCTCCGCCGACGAAAAGAGCATAACCGAACTCCACAACCACCAGCGGAAAGTAAGACAGCCCGGACCCAACGATTTTGGGTTGATGGACTGTGCTGCCCTGTATTCGCGTCAAACCTGCCGTAAAAAGTAGGAGCGCGGGAAATGCAAACAACGCAACCGCGTGCCAGAGCACTGGTCTTGGCACTAAGAGCGTTCGCATCGTGGCGCGTATCCCGCCGTCCCGTGAAAAAGCAGTTGAGACAATCCAAGCTGGAATGGCTGATGGCAACAGGAGTAGCAATTTTGCGCCGAACGAGAGACGCAGTTCGTCCCACAACTTTGCATGTCCGATAAGGACGGCCCAACACAGGAGCAACGTCAATCCGAAACAGACGAATCGAGAGGATAACTTGGAAGGGACACGAACGCCTTGGTAGGAGAGCAGAATGGCAGCAAGAGCAGGACCAAAAGTGCCGATGATTAGCAGATCGCCAAGTTGCTCATGCCTGCGCGAGGCCAAGAGCACGGGAATCCACACGATCCAACTCAGCGCGAACGATAGGATCAGGTAGGCGAAGCATTCTCTCGTTGGAGATGCTCGGACATACATCAAGACCTGATGCATTCCTATTCTTTTTCAAGTGTGGCATCCACCGTGAGTGTTGCTCCCGCAGTCACGGTCATGGTTCTTTCCCAAATTTTGAAGCCCGATTTTCCCAACTTAATCTTGTGGTCGCCCACCGCAAGTCGCAGTGACGAGGGAGTGCTGCCCATGAATTTGTCGTCCACGGTGACCTCGGCTCCATCAGGAGTCGATTTGATGTCAACTGCCGTAAGCGCAGCATCCAAGCCTTTCCCATTTTGCGTTGTGGATGCATCAGCGGTTGGTTGAACGGCGGCACCTGCATCCGAACTGGCAGCAGCCTGTGTCGCAAACTTCTTTGGGTCTAACGGAATATCCCCATTGATGTAAGCAGTAATCTCAGTACCTTTCGGAATTGTGATGTCTTTCCCATGTATGAGGAGAAAAAGGGGAGCCGCTGGGAAAAATACGATGCTTGTCGCCACTATCGCCCCTGTTATTGCACCCTGATGGCCGCCGCCCTTCACATCTTTGATTGCCCGCAAAGCCACTTTCTCGCCGGAAGTCAGACGCACATTGTCAATGTTGATGTTCAGCTTGCCTGCGCGTCCCATTCTTCTCTTAGGTTGGGCTTCAGTTACCGTTGCCCAAGCCATGCCTCCACGGGGAATCACAACGACATCGTGGACCTTAATATCCTCAAGAACTTCGAAATCGACGGTCTCATTGACCTGTGCATCGGCGGACGAAATGTTCCTATTTATTCGGAGCTTGACCGGAGTAGCATCCTCCAAACCAAATGCGAGCGGTTGCTTGACGACTGGAGCCACTGGTTGAGGCTCTTGAGCAGCCTGTTTGGCATTCTTATCTTGTGTTGTCTGCGTCGAAGCCAGCAACGCACTTGGGAAAAGAAGTGAAATCGAGAGAATCAATGAGCAAGCTGCTCTCATGGGCTGGGCCTCCCTCTAATGATCTGTCCGGGGGAATTACTGCGCTTACAATCTGCCCAAAGTTGAATGGTGTCAAGGGATAATAGGTCCCTAGGGACAGGCTCACTGCATCCAACGAAACTGAACGGGAGATTCGGCTTTCAGCTTCTTGACGCGCTCCAATACCTCTTCGCCTGTGAGGATTCCTTTCTCCGCGAGTAGCTCTAAGATCGCTTCAGTCAAAAACATATTGTAGTACGCCACTTCCTGAATCGTTGTGGTCACGGTGCCCGTCTTATCGTCGTGCTTCATCGAGGTCCTCCTCAATTCGCTTGACATCACATACCTATGTGAGATATGTAGGCCGCAGTAAACACGTCCTCCATGCTGTTGTCAAGGAGACCTTCCGTGAAACCCAACCACTCGTCTCTTCTTGTCCAACCTAGTCGCTCGTCCCTCTTGGTGTGGATGTTGCTATGTCTCGTCCTGGCGTCAGCGTTGGCGTTGCTGATCTTCCAACCTGCTCTAGCTCAGAAGAGGCTCAACGTGGCGGAGGCGAAAGATCACGTCGGCGAAACAGCAGCGGCCCGCCCCTTGAGCGGACCTGTAGCCGCACCTGTGCCCCAAGCGACTCCCCTAACCCAAGACAGCACTCAGAAGAAAGCGATCAAAGTATGGGTGAATACGAATAGCGGCATTTACCACTGTCCTGGGAGTCGCTGGTACGGGAAAACGAAACAAGGCAAATATATGAGTGAGTGTGAAGCACTGAAAGCCGGATATAGGGCTGCGTATTACCGTCCCTGCGGGTCAGACTGCAAGTAATGACATGCTGTGCTCTAAAACCTCCAAAACCGAAATCAACCGTATACCAGTTTCACGGTAAGATCGCTTCTGTGAGTCACTTGAGACGCATTGGTCAGCGATTGCGCTGTGATGATCGACAAGCCAGAAATTGATGCTAAAGCTGAGGAACTAGGCGTTCACGCCGCGAACGTACAGCGGGATTACGTCTTTGGATGGCTGCTGTCGGGCATTTATCGGGCCGAGAATTCGCTCCAACCGCTTCTCCTTCTAAAGGGAGGCAACTGCTTTCGCAAAGCATATTTTGAAAACGCGAGATTTTCTAATGACCTCGATTTTTCCACTCAAACTGAACTTGATGTGCAATTGCTGTTGCGGGGCCTCAGGCAGGCTTGCGAGTTCGCCCGAGAGAAGAGCGGCGTCGAATTCCTCATAGACGAAAGTCGGGTTTCTGAGAGACGTTTGGCCGACGGTGAAACCCAAATTTATGAGGCGCGAGTCTATTTCAAAGGGTTCTACGGAGAAGGAGACGCGAGGATCAGGGTCGATCTCGACATAAAGGAGTATGATCGAATCTTCCTACCAATCCAAACTCGACACCTAATCCATTCGTATTCCGACGGTCCGCTGTGCCAACGCGAGATTCGATGCCTCAAGCTTGAGGAACTTCTAGCGTCGAAATTGAACGCTCTGCTGCGACGAACCCACTCACCGGACCTATACGATTTCGTTCATGCGGTCTTTTTTCAGAAGGCGCTGAATATCTCCCGCCGCGAAGTCCTATCAACTTTCCTCAAACAAACGATTTACGAACCTGAACCGATGGTTGCGCGGAATCTGCTCCTTGCTCTCCCTTTCCAAGCGATAAAAGAATTCTGGAACCAATACATCGTATGTCCGAAATTGTCCTTGTTCAGTTTCGATGACGCAGAGGGCTGGTTCAAAGCGGTTGTCGGCGAGATATTCGCCCTTGTCGAACCCAGATTTGCCTATGCCAGGCTTGGCGGCAGATCAGCGCTCAGCTATTTCTCATCAGAATTTAGAGCCGAAATCATGGAAGCGGCACGCCTCCACCGGGTTTTGAAATTTGTCTACGAAGGGCTGGAACGCAAAGTCGAACCCTACTCACTTGTGTATAAGCGGCGGCGCGATGGCGTTGCACGCGAGTATTTCTATGCTTGGGACCTGATGGGCGGACGAAGTGGGCAGATAGGTATAAAATCCTACACGGCGGACAAGGTTCGGTTGGTCGCGATTACCGGCGAGACGTTTGAACCCCGTTTTCCCATCGAATTGACAAAATCGGGCGGCTACTTCGGAAAACCTTTCAGTGGGGGTGTAGGCAGCTTTGGGTCGCGTCGTGTTTCCAGGAGTTCCGGCCTTTCCAAGGACTACACCGTTGAGTGCCCCTACTGCAACAAGCGTTTCCCGCGCTCTAAGTACGACACAAAACTCAATGAGCACAAAGATCGTTATGGAAACCGTTGCTACGGCAGGGTCGGGTATATGGTCTGAGTCGTGGCCGCGTCCAGACTTTGCCCTTCGAGGAGTCGGCATTTCCACAGAAGGAGATACGAAATTCTCAATTGAAAAGTAGGCGTTCAGCTTACTGAGACTTGCTTTTAGCAGTAATCCAGGAGGCGCAGTCAAGTGCGTGTTCAGCCCCTTGTCCAGCTACTACCTTTGATCTTGGCAGCAAAGCAGCACCTTTGGGATTCGCAGCGCAAAACACCTGAACATAATCCTTGTCTTCTGCCGAAATGCTTCTGTACATCTGCCAAGCATATGTTTCGTCAGCGGTCCAAGCGGTAGAAGTTTGCACTGAATTTGTCGTGGAGGCGACAGTAGCAACGCCTGGCGGTCTCCCGGAAGGAATGAATCGCAGCACGTGGTACTTGGCTGTCATCTCCTTCATACCCTTCATTCCCGTGATCCACATATTGTTACCTTCGAGGTCTGCTTTGTAATTGCCATCGTTCAAGTAACTGCATTTGCTGGCGACCCAATTTGCCGTGCATTGGATCAGATATTGATCGCCAGTGGCAACGTCTGTCACCCACGCGGCATTATCAACAGTGATCCGGTTTCCGCTAGTAGTGCGGGGAGGGGTATACGTCGTGTTGCAGTCCGTGTTCGTATTCACAGTGCCGTTGATATTTGTCGTTCCGTATCCGATGTCGGTAGCGGTTCCATTCACCGTGCCGCTCCCGGTGCAGTTTGTGTTCGCTTGGCCCGGTGTTGTGTACGACCAAGGATGATTGTTGACCTGCTGAGCAGCTTTGCCCGCCGCCACGACCAGGTGCTTCTTCTTGTCGTTGGCCGCCGTCGGATAACACAGAGCGATGCAAAGGCTGAACACAATCACGACGGTGATTGGGCGCATGCTAACCTCCGAATTGCTGGCCAATGGCGAGAACCTCTTTATATCCTATCACGTAACTGGTCCTTATAAACCTTTTGTAATTTGAGTAACTTCCGCAATTTTGCTTTCCTGGTTTCTTGTGCCGGATACCCGGCGTCTTCTTGAACCCACTTCAAAAGCTTTGGAACATCTACAATATGTCGCGTTGGCTCTTGGTGAATTTCAACTTCAACTCGCTTTATCGTTTCGTTCGTGTCGGATTCCCATCCTACATTTCCCAAAAGATTCAACCCGCGAACAACGGCTTCATATAAAGACTCTGCGTAGACAACGGCACTGTGCTCGGTATCATGACTGTCCTTCAACCGGACAACACATTTGCTTATCGACATGAGGACTCGGAAATTGAGATCGGTAGGTAGGAGAATCGGGAGAGACCAGCTTACTTTTTCCCCTTCCACAAGTCCATGAACAGTTTGACCGTCACCGGGGTGACCCGACCCACATCTGGCGGTTATTTTAAGTTAGTATCATGACTGGCATTGTCTCACACTTTACGATAGATAGCGGGAGGTCACCATGCTCAAGAGAGTTTCGATCTTCGGTGTAGTCTCCTTGTTAATGATTGGCTGCGGTGGGAGCGGCGGTAGCTACGGAAATGGCGGTGGCGGCGGCGGTGGGAACAGTACTGGGCAAGCGCAGGGCGCATATTCAGGCACATCATCTAATGGCTACACTTTTGAAACCATTGTGCTTCCAAACGATAAGTTCTATGCAATATACGGAACGGTTAGCGGGAATGTGTTCCTCATCTACGGCATGATTACCGGGCAGGGGACATCCGGCAGCAGCACGTACACCGCAAACGTGACCGATTTTTTCCATACAGGTACGACAAACAGCGGGAGCATCACCGCAACTTATGCGCCGGGTTCTAGTCTGAATGGAACTCTGACCGAAAACGGCACCAATATAACCTTCACCGGGGCATCGCTGCCAGCTTCTACCTTTAACTTTAATACGCAGGCATCAGTTTCTGACATCTCTGGTACTTGGACTGGCAGTTTGATGGACGGAACAGCAGCGACGGTAACCATCAGCTCCAATGGCAATGTAGGAGGCTCCAGTTCAGGGTGCTCATTCTCGGGGACAGTTGTGGCAGATAGCTCTAACAAGAACTTCTTCGATGTGTCGCTTACGTTTGGTGGAAGTCCATGTTCGCTGCCAAATCAGACGGCATCTGGCATAGGAGTTGACTACCTGCTGTCGGACGGTGTGACCCATCAACTGTTGGCGGCAGTTACTGTGGGCACTTCTGCGGGCACCGTGTTTGTTGCGCAGAGGTAGGACAAACAACAATCGGCAAGCCTCGTGGCCTTTAGGGAAGGTGCGTCTCGAAGCCACGCCGAATAAGTCGAGGAGAGTGCGGGTGGCTTGAATAAGGGCATGAGAGACTCTCGCAGTCCTATCATCAGTTGACTGATTAGTTGTGCCATAAATCCCAAAACAGTTTCACGGTCGCAGGACCGTGCCCCGCGTAATGGTTGTTGACGAAAGCGAATAGCTTCCGAAGCTTCTTGTTCATCACCATTTCCCTAAGAAGATCAACCCAATTCTTCAAATCGCTAGTGCGGTCGATGACGGTCTTGTCCCAGGTCGTGGTCTGCTTCTCAATCCCTTTGCGATCTCCAAGCCAGCGAACATAAGCGAAATCCGTCGTAATCGGGTCAAACCTCTCCTTCATTTCCCAGGGCCGGGGCATAAACGATGCATCATATTCGTTGAATATATACATTCTCTATGTTAAACAATCCTAGGCCCTAGGGTGCATTTCGATTGCTTTATCCCGGTCCCGATGTCCACAGAGCAAGCCAAGCATCTCGAATTCGTGCAGAACGCAGTCACAAGAATGGCGAGCAATTCCTTTCTACTCAAAGGCTGGACGGTCACGATTGCCGCCGCCCTCTTTGCACTGGCCGCAAAGGACGTAAATCATCGATTTGCAGTACTGGCACTGTTCCCGTCCCTCACCTTTTGGGGCCTGGACGCCTTTTATCTCCGGCAAGAACGCCTCTTTCGCAAGCTCTACGACGAACTTCGAAAACTGTCCGACGAAAAATACGAGAAGGCCGACCCTTTCTCCATGTCAACAAAGAAACATTCTCGTGAAGTAGCAAGCTGGTTCCGAACCCTTTGGGCACCCACAATTTTAGGTCTCCACGGTGTTGTTGTTGCCGCTGTCATCGTCGTGATTGTTGTCCTAAGCAGATAAAGGGGGGTCATTATGGCTCGTCGAGTTTTCTTCAGCTTTCATTTTGATAGGGACATCTGGAGAGCAAATCAGGTCAGAAATTGCAATGTTGTGGCAGGTTCGGATTATGCTGGCTTCTTTGACCATTCTGAGTATACAGAAGCGAAGAAGACAGGTGATGAAGGTATCCAGCGCATGATTAACCGACACCTTCGAAACACTTCCGTGACCGTAGTCCTGATTGGCACGGAAACAGCAGGTAGACCGTGGGTTCGATACGAAATTAAGAAATCAACCGAACAAGACAATGGTCTTCTCGGAATACGCATTCACCACCTGAAGAATCAAAAGGGGGAATCGGACTCTTGGCCCGGTGTGACGCCGAGCGTATCTGCTGGAGTGGAGTTCCCGGTTTACGACTGGGATGGGGACCTTGACCGCTTTCGTAAGGCCATAGAAGCGGCTGGTAAGCGCTCAGATGCTTTGCGGAGTAAAGAACGTTGAAAAGGTCTCGGCAAACTTAGTTGGACGGGGACGAAACATAGATCAAGGTTGAGTCTTTGTTCGAAGCCACTATTTTGCGGCCCGTGAAGCAAAATGTTCGGAGTTGACCGCAAGACGGCAGGCTACTGGACTCGCAGCGCATCGGACGTGGTGTGACTGGTCTCTGAAACCGCGTTGAGTGCGAGAATGAAATGTTCAACCGGATAAAGCCTTTGCGGGACTCTCGAAAATGCTCAGAATTTTCCGAAGGGCACGTGGCTTGAATAGTCCATCCAGATGCTCGCTGGAACGTTTGTTTTTGAGTTGAGTGTTGCACAACGGGACTTCAAAATAGCGAGACCGAAATTGAGCAACTAGCGCACGCTCCAACAAACCCCAGGACTTGAGACCCGGTCGCGCCTCGCACGAGACTACGTGTACATCCAGTTCCCGGACCCCTCTTTGTTTCAATATCTGCTTTGACCTGTGCGCCACGCTGGACGCAATTCGGCTAATCCCTTTTTTCGTGGTCCCGATGTAGAGAATCCTGGACCGTCCATCTCGATATTTGAGCGGTTTCCTCGCAGCCAATACGTAAACAAGCTTCCGGTGCTTTAACGCTCTTCTGTAAACAGTCATGGCAGGTTTGCGGTTTATGGAGACTCTCATGCGGACCTCTTTGAGTGGATTCTACCCTGTTGGATGGACTTTTGCAGGCTCCCGAACCAGACATACCAACTGTCCAGGTAGCGTCGATCTCTCCACGTGACCCGAATCCTGAGTATGGGCCGAGCAAAATGGCAACAACAGATTTTTATTCGAAGGGCGGCGAGGTTCAAGGCGATGTTATGGGCGAACGATACCTGACGCCGTGAAAGTGGAGGGTTTTAGTGCAGGCCCGATTCTGTTCGATCTCCGGTGTTGACGCAACTGCGAGTTAACTGTTATATGGGTCGTAGGCGAGCCTACCGCCATGACATCCAATATTTTCGATAGTTGGAATGCACGAATTCTAGCCCTGCTGTCGATTCTAGCGGCTGTCTATGCTTGTATTCATTTCGTCGTGAAGGCCGAGACATCGGACCTAAAAACCAGCATGGAAACGGCGAACACAAACATCGCACGACTTCAAGACAGCATCGTCAGAATAGATACCGACGTAAAGAAAACAAACGAGCGAATCGACAAAGCCTTAACCGATGCGCTAGACAAACTCGTGGCAGGGAAAGGGGCCGCTATCAAAGGAAGCGAATTTCTTGAAAAGGGACAAACCATCCTTGCAATCGCCAAGTCGATTGATGCGAAGCTGAACCCGGATTCTCTGGCAGGATACGGAAAGTCCGTTTCCGCACTTACCAAAGTTCCTTTGCTTTCCCCCGCTGCATGGCGCGATTTGACCCAAGCTGTGGAGTATCGATCTTTTTTGAACGCGGAATACGCCCCGAAGCCGTCCGACTTTACTCCTGCAACCGGACACGAAGATTACAAGAATACCATCAACTTATTCCCCGACAGACCCGTGGATAGCCATGTCCCTGCTGTAAGAGTTGGTTTTGCAGGTGGTCATATTCCGCAAGAACAATCCGCTCGATTGGAGTCACTGACAGACCCTCAACCGCATGGCAGTGGATTTGGATTTTTCGTTGTCGAAGGTGGGAACCAGGCCATCGTCCTGGACGGGATGTACATTAAGAACGCGATAGTACGGAACGCACGCATCATCTATAACGGTGCTCCCGTAAGACTCGAAAATGTTTATTTTGTGAACTGCACGTTCCGGTTTCCTCTGATTGAAAAATTTCATTTAGATCACCAACCAGTGCGAGATTTGAGCGATGCAATTCTAAAAGCCACGGCTGTGAATTATTCAATAGTTGCTCCGGCCTAGACAGTCTTAACGCCCACCAACAGGGCTTATGGGGAGGGGTGTAGCAATGGGCGGAGCGGGAGTGCTGGTTTTGATATAGCTGTGATCTTGGGGGTCAGGCGGATTTCGCGGAGTTTCACCATCACCAAGAAATCACAGCCTGCATAAAGAAGGCAAAGCCATGATCTTCAAAGTCGCTATCGGGGTATTCTTGGGTATCATGGCTGTGCTTGTCCTTCTGAAACTTCCCGATTGGATACACGAATACGGCGAATCAAAAGCGTCCTCTGAACTCTTTGGGCTTACTCCCGATGCCGTAATTACGAGATGCGGTAAACCACTCAAAGATAAGACGGAGAGATTTTCCACAGGAAAGCCGAAGGAACCTGCAGTGATGCGTCGAATGTACTACAAGGGTCGCCTCGGCACGGTCCTTGTTAGTTTTGTTCAGTTTTCTACTGATGACGGACAGAGAGCCTGGGGTCTGGCCGGAATGATGGGCGTTAGCGGACTGGACGATTACTCGGGGGACAACTATAAGAAGGACCGCGAAAAGGTATTCGCTCTCCCATGTCTAGCAACTAAGTGACAGCCGTAGTGAGAACCGCCTGCACCTTCCAGTTCGTACAAGTAGTGGTTCCGGCGCTCGTGGCGCTGGCCGTGGTCGCGTTCACGCATCTGTTCTCTGTCCATCGTGACCGAGAAAACAAGCGCCGCGAACAACGCATCGGTTATTTGGTGAGTGTGTTTCGCTCTCTATCGAAAGCAAACCACCATCCCCAGCTACATGAAATAGCAGACGAACGCGAACAGGCCGTCGTGGACATCCAACTATTCGGAACTCCTGAGCAGGTCCGCTTGGCGAGGGAGTTTGCTACTGACCTTGCAGCCAAACAGGAAGCGGACATGGACACGCTTCTGAACGAGCTACGAGATAGTTTGCGGCGGGAGCTTGGCAGGAAGCCCGTCGAGGGTAACGTCGTTTGGTTGAAGGTCCGCAAAAGAAATAATAAGTGGTGGAGCAATGTCCGAAATCGCGTTGCAAGAAAAGATTCTGGCCGCACTGAAGTCTAATGCCGCTAGGTGGCGAAACATGCCGATCACAAAATCGACATCCGAAGCGCGCACCAATGTTCGATTTATTGGGCGACAGAGAGCACGGGCGGGATTTCGACCTTCAGACCGAAAAGGTGTTAGTGAAGGGGAATTCAGTTCTCTCCGTCGAACTGTTTGGCGGGTTGAAGCCGGACATCGTGGTATGGTCCAAGCGTTCGAGCCAGAATCGCATCGTTATCGAAGTAAAGCAGGCAACGGAAGCCATGCACAAAGAAAACGACGCTTCGCAATTCTTGCGTTACTTTCTCCATCTTCTCGTCACATCAGATGCGAAGCCGAAGGGAAAAGCCGACATTGGCAGAGGATTTTTTGTAGCGGCCCCCACTGCATGGTTTGAGAGCCAGGCACTTTCCCACACATGGCATCATCTTGTCAGGCACTACGGCCCACTGGCCAAGACATTTCACATAACCCTGGGCGAACTGCACGCCGACAGCATTTGAGATGATTGGCCGTCCATCGGTTTAGCTTGACGCGGTTCGCTTCCGCCACATTCTTCGGCGCGCTGTCGCGCCCCCGTCGTATAATGAAGCATGCCACGTAAGGCTCAATTCGGGACCTGTCGCCTTTGTCTCCGGGAACAGTGGCTCCGCCAGAGCCAATTCCTATCCGCGTTTCTTTATCGAAAGTGTTTCCAACGGGATGCGCCTAACCCACATCCCGTGATGATGACCAGCGGGCGCGCAGTTCCAACAGCAATGCAGGTAAGAGCCTATCTACTCTGTGCGGAATGTGAAGAGCGGTTCAATAAATACGGGGAGACATGGGCTGCCGGTCAAGTCTACGACGGTAGGTATTTCCCACTTCTGCAAAGACTCACCCTCGCGCTACCGTTTTTGGAGACGCCAAAACTTCGCGGAGTGTCTGGAATGGCGGCGGGAATTGACACGGACAAGCTGGCGTACTTTGGTCTGAGCATTCTGTGGCGCGCGGCGGCGCACAAGTGGAAGATGCTTGACGGGCGGACCACTTCGGTGGACCTCGGAAGCTATGAAGAGCCAATCCGAAGATTTTTGCTGGGAGAGACCGTGCTGCCAGGCGACGTGATCGTGGTTGCGACCGCCTGCACGGATTGGCTTTCACAAGGCAGCTTTTACACGCCTTGCGCTGTTCGCGGTAATCCGTACACAGCCTACGCTTTCCTCGCACGAGGTATTAGCTTCACAGTGTTGGTGGGGAGTGACCTACCAGCAAGTATGCGGGAGCTATGCTGTGTCGCCTCGACTCGCAAGCCGATTTTTGCAGCGGACCATAAAGCGAAGTCGGTTCATTCCTTCCTTCACCTATACCGTACGGCTTCTCCGTAGACGACTCAATCCACCGCCTCGCGTAGGTCGCTTGAAAAAAAAGCACGTTTTCTTGTCGCGCTCGGGACAAGCTGCACGTGCAGGGCTGTGCATGATGAGATTTTTTTAGTCCAGCCGCAGCGTCGATCTTAAAATGACCGGCGCTGCCGACACGATGCGGCGAGGCTGGTTGTAGTGAAAACAAGCCTAGACACCGTAGCCCAATTCGTAGCCCAATTATACAGAGGGTTTTTGCACTGAAAGGACGCCGATTCAACGACTTAGGTGAGATGAAGGCGTGCTTGCAAAGCAGGTGCTCTCCCAGCTGAGCTACACGCCCACTGCAACTATATGATTCTAAAATGAGTCTATTAGAATTTCGTCCGAATGACCACCTGCTCCATTAGCAGGTGCTCTCGTAAACTGTTCTCTCCCGCCAAACTGTGCAACCTTATCTTGTATCAGATACCTACGACCGCTCACGGAACGGCTTTAACTTCGATTCGCGGTCCTATTCGGTCCAAGAACGCACCTTTTTCGCAGAAAGTTGAAAGCCTAATTAGGTTCGCCGCGCGCCTTCCGGACAGAATGCTAACGTCATCATGGTTTCTACGACCCGGAGAGATCGTTGGTGGGCAACATCGAGTTCATGAAGTTGATCGGGCTCAGCGAGAAGGTAGACACCAGCGGAAGAAAACAGACCCAGGTCGAGAACCCCGCCGAAGTTAAAGTCATGTCCGCATGGACAAGGTAGGTGGCCACAGGAAGAAACAGACGTAATTCCATTGGCGCAGCCGCTATTCGCGAACGGATGCTGGTTACAAAGCTGCATCACGTTGACGACGAATTGCTCTTTAGAACCAGCGGGTCGTGGGCCACGTCTCACTCGACACAAATCAGGTCTACGCAGAGATCGATTTCGAAATGAAAGCTCGTGCACTCGAAAAGTGTGACATCCCTGGCGGCGAGAGTGCGCGGTAGCGCCCACTGAATGGTTAATGGCTTTCTTGCGGATGATCTAGCTGCGGTTGCAGGCGGTCATAACGGGGGATAGAATGCCTTCAAAGGCGCAACCGAGGTATGACGCTGGTTCCCCACAAGTGAGATGGTCTGCATGATGAATTTTTCGCGCAAGGTCCTCGCCGCAACTAAGCCACTGAAAACGCAATTTCTTGTGGCCCTCATCGCTGTCGTTGGGCCGCTGATGAGCCTTTCTAGCGTGGCGATCTTGGCGCAGAGTCCTTCACCACCGCCGCGGGAGGCAATCACGGTGGAGGGCACGGTTCGGAACTCGGCTGGAGAGCTACTGTGGGGGGCATCAGTGCGGCTGGAGGAAAAGGAGTGGTCGAACTCTCTTGAGACGAAGACCAAGGCAGATGGGAGTTTTGTGTTTTTGGGATTGAGGCCGGGTGTCTACACGGTTAGGGCGGAAAAATCGGGATGGCGCGAGGGCGTCTCGAATCCACTGGTTCTAAAAGCGGGAGACAAGAAGCGTATTGATGTGGTTCTTGAATCTTTGGTAGAGAATTATCCCGGTGCTTCCGGCGCATCCTCTTCTTCCGGCTCAGCGGCGGGAGCGATGGAATTTGACGATAAGCCGAACTTCACGGTTGCAGGAGTGACGGATTGGAATAATACGGGAATGCATGGGTCGGACGTGAATGTGCGAACGAGCGAAGCGCTGGCAAAGGAAACGTTGGCGCTCAAAAACGGCGGGCTGGCTGAAAAACCGACGGCGGATACCAAAGGTGGGGCGACGTCATTGAACTCCAGCGAATCCGAGAAGAAATTGCGCGTGGCTCGTGAGCAAGCGCGAAAAATGCTGGCAAACGCGGATACGGCTGGCGGGCATCGGTTGCTGGGCGAACTCAACGAACGATTGGGTGACCCGCTGGAAGCGGTGCGGGAATATGAGCGGGCGGCGCTGATGGACGCTAGCGAGGAAAGCTATTTCGAGTGGGGCACGGAGCTACTGCTTCACCGAGCAGACGAACCAGCGGTGGAAGTTTTTGCGAAGGGATCTCACGCGCATCCGGAATCCGCGAGAATGCTATCAGGGCTTGGCGCGGCGCTCTACGCCGAGGGCAAGAGCGAGGAAGCGGCGCGGCGGCTCTGCGAAGCTGCTGACTTGAAACCGGCGGATCCTGCGCCATACGTTTTCCTGGGAAAAATGGAGAAGGCGGCGCCCGCGCTGCTGCCTTGTGGCGAGCAGAAGCTGGCGCGGTTCGCGCGCGAACAGCCTGAGAATGCTTTGGCCAACTATTATTATGGGGTGACGCTGTGGAAACGTGGCCGGGGATCGGAGAACGCGGCAGGCTTACAGCAGGCTGAAGCGCTGCTCGAAAAGGCGGCGAGCATTGATCCCAAACTTGGCGAGGCATATTTGCAGCTTGGGATTTTGCATTCCGAGCGGGGCGATTTCGGGCTGGCGATTCGCGATTACAAGAAAGCGATCGAAATAAGCCCGCAGATCGGCGAGGCCCACTACCGCCTGGGTTCAGCCTACAGACGAATTGGTGAAGAATCGAAAGCGGAACAGGAATTTCGAGAGTACGAGAAGATTGAAAAAGCGGAGACCGCTGCAATCGAGAGCCAACGACGTGAACTTCGGCAATTTCTGATTATTTTAAAGGACCAACCGGCGGGTGCTTCGCCTCACTGACAAGCGGACCAAATCTATTTCGTTTTGACGCTGCCGGTTCCGACGATACCGCTGCCCTCGCGGATGGTCAGAATTTGATTGGCCTTGACCTGCTTAAACTGTTCGACCTTCTGCGTGGTCGGCCACTTTACTTCAATGAGATCGACCATCTGAGATTTTCCCAGCCCAAAGTGCAGGCGCAGGTCGCTCTGCGACATGACGCTTGAGCCGCTGTGGACTTCGTCTATCTGTGCACGCTTGCCGGTCACGACGCGGACGCGAGCGCCGATGGCGGTGCGATTGCACTTTGTACCGATCAGCTTGATCTTGATCCAATTCTGCTGGTTGCCACCATCGTTGCGGAGAAGCGAGGGCGGATCGTTCATATTGAGAACGAGCGCGTCGATGTCGCCATCGTTGTCGTAGTCGCCGCAGGCCGCGCCACGGCTGGAGAAGCGCTCGTTGATTCCGGGGCCCATTTCCGATGAGACGTCCTTGAACCGGCCGTCGCCCAGATTTTTGTAGACCAGGCGCGGATTTTTGTACATTTGGCCGAGTTCGTGTCCTTCAATTTCCGGGTAGACATGTCCATTGATCTGCAGGATGTCCGGCCAACCGTCATTGTCGTAGTCAAGGAAGCCGCAACCCCAAGCGACGTACTGGTTGTTGATGCCCATTCCCGAGGAAAAAGTGACGTCACTGAAAGTGCCGTCGCCGTTGTTGTGATAGAGGTTGCAGGTATCGTCGGCGAAGTTGGTCTTGAAAATGTCAAACCATCCGTCGCAGTCATAATCGGCGACCGCGACGCCCATTCCGGCTTGTTCGTGGCCATTCTCGCTGTACGCGCAGCCGGCGATCACGGCGACATCCGTGAACGTTCCATCGTGATTGTTGTGGAAGAGAATGCTGGGTTCGGAATCCACGGCGACATAAATATCGGGCCAGCCATCATTATCAAAATCATAGGAGACCGCGGTGATGGAATACCGCGGCCCGGGCTTGAGGATTCCCGACTTCGCGCAGACGTCGGTAAAGGTGCCGTCGCCGTTGTTGTGGAAGAGAACGTTGGTGTCGCCGGTTAAACCACGCGGGCCGCACATGACGGGGATGCCTTTCCACTGGCATTGGGCGGGCTCGGCCTTGGAGGGAGTTTTTTCCGGGTCGAGCTTGATGTAATTGCAGATGAAAAGATCGAGGCGGCCGTCGCGGTCGTAATCGAGCCAGGTACAGCCGGCGCCCCAGCGGATTTGTTCGTCGTAGACGCCGGCTTTGCGGGTGACATCGGTAAAGGTGCCGTCGCCGTTGTTGTGAAAGAGGATGTTGTGTCCCCAGAAGCAGCAGAAGAGGTCGTCCCAGCCGTCGTTGTCGTAGTCGCCGACGCAAACGCCGGTCTGCCAGCCGGTGCGGGCGAGGCCGGATTTTTCGGTGACGTCGGTGAAGGTGCCGTCGCGATTGTTTTTGTAAAGATGGGAGGTTGGGGCTTTGCCGGAGGGCCAGTCGGTATTGAAGCGAGTTCCATTGGTGAGATAGATGTCCAGCCAGCCGTCATGGTCGTAGTCGAAAAAGGCAAGGCCGCTGCCCTTGGCTTCAATAATGTATTTTTTGTGATCGAGGCCGCCCCAAACATTGGGGGCGGTCAGGCCGGCTTCGCGAGCGACGTCGACGAATTGGACTGGGGAGGCCGCCGGTGGATTTAAGACGGATGGATTTGGAACGGGTGCGGCTTCGAGGCGGAGCGAGCCGCGCCATTTCCAGAGTGGAGTCGTGAGCGCTTCTAAGAGTGAACTGCCGAGAACGACGAGGGATGAGCCAAGAAAACGGCGGCGCAGAAGATTCATAGCCAGCGATCACCGGGAGCGCAAGTTGCCGAGATGCAATTTGGCGAGCGAACCAATTCGCTTGCGGGGCGTTTTTGACGATCTCTTTTCATTTGCTCGGCACCCTTGGAAAGTTGCGCGGCACAATTCCTGTGCCCTCCTTGACCCTGCCCGCTGGGCCAAGTGATTTCCAATGAGTCGATCTTGGTGCGTTTCCCCAATCCAAAATGAATTCGCGGATCGCTGGCCGACATGTAGCTCATGCCGCCTTTGGACTGTTCGACGTGCGTAACGCCTTCGGAGGTCAGCTTCAACGAGGACCCGATTCCATCGCGATTTGATTTTGTACCAATGAGCAGAACTTCCAGCCAATGATTGGCGTTGCCGCCATCGTTGCGCAACAGCGCTGGAAAATCGCCGCGATTATTGATGGCGATGTCGATGTCGCCGTCATTGTCAAAATCAGCGGTGGCCAACCCGCGGCCGGCGATAGGTCGAATGAAGTCCGGGCCCAAAGAGTCCGACACTTTTTCGAACTGGCCCTTTCCCAAATTCCGGAACATCAGCAAGGGCTCCTTGTAAGACACTTCGCTATGGTAGAGCTGAACGTTGTCCAGCATGGCGCCGTTCAATTGCAGGATATCGGGCCAGCCGTCGTTGTCGTAATCCAAAAACTTCATGGACACACCGCTCAGCAGGATGGCTTTGTTGCCGATGCCAGAGCGATAGGTGTAGTCGTCGAAAGTTCCGTCGCGATTATTGTGATAGAGGCGATTCAATTCGAAATCGAGGTGGGTGATATAGATATCCTGCCAGCGGTCGCCGTCAACGTCCGCGGCGTCGATGCCCATTCCCGCTTCGTAGCGGCCATCCTCGCTTGCGGCCAAGCCGGAGACGAAGGAAACATCCTGAAAAGTTCCGTCATGCTTATTGATGAAGAGAAAATTCGGCCAGGTA
>WNGP01001289.1_pt1 | contig 27098 bp, 16 predicted proteins | sample 5407671 | NCBI WGS metagenome assembly WNGP01 (sample SAMN13153381, study PRJNA577476) | soil metagenome | isolation source: 40 cm soil or saprolite under Garry oak tree replicate 2 | place: USA:California | collected 2016-06-15
CTTGGCCCTCCTTGAGCCGCATCCGCACCACGCCCACGCCTTGGTCGACATCGTAGTCGAGCGGCACTCGGTCGCCGTACAGAGTCACGGAGGCGGGCAACGCGTCGAGGCGGCGACGCTCGGCCTCCGGGATGGCAACGTCGGGATCGAGCCCGATCCGCGCCGCGATGAAGTCGTCCCACGAGCGGACCTGGGCCACCTGCGCTGCGATCTGTTCGGCCAGGCGATCGCCGTGCGCCTGGGCGAGCCGTCCGCCGGAGCGGCGCCAGAAATGTCCGAAGCGCTCGAGTGCACGACGCAGCTTGCCCTGATCGGGGTGGGGGGTCTCGCCGGCGAGCAGGGCTTGAACGAGTGCGCGTCGGGCCGTCTCGGCCAGCTCGGCTGGAAACGGGCTTGGCAGCGGCTCGACCTCACGCTCCAGCGTGAATCCACCGTAGACAACAGTCCGCACCGCCATCAACCCCTCACGCCGCCGCTGCCGCTCGAACACGACCTCCGGCGACCCGCGGCGGGCGTAACGCCTGATCGCGCGCTCCGGGATCTGCGTCCCCTCGATGCTCGCGCGAGGCACGCCGAACCGGTCGGCGAAGTAGCGCAGCGTCCCGGCAACCGCTCCCCAGCTGCCGCTCACCGAGCTGCGGCTGACCCGCGCCTCGCGACCGTCAGCCGTTTCCTCGTCAATGACGAGATCGAAAGGCATGATCTTGGCCAAAAGGTCAGCAAAACGCTCGAGCGTCTTCTGGTCGGCGTACGGAAGGCGCTCAGGCAGCGGCAACTCGACCTGGCGATACACCGAGGCGGTGCCCAGGGCGACGTCCTCGATCGCCTTGACGAGCACTCCACGTCCCTCGGCCCAGCGATCGATCTCCTCGCGGAACAGGTGCCGCGGCAACCCGTACACCTCGCCCAGATAGCCGTGCTTGTTCACCGCCTCGGCATAGACGTTGTACGCCGTCAGGTGGTCGGACCCGGGTAGGATCAGCCCCTTGAGCTCGCGTTCTTCCCGGGTCATGCGGTGCAGCGACTCGATGTTGGCCGCCACCGCGACCATGGACATGAGCGGTGGATCGGCGTGATAGAGCAGCTCCCCCCACGGCCGCTCCACCGGCATGGCCTCCACAGCGCGACCGTAACTCGTTAGCCGGCCCTTCTCTATGAGACCGCGTTCGGTCAGGAGCGTGACCGCGTCGCGATAGGCGCGGCGGTCGAGGGGGACCGGCAAGTCGAGGTCGGCGGCGTCCACCCCGATCGCGGCGCAGGTGATCGCAACCCGCTCCGCGTCCCCCGCCAGCTGGAACTCCGGAGGCGTTGGGCGCAGCTCCTCGAAGACGAGGTCGCGGTCGCTCAGGACGTAGACCTCACCTGCTTCGACGCGGCCGTGCACGCGGCCCGCCATCTGAAGGATCTCGTTGGCTCCGAGATAGAGACGGGTCAACACGTTCTTGCCCCGCTCCACGACGTTGGTGTATCGGGCGTCGTAGATCACGACCGTGTCGAGGCCTCGGATGTTGAGGGCCGACTGACCCGCCGCAGTCATCGCGAGGAGGAACGGGCGTTTGACCAAACCGTCAAGAAAAGGCCGAATCACCCGGATCGGCTCGCCACCATGGTAGAAGGCGGTGGCCAGGGCCTGCCAGCGGTCCCCCAGCTCGCGAGCGATCTGCTCGACTTCGGCCCGCGTGGGTACGAACACCGCGACGCCGCGTCGCTCCCGCAGCACGCGTTTCATGAACCGCTCGCTCAGGAACTCGAGTGGTTTCTGAGCCAGGACCTGCACGTTGGCCGCTTTGGCGGGGTCGAACGCCCGGGTCTCGAGCACCTCGGCCGAGTCGAGGTAGTCTTCGTAGAACGCCGGGTCGACGGTCGCCGAAAGCCAGATGAAGCGGCAGTGGGCGCGCTTGCCGAGCGCCAGGCACAGCTCCATCTCCGCGGATGTCTGATGGATCTCGTCTACGACGAGTGTGTCCTGCGCGGTGATGAGCCCGTCTTGGAACCAGCGCCGCGCGATGCCGGTCGTGATGATGACCACATTCCAGGTCGGTGTCTCCGGCGTCGCCTCCCGCTCGCGATTCACCACGCCCACCTTCAGAGGTGCCCTCAGGATCGTCTCCGCGATGCTCCGGATCGCGAGCGTCTTCCCGGTCCCCGTTCCTGCCACGATCCCGAAGCCTCCTGCATCGCGCGCTCCGGCTAGGCGCCGGATGTCGTCGCCGTGCTCGCGCTCGAGCAGCGTCTCGATGTTGAGGCCGAGGGCCAGCTCGATCGTCTCGCAGGCGGCGCGCGTCGGCGCAATCACGATCACGCGCCCGGTGGCGGGCTCGGCCGCGAGGTAGGCCTGGGGATCGGGGGGGAGGAAGTGGTCGCGGGAGATACGCACGGCCGGAATATAGAAAAAAGCGGGAGGCGCGCGTGTGCGCCTCCCGCGAAGAGCCGCGCGGCGACCCTGGCCTAGGGCGCCAGGCGTCGCCTCCGGACGACTGCCACTGTCACGCGTGCATCCGGAAGCACGGCTCCGAATCCTTTACCAGCGGTGATACCGATGCCGCCGGTGACCCCGAACGACAAACACGCGGGCGGGGCGATACCGTCGCACTACCACGATCGTCGGGCGGGGGTCGTACACGACGTAGCCGCGATACGGGTAGCGGTAGCTGTAGCCGTAGCCGTAGTCGTAGTCGTAGCCGTATGGGCGGGGGTGGTAAGCGACGAACGGTGCGCCGAAACTGAGCGACACGCCGACCCGGGTCTGTGCCGAGAGAGCGCCCCCGCCGACGGCGATCAGCAAAGCGAGCACTGCGAGCATGCGTTTCATAGGATCCTCCTCATGCGGCTCCCCCTAGGGAAGACCCGTGCCAGGGGCGGAGGGGATCACGTAACTGCATGGTGGGCAACGGAATCGAAAGGATGCCGGTGGCGAGCCGGGCGGCGGTGCAGTGTCCGCCTGCGAGTACAGTCGGCGCGTCAGTCGCCCAAGCTGATGCCGATGTCCCGCGCCGTGGCGATGGTATCGGAGTCGAGCGGGACGCGTTTCGGCGTAGCAATCGCCTCTTTGATCGGCACCGCGGCGATGGTGGGAGGCTGTAGCGCGACCATGTAACCGAACTTGCGCTCGGCGATGAGGCGCACCGCCGCGGCGCCGAAGCGCAGGCCGAGCAGGCGGTCGAACGTGGTGGGACTGCCGCCCCGCTGCAGGTGCCCGAGCACCAGGGAGCGCGTCTCCTTACCGGTCATCTCCTGAATCGAGTTCGCGACCTTGTCCGCGATCCCGCCCAGCCGCTGGTGTTCCGGGTCGATCAGCGAGACCGATCCGCCCTTGGGCGCGGCGCCCTCCGCGACGACGACGATGCTGAAGTGGCGCCCCTCGGCTTCACGGCGGCGAATCTTGTCGCACACCTTCGTGATGTCGAACGGGATCTCCGGAATCAGGATCACGTCGGCCGAGCCGGCGATCCCCGAGTTCAGCGCGATGAACCCGGCGTAGCGGCCCATCACCTCCACCACCATGACCCGTTCGTGGCTCTCCGCGGTCGAGTGGAGCCGGTCGATCGCATCGGTGGCGGTGGCGACGGCGGTATCGAAGCCGAAGGTCGCGACCGTGCCGCCGACGTCGTTGTCGATCGTTTTGGGCACGCCGACGACGGGAATGCCCTTGGCCATGAGGTGCAGGGCGATATTGAGGGTGCCGTCCCCACCGATCGCGATGAGCGCCTCGAGCCTGCGCGCGCCGAACGCGGCGACGAGCTCGTCGGAGCGGTCGCGCTCCTCCCAGGTGCCGTCGGGCCGCTGCCGGCGCCACTTGAAAGGATCGCCGCGGTTGGTGGTGCCGAGGATGGTGCCGCCGAGGTGCGTGATGCCCCGCACCTGGGCGGGACCGAGGGGAACGACTTCATCGTCGCCAAGCAGGCCGTCGAAGCCGCGCCGGATGCCGAGGCACTCCCACCCGCGGTGCGCCGCGGCGAGGACGGCGCCCCGGATGACGGCGTTGAGACCCGGCGCGTCGCCGCCGCCGGTCGAGATCGCGATCTTCACCGCGCGCCGGCGGCGGCCTGCTTTACAAGGCGTGTCACTTCACCGGGCTCGGCGTGGCGCCGCGCACTCTTCTTGGAAAAGACCAAGCGACCGTCCACCTCGACCTCGAAGACGCCGCCGGAGGACTGGATGAGTTTCACTTCCGCGTGGGGAAACGCGTCTCGAATCTCGGCCGCCAGACCGGTGGCCCGAGGTTCGTAGTTTCAGACGACGCAGTATTCGATCGTAACCTTCATGGCGTAACGATAGCCGTGCTTGACACGCCACGCCACGTGCCCGAGCTTGCGCCACACCCTCATGAAGGCTGCCCTCTCGCTCCGAGTCATCGTGTCCCTGGCCGGGCTCGCAGCGTTCGGCGCGGGACTGGTGGCGTACGCGCGCGGCACCGCGCCCACGGGCGACAACCTGGTTCTCGCCGGCGTCGCGCTGATCGTCGCCGCGGCGCTCTCGCGCCGCTACGGCATCGCCCTCCCCGGCAATGGATTCTCCTCCTACGTCGTCGGCGTGATGCTGTTCGCCATCCTCGACCGCGGGTGGGCGTTCGCCGCCGTGGTCGCGCCGTTCGCGATGCTCGTCGGGGACGTCCTGCTGCGGCGCTTGCCGGTTCGCCCGGCGCTCAACAACGCCGGTCACCTCACGGTGGGCACGACCCTCGTCGGCCTGATGTACGACCGCATGGGCGGCCAGACAGGCGCCGCGCTGACCTCCAGCAACCTCGGGCTCGTGGTGCTGGTGATCGTTCTGCTGCCGATCGTGGTGAACGGCACGTTCTACTTGGACCTGGCCTTGGGGAAGATGATGGCCTGGGTGGACGCGCGGCTCACCCTGCGGTGGGAGACGATCATCTACCTCACATCGGTCGCCCTGGCCCTGGGGTGGCTCGCGCTGACGCATGCAGCGATGCCCTCCGGACCCACGGCCCTCGTGGCCGTCGGCCTCGTGGTCGCAACGGTCGGCAGCGCCTACGTGATCCGCCTCGGCGTTCACGCCGACGAGCTGCGTCTCGTGCAACGGCTGGCCCAGGCGATCGCCGCTGAGATGAGTCTGACGCGGAGCTTCACACGGGTGCAGGAGCTGACACGGCAGCTGGTCCCCTGGGAGCAGATGGGGTTCGCGCGCTACGACGCGCGCGCCCGTCAGATGGAGCTGTTGGCCGACACGGCGGCGCGACCCGACACGGTATTCCGGTTCGACGCCGACGCCGGCCTCACGGGCGAAGCGGTGCGACTGCACCACGCCGTCGTCGCGCACGGCCTCGCGAAGGACCAGGTGATCGTGCCCGGTGCCGAGACGCCGGGTGCCGAGATGCTCGTGCCGCTGTACCACGCAGGGCAGCTGGTGGGCTTGTGGAGCGTGCGCCACTCCGACCCGGCCATGTACCGCAACTCCGACGGGGAGCTGCTCGAGCTGCTCGCCCCGCAGCTCGCACTGATGGTCGCGATCGAAGGTTCGCTGCGGCCCGTGACGGGCGCGTCCGACCAAACCACGCAGTATGTGCAAACGCTGACGGCTACCACCGAAGAGATCCACGCCTCGAGCGAGGAAGTGGCGGCGTCCGCTCAACGTGCCAGCGAGGGCGCGGCCCAGGCGGCGACCCTCGTGACCGCGGCAGCGCGCGAGGCCGAACAGCTGAAGGAAAGTGCCGGCGAGCTCGCGAGCGCCGGGGACCGGACGCGGGACGCCGGTGCCCAAATGGAGAAGACGGCCGAGAAGGTCCGCGTCGGCACGCAGGGGGCCGTGCGCCAGCTGACCGATCTGGGCGCGACGACCGAAGAAAGCGCGGCGGAGGTGCGGCGCCTCCGCGACGTGGCGGCGCAAGTGGAGAAGTTCTCCGAGACGATCGGGTTCGTCGCGAACCAGACAAACCTGCTGGCGCTCAACGCGACGATCGAAGCCGCTCGGGCCGGTGTGCACGGCCGCGGCTTTGCCGTCGTCGCCGACGAGGTTCACAAACTCGCCGAGGAGAGCGGACGCGAGGCGCGGAACGTCGGGAAGTCGGTCCAGGATACGCGTCGCGCGCTCGACCGCGCCGCGCAGCTGCTCGAGCGGATTCGCGGCGACCTGGGCGAGGTGGTACAAAACTCGGCCGACTGGGTAAGAGATCTCGACCGTATCGCCGAAGCGGCGGCGGAGACGGCGCGCGCCGGCAAGCGCGTCGCCGATGTGGGACGCCAGAGTGCCGAGCTCGCAGCGCGCATCACCCAGACGCTCGGCCAGGCCCGCACCGCCGCCCAGACCTCGACCCAGGAAGCCGAAGCCGTCGCCGCGGCCGCGTCCGAGCAGCTGCGCGCGATCGAGGACCTCGCCCATGGCGCCACCGAGTTGTCGACCCTCGCCGACAAGCTATCGCAGGCCCTCCGGTTCATGCGTGGGGAGAACGGGCACCGCTAGGCTGCTCCCGGCCGCCGCGGCCCTCCTCCTCCTCGGCTGCGGCGGCGATACGTCGGGACCGGTGTTCGCGACGGTGCGCCTCGATTACGTCGACGGCGCGATCGAGCCCATTCTCACCCGCGGCCAAAAGGTCGTTCTCGAGGGATTCGGCTTCGGGACCGCCCGTGGGTCGGGCGCCGTGCGCTTTGCACGCGCGGGGGGCGGCGAAACCGAGGCCTCGGTTCCGGACTCGGCCTGGAGCGCTCTCTCGATCACCACGACCGTGCCTGATTCCGCGGCGTCCGGAACGCTTACCGTGGTCACGTCCGCAGGCAGCCGCCTCACCGCCACCGTACATGTCCTGCCCGCGCCCGCATTCGACCCCGTCGCGTTGACCTGGCAGGCCCGTGCATCCTTCCCCCGCGCCCCGGTCGGCGTCGCGCTCGCCGCGGCCGAATTCCCCGACGGCGCGCTGCTGAATGCGACGCTGTACGCCGTGGGCGGGGCCGAGCCCTTCGGCAGCGGCGGCCAGATCACCATGGTGCCGGACTCGGGTGTGTACGTCGCCCGCGCGGACGCGGGAGTCGCCGGCGCGATCACGGCGTGGGTACGGCAGCGGGACACGACCGACGCGACGCGGAGCCGCGTCCTCCCAGTCCCCCGGGCGTTCGCCGCCGCCGCGGTGGCGACTCGCTACAACTCGCGTCTCCCGGGAAGCGCGCTGTACGTGATCGGCGGGATCGACGCCGCGGGCCACGCCCAGGCCACGGTCCTGGGTGCCGACGTCACGGCCGATAGCGTGAGTCGTCGCTTCATCTTCTTAGAGCCACTCCCGGCACCCGTCGCGGGCGCCCTCGCGGTGGTGCGCCGCGGGCGCATCTACGTGATAGGCGGCACGGACGGCCAAGGCCGGCCGCAGCAAGCCGTGTACGTGGGGCGGATCGGCGTGGACGGACACATCGACGGTTGGTACCAACAGCCTCCGCTCCCCGGGCCGCGGGCGTATGGCGGTGGATTGGTCCGGGACGGGCGCGTCGTAGCGATCGGCGGCGTCGCCGACAGCGTGCCGCCGGGGGGTGGGCTCGACGCCGCGCCCGCGCGGCTGGTGACGAGCGACACCGCGCCCCTGAGCCTGGTGTCGGGATTCTTCACCGGCCCCTGGGGGTCGGGCCCGACCGTGCTGCCCGAGGGGCGCTCACAATTCGCGCTGCTCGACGTGGGAAACGCAGTGCTCGCCGTCGGCGGGATGTACGCCGGCGCGGCGACGAACGGCGCCGAAACCATCGCCGCGCCTATCATCGGCGACTCCCTGGGTACGTTCGCCGGTCCGGTGGGCACCCAGATTTGGGAGCAGACTTGCGGCGCATCGGGCGCCGGGACGCTCGTCGGACCTGTTGGCGTGACGTGGCGGGAGGCTAACGGTACTCCCCACGGGCTGGTGCTCGGCGGGATCGACCTGGTCAGCCAGCTGCGCCGCGGCTGCGTGTGGGGTTTCTGATGAGTGCTCAACTATATTAGCCCTGGGGAAGATCACCTGAGGAGCGTACGTCCATGCGCGCACGGATGACTTTGGTGCTGCTCACGATCGCCGCCACTTCGACCCCACCCCTGGCCGCCCAGCGGGCGCACCAGTTCGAGATCGGGGCTTTCGGATCTTTCACCCGGTATGACCGGGTGTTCAACCTCGACAACCAAATCGGCGGCGGCGGGCGGCTCGGCTACTTCTTCGGCCAAACGGTCGGCATCGAAGTCGACGCCGGTTACCAATCTCCCAGCGCCAAGACGGGCCTCGCGACTTCGACGCTCTCGCTCGGCGCGGCCAGTCTCGTCCTGAACTTCGGCGCCGAGCGGAACATCTTCTACATACTCGGCGGGTACTCGCGGCTCGATTTCGAAAAGGCCGCGCCCTACCGCTTCACCGACAACGCCATGCACGGCGCCATGGGCGACCGGATCTTCCTCGGCGACCGCGTGGCGCTGCGCTTCGAAGTGCGGGGGATCTACGCGCCCACGACGGGCTTCGCCGGGGGCGACTGGGCAGGACACGTCGTCGGCTCGCTGGGTCTGTCGATCTTCGCAGGGGGCGGGTACCGCGATCTGGATAAGGACGGCGTGCGCGACCAGCGCGACGCGTGCCCCGGAACCCCGGCCGGCGCGATTGTGGACGCGCAAGGGTGCCCCACCGACTCGGACCGCGACAAGGTCTACGACGGGCTCGACGCCTGCCCGAACACGGTGAACGGCGCGCAGGTGGACGCGCGAGGGTGCCCCACCGACTCCGACGCGGACGGCGTATTCGACGGGATCGATCAGTGTCCCGCCACGCCCACGGGCGCGCGTGTGGACGCGAAGGGCTGCCCCACGGATGCTGACGGCGACGGCGTCGCCGACGGCATCGATCAATGCCCCAACACGCCCGCGGGAGCGACCGTGGACGCCACGGGCTGTCCAACCGACAACGACAAGGACGGCGTGTTCGACGGGCTCGACAAGTGCCCCGGCACGCCGGCCGGCACGGAAGTCGACAGCGCCGGCTGCCAACGGTCCAAGGACACCGATGGCGACGGCGTGGATGATACGAAGGACAAGTGTCCCGGCACGGCCGCGGGCACGCGCGTGGACGCCGCCGGTTGCCCGATTCTCTTCACCGAGGCGCGGACCCCGGTCATCCTGCGCGGCGTGACGTTCGAGACCGGCAAGTCGGCGTTGAAACCCGAGTCGTACACGGTGCTCGACATCGTGGCGGCATCGCTGGTCGCGAACCCCGACATCCGGATCGAGATCGCCGGACACACCGACAACACCGGCTCGGCAGCCACCAACCAGCGGCTGTCGCAGTCACGAGCCGAAGCGGTGCAAGCGTACCTGGCGAGCAAGGGCGTCGCGCCCAGCCGCATGGTCGCGAAGGGATATGGCCCGACGGTGCCGGTGGCCACGAACACGACGGCCGCTGGTCGGGCCCAGAACCGGCGCGTCGAGCTGCGCCAGCTCTTCTAGAGCAAAGGGGATCCCCGTGCGGAAACTCCTGGCGGTGGGACTGGCGACGGCACTGGGTGCCTCGACACTCGCGGCGCAATACGAACGTCGCTACGAGGTGGGTCTGTTCGCGTCGTTTACCAAGTACGACCAGGCATTCGGTCTGGACAACAAGATCGGCGGCGGCGTGCGCTTCGCCTACGCTCTTGGCCCCACGCTGAGCCTGGAGGTCGAAGCGCTGTTCCAACCGCCGTACAATATTCCGCCCTCCACGGAGATCGAGCCGGTCATCGGGGGCGCCAGTCTGGTGTTCAACGCCTTGAACCGTGACCGGCTGGCGTTCTACGTGCTGGGCGGCTACTCCCGTCTCGACTTCGGCGCGACCAACCCGTACCACTTCACTGACGGCGGCGTCCATGGCGGCGCCGGCGTCCGCCTATTCCTCAGCAATCGCGTGGCCTTGCGGGTCGAGGGCCGCGGCGTGTACACCCCGGACACACATTTCGGCACGGGCAAACAGTCGGCGACGCACATGCTGGCCTCGGCCGGGTTCGCGATGTTCCAGGCCGACGCCACGCCCGCAGCCGACGCCGACCACGACCACGTCGCGGACAAGCGCGACGCCTGCCCGGACACGCCCGTCGGCGCGACGGTGGACAAGCGCGGCTGCCCCAGCGACGCCGACTCGGACGGCGTTTTCAACGGCATCGACGTATGCCCGGACACGCCGCACGGCGCGACCGTCGACGCGACGGGGTGCCCCCACGACCAGGACAACGACAAGGTTCTCGACGGGATCGACCAGTGCCCCGACACGCCCGCCGGCGTCGCCGTGGACGCCAAAGGTTGTCCTCCCGATTCCGACGGCGATGGTGTGAATGACGGCGTCGATAAGTGCCCCGACACGCCGGCCGGTGCCACGGTGGACCCGACGGGGTGCCCGATCGACTCGGACCACGATCTGGTGTGGGATGGTCTGGATAAGTGTCCCAACACCCCCACTGGTGCGGTCGTAGACCCGACCGGTTGTCCGCTGGACGGGGACCGGGACGGTGTGCCCGACGGAATCGACAAGTGTCCCGACACGGTCGCGGGAACACCCGTCGACGCGACGGGCTGCCCGGCCGACGGCGACAAGGACGGCGTTCCAGACAACCTGGATCGCTGCCCGAACACACCGGCGGGGACGCAAGTTGACGCCAACGGCTGCCCCATCGCCAAGGACTCGGACGGCGACGGAGTGGTCGATCCGCAGGACCGCTGTCCCAATACGCCTGCGGGCTCGCGCGTGGACCAGTTCGGCTGCCTGCTGCTGTTCGAGGAGCGCGCGCCGGCGGCGCCGGGAGCCCCGGCCGCGCCCGCCAGGCCGACGCTCATCCTCTCGGGCGTGACGTTCCAAACTGGCCGTTCGGTGCTGACGACGCAGTCGTATGCGGTGCTCGACCAAGTGGCGGGATCGTTGGTGGCCAATCCCGAGATCCGCATCGAGATCGCCGGATACACCGACAATACCGGATCGCTGGCGTTGAACCGCCGGTTATCCGGCAACCGCGCCCTCGCCGTGCGCTTCTACCTCGCTCGCAAGGGCGTGAGCCCGAGCCGGATGACCGCGCGTGGATTCGGTCCGGCGAATCCGGTGGCGACGAACACGACGCCGGAAGGGCGAGCTCAGAACAGGCGTGTAGAGCTGCACAAACTCCCGTAAACGGGAATTGCAAAAGCCAGTTGCACAGACGCAACAGCACTGAGACGCTCGGCGGGCGAGGGACGACCGCCGAGCGTCTACGCGTCTAGCCGTTGCATAGCCTGTCTGTATCTTTCCTGCCCCCCGACTCCATGAGTTCGCGTATGCGTCTCCGCCTCTCCTTCGGCCTGCTGTCGCTCGCCCTGCTCCCTGTTTCTGTACGCGCCCAGCAGGCCCGTCCCTGGCAGGCGACCGATTACTACAGGTTGACGTTCGTCGCGGATCCGCAGCTGTCTCCTGACGGCCGCCGCGTGGCGTTCACGGTGACGACCGTCGTCGAGGACAAGGACAAGCGGCACAGTGAGATCTGGATGGTGGCGGCCGACGGGTCGGCGCCGGCGTATCGCTACACGAGTCCTTCGACCGAGGCGTCGAGTCCCACCTGGTCGCCCGACGGCTCGCTGCTGGCGTTCTCCAGCCGGCGCGAGGGGTCGGACGACGACGTGTGGTTCCTGCGGACAGGCACGCCGGGAGGCGAGGGCTACCAGATCAAGGGCGTGCACGCCGCGCCCACGTTCTCGCGCGACGGGCAATGGCTGCTCTACGGTTGGCGCGGGGCGGATCCCGACAGCGCCAAGAAAGAGCCGTGGCGGACGCGCGTTTCCCCCGTCGCCATCACGCGCGGGCCGGACGTCAAGCGTTTCGACGGACGGGTGTACACGTCGATCCCGATCGTGGCGGACGAGCGGGGCTTCTTGCCGCCGCGTGAGACGCGTCGGCCGAGCCACTTGTACCTCGTGCCCATCGCTGGAGGGGACCCCCGCCAGCTGACGAGCGGCGACCTGAGCCAGAGCGGCGCGGCGTGGTCCCCCGACGGCAAGGCGATCGCGTTCATCCAGGATTCGACCGAGACGCTCGAGGTGCGCGATCAGGTGAGGCCCGAGCTCTACGTGCTGACGGTGGCGGATGGGCGCAGCCGCCACCTGGCGACGGGGTTCACCGAGAACAGCTCCCCGAGCTGGTCCCCGGATGGCCAGGCAATCGCCTTCACCTGCTCCAAAGGCCGCGGCGCCGAGAACGATGTGTGCGTCATCCCGGCGGCCGGCGGCACGGTGCGCAATTTGACCGCGGACTGGCCGCTCGATCCCGGCTCGGTGACGTGGTCGCCCGATGGGAAGACGGTGTACATCGACGCCGAAACCCGGGGCAACGTGCATCTCTTCGCCGTCGCCGCGACGGGCGGTGCGGTGAGGCAGGTGACGTCGGGCGAGCGGCAGCTGCGCGGCTTTTCGCGCAGCGCGGACGGGCGCTCGCTCGCCTACACGGCCAGCGACGTGACGCACGCCGCCGAGTTGTGGGTGGCGCCGCTCGCGTCTCCCACCCAGGAGCGGCGGCTGACGTCCTTCAACGATGCGCTACTCGCGGGCGTCTCGATGATCCCGGCCGATACGTTCTGGTTCACCGGGGTAGGGGGCACGCGCATCGAGGGCTGGCTAATGAAGCCCTACGGTTATCAGCCGGGAAAGGCCTATCCGTTGGTCCTCTCGATTCACGGCGGCCCGCACTCGAATTATGGGAACGTGCTCTTCCCCGAGTTCCAGATGCTCGCGGGACAGGGGTACTGGACGCTGTTCACGAACCCGCGCGGCTCGAGCGGCTACGGACACGCCTTTACGTACGCGACGCGCGGGCGGTGGGGGATGGAGGATTTCCAGGATCTGATGCAGTCGGTGGACGTGGTGATCGCGCGCGCTGGTGTGGACACGACACGCATGGCGGTGCTGGGTGGGTCGTACGGTGGGTTCATGACCAACTGGGTCGTGGGCCACACCAACCGGTTCCGGGTCGCCGAGACCGACCGGTCGATCTTCAACTGGTATTCGTGGTACGGCTCGTCCGACGCGCAGGGCCTCACGGACTACGAGTTCTTCGGCGAGCCGTGGGAGCAAGACTCGCTCTACAAGTTCTACTCGCCGATGACGTACGCGGCGCGCATCCGTACGCCGATGTTGATCGTGCACAGCGAGGACGACAAACGGACCCCGATCACCGACGGCGAGCAGCTCTTCGTGACGCTGCGCAAGCGCGGGATTCCCGCCGAGTTCGTCCGCTACCCGCGGTCGTACCACGGGCTGTCCCGCACGGGCCCGCCGTGGCTGCTCGTCGACCGGCTGGAACGGATCCGTACGTGGTTCGCTCATTGGATCGGCACGGGAGACACGCCGCCCGCGGCGGCCGGCAGTCTGCACTGACGGTGCGATCCCGCGCCCTGCTCGCGCTCGCAGCGCTGGCGCTGGTGGCCGCGCCGGCGCATCTGCCTGCCCAGCGTCCGACTCCGCGCCAAGCTCCCTCAGCGCGGCGCCCCCGGCCAGCGGCGCGGGCCGTCATCCCGACGCCGCGCTCCGTCCTTGGCTTCGACCCGGGCGACGACCGCAAGCTCGTCGAATGGCCGGTGCTGGTGCGCTACTACCAGGCGCTGGCGCGCGCGAGCGATCGCGTCGACTACCGCGAGGTGGGCAAGACCACGCTGGGGGCACCCTTCGTCGCGCTGGTGATCTCGAGCCCCCAAAACCTGAAGCAGCTCGACCGCTACCGCCGCTTGAACGCGGGCCTCGCCGACCCGCGTGGCTTTCGCTCCAGCGCCGCCGCGCAGGAAGCGTTGGGTGACGGCAAGACGATCGTCCTCATCACGTCGAGCATTCACTCGACCGAGGTCGGGGGGCACCTGACGCCCGTAGCGCTCGCCTATCGCCTCGCGACCGACACGAGCGCCAGCACCCGCGCGATCCTCGACAACGTGATCCTCTGGCTCGTCCCGTCGCTCAACCCGGACGGCGTGACGATCGTCTCCAGGTGGTACAACCACACCCTCGGCACGGCCGCCGAGGGGACTGAGCCGCCGGAGCTGTACCACCACTACACGGGTCACGACAACAACCGCGATTGGTACGCCTTCACCCAGGTCGAGACCCAGCTCACGGTCGATTCGCTGCAGAACGTGTGGCACCCTCAGATCGTGCACGACATCCACCAGATGGGCTCGGAAGGCGCGCGACTCTTCCTGCCTCCTTACCTCGATCCCGTCGAGCCCAACGTCGACCCGTTGCTCATCGACGGGGTCAATGCCCTCGGCACGGCCATGGCGTGGGAGCTCGCGAGTCAAGGCAAGACCGGCATCTCGATCAACTCCACGTACGACGCGTGGACCCCGGCGCGCGCGTACCAGCACTATCACGGCGGCGTGCGCATCCTGTCCGAGACGGCGAGCGCCGAGCTCGCCTCACCCATCGACATGCCGTTCGACCGGTTGCAGGCCCGGTCGCGCGGCTACAATCCGCGCGAGCGCTCGTGGAATTTTCCGCATCCCTGGCCGGGCGGCCGCTGGACGCTGCGCGACATCGTGTCGTACCAGACGGCGGGGGCGTACGCGTTGCTGGTCAACGCCGCCCGGGACCGGGACCGCTGGCTGTCGAGCTTCCTGTCGGTCGAGTGGCACGGCGTACGCGGCTGGCGGGACTGGCCGTACGCGTATGTGATCCCGGCGCACCAGGACTCCATCGCGCTCGCCATGCTGCTCGGCATTCTGCAGCGCGGAGAGGTGGAGATCCGCACGGCGCAGCAGTCGTTCACGCTGCAGGGGCAGCGCCACACGGCGGGGACCTACGTGGTGGTCCTGCGCCAACCGTACGCGGGGTTCGCAAAGACGCTGCTCGAGCCGCAACGCTACCCCGACCGGCGTCTCTATCCCAACGGACCTCCGGAGCGGCCGTACGACGTCACCGCGCATACCCTGCCGCTCCTGATGGGCCTGACGGCGATCGTCGCCACGGACTCGCTGCGCGTGCCGCTATCCGCCCCGGTCGCCGCACCGCGGGCCACGCCCGGGTATCCCGGATTCACCGCCACGGATCTCACCACCGTGCCGCGCGTCGGGCTCTACAGATCGTACGACGCGGCGATCGATGAAGGGTGGACGCGCTGGGTGTTCGACACGTGGAAGGTCCCGTACGTGTCCCTCGTGGATTCGACCGTGCGCGCCGGGAAGCTCAAAGACAGGTTCGACGTCATCGTGCTCCCCGATCAGTCGCCGCGCGAGATCCTCGAGGGTCTCCCCGCGTCGCGCTACCCCGCACCCTACGCGGGCGGGATCGGTCCCGACGGCGCGGAGGCCCTGCGGCAGTTCGTGCTCGACGGCGGCACGCTCGTGGCCTTGAACGAAGCGAGCCGTTTCGCGGTGCAGGCCCTCCTGCTTCCGGTGCGCAACGTGCTGGAGGCGGTGCCGGACGAAGACTTCTACGCCCCCGGGTCGATTTTTCGGTTGGAGCTCGATTCCGCTCATCCGGTGGCGCGCGGTGTGCCGCACCAGACGGCGGCCTGGTTTCAGGGCGGCCCCGCATTCGACGTGCTCGACTCGAGCGTGGTGAAGGTGATCGGCCGTTGGCCTGACGACCCGGAAAAGCTGCTGCTCTCGGGCTGGGTGCTGCATCCCGAGCGCGTCGCGGGGAAGGCGTGTCTGCTCGAAGTGCGGCAGGGCTCCGGCCGGGTGATTTTATTCGGCTTCCGACCGCAGTACCGGGGCCAGAGTCTGGTGACTTACCCATTGCTGTTCAATAGCTTACAGTCGAGGTAGGGAACGAGGCGCTTGCTGGCGGAGGCCCCGTTTCCTATAGTGAAACCCCCTATGAAGTTGGCTCGGCAGGTAAGCGCTCTCTTGCTCTGGGCCGCGATCTCGAGTCGCGGCCTTTTTGCGCAAGGGTTGCCCGCGTCACCGGAGAGCCTACAGCTCCGCGGCGTGGAGCTCCACTACGTCCTCCCCGAGCCGTTGTTCACTGCCCCTCCGCCTGCGCCGCCGATCAAGGCGCTGTACGTGAACGCCTGGGCATTCGGCTCGCCTAAGCTGTGGCACTTGGTGCGCCTCGCCGACTCGACTGAGATCAACGCCTTCGTCGTGGACGTGAAGGACGACACGGGCTGTTTGCTGTACGACTCCGAGGTGAAAGTCGCGCAACAGGTCGGCGCAACGCGCTGCATCCGCGCGCGCGACGCCCGCGCCCGACTCGACACGCTGCGCGCGCACGACATCTACGCGATCGCGCGCATCGTCGTGGCGAAGGATCCGCTCCTCGCCGAACGGCGGCCGCAGTGGTCCGTGCAGCAGCGCGACGTCGGGGGCTTGTGGCGCGACCGGATCGGCAGCGCGTGGGTGGACGCCTACAACGACTCCGTGTGGATCTACGCCGCGCAGCTCGCCGAGGAAGCGGTGCACATGGGATTCGACGAAGTGCAGTTCGACTACGTCCGCTTCCCGGACGAACCGAAGGAGGCCCTGGCCAACGCCGTCTTCCCGGCGCGGCGTTCGGGCGAGACGCAACGCGCCGCGGTGCGGGCCAGCGTGGCGATGCTCACACGGCGGCTCGAGCCGCTCGGGGTGCCGGTGACGTTCGACATCTTCGGCCTGACGGCGTCGGCGACGGGCGACCTGGGGATCGGGCAGGTGTGGGAGGACTTCAGCTCCGTCGCCGACGTCGTGCTGCCGATGGTGTATCCCAGTCACTACTACCGCGGCGCGTACGGCTACGATCGCCCCAACGCGAATCCCTACGCCATCGTCAAGAACGCGCTGCGCGAGGCGATCGAACGGTCGCGGCCTCAGGCCAGGGCCGCCGCGATCCGTCCATTTCTACAAGCGTTCACGCTCGGCCGGCGCCTGCCACGCTACACACCGTTCGAAATCCGCGAGCAGATCCGCGCCGCCGAGGATCTGGGGATCGAGACGTGGGTGTTGTGGAACCCCCGCAGTGTCTACCAGCGCGACTCGCTGCGGCCGTATCGGACTCAAGTGCGGGCGGCGTCTACCGGCGACCAGCAATAGCGCCATATTTCCCCCATGCGAAAACTGTTGCTCACTGTGACGGCGCTCAGCGCCGTGGCGGCCGCGTGTTCCGACGCCGGTGGTGTGGATCCCGACGCGATCAACGGCCGCGAGCTCGCCGCGGTGCGGCGGGCCCTCGACTCGGCGCTCGTGGGTGATACGCTGCTCAGCAAGGACAGCACCCTGTACCCGACGATCGCGGCGCTCGTGTTCCCGTACATCGACCGCGCTTCTCGCGTCGTGACCGGGTCCGATACCACGCGGGTCGTCGGGATCGAGATGGACATCCGGGTGCCGAGTGACACCGGCGATTCCCTCATCGCCGACTTCACGATGGTGCTGGGCTGGACGGGGTTCGATGCGCTGACCAAGACCATCGACTCCGTGTTTTTCATCGTCGGCTCGGGGCGCGCGCCGGTGAACGATTCGCTGCGCTCCCACTTCGCCATCGACACCGCCGGGGGCGGCACCGCGCTCGTCATTCACGAAGCCACAGACTCCGCGATCACCATCTGGCTCGCCCGGGCCGGGCACCTCAGGACGACGGCGAGCAGTTACGGGTCGGGCCGCACGTTGAGCGCCGGGGGGCTCAGCTGGACCACGTATCGGGGGAGCTTGGACGGCGACATCGCGATCACCGCGAAGCTGGTGCCCGATTCGAGTAGTACGGTGACGTCCCTGAAGGACTTCGGGAGCGGCGCGCGGGCGCTGAAGGTACGGATCCGCGGGACGTAACTAGTTCGCTGGAGGCTCCCACGGCGTGATGTAGCCGGTGAGCGCGGACGCCGCGACCGTGAAGGGATTTGCGAGGTAGAGCTGGCCGGGCCCGGAGCGGCCGGGGAAGTTGCGATTGATCGCGCTGATCGTCACCTCGTCACGCGTCTTGGAGACACCGGGCCCCGCGTTGATGCAGGCGCCGCACGACGGCTCGAGAAACGTGGCGCCGACCTGCCGGAAGATGTCGAGGTACCCCCGCTCTTCGCAGTACCGCTTCACATCTTGGGATCCGCACTGAATGAAGAACTTCACCCAGGGCGCCACACGCGCTCCCCGCTGCGTCGCCTCCCGCAGCACCCGGGCGTACATGTCCATGTCTTCTTTCTTGCCGGCGGTGCAGGAGCCCGCATACGCGATGTCCACCTTGATGCGCGTCTCGCGCTCGCCGATGTGCAGGCCGTTCCCGGGATCGCCGGGGAGTGCGATCATCGGCCGGATGGCGGCGGCGTCGATCTCGATGACCTCGCAGTACTCGGCGTCCGGATCGCTCGCGAGGCCGGCGCCGAGGCGCTCCGCGTCGGCGCGCGACATGCCTCGATAGTCCATCAGGTACTCGACGGTCTTCGCGTCGGGGGCCACGTAGCCGGTGAAGCCGCCGACTTCGGCGGTCATGTTCGTCATCGTGGCTCGTTCGTCTACCGACAGCGACTCGACAGCATCCCCACAGTACTCTACTAGTTTGCCGATCGCCTTGCCGCTCTTCACGTAGGGATGCCGCAGGATTTCGAGCATGAAGTCCTTGGCCGTCACGTTGGCCGGTTTCGTCCCGCGCACCACCACCTTGACGGTCTCCGGGACCTGGAGGCGCACGTCCTTCGTGATCCAGGAGTTGAAGATCGCGGTGGTGCCCACTCCGAAGGCCACGCACCCGACCGCCCCGGCATGCGGCGTGTGCGAGTCCGAGCCGATGATTACCTGGCCCGGCAACGCGTGGGACTCGAGGATCTTGGAATGGCAGATCGCCTCGGACCCATGGTGACCGAGGCGCAGCTCGCCGTACAGCTTGATCCCCTGCGCTTCGGCGAAGGCGCGCTGCTTTTTCTCGAGCTGGAGCGCCACGTCGAGCAAGCCCTCTTTGATCCGCTCGGGCGTCATCGCCTCCGGGAGGAACGTGAGGTGATCCCGGAACATGAGGATCGAGCCCGGGTCGTTGACCTTGGCGTCCTTGCCGACGAGTTGCTCGAAGAAGATCGCCGCCATCGGCGTCACGTACTCGTGGCTGAAACGGATGTCGGTCAGGACGAACCCCTCGTCACCGGGCTTCACGGCCGGGACGCCGATTTTCCCCTTCGCGGGATCCACGACCCAGCGCCGCGCCAGAATCTTTTCGCCCAACGTCATGGGCCGTTTGGCCGTGCGCGGCGGCGTGAGCACGACCTTGCCCTGCAGGCGCGCGACGTTGTAGTTGAACAGGCCGCCGTACTCGACGATGCCACGGGTGATTTCGCCTTCGCCGTCCGTGAAGGTGGAGAGCGAGATCTCTTCGCCGCGCCGGATCTTGGCCAAGATTCCAAAATCGGTGGTGGTGAAGATGCCGAGGTTCTGGCAGTTCTCCCGGTAAATGCGCTCGATGTTTTCGGCGACGACGAGCTTCACGCCGGCGCACATCTCAGCGTAAGGTGACTGCTCGCGGGACGATCCCTTACCGCGTCGCTTGCCGCTCACCGACACCACGAACCCGCCGCGCTTGACGGAGCCGCGCGTGATGGGAAACTCCTGCCCGCACTTGAGGCCGAGGTAGGGGAATTCCCCCAGCGTTTCGTCGTAGTAGTAGCAGATGTAGGCGGGGGTGATTTCGTCGGTGGAAATGTCGTCGCGCAACTTGATCGCGGGAGTCCACGCGAGATCTCCGCCGGCGAGCTGGTCCCTCACCAGGGCGGCGTCCTCGCACAGGAAGAGGATCCGCCCCTCGAGCCCGACCCGGGCCGGCAGTTTCTCAACGGGACGCGCCCGCAACGCATCGAGCATTTGCGAATTATCACCCCTTGCCCGAGGGGGAGCAAGCCGATTCTCTTGTGGGGCCGTGCTACGCTCCGCGTTGTTCCTGTTGCAAGCCGCGAGCGCCGTTCAGACGGGGCGGTTCGCGAGTCCGCGGGTCGTCGAGAGTTCCGGCGTCGCGGTGAGCCGGGCGCACCCCGGCGTGCTCTGGACGCACAACGACTCGGGTGATGGCCCGTACCTGTACGCGACAGACCTGCAAGGAAACGATCGCGGGTTCTTGCTCGTGCCCGGTGCCGGGGCGATCGACTGGGAAGACATTGCGCTCGGCCCCTGTCCCACGCGCGCCGGCAGTTGCCTCTATCTCGCCGATACCGGCGACAATCTCGAGAGGCGCCCCTCGGTCACCGTGTATGCCGTCGCCGAGCCCGATCCTCCGATCGGACCCGGTGACACGCTGCGCACCACGGCCGCTCCCGCGGTGCTGCAGCTCCGCTATCCCGACGGCGCGCACGACGTCGAGGCGATCTACGTATCGCCACGCGACAGCGCGCTCTACCTCGTGAGCAAGGGGCGGTCAGGAAGCATCGCGCTGTACCGCGTCGCTCGCGGCGAGTGGAGTGCGGATGCGGACAGCATCGTGAAAGCCGAACGGCTGCAGGTGCTCGACATCCGTCCCGCCGGAGCGGGACGCTGGGTCACCGGCGCCGCCGTCCGACCCGACGGCCGCGTGGTGGCGATCCGCACGTACGGGGCGATCTACTTCTTCCACCCCGGCGTCGGGGGGCGGTTGACGCCCGCCCGCGAGGTCGCAGGCGCGCTCGCGGGCGGGCGTCAACCGCCCCCCGACGCCGGGATTCACCGCGTCGTGTGCCCCTGAGAGTGCAAACAACTGCAGCGAAGGGCCGTCGCCGTAAGGCACAGTAGAATAAGAGCTTGATCGCTCAGGCGCGTTTGGAGATTGCCTATCCCACCCGTCTCGGGTAAGTTTGCGCCCGTTTTTGACAACCGACCTTTCCCCCCACCTTTGGAGCGGCTTTGGAGATTCCCTCCGCGCACAAGTTGCCGCTCTCGTGGCTATTCGAGGCCGCCAGTCTCCCGATTCAATACCGAGCGCTCACCGAGGTCGCGCCCGAGTCGGCCCGCGACCCTGAGCGGGTCGCCGCGCTGCGAGCGGAGATGCTTCAGTACAAGGAGGCGCTCGCGATCGCCCGCAAACAAAAGGAAACCGGGTTGTGGGGGGGGAATCTCCTCGCCCCGGGTCCCAATAAGGCGATGGGGTGGAAAGAGACGGGGACGGTCTTTCAGTACCGGCGCCTTCTCGAGCTGGGCTGGCCGGGCGACATGCGACCGTTTCGCTTCGCCGACCGGTTTCTGTTCCGGCTGCTGTCGCGGGACGAGGATCCCACGCTGCTGGTGGAGTTCCAACGAGCCGCCAAGACCGATCCGGGCCTGGGACTTTGGGCCCGCTCCATGGGGGCACAGGCGGCCGCAGCGGCCTTGGCGCGGGGAGCCCACACGGACGACCCGCGGCTGCGCGGCGCCGCGCACCGCCTCGCCAGCGACATCTCGCTGTACTTGCGGAGCGAGTTGGCGATGAAGCCGTTCAAGAAGGCTCACGGTAGGACCGTGCTCGATCCGCTTGCCTACCCCCCCACGGTCTTCTCGGTCGAGACCCTGGCCTTTATGCCCGCGGTGCAGCGGGAGCGGGCTGCCTTCCTGGAGCGGCTGGCGAATTACTTCTCCACGCCGGCGCCCCGGCGCGCTTTCTTCATTCAGGCGGGGAGGAAGGTCTTGAAGCCCATGTTCGAGATCCTGGGCGACCCCCTTCACGCCGACGCGCAGGGCCGGATCAGCGACGTCCCCTTCGCGGTGTACTGGCTCGAGCTGCTGGCCCGGCTCGGGATCCTACGGCAGATCCCCAGCGCCTCCAAGGTGCTGGCCCGGCTCTACAGCGAGTGCGACGAGCAGGGGATCTGGAGCCCCAAGAGCCTGCGGGCGTTGCCGAAGTCACCGAATCCGGTCGTGTCGCACTACTTCCCGCTCGAGGGGGCGGGCAAGAGCCCGGCGCAACGTCAGACCGACGTGACGTTGCGGCTGGGGCTGATCGCGCGGCTGCTCGGCATTCCAATCGAGGCCAGTTAGTAGTAGTATTTAGTACTACTGATGGCGACTGTTGACCTCACTCCGTTTGGCTTCACGCCCACGGAGTCCCTGGTGTACGCGACGCTGCTGCGGCTTGGCCCTGCCACCGGCTACGCGGTCGCCAGCGCCTCGCGGCTTGCCCGCGCCAATGCGTACGGAGCGCTCGAGGGGCTAGTCGCCCGGGGGGCGGCGACGCGGGTCCCGCTTCCTCCTCCTGGCCGCCCCACCCGCTATCGCCCGACCGACCCCCAGGCGTTGCTCGCACACCTGGCAACGCTTCAGGGAGAAGCCCTGGATCGGCTGGCGAGGTCCTTGCGAGATACATCCCACTCCAGTGAGCCGGTCACCAAAGAGGTCGGCGGCGCGCGGGCAGTCGCCAATCTCATTCTTCAGCTCGTGGCGCGCGCCGAGCGGCGCGTGGAAGGCGTGCTGGCGGCGGAGTTGTGGCGCCCCACGCTGCCTGCGTGGCGACACGCGTCGAGGACGGGCGGAGCGACAGTCGAGCTGCGCATTGCGGGAGATGTGCCCCCCGGCGCCGAAGGCCTCGTCTCTGCATCGCTGCCTGCCGACGCGCCGACTCTTCTCGTGGTGGACGAGGCGCAGGTAGTCGTCGCCACCGGCGGAGGTGAAACGATTGCCGGCGTGTGGACATCGCATCCGCTGATCGTAATGCTCGCCCGCCGAGCCTTGGGGACCGCGGCGTGATCTCGCGGGGTGCGGTCGCCCTGATGGCCATCGCGGCGGCCACGGCGTGCCGCGCGCCCCAGATTCCCGTGGAGCAGCGCTATCCAGCCGGTTCGCCGTTTCGCGCGCAGTATCGCGTCGTGGACGGCACACGGCTGCGCATGATCGACACGGGCCGTGGCACGCCGGTCGTGTTCATTCACGGCTTCGGTGCGTCGCTCTACAGCTGGCGCAAGACGTTGTCGCCAGTCCTCAACGCGGGGTACCGCGTGATCGCGTTCGACAACCGCGGCTTTGGCTACTCGGACAAGCCTGCGCCGGGCGCGGGAGGGGGAAAACCATACACCAACGCCGCCTACGCGCGGCTGGTGGTGGCGTTACTCGACTCGCTCGGCTTGCCCTCCGCGGTCCTCGTAGGCCACTCGATGGGCGGCGCGATCGCGGCCGAGGTTGCGCTCGCCTACCCAGCACGCGTGCGCGGCCTGGTGCTGATCGACGCGGCGGGATTCGGGGTGCGCTGGCCCGGCATTCTGAGAGTGGGACGGTGGCCGGGGGCGGGCGGCGTCGCGACGGCGCTGCGGGGGCGGTGGGTCACTGAGCGCCTGCTGCGCTTCATGTACGCCGATCCCAGGAAAGTGACGGAGCAGGACGTGGACCAGTACTACGCGCCCGTGTCGGAGCCTGGCTACGGGCGCGCGTTGCGCGGCGTGTTGCGCGAGTTCCGGTTCGACACGCTGGTTGGACGGCTCCGCTCAGTGCCCGCACCCACGCTCGTGGTGTGGGGCGCCGAGGATCGCTTGATCCCGGTTGCGGACGGCATGCGCCTCGCGGCCGAGTTGCCGCGGGGCGCGTTCGTCGTAATCCCTCGCACCGGTCACGCGGCGGCCGACGAGAGTGCCGACGAGGTCAACGCCCTTCTGGTCACGTTTCTGAAGGAAGGACTCGCACGGGTTCCGGTGGACCTGGCATACACACGGACGGGGCCGTAGATTATATCAACCAACTGGTTGAGGAACTTGGGGAGTGCCTCCTAAGCTTAGCAATAAGAGAGCATTACGGATTATCGCCGCGGCGCGGGAGGAGTACGCCAAGCGGGGATTCTCGGGCGCACGCGTTGAGGAGATCGCCCGCCGAGCCGGCGTCAACAAGCAGCTGCTGTTCTACTACTACCACTCCAAGCGCGGTCTCTTTCAGGCAGTTCTCGGACAAGCTGCCGTTGAGCTCGAGGACGCGCTCGACGCGCTCGCGCTTCCCTCCGGCCGTCCCCTCGATCGGCTGCGCCGCGCGCTCGAGGCACAGTTCGATTTTCTAGCACGCCATCCCGAGCTCGCGACCCTGCTGACACAGTCAGGCGGAGCCTTCGCTCCCGCGATCAAGCGATTGGTTGTCTTGTTCGCGGAGGGTCAGGGACTCGGGCAGGTGCGCGACGACCTGGACCCGCATCTCACCGCAGCGCAGGCCCTCGTCCTCATGGTGGGCTATCTGGGGATGGAGTCGGTGATCGCGGCGAGCGCGCGCCCCCTCGGCGCCGATGAGCCGGCGCTAAGGGAGCGCTGGAAGGAAGCCGCGGTGGACCTCGTAGTTGCGGGGGTTGCGGCGCGCTAGTTCTTCGACACCATCCTCGGCTCGCGGGGAGCATCCCCCTCGAACACGAGGTGGCCCGCTTCGAAGCGCGCGCCCCGCAACGCGAGCGTCAGCACGTCGCCCAGCTCTTCGACCAGATGCACCTCGAGACTCTTACGGACGTCCTCGGGCAGATCCTCGAGATCCGCGGCGTTCTCCTTGGGCAGGATGATGGTCTTGATCCCCGCCCGCACGGCACCGAGCACTTTCTCCTTCACGCCGCCGATGGGCAGTACCCTGCCCCGCAGGGTGACCTCACCGGTCATCGCGATGTCGTGCCGCGCGGGCCGTCGCGACAACGCTGACACCAGCGCCGTCGCCATCGTGACGCCGGCCGAGGGTCCGTCCTTGGGGATCGCTCCGGCGGGCACGTGGATGTGGACGTCGGTGCCAACCAGAGTCTCCTCCTGGATGCCAAGCTGGTCGGCGTGCGACTTGGCGTAAGTCAACGCCGCCCGGGCCGATTCCTTCATGACATCACCCAGCTGACCGGTGAGCACGAGGTCGCCCTTGCCGCGCATGACGCTCGCCTCGACGAACATGATGTCGCCGCCGACGGGTGTGTAGTACATCCCAGTCGCCACGCCCGCCTGGTCTTCGCGGGCCTTGCGCTCAGGATGCACTCTGGGCCGGCCGATGAGCTCGGGAATGTCCGTCGGTAACACGGCGACACGCTCCGCCTCAGCAGCGGCGATCTTGCGGGCCACCTTGCGGCCGAGCTTGCCGATCTCCCGCTCGAGCTGACGTACGCCGGCCTCGCGCGTGTAGCTCGAGATGACCTCGCTCAGCGCTTCGTCGGTCACGGTCAGCTGCTCGGGGACAAGCCCGTTCTCCCGCAGCTGCCGCGGCACGAGGTAGCGCTTCGCGATTTCGAGCTTCTCGCGTTCGGTGTAGCCCGCGAAGTTGACCGTCTCGAGCCGATCGAGGAGCGGCCCGGGGATGTTCTGCGGGAAGTTCGCCGTGGCGATGAACAGCACCTCGGAGAGGTCGAACGGTACTCCGAGGTAGTGATCGGTGAACGAGTCGTTCTGCGCCGGATCGAGCACCTCGAGCAGCGCCGCTGCCGGGTCTCCTTGGAAGGAGATCCCCAGCTTGTCCACCTCGTCGAGCAGGAACACCGGGTTCTTGGTGCCCGCCTGCTTCATGCCCTGGATGATGCGGCCCGGCATGGCGCCCACGTAGGTACGGCGGTGGCCGCGAATATCGGCCTCGTCGCGCGCGCCACCCAGCGAGATCCGCACGTACTGCCGGCCCATCGCCCGGGCGATCGATTTCGCGATCGACGTCTTGCCGACACCCGGGGGACCCACGAACAGCAGGATCGGCCCCTTGGCGCGCTTATCGTCGTCGTTGCCGGGCGCGTCCGCCTCGGGCTGGCGCTGGCGCAGTTGCCGCACGGCCAGGAATTCGAGGACTTGGTCCTTCACGTCCTTCAGACCGTAGTGATCCTCCTCGAGGATCTCCACCGCCCGCTTCAGATCGAGCGATTCCTCCGACCGCTTGCCCCACGGCAATTCGGCCACGGTCTCGAGGTAGGTGCGGATGACCTGCGCCTCCATCGACTCGCGACCTGCCCGCTCCAAGCGGCTCAGCTCGCGGTCGACCTCCTTGCGGGCGGCTTCCGGCAGCTCCAGCGCAGCAAGCCGCTTGCGCAGCTCGTCTACGTCCGTGCCGTCGTCCCCCTCACCCAACTCTTTCTGGATCGCTTTCATCTGCTCGCGCAGCAGCATCTCGCGCTGGCGCTCGCCGAGCTCCTCCTGCACCTGCGACTTGATGTCGTCCTGCGCGTCCGCGACGGCGATCTGCCGCTGGACGTGCACCAGCACTCGACGCAGGCGGTCTTCGACCGACAGCATCTCGAGGAGCTGCTGGCGCTCGAGCGGCTTGATGTCGAGGTACCCAGCCACCAGGTCCGCCAGGCGGCCGGCGTCGGTGACGCCCTCGAGGACCTGCTTCACGACGTCTTCGGGAAGGCCCGATTTCTCGCCCAGCTCGGCGGCGCGCTGCCGCGCTTCGCGGTGCAGCGCCACGAACGCCGCATCATCGGGCTTCAGGGGCGGGAGGTCCGCCAACTCGCGCACGACCGCTTCGAGGTGACCGTTCGCTTCGGTATAGTGGATCGCGGTGCCGCGGGCCTCGCCGTGGAGGATCAGCTGAACCCCCGAGAGGCCGCGCTGCACCTGGCCGATCCGTGCGATCGTGCCCGTAGTATAGAGGAGGCCCGGCGTGACCTGCTCGACGTTGTCCTTCTGCGCCACCGCGAAGATGAGGCGCTGCTCGTTCTTCAGCGCGGCCTCGATCGCCCGCAGCGTGGCGGGGCGGCCTGCGCCGATCGGGGTGCTAACACCAGGGAAGAGCACGGCGTCGCGCAGGGGCAGGACTGGTAGAGTCATGCGTTCAGACATGAGGACTCCATTTTGAAGAAGGCGCACTACGATTGCCGGTCGGGGGAATGCACCGACCATGCCACCCGACAACGTCGTGGGCGGCAGCGACGTTCCAGAAAACGCCGCCAAAGCGGCGGAATCTGCCAACTCGGCCTAACGGTCGCTCGCTAAACAGGTTGCAAGGCCGCGCGGATGCGGCTAAATCTTATCCGCGCATGCTTGCCGACTCCGCATGAACGACCCGCTAGCGAAGCGCCTGACCCAGGCCCTGGGTACCTCGTTTACTCTCGAGGGAGAGATCGGCCGGGGCGGCATGGGCGTCGTTTATCACGCTCGCGACGAGCGACTGAAGCGGAAGGTTGCGGTGAAGGTGCTCCCCCCCGAGCTCGCGTTCCGGGAAGAGATCCGCATCCGCTTCCTGCGCGAGGCGGAGACCGCAGCCCGGCTTTCCCACCCGCACATCGTCCCGATCCACAGCGTCGGCGAGGGGCCGGAGGGGCTCGTCTATTTCGTGATGGCGTACGTCGACGGCGAGTCGCTCGGGGCACGCCTCAAGCGGCGCGGACGCCTGCCACCTGAGGAGGCGCGGCGCATCCTGATGGAGACCCCGGTC
>WNGP01000666.1_pt1 | contig 27076 bp, 24 predicted proteins | sample 5407671 | NCBI WGS metagenome assembly WNGP01 (sample SAMN13153381, study PRJNA577476) | soil metagenome | isolation source: 40 cm soil or saprolite under Garry oak tree replicate 2 | place: USA:California | collected 2016-06-15
CGCCCAGCAGATCTTCCTCGTTGCCATATTCGTAGAAGACAACCGTGTTGCCAAAAACGTTATTCATGTCTTGAACAAGCCGCGTATCATCGGCCAGTACATTAGCGTCCACTGCGCCACGCAGTACCACAAGCGCATATGCACCAATACTCTTGATGGCCTGAGCCGCCTGGATTTCAGTTGCATTGGAGAGGCTGGGGCGCACAGGCATGCGAATGATGCGAAAATGCATCTGCTGGAGCGCATTGCGCGTTGCGGCAGAGGACAATACCTGGTCATTGCTGTCGAAGAGGCTCAGATTTGTACCAAAAATCAGTGGTGAGACAGAACCGTTGTTGATAGGAGGTATGCCGCTGGTGATGACGGGACCGGGATGTGCAGTGCCCGGGCTTCCAATGGGTTTACCCAGGGAAGGAGCTCTGTTCAATCTTGTCCAGCTTCCAATACCCAGTAGAAAAGCTACCACCGCTATGATGAGGATGAGTGCAGGAATACGCAAGCGCTTTGGCAGAATCCGTTTCCTCGGTTGGCGGAACATAGGTTAGTCTGCTCCATTTCCTCCGCTGCTGTCCTGACATATATCAAGATACTCCTAATAATCTAACGATATATTTTTATGGTCTGGGGTGAATTCTCAACGTGTATGAGTTTCAGAAAGGCGTTCTGTGGCGTGATGGGTTATTGGGGACTTTGAATTGTGAAAATGCCAGCCGATGGCTAGAAGTGGGATGAGCCAGGCCCAGAGGCCACACAGGTAGGCCCAATAAAAATCTGGCAGGCCGGGAATGTAGCTGGCCTGGGGGGCCCAGGCATAGAAGCAATAGAGGCTGAGCATACTGAAGGCCAGGAGAGAGGCGGCAAGAGGCAAACGACTGCCCCAGGGCTCATTGTCTGGACCTGTACCTTCAACGAGAGCATAGAGCCCGAAGAAAGTGACCAGGTACCACGGCCAGAACCAGGGTGTACCAATAGCGCAGTAGAGCAGCCAGACCAATGCCAGCCAGCGTATGAGGCTGGGCAGTGTGTTCAAGGTAGGTGCTGTGCGTATAGCTCGCCAGCAGAGCAAAGCATAGAGGATGACAAAGATAACTATGCTGAAAGTGTGGGTGAAGTTCTCGGCAGGTGACCCGATGTGCGGGGCAAGAGGATAGCCAAGTCCGGCTGTAATGCCATTGTAGAGGCGACTCAGAAATTCTGCCAGTGTGTTAATGTCACGAGAGGCGGTGGGATTGGTACGAAACACATTCAAAATGGCCCCATTTTGCCAGAAGGGGGCGTAAAGCAGGGCTATGATGCCGGCATAAATGAGGGCCAAGGTCAGGATGCCCCGGCGCAGGGTTTTTTTCCATACAAAAATGAATACAAAAGGTACCAGCAAGACGATATTTAATTTAAGGCAGGTTGCCAGGGCAAGCATAACAATGGCCAGTATATAGGAACGCAGTGAGCCGGTTGTTGTTTGCTTGCGTGGCAGGAGAAACCAGATAGCGAGCAAGACGAGCAGCAGCAGGGGAGCATCGTTATGGGCGTTGACACAGGCCTCAAAGAGCAGCAGGGGATTCCAGGCAAAGGCCAGAGTTGCCAGCAGCCGTTTGTGTGGCGCATCCTGTCCTTGCAAGCGTTGTAGATGTCCCGCAATTGACCAGATGAGCAGTGTCGAACAGAGATGGGCAGCCAGGCCCAACAGGCGCAGCGCCACTACCATAGGCAACAGCGTTTGAGTGCCAAAGATTAGTGTTAACCATTGCAACAGGCTACTAATGCCCACCCAAGTTGGTCCATAGGCCGAGGGTTGAGTGTTCCAGTAAAGATGAACGTAGACGGGGTCGGAAAGAATGGCGGTCGGCAGGGTGGTCAATGGATTGAGATGATAAATCACACCCATGCGGGCGTAGGCGATATACGAAAATATATCCGGTGAGGTGACTACTGGAATGAGCAGGTACATCACCCCTAGCAGCGAAGTGGAGAAAAGTATGTAGCGATATGCGACGATATATTGTGGGAGACGGCGCAGCGCAAGCAGGTAGAGGAGAAAGATAAGCAAGAAGGCCGTTAACAAGAATGGAACCTGTTCCCAACTAAGAGGAACAGGCGGCGGAGTAGGGTGAGCGCTGGTAATTGTCGAAGAGACTGCCCAGCCCGGAAAGAGGAGATGGGTAGGTAGCAGCGTCCACGAGCCAAGTTGCGTTAGTAAAGCTGTATGAAACCAGAGACCTCCCAATGGGAGTACGGCATCCAGGAAGAGAATGGCGCATACCATTGCCAGGGGGAGGATTAAGGGTAAGATGAAAACTGGGGCCCCTTCACACTGTCCCCCCAGACAGCGTTCCCCAGACCCCGGCAGAAGGCTGCCGCCCTCTGCACTCCCGCGACTTTTAAATAGCCCCGCAATGTTTTTGTTCCTTTGCATTGATATAGTGTACACTGAGTAGCGGGAAATGAGCAAGGGCGGCTGCAACATTTAGAATTTCCTAAACTTGTCTTGAGGAATTCTTGAACCTTATCTGTTAGAATAGCTATCAGAGAGCATGTGAACCTCTTATCAGGCTGGGTTCCGGTAAAGGGTGCGTTATGTATTGGGAGAAAAGATATGAACCTCGATGAGGATCTATATAACTATAATCAAGCGACCGAGCCAATGAGCCGGGTAAACTTACAGCCGCAAAGACCAACCCCGGCATCCGGACAGGTTATTCCTCCTACACCTGTACCCGTGCCAACTACGGGGGCACCACGTTCGCGTAGGCCCAGGATATCGCGGCGCACGCTTATTGGTTCCTCGATAGTGGGACTGGCGGGGTTAGGGGTTGGTGGTATCGCGGCGGAAATGTGGGTGCAGCATGGTGGATTGAGCAATCTCTTCCATGGCCCAATAGCAAGCAACATGCAAATTGGGCACCTGTTACGACGGGCAGGCTTTGGTGCAAGTTCAACTGACCTGGCTACCTACCGAAGCCAGAGCTATAGCGGAGCCGTAGACCGGCTGCTTAGCTACTCACAGGTCTCGGATGACGTTACAGAGAACCGTCTCAAGTCATTGAACCTGAATCTCAATAATCCTGTTGACCAGCAGAGCTGGTGGTTACTGCGCATGGCATGGACGCAGCGACCGTTTTTAGAGAAGATGACCTTGTTCTGGCATGGTTTGCTCACAAGTAGCTTCCATAAAGTGGGTGGGAAAAAAGGTTACCCACGCATCATGATCCAGAACCAGTTTTTGCGCGACCATGCCTTTGATACCTTTGATAACATATTGCTGGGTATTACTGGTGATCCTGCCATGCTTTTCTATCTCGATCTCTATAAGAGTAGGAAGAATTCTCCAAATGAAAATTATGCACGCGAGTTAATGGAACTGTTCACAATTGGCATTGGCAACTATACACAACAGGATGTGTTTGAAGCGGCAGCGGCGCTTACAGGCTGGCACCTCAGGGGTGTGAACTCGCAATATGTTCCTCTAGATCATAATAATCTGACCAAGCGCTTCTTAGGACAGACTGGCAACTTCGATTACAGGGATGTGATACGCATTCTGACCAACCACCCGGCCGCGCCCTGGTTTATCTGCCGTAAACTCTTTACCTTCTTCGTCTATGAAAATCCCAGTAACGATGACTTGAAGCCACTGGTTGATACCTATGTACAGAGCGGCCACAATATGGGTCAGGTGATGCGCACATTGTTGCTCTCACCGCAGTTTTCTTCAGCGAAGGCCTACCGCAGTCGCGTCAAATCGCCGGTTGAATTTACGGTCGGCGCATACCGGGCAATGAATATGCAAGGGGATGGAATTGGATTGCCGACCTTCCCTACACTGATGGGACAGACCTTGTTTGATCCACCAAATGTGGCAGGCTGGTCGGGAGACAAGATAAGCGCATTCTGGCTAAATAGCGGCACATGGATGACTCGCCTGAACTACATAGATGTCTTATTGGCTCGCGGCACATTTACGCGCAAAGGTACTCCTTCACCTGTGAACCTCCAGGCCATAGTGAATACTAATAACATTGACTCGCCGGAGCATTTTGTCGATTACTTCTCTTCGTTCTTACTGGATGGCGTAGTTGACCAGGGTCATCGAGCGCAATATATCGATTACTTTACGACAAAGGATACAAGTAGGGGTGACGCACAGATAACCCTGAAGAACGGCCAGAGTTATCCCTTGAATCGCGTGCGTGGAACGCTGTACCTGATGATGGCTTCGCCAGAATATCAACTCAATTAAAGGGGAATTACTATGAAGATTTCGCGTAGAGCTATGATAAAGGACGGCTTGCTAGTAGTGTCGGCAGGAATGGTCATGCCCGCCATTTTCAGTCGAGGTATAGCGTCAGCACGCGCGCAGGCCCTAGAAGGTTCACATATTGCCCAGACGGCCAACGGCCGTACGTTAATCGTGGTACAGATGGCAGGTGGGAACGATGGTCTGAATACAGTTATTCCGTTTAGTGATTCGCTGTATCACCAGGTACGTCCAACCCTGGCGATACCAGATGCGCAGGTGCTGCCGCTAGATACAAGGTTGGGGCTTCATCCAAACCTGGCATCACTAAAGAAGTTCTGGGATGCCGGGCACCTGGCCATTGTCGAAGGCGTCGGCTATCCGGGCCAGGATCAGACCCTATCGCACTTCAAGGCCATGGATATCTGGCAGACCCTTGATCTCGAAGGCTTTGGCAGCCAGGGCTGGCTGGGTAAACTGGTTGCCGGTTTAGTTGACCAGGATGGACATCCATTCAAGGCACTTGATATAGGAGTGCAGACTGCCCAGGCGCTATCATCGATCAGCGCTCCTGTGCCAACCCTGTCAAGCGTGGAGTCGTACCGCGTTTACCCTGATCCTGCCGATACAGATGGTGGCAATGCGCGTCTACAGGCACTCATGAAGCTCTATACCACATATCCAAGTTCATCGCCATATGCTGCTTTGCTCGACACGACGGCGCTCAATGCCCAGGAGGGTTCGCGTGCATTGCTCAATGCGGCTTCAAACTATCATCCGGCGGTAACCTATCCTGCCGGGCCATTTGCAGCCGGGCTGAAGGTGTTGGCCGAGGCTATCGTCCAGGATCTGGGTTTGCGTGTAGGCTATGTGACACTCGGTGGCTTTGATACTCATGCCAATCAACAACAAACGCATAGTGTACTGATGAAAACGCTGGCCGACGGTCTTTCGGCTTTCTACACTGACCTTGCGCACCATGGCAAGGCCGACAGCGTTGTAGTCATGACCTGGTCGGAGTTCGGGCGGCGTGTGGAAGAAAACGGGAGCCTGGGTACCGATCATGGGACAGCGGCGCCAATGTTTGTGCTAGGCAATGCTGTGAACAAGGGCATCTTTGGTGAACCTCCCAGCCTGAGCAGCCTGGATGAAAATGGCAATCTGAAGTATTCGACCGATTTCCGCTCGGTGTACGCCACTGTGCTGGACCGCTGGCTTGGCGCCTCCTCAAAAGATGTGCTGGGCGGTTCATTCAGCTCACAAAATTTCCTGCCACAATAGAAGTGATGAGGAGGCCATCTTATTGACAGTATTTGATTGTTCGTATATACTTTTGTATATACGAACGAGTACTGATCAAGGAGAGATATATGCAGGTAGTGAAATTGCGTAAGGTGGGTAATTCTGCCACGGTGACGTTGCCGGCATCGGTTGTAGAAGCCTTGCACTTGCGCGAAAATGATGAGATCGCTATTGAGGTTGCTGGAGACCGTATTGTACTTACTCGTGCCTCTTCGGATTTCCAGGATGCGTGGGCAGCTTACCAGGCTGTTGAGCCGCGTTATCGAAACGCGAATCGTAAACTGGCTGAGTAGGTAATGATCCGTTTCCTGCTTGAAGCCATTGTTCTAGCCATCCATGACGACCAGATTCGCCTGTATGGTGGGGCGTATGGCGTGCGTGATGCAGCTGGCCTTGATTCTGCCCTCCATACCCCACAGGCTCAATTTGATGGACAATTTTTACACTCCACAATTTTTGAAATGGCGGCAGCTTACGGTTTTCATCTTTGCCAGAATCATGCATTTATTGATGGCAACAAGCGTACCGCTGGAATGGCCATGTTCACCTTTCTGCAACTCAATGGACTGGAGCCTATTGCGTCCGAGACAGATTACTATGCTACGATGATGGCAGTTGCAAGCGGGCAAATGAGCAAAGAGGAACTGGCTGTCTGGGTGCAGACGGTTGTAAGAGGAGCTTCACCGGATGTAACGACAGAATAGTCCTGCTGTAAGCCAAAAAAAAGAGCTTTTGGGGCGAATATGTGTTATACTCAGAAGACGCTGTATCGTGCTTTGTAGCTCAGAATAGATTGTCTATAGTAAGCCGCACAATGCAGGAAAGTTGGGTTAGATACCCTGGAATTGAGAAAGAAAATGGCATTCACCGATCAGAACCTGTATTGTCGCGACTGCAATCAGGAATTTGTTTTCACAGCAGGCGAGCAAGAATTTTATGAGAGCCGAGGGCTCGTAAATGCTCCCAGCCGCTGTCCCTCGTGCCGTGCTGCACGTAAAGGGCAGTCGAATAACTATAGTGGCAACCGCCGTGGAGATTTCCGCGACCGCGAGCCACGCCAGATGTATACGGCCACCTGTGCGAGTTGTGGGAATGAGGCGCAGGTGCCTTTCCTGCCACGAGAAGACAGGCCTGTGTATTGCAGTAATTGTTACCAGCCGCAGAGCTCTGGTCGCACAAATGACCGCAGATCGCGCTGGTAATCCTCATGAGTGAGATCAAAGTGAATCCTGGTGATTCGTTTGAATTCGCGCTGAAACGTTTCAATCGCAAGGTTCAAGATGCTGGCATCCTCGCCGAGGCTCGTCGCCGCAGGCACTATGAGAGCCCGCAGGCTCGTCGTAAGCGCAAAGCTGAGGCACAGCGTCGCAGACGGCATCGCGCCCATAGATGACCTGGTAAGAGTGCAGACCATACCTGCGACAAACAATGGATAGCTGAGAGGGGAGACGAGCTCGCTATAACACTATCAGGCTGTCTAGTACCGAGGGGGGTCCCACATGCGAAACATACCAGAGGGTAAAATAGTATGGAGTTTGAAGCGTTACAACCTGAAGGAGAACATGTGGGACCACGTCTGCCCTGGATGCCGGCAAACCACTCCTGTTTTTGTGCATGAACATAATGATGAACAGGGAAGACCAGGGTTTAGTTATTTGTGTGAAAAGTGTGCTCAGAAGATGTTAGCGGAGTGGTTACGATGTACTGATAGGACTGATTATAGGCTCTTCGAACATATTACAGATTTTGATGTGGCGATTGTGTATCAAAATCAGAACAATGGTGAAGAAACTTTGACGATAACACGCTGGAGCCAGGAGCAACGACGGCGAAGATTACAAGCAGACGAGTAGTCAGGAAGTTGTGCTGCCATTGCAATAGGTCTATAATATGTCTTGATCAAGACATAGATAGAGGCGGTACAGGTCATGTCACAGGTGAAGAATCTGCTCAAGTCGCGGCGAGTACGGGTAACGCTGGCATTGTTAGCTATCGCTATTGCAGTTGTTCTCAGCTTTTTCGCGCCCAAGGAACCGGACCCAAATATCGGGTTAACCACTGATCCTGTGACACCAACAATAGGAATAACCAATCCCGTCGGTACGCTAGCTGTAAACCGGAGTGTTGATTTTAGAGAGGTAAGCCTGACGGTCACAAAAGTGGAAGAAGCAGGGGCATTTTCGGATGATCGCAAGCACGCAGGCGCCTATACGGTACGTGTGCAAGTCCATGTGCTAGCGAGTGATGCAGTACAATCTCCGCTGGGTATTGATTATGCCTCATTGGTGCATCTCAGATTGGCCAATGGGCAGATAATTTCGCCGAAGCTGATAAACTTACCGCCGGTCGTGTTCCCAAAGCAAGCAAATGATGGTTATTTTGATTTTCCCGTAACGACGCAAGTTCCCCTGTCGTCATTGATGCTGAGCCTGGGAAGCGATACTAGAGTGGCTTTTAGTGGTTAGTCAAGAGCCTTAATCTTCCTCGTTTGGGGCTCCGACGTGTTCAACGCGATGCTGAACGTCGGCAAGAGCACTTAGCCGGGGTGAATGCTCTTGTCCTGGTGGGCTCGCCTGGATCACGCCCTGCACCAGATCCTCCAGGGAGAGATAGTATTCCACCAGCACACGTTCACCGCTTGTATGCGCTGTGCACTCATCCAAAAGAGATTGTGCTTCTTCATAGGCGCTCAGGCGTTGTTGGGCCTCAGCCAGTACCTGTTGGATATGGTTGAGTTGTTCCTGCTGGCTTTGACGTTCACGGCGTCGCAGGCGCGTCTCCTGGAGCTCTGGCGTCATCATTTCTTGCAGGGCGAGCGCTGCCTCTCCAACTTCGATAGAAGATTCCTCGTAGCGACGTGTGAGCCAGGCACGCACCGCGTGTATACGTACAAGAATGCTGGCACTCTCAGGCAGGCGCAGGTTGTCATCCGAGAGCAGCTCATCACTGCCTATCTCTACAGGGGCATTTGAAGTTTCGTCGTCAATATCCATAATATTCCTTAACTTGCAATAGAAACCACTTTTCAATGGTATCACGGTAGCGCAAGAGGATCTGTGAAAAAGAAAATAGCAGAAAGGGGCCAGGATAGCGGCATGCTGCTATCCTGGCCCCTTTCTGATCTCTGATATCAAATCAAAAGATTAACCGAGGGCTTCTGGTACCGGCTCTATTCCCTCTTCAATGGGAGCCTCGTAATCAGCCGGACGGGTTACATCCCTGCCGGAGGAAAGGCCGGCTGCGCGGAAGACGAGTGTAAGTACAACAGCTACGATGAAGTTGAGGACAACCGAGGACAAAGCCTCAAACACGCTAAATTTTTGTCCACCGATGTTGAAAGTGTAAAGGGTGGACGGGATTGTTACGGCAAACATCCATATACCAGCTGCCATACCTGCTACCCAACCAGCGATCAAAGCCCCCCGGTGGAACCAGTTGGTATAGAGGCCCAGGAACACCGCGGGCAGCGTCTGTATAATTATGATGCCGCCGAGGAGCTGGAAGTTGATGATATCGGTAGGTGGGATGAAAAGGATGAAGAGGAGCGCACCGAACTTGATTAAAAACGAGGTGATCTTCGCGACGGTCGACTCCTCGCGCTCACTGTAGTTGGGGCGGAAGTACTCACGGTAAATGTTGCGGGTGAAAAGGTTGCCGGCGGCAATCGACATGATGGCCGCAGGAACCAGGGCCCCGATAGAGATGGCCGCAAAAGCGAAGCCCGCGAACCAGTCCGGGAATTCCTTTGAGATGAGCGCGGGTACTGCACCGTTGGCGCCATAGGCCTTTGGCAGCGTAACATGTGCAGCTATCGCCATGTAGCCAAGCAGCGCCAGCAGGCCAAGCATAAGCGAATAGATGGGAAGGAGCGCGGCATTGCGCTTGACTACATCGCGGCTATTGCTGCTCAGAGTGCCTGTGAGAGAATGCGGATACAAGAACAGCGCAAGAGCAGACCCTAGTGCCAATGAAGTGTAAGGGAGATACTGCGCCGGGGCCAGGAATTCATGGAACGTCTTGGGGTTCGTTAAAGCCTTTGTATGAACGGCTGCGAAGATGGGTCCGAATCCCCCAAGTTTGACCGGTATAATAATGATCGCCGCGAACAGTACGATGAAAATCATCGTGTCTTTGACCAACGCGATCATTGCTGGTGCCCGCAGCCCACTCGAGTAAGTGTAGGCAGCCAGGATGATAAAGGCGATAATCAGGGCAATTTCGACGTTGACTCCCATCTGCGCAATGGAGACGGCGATGCCAAACATCTGGAGGGCAATATAGGGCATGGTTGCTACGATGCCGGTAAGGGCTACTAACAAGGCCAGGGTACCACTGCCGAAGCGGCCGTGTACAAAGTCGGCAGGAGTAACATAGCCGTGTTGCTTGCATACCGACCAGAACTTGGGCATTAAAAGGAAGATGAGTGGATACACGAGGATGGTGTAGGGAACGGCAAAGAAACCCTGTGCGCCTGTGGCATACATGAGCCCAGGTACAGCGACAAAGGTATAGGCGGTATACAAATCTCCGCCCAGCAGGAACCAGGTGATGACCGTGCCGAAGCGTCGCCCCGCCAACCCCCACTCATTCAAGAGGCTAAGATCGCCTCGACGCCAGCGGGCGGCTAAAAAACCAAGAACCGTTACGAGAAGAAAAAAGAAAATGAAGACAACTAAAGCTACCCAGTTAATCATTGCTAACTTCTCCCTTTCTCCTGGGGTTGATCTCCAGAAAACAAAGTGGAATGCTGCCACATTACGGGACCGATGTGCCGGAGTACTTCGTCAGTTAGATCAGGCTCTCAGCACATAGAGGACTGCCGTTATGATTGCAGTGATGATGATCCAGAGAAGTTGGAACCAGTAGTAGAACGGAATGCCTATGAACTCTGGCTGGTCAAAGTTGTAAAAGGGCGGATAGAGAAGGACAATGAAGGGGACGAGCAGGAGGAGCAAGATCCAGGAACGACCCCTTCTTTCGGGACGGGTAACCATAACTTTTCTCCTTTCGTCTCCTGGCATTGCCAGGAGCGATACTGAAGTAATGAGAAGAATCGATAGGTACTCTGGACTGCGACTACGAGATAGATGTGGGATGAGGCCTCTGCAATGAGACCAAATATTGTGTAACGCACTACAAAGCCGATAGGGATTAAAAGTACATATTGTTGAGTTTTATATGTACTTCTTATACGTATCCTACGTCATTTTATGAAGGAATGTCAATGTTTCTCTTGCGCCGTTCAGGGCTTCTCAAATGTCGTCGAATGTGTTCCCCACCCCCTCTCAAGTGTAGGTTTTTTAGTGCGCCCCCTTCGGGGGCGAAGGGAGAGAGATTCAGGGGGCCCTTCACACTGTCCCCCAGACAGCGTTCCCCTGAAACCCCGCTAGGGGCCTTGCCCCTGGACCCCGCTTCTAAAAAACCTATACCTGAAAGTCCCCACCCCACTCCAGAGGGAGAGAAAGAGCTCGGGGACACCCCGAACCCCGGCAGGAGGGCTAGCCGCCCTCCTGCACCTCCCGCCAGGAGGGCTAGCTACCTCCTGCACCTCTCGCCTGGAGGTTTGCACATCTCCTTTTTCCTGAGCTATGTGTTAAACCTTTCTATGTCTATGCGTTCTATGAGTATGGAGAACAAAACGGAGTGGGGAAGGTGATGGAAGAATTGGTGGATAAGGATAGTGCTTTGCCAGAGGGATCAACTATTATCAGTGGACAGTACCGGCTGGTAGAGCTCTTGCATCAACGCCCACGAGTCAATTTGTATCTCGGGCGGCGACTTTCTCAGCGACATGGTATCGTTCCACAAGATGAGCCCTTAGTCGCTATTCGCGAACTCGTACTCACTGACCTCTCTCCCCAATTGAGCAAGCAGATTGAGCAGGCTGCATTTGAAGAATTTGTCTCACCAACTGCCCCGGGTATTCCCCGATTGCCAGGAGCCATTGAGCGCACCGGCAGCGAAGGCAACCGGCATTACCTGGTAATGCAACTACGCCATGTGGGAACTGAACAGCGATCATTCTTTATAACGTTGGCAGAACTGCTGCGAAGCCAGCATCAGTGGCCGTTATGGTTAAATATGGAGACAGCATTAAGTTGGGGGATCCAACTTTGTCGTATGGTAGCGCGGCTGCACCGTGCAGGTATTGTACTGGGCGACCTTGATCCAACCACGGTGCTGGTGGATAGGGAAGGTACGGCAGAATGGGCTCCTGTTTTACTGGTCTGCTGGCCGCCAGCTCCTCAATTCTGGCCGAGAACTTCAATGCATCGCCTTGCCGCAGAACAATATGCCCGAATATTTCCTATAGCCAAAAACTCTGCTACCAATACTTTTGCGGCACCTGAAACACTGAAGGGGGTAGGTGACGAACGTTCGGATGTGTATTCGCTCGGGGCTATTCTCTATCTGCTGCTCACAGGCTACGCTCCAACCTCAGCATTACTGCGCCAGAGATGCAGTGCTATGTCGAATTTCTCTCATGCTGAACCTGGCGGCTCTGCTCTACTGGAGAGTATAGAGCTGATCCCTCCACATCTTTTGAATGGCCGGCTTCCAACGGCACTGGAAAATATAGTGGTATGTGCCCTGGACCTTGACCCTGCCGCACGCTACGATTCGGTATTTTCACTTGCAGAGGCGTTAGAGGCTATGAACCTGTTTCCCTCTTTTCCCCAAATTTGAAGATTATCGTGTTTGTGTCTAAGGGTGGATATAGGCTATGTGCTATAATTTTCCTAATGGCATGAAGGAGATCAGGTACTATGAACCGCGTAGATGTAGTTTTCAAATCGGGGGGATTAAATTGTGCGGCCTGGCTTTACCGCCCTGAAGGTGAGGGGCCGCATCCTTGCGTCATCCTCGCACACGGTTTCGGCGGCATTCGCGAGATGCGTTTAGATGCTTATGCATCGTGCTTTGTGCAGGCCGGGCTGGCTGCACTCGTCTTCGACTACCGGCACTTTGGAGCAAGCGAAGGTGAACCGCGACAACTCCTCGACATCAAGTTACAGCTTGCAGATTGGACTGCCGCAATTGCATTTGCTCGAACCCTTGATAGAATTGATGCAGAGCGTATTGCGCTATGGGGAACATCATTCTCAGGTGGCCACGTCATAGAGCTAGCGGCCCGGGACAAGCGCGTCGCCGCTGTTGTAGCCCAGGTTCCATTCGTAGATGGCTTTGCCATAATGCGTTCAGATATGCTTGCTAACATACGGCTTTTGGCGGCCTGGATTAAAGATGAACTGCGCCGGCGACAGAAGAAGTCACCGTACTACGTTAAGATCGTTGGCGCGCCCGGTGCATTAGCCGCCATTACCAGTCCTGGCTCTGAGGCTGGTATGCATGCCATGGTCCTTGAGGAGGCTCCATGGCAGGACAGCGTGGCAGGACGAATTTTTTTACCCGTCGGCTTCTATCGTCCGGTAAAAGTAGTTCCACGTGTCCAGTGTCCCTTGCTCATTTGCGTTTGTGACCGCGATATGGTCACCCCACCAGGTCCTGCCGTAAAAGCAGCGCACAAAGCGCCGCACGGTGAGTTACGCCAGTATGCCGGTACTCACTTCGATATCTATGTTGGGGAGCTGTTCGAGAAGGCTGTAGCAGATCAAACGGCTTTTCTCACGCGCTGGGTGCTTAATGTGCACTCCAGCATGGAAAGCCGCGCCAGCATGTAGGGGCGCAATGAATTGGGCCTTTGCGCTGTCAATCGATGCTACATATCAGCCCCAATCCCTGGCGTGCGGCCCTGCGCACTGCTGTCAGAAGTTCATGTGCATTGGCCGGTAGTACCTCGTCGATTAAACGCCATGTATCATTGCCGGTCGTTTGTTGCTCATGGAAGCTTTTATGGTCTTTTTCAACCTCGGACTGGCTGGGCGGTTTCACGTCACGCAAGATCATTGCCAGCTGCCCGGCTTCCCCTGGCGTCAAATACCCGCAATACGCCCCAAAAGGTTCGCCTGGCTCATATCCAAAGGGCACATGGCGACGCCCACAGGTCAGGTACTCAAAAAGCGCCATTGCTCGTATGGAGATACCAGCCAGCCAACCCCGGAGCTGTAGCATGTTGGAATGAGGGCCGAGAAGGATGCCCTTTGGCCTGGCTGCGTTTCCATCCTCTTCGCCTGCATAGAGATCATATTCCTCAGTTTCGGCAGGTTCCTCAGACCTTGCAGCCTCGACAGACCCAGCAGACCCAGCAGACCCAGCAGGCTCAACATCATCGCCAGGTTCCCATTCAAAGCGTTCTACTTCTTCGGCTTGTTCGCCTACCTCGCGTGCTAGCTCAGCAAGACCTGCCGCGTGGAGCAGGGATACCAGTTCGCTGCGTACCGTTTGCGCGTTCTCTTCGCTTTCTCCTGTTGCGCTTGCCACCTGTTCTGCGCCAATCTCTTTGTCAGGAGTATAAAACCACGGTAAGCAGTATTCTTCGATGATGGCGCCCCAAACAGTACGCAGTGCCGGGGAATGCTGATAAAGATGAGGAGTATGTTGGTGCAGGTAGTGGTCGCCAAGCAAAGTGAACTGTTCTGCCGAACAGAGCTTGACATATTCTCTACGGCTATGTGGGCCACGCGGCAGAGCATCTACAAATGTGCTGGCACGCCGCCAGACGCGCAAGCGCTGCATCGGTTCAGGCAAAAACTGTTCCTCCAGAGAGCAGCGTGTCCGCTCAAAAAGCTGGTAGATAGCGGTTTCATCTTTGTCAATCAGCCAGCGAGCAAAAGCGGGCATAACGCGTTCAGCATAGATGGTCCAATCAAAGCCGTGCACTTGTACAATCATTTATTTGAGCTCTTCCAGTGCTTTACTTTTGTCTGCCCTACCAGTCATTCTCATTCACTTACAATTATCGTACTGGCGTGCTATTTGCTTATCCAAGTAAGTAGCACGAAGGTACTCTCTTGAGAGATTATAGCGAACCCGGTCTGCATTTTATAAGGGCCGCTACCCCGGCTATGAGTTTCAACGTATTGTTTTTTGTACCAAAATAGGATATGCTTTCTGCCAGTTGAAGGCGGTTCAGTAATATGAAATGTTTCACGGTTGATGCCATTACAAGCAGAAACACCGGTGGAGGTATATGGCGGTTTCCCTGTCCGACGATTACGTTCGCTTCCTGCGCCTGCGCGCTCAGCGACTAGCACTGCCGCCATCAGACAGGATTACGAGTGTCGCTCACGTCGTGAAGGAATTGTGTGGGATCCAGGCGCAGGAGGTCCCGGCAGCGGCACTGTCGGTACGGGTGCGCAGTGTTGGACTCGTGGCCGCAAATGTTGAACATGCACGGGTGCAAGAGCGTTCTGTGGTTCGCACATGGGGTCCTCGGGGCACGCTTCACCTGCTGGCGGCAGAAGACCTCAACTGGCTCCTACCGCTCATTGGCCCCGTTTTTATTGCCGCAGGTAGGCGACGGCGTGCGGAGCTGGGACTGGACGAGGACACCTGTGCCAAGGGCCTTCGCATCATCCGTGACGTGCTTGCGCATCAAGGGCCGCTGACCCGCGCTGAACTCGTCGAGCAGTTGGCCATTCAGGGCATGCGCATTGAAGGCCAGGCCCGACCCTACCTTCTGCAATGGGCCGCGCTTGAAGGTATTATCTGCCTGGGGCCTGACCATGGCGCCGAGCCGACCTATGTCCTCCTCAGCGACTGGGTTGGCCAGGAGCACAGAGAGCACCCCCTGCCCGAGGTCGCAGCCCATGCTGAGCTCACGCGCCGCTACCTCAAGGCCTATGGTCCTGCCACACCGGAGGACCAGGCGACGTGGTCAGGGATGCCTATGAGCAAGACACGGGCAGCATGGCAAAACATCGCGGATCAACTCATCGAGGTAGAGATTTCGGGCCGCCCAGCCTGGATGCTCAAGACGTGCGCAGCATGGCTGGACGAGCCACCTGCCAACGCCCCGACCGTTCGCCTTTTGCCACGCTTCGATACCTATTTGCTTGGGTACCAGAATCGTGATCTCGCGGTGCCACTCCTGTACGCAAAACGCATTAACGCTGGAGGGGGGATACTGCACCCAACATTGTTGGTAGACGGTCGTGCAGCCGGGACATGGAAAAGTAAGCCACAGAAGAACCGCCTGGATGTGATAGTGGAGCCATTTGACTATCTTGCGCCCAAGGTGCATGCGGGTCTGGAGGCCGAGGTCGCGGATCTGGCTCGCTTCCTCGAGGTGAAGACAATGCTGTATGTGATGGGCCCATCCTGATGGTGGTCGTGATCGAAGCTAAATCTTGCCTCTTATGCCTATTACCTTTACCTTTAGAAATCGTATACTGATATATAAATGTCGGTACCGACCTTATAAAAGCTTTGTAACTAAGGAGAATGATCTCATGCTGGAGTCGCAGCAAAAATCTGAGAATAAAGATCTCGATTTACCCAGTTTTCATGATGACGATGACGACCTTGATGAAGAGAACCTATCAGGCCAGAAGAAATCGAGACGCTGGCGTTGGATAATAGGCATCTCGATTGTACTGTTGATTCTCATTCTTATCCCCATAGCCTTCTTTACACTTCGGGGTCTTCGCTCTCCACGGGTACAATACCAGTACCAGCAAGTGCGGCAGGGCAACCTTTCTCTGGTGGTCAACGCGACCGGGCCTGTGCAGGGTACTATCTACAACGCCGACTTTTTAGCTACAGGCAAAATTTCTGAGATAGATGTCAAGGTGGGCCAGTACGTAAAAGCGGGATGGATACTCGCTAAACTTGATCCTACCGCCCTCCAGGACGCGCTCAACCAGGCTAATGCAACTCTCCAGCAGCAAAAGGACTTTGGCAACCAGGATGCCATCAACATAGCACAGGAACAGGTCAACACGGCCCAGGACAACCTCAATAATGCAACACTCATCGCGCCACATAATGGTGTGGTGACTGGAATTAATGGGGTGGTTGGCGGTACGCCTGGTAATGGCGTTGGCAACGCTGGCGGTAGTGGCAACTCGGGCTTCATAACAATCGTGGACTCGTCGTCCTTGCAGATACAGGCTAACGTCAACGAGAGCGATATCGGAGGAGTAAAAGTGGGACAGGCGGCGCAATTCACCGTCGGTGCCTACGGCAACCGGGCATTCAATGGCACCGCCAGCGCCATCTCGCCCCTGGGGCAGAATGTTTCAAATGTTGTAACCTTCCCTGTGCTGATAAACGTTGACATGAAGAGCCTCCAGGGAGCAAATGTACTGCCCGGTATGACGGCCAATGTGTCGATTACCACAGCTACGCGCTCTGACGTGTTGTTAATTCCCGTCGACGCTGTAAATTTTGCCCAATCCTCAACAGCGATCAGCAGCAGCGCCCGTAATGCTGCTATGGACCAGGCCAGGCAAATGCTTGCCAATCTCCAGAGTAGCAGTACAGATGTCTCGAAGGACAATCCGACCGCTGCCTACGTGTTTGCACGAGTCAATGGTAAGTGGAATGCGCAGCCGGTTGTGCTGGGGTTGACGGATATTACATCGTATGAAGTACTGGCCGGGCTGACCCAGGGCGAGACTATTGTCGTTGGTCAGCAGACGAACTCTGTTACCACCCCTTCTGGCACGCCCTCTAACGGAGCTGGAGGTAGAGGCGGGTTTGGCGGTTAAAATTCTATAAGGATACATTGTGACTACCAACAATTATCAACCAACGTCTCAGAGCGAGCAGAGCGCCTCTGCTGTCGATGAAAATAATAAAAATACGGGAGCCAGACCTACGACAGAGCCGGTAATTGCTATACGTGACCTGAAAAAGACTTACTTTCTTGGTCAGACTCGCGTTCGTGCTCTACGTGGAGTCACGCTGGAGGTCTATCCGGGTGAATTTGTAGCTGTGATGGGACCTTCGGGCTCCGGCAAATCCACGCTCATGAATCTCATCGGCTGCCTGGATCGACCGACGAGCGGTGAGTACTGGCTCACGGGCAAAGCTGTCAGCCGTATGTCAGCCGACGAACTGGCTGACATACGCAATCGACGCATCGGTTTCGTTTTTCAAGGCTTCAATTTGCTCCCACGTGCGACTGCACTCAAAAACGTCATGCTGCCGTTGTTGTACGCGGGACATTCACGCGGGGAGCAGCTACGGCGCGCTCGCAAGACGCTCCAGCTGGTCGGTTTGGGGGCACGCACTCATCACATGCCTTCGCAACTCTCCGGTGGTCAGCAGCAGCGCGTTGCCATTGCCCGCGCGCTGGTAAACGACCCATCGCTTCTGCTGGCGGATGAGCCGACAGGCAACCTGGATAGCAGTACAAGCCTGGAGATCATGGCCGTGCTGCAAGCGTTAAATCTACGTGGATTGACCATTTTGCTCGTTACTCACAACGCTGAAATCGCGGCCTACGCCAGGCGCCAGGTTGTGTTTCGCGATGGGCGTATCGTGCAGGACGAGCCAATTCCTTCCACTACCGGGCGCTCAGCACAGGCAGATTTTGATACCCTGGCTACCCATCCCCCGGACAGGATCCCTACAAGAGATACTCTGGAGAGGAGTAGTTCATGAGTAGCTCATCAAAATCAATCGCAGCACAAGAGACGCCTCCAACAGGTGTACCTGCTACGATATCTAGACAACGCACGCAGAGGAGGCGCTCCAAAGACAGGCACAAACGCGGCTTTATGATCGGCGCTAATTTCAGCAGCGCACTGGATGCTCTCTGGGCCAATCGCCTGCGTTCCCTGTTGACCACACTGGGTGTGGTGATCGGTGTGGCAGCCGTAATCGCTGTCGTCACACTTACACAAGGGGCAACAACGCTGCTCAACCAGCAATTGGCTAACCTGGGCACCAACACGCTGATTATCTTCCCCGGTGTAGGTGGGGCAACCACGTCGCTCGCTTCTGGCGATGCTACTGCTCTCTCTAAGGTGCCGCATATAACAAATGTGAGTCCAGTCCTCTACGTCAGGGGACAGGCCGTCTTCGGAAATCAAAATTGGAGTACTTCTGTTGAAGGGGTCACGCTGAACTTTCAAAGTATTCAGAACTGGCAGCTTGCCAAAGGTTCATGGTACAATGCCGATCAAGAGGCCTCTGGAGCATCTGTTGCAGTAATTGGCCAGACCGTCTACGATAATCTCTTCGCTGCCACAGGAACCGATCCCATTGGCCAGACGATCCACGTTAACGGGCAGGTCTTCCGCGTCGTTGGGTTGCTGCAATCCAAAGGTGCACTCGGCTTTTCCAATCCAGATGACGTCATCTTTGTCCCCTTCACGACCACACTCATTCATTTGAGGAACTCCACGTTCCTTGACCAGATTCAGGTCCAGGTTGATGATGCCAGTAACGTCAACCAGGTGCAGAATACGGTGACGGCTCTCCTGGAGAAGCGTCATCACATTCCTACCGGAGGGACCGATGATTTCAGGGTGCGTAACTCAAATCAGCTCGTCCAAACAGCGCAGCAGCAATCTGTCATACTGTCAGCTCTGCTGGTTGGCATCGCGGCCATCTCTCTCACGGTGGGTGGCATTGGCATCATGAATATCATGCTCGTCTCGGTAACCGAACGCACGCGGGAGATTGGCGTACGCATGGCTATGGGTGCGAGGCAGCGCGACATTCGTAACCAATTCCTTATCGAAGCTCTCACCCTCAGCGCTGTTGGCGGCGTGATCGGCATCCTTATCGGCCTGTTTGGGGGCTGGGCACTCGTGTCGCGTTTCGGACTGCCATTTGTACCGAGTACCGGTACCATTCTACTGGCCTTTGGCGTCTCAGGGGCTATAGGCGTTATCTTCGGTCTCTACCCGGCGGTACGAGCCTCCAAACTCGATCCAATTGTGGCCCTGCGAACAGAGTAGGGAGAGACATAAGGGTACGGGCAGCGAGCCGTACCCTTATGTCTCCTGCCTGGTTTCTTCCAATTTAACAAGTCTTGTTCCCCGTCGCGTCCCCAGTATAATCTTCTCAGTAGCCGGTTCAGAGCTGTTAGTGGTCATCAAAGGCAGAATCAGGGTTGGCCCACTATTTTGTAAGGGATCACCGGCTATGATCGTATTGCCGTTCATACTGCCGTTCATACTGCCAGTACGTACCCGTCTCCATGGCTGAGCGCCGCTAGGGGGAAGGTTTACCCTGAGAGGTTGAGGAGGTAGAAGGCTTTTACGCAGGAAGAGGAATCCAAGCACGATCACTATGCCCATGAAAAGCAGCGCTCCAATAAGGAGCGGAAAAAAGACAATGCCCAAACCACTCCCTTGTTGACCTGAGGGCGGAGTACCATTACCAGTATTGTTCGTTGTAGTTGTTGCCGACCAACCCGGTACACTGGTAGGCGTTTGACCTATCGTGGGACTGGCGGTCACCGTGCCCACTGTAGAGGTGGCCTTCACCATGGTGGCAGTTGCAGTAGGTATTGCCGTAGCAGCAGCCGACAGGGTCGCGGTAGGAGTGGGCGTTCGCCTGGGAGTCTTCGTCGCAGTAGGAGTAGGCCTGGGAGTGTTGGTCGCGGTAGGAGTAGGGGTGCTGGTCGCGGTAGCTGTGGTCGTATTGATGAAGCGGGTAAGTGTAATAGTAGCAATCCGGTCTTGCATGTGATTAGTATCGGCGGCATGAGAGCTGGTTACCATGAAGATGAATGAAAAGAGTACAAGTATGAAACAAACCAGTGCTACCAGAATCTTTGCGTAGAGATGAACGTTGTAGTTGCCTGCTGAATGTGAGCCGCTTTCCATGCTTCTCTTCTCAATCTCCATTGACGTTTTTCTATATTACCCGGACGTAATAGCTGGGTCCTGTACTCGTGTAGTGGAGTTGTGCATTGCTGTAAATACGTTCATGCTCCCGGCTTAAAAATGAGCGTATTTTCATATTCCCCTTGCCATAGTGTAGAAGCAGATACATCAACAGTCAAGAAAGGGGGGTAAATGGTACCAGTCAAAATCAGCGCATCCACTGTCGCCGGGCGTCTCACCACATTCCAGGCTACTGTTTGATATCTTGCCTGCTTAAAAGTATAACCGCCTGGTTGCAATGGGGTTAGAAATGCACAATTTCCCCTGTTGGCAGAGCACGATCTGCCGATAAAGAAAGGTAAGCAGCCTGGCAGTGTATGTATATGTGCGTGCGAAAGTAAGTAAAGAGGCTATCAAGCTGGCTGCACGATGGAGGAGTTTATGACCGGACAGCCACCGCTTGACGCAGAGGCAGGATATCTTACGAGTCAACTGGCCGCTGGAGAACAGCCGAGAATCGGTGTGACTTTATCAACCTTGACTGATGACCAGGACAGGTCGGTACGTAGAACACTACCAACAGTGCTGGGTATGCGCGACCTGACCCTCTTCATGGTCCTCATCGTCGTCTTTATCTCCAACACGAATGGCGTCCAGTTCGGCGGGCCGATCGCTTTTCTCTATTGGGCGCTTGGACTGATCACCTTTCTCGTCCCCTTTGCGCTCGTCACCCGGTGGTTGGCGCGGCGCTATCCAGGGAAGTGCACGCCCTACCTGTGGATTGGTCACATCCTGGGTCCCAACTGGAGCTTCATCTCAGCCTTTTGCATCTGGCTGCCGGGCGTCCTGGCCGTCGTCTCCGTCATAGATAATGGACTGATCTTCATCCAATATCTGCTGCCAACCTGGTTTGTCACGCCCGTGCAGCAATGCCTGGGCATCATCGTCATCCTGGCTATCGCCACCACACTCACCTGTCTGCCCTTGCGCTGGCTCAAGCATCTCTTAAGTATGTTTGCCATCCTCTACCTTGCCGTCTTTGCCCTGGTCGGTACTGCTGGTCTCTGGTGGCTGGAGAGCGGGCATCCAGCAGCACTGTCCCTCAATGCACCTGCAGCATGGCAGCCCAACGCCGCTAACTTCCCCATCTACGGCGTCATCATCCTGGCTTGTCTCGGTGTCAACATTCCCCTACTGATGAGCGGCGAAGTGGGGCAGAAGAGGGCAAGTAGAGCGGGCATTGTCCATGGGGACTCTGGAAGACGAGCCCTCAAACGTGCTAGCCTGTATGTATGGTGGGGAACTATCCTCTCATTTCTCGCTTATGTAGCAGGCACTTTTGGTATCATGATCGTTGTACCGGCCAGCCAGGCAGGCAGTATGACCGCCAGCGTCCAGGTCATAAACATAGTTTTTGGCCCACTGGGCGGTAATATCGTTGACATCGTGCTTGCCTTAAGCCAGATCGCCATCACCATGGCTTTCATACTCATGTTTGCTCGCGTGCTCATCGCCGTCTCGCGAGATCGTCGTCTCAATCCTCTCCTGGCCAGCGTCAATCGCCATGGCGTACCGGTGCGCAGCATCATCGTACAGGCCACCATTGTTGCTTGTGTCACTATTCTCTCATTTGTTGCCGTGCCAGGCATTTTCGGCGCAATCGTACGCCCGGCAGACCTGGCCGTCGAGATTTACAGCGTCATGCAGGCGGGTACAGCGGTCGTCTGGTTATGCTCCGTAGTGCAGATTTTCGTAATGGTTCTCTGGTTGCTTTACCGGCGCAAGCACCGATTGTCCCTCTCAAAAAGGTCACGCATGCTCCAACGAGTCCTACTCATTGGTATATCCGTGCTTGGAATTGGCGCATCTCTTATTGGCATCTGGGCCACCGTCTCCAGCTCATGGATACCTACGCTCCTCTCCAATGATCGTTGGACAATCATTGTTTGTGGCGTCATTTCTCTTTCGTTTATGCTTGGCTGGTTTGGCAGCGAGTTGCCACGTATGCATGCCTTGCTGGGAGAACAACGGCGGGTCAATTCCCGTGAAGTAGCCCTGCGGCAGGAATTACAAGTATCCTATGAAGAGCAACAAATGTTGGTGCAACAACAGCAGGTATTGCTGGCCGAAGTTGACCGGCTCTACCGCGAACAGGCCTGGGCAGCTGTGACCGACGCCGTTACCGGCCTGCCCAATCACCGCGCCGTGATGAGCCGGCTAGAGGAGGAAGTATCTCGCTGTCAACGCACCAATGACTCCTGTGCCGTCCTTTTCATCGACCTGGACCACTTCAAATGGGTCAATGATACGTGGGGGCATCGAGCCGGCGATGCCATTCTGTGCGAGATTGCCGGGCGACTGCGTGCCACACTACGCCTGGAAGATTTTGTCGGCCGCTATGGCGGAGAAGAGTTTGCCGTTGTGCTCACCGACGCAGACAAAAAGAGTGCACATCAGACCGCGGAACGCCTGCGCGAGACCATTGCCAACGAGCCATGCACGTGGATGGCCGAAGATACTCAATTGGTGGTACCCATAGCTGTAACCGGCAGTATTGGTATCGCCGTCTATTCCTTGCATGGAGTCACTCGCGAGGAACTGGTTGAAAACGCGGACCGGGCTATGTACAAGGCGAAACATTCTGGCCGCAACTGCGTCTGCATTGTTGATATCAACAATGTCCCCTCGCCTGATGAGACTAAGAACCAGGATAGGTTCACCGCGTCCCAAAGAAGTGGGGATATGGCCCTACCTGGGCCGCGTGATAACCTTAACCAGGCGGTGCAAGCCCTGACGGCGGCAGCCTCAGTCCATGACCAGGGTACTGACGATCACGCTCACCGCATAATCCTGCTGGCCGAGGCCACGGCCCGCATACTCAAACAGCCAGAAGAGGAGTTTCACCTGCTCCGCCTGGCGGCCTTGCTGCACGATATCGGCAAAATCGGCATTCCCGACGCCATCCTGCACAAACCCGGCCCTCTCACGAACGAAGAATGGATCATAATGCGCCGCCATCCTGAAATCGGGCGGCAGATCCTTGAACAGACTGGCGGTGTCTTCCAACACCTGGCTTCAATCGTCGTCGCCCATCATGAACGGTGGGATGGTCATGGCTATCCCCGAGGCCTGGCCGCAGAGGCTATTCCCATCACCGCTCGCATTCTTTCAGTCGTGGACGCCTATGATGCCATGATCTCGCGTCGCCCTTACCGGGAACCGCTTTCCGTCGACGAGGCAAGGGCCGAACTGCAGCAATGTGCAGGTGGTCAATTTGATCCCCGTGTCGTCACCGCCTTCCTGCAAATACTCGATGAGCGAAAAGAGCTTCAAGGAGCCTTGCCAGGAGAATTGGCACGGGCGTAGGGACCCGATTTATCACGCACACGGTGGCTCGTTGTTCCAGGCAACCGCAAGTTTGCCCAGAACAACCGACCGTTGCCTGTGAGATATTACGCGAAATCGCGCAGCAGGTGAATCTGGATGGGATGACGCAACGTACGCAGCGCCTTGACCTCAATCTGGCGAATGCGCTCGCGAGTCAACCTGAAGTGAACGCTCAACTCTTCCAGGGTATGACAATGACCATCATGGAGGCCATAACGCAACTCGATCACCTGTCGTTCACGGGCATTGAGAGCCTCCATCGCACTGGAAATCTGATCACGTAAAACCTGGCGCGTGAGCACGTCGGCAGGAGCGGTCGCATGCGTATCTTCCAATGTATCAGCCAGGTGATATTGCTCATCATCAATCAAAGGCGCGTCGAGAGAGATGGGGGTCTCTGCCATGCCCTGTAGCTCGACAACGCGCTCTTTCGTTAGACGAGCCGCCTGGGCGATCTCTTCGGGAGCCGGGTCGCGGCCCAATTCCTGGTAGAGGTGACGCGAAATCCGCTTGATCTTATAGATGAGTTCGACCACGTGTACAGGAATATGAATTGTCCGTGTGTGCTCTGCCACCGCGCGGCTGATAGCCTGGCGTATCCACCAGGTCGCGTAGGTACTGAAACGAAAACCGCGTGAAGGGTCGAATTTCTGAGCGGCACGGATGAGGCCAAGGTTGCCTTCTTGCACCAGATCGAGGAGAAAAATACCCTGGTTATTGTATCGCTTGGCGATACTAACCACTAAACGGAGGTTTGCTTCGACCAGTTGCCGCTGGGCCTCCATATTCCCCTCAGCAACTCGCTGTGCTATCTTCATTTCTTGCTCAGCCGTGAGCAATGGATAGCGTCCAATCTCGCTTAAATACTGCCGGATAGCGTTATCGACAGAATCCTCATCAGTGACCTCTTCCTCAACTTCCTCATTGTACTCCTCTTCTTCGCCGGCACCGGTACACAGGTCCTCATCCTCGAAGTACGAGTGCAAAGACGGCTCGGTCAAATGATTGCGTCTTGACCCATACTCTTGCTGACCTCCCATGTCGTCTACCGACCAGGCATCACTGAAAGCCCTTTTTGCCATGGCTACCATACAAATCTTCTCCAATCCACTTTCCACATCAAGGTAACCGGAGACATATGTATAAGGATGTTCCACGTTGGAATCCTATACATCGCCCAAAAAATTTTTCGGACGTATCCCCCCTAACTTATTAACTCATGCAAGATATGTGCCAATATCCAATTGCAGGGATATACTTCATCGATAGAAGCAGATACCTCACTCATTACCTGCTGCCGTCCCGGCAACCTGTAAAAAATTTCCACATGCTGCGGATATTTCCGCAATCGTGGTAGGTGGCTGATGATCTTCGAAAAATCTAGAGAAGCGCGTTTATTTGCAGTAGATGTGCGGGTAAACACGGAACGAAAGGACATTTCCCAAAGGCTGACCAGGGATCGTCCCTATTTATTTTCTTTTCCAGGTCACGAAAGAATATAAAGTATGCAGGCAGAAGATATTTGGCTCATGCACAATCCAGGAAAGTGCCCTCGATGCAACATGCCGCTCGCGAGAAGGGGAACGCTCCAACCCCAATACGCCATGGTCATGTGTCCCTCCTGTGGCTTCTCTGCTCCTTCTGTTCTCATGACAGGGCAACAGCAAGTAGAGATGCCGGCGGCGAACACTTTAGCGGGAACCCAGGTTGCTCTTGCCTCACCACCATCCTCCGGCTCTTCTGTTTGGATTGACCCAAGTGTCTCTGCTTTTCTCGGCGGACGCATCGTAGATGCTGGATTACCTGTCCCCCAGACAGGGTTCTCCTACCCGAAACGGGTATCCCCGTCCCCAATTGAACTTGGACCCAGAAAACCACAGCCAAACCCGATAACCCCCATTCCACCATCTGCCCAACCTGCCAACAGCGTGAAAGTGAATCCAAAATATCCGCGTTCTCACCCCCGGCCTATGCAAGAGGGCGATGTCACCCGTATACCCACAGTGCCTCCGCCACCAATGTGGCAGTATGAATCACCGGCCTTTGAAGTAGAGAGTAGCCTGTCTGCACTTTCTTTAGTAGTAGATGCACCGACCCACCCTGAACCAACGTTCTCACCAAGGTCAACCAGGCGTTTACCAGCGGAGCCTGACATTGACGAAATCGACACAGTACCGCCAACACCAGGAAGAGCCCAACACTCCACGGCTATGGATGAAATCGAAATCATACCATTTCCTGGTCATAGGTCAGGTGTCAGTGTTCGCTCTCTCGTAGAAGCAAACCATACTCCCCCGCCACCCTTGCCCACGGGCAAAGCCCTGGTTCCTGTCCCCCCTCTACCTATATCAACGCATGGGCAGAGCCAGGTTGAACAGAGAAGGCTAAAATTGGCCGCTGAAAATACTGATCCTTCCTCCTGGACAGCAGGAGGAGCCTCCTCGTCGGCCTATGCGAGGCGTATTGCCGAGCGTGGACGTACTAAGGGGCGCAAGCCAAAGGCAAATAATGCATTTAATCCCCTGGATCATCTCCGCTGGTGGTTACTGCATCCCGGCCGCCTCGAATTTATTCTCTGGCTTGGAGGCACCATCCTTTTGGTGAGCGTAACCTTTGTACTCCTGCTCGTCACAGCACTGAATTTCACGCAGATTACTCCCGGCCTCCAAATCGGGCAAGGAGGACTGCTAGATGGCACAAACTCAAGCCCAGGCAGCAATCAAAGTGGAACGGGTAAGCCAACGGTGGTTACCACTCCCTCCGGCCTAACACTCATCCTGCTGGATACAGGTCCTCTCGTGCCCGGGCAATCCATCCAACTGCAAGGCAAGGGCTTCAGCCCCCAGGGCGCCGTCACCTTTACTGATGAAAAAAATGAGCCCATGCTTATCCTGAATAGCCAGACCAACTCTGTGCAGGCCGACAAACAGGGAGTATTCGCAGTCACAGTGAACGACGCCATCTGGGCTCCTGGTCATCACCTCGTCGTAGTGCGTGATGTTGCTACAGGTCGCGTGGTGAAACTACCCGTTGTGCTTGCTACGGGTCCGTTTGGCAAGCAGGGCGGCACTCCCCCACCCGGCACGTCGCAGCCCGGCCTGACTCCGACACCAACGCAGAACATTGGAGGAGGAGGAATACCCACGCCGGTCAATTTTACCCCCGTGGTCACGCCGACAAGGCCTGTGGGGAATACTCCGACGCCCACTCCAAAGCCGACCCAGCCGCCAACGCCCACGGTGGGTGTAACGCCAACGCCTACCCCTGGCACAACGCCAACACCAGGCATTACTCCAACGCCTGCTGCTAGCCCTGCCGAGGGCAATGTCGGCGCGCAACTCATGGCAGCCAATGTCGAAAGCGAATCGCTGCATTCCACTACCAATGTCGACGCTTCCTGGCTATGGCTACTGATAATAGGCTACAGCATCTCAATGCTCATGCTGGGCCTGGCAGGCATTCTACG